>Ga0255336_100138_pt1 | contig 161879 bp, 176 predicted proteins | sample MeOH1_35cm_T3_17_FD_189102 | JGI IMG/M metagenome (GOLD analysis project Ga0255336, IMG submission 189102) | Sandy soil microbial communities from University of British Columbia, Vancouver, Canada - MeOH1_35cm_T3_179 | ecosystem: Engineered > Artificial ecosystem > Sand microcosm > Unclassified... | reverse complement strand
CATTCCTACTGGAGGGTATGGAATGAATATGGGTATTGCTGACGCCTACGATTTGGGGTGGAAGCTTGCCGCCGTCATCAACGGGCAGGCCGGCGAGGAGTTGCTGAAGTCCTACGAACTGGAGCGAAGACCCGTGGCCCTTCGCAATGTCGAACGTTCCGGAGTTCATTATAGCGTTCACGATCAACTCAAGGAGTTCTTGAGTGTCGGAGACCCGCACGTGGTGGATGCTGACACCGACGAGGGGCGCGCACTGCGAGCCAAGATCCACGAGCACTATCAAACGCATGACGGTGAGAACAAGGATTTTGGTATCGAGATGGGCTATCGATACGTCTCTCCGGTCATTGTCCCTGAAAAGGATGGTAAAGAGCCTGAGTGGACCCCGTCGCGTTACGTCCCGACCACCTGGCCAGGTGCTAGACCCCCACACCTCTTCCTGTCCGATGGGACCGCTATCTTTGACAAACTTGGAAAAGACTGGACGCTGTTCACCTTTTCGGATGACGACAATGGACAGCAGCTTCTCCTCGACGCCGCCAAGTCTCTCTCCGTGCCCGTGGTGCACGTCAACCTCTCGGGCGAGGAGCTGGCCAAGAAGCTGTATGAGAAAAATTTGGTGTTAGTCCGGCCAGACGAGCATGTGGCCTGGAGGGCGGACAAATTGGACAGCCCCGAAGAAGCAAAGTCCATCTTGTCGACCGTCACCGGCAGACTCACGCCAGAGATTAGCACAACTAGCCACTTTCAACTGTCGGAGAAGCCAAAGGAGGCGTTCTCTGCCACGGTCGGATTGGGTACGCACGTGAGAGAGTTTGAGATGGAAAGGATGGGTGACTTCCAGCGATAAGGGGGCGTGTTCGCATGTGTGAACTATAGCAAATCGTAAAGAATACAATACTCTCTGAGATATCACCACCTTGCCAATGACAGAGTCTTCCATCAGGTCGCCCTTGTTCAATGGGATCGTCTAGCCAGCCTAACATTCCGTGTCTGACATGACGTCGACAGTTGAAGATCAGGCTATCTTGTTAACTTGCCTGGTGCCACTCTGTTGGCGAGTTACCAATCAATTTCAGGGGCGGCGGGAGATGACGGGTAAGGAAGGAAACTGTTCATGCATTAGTTGCCAGCAAATGTGATGGTTAAGCTGACAAGACATATTCCGTGCCAGGCCACAGACTAACTACTGACTCAATCAGGAACCGCAGTCACATACAAAACTCCAACAACCGACTGCTCCACACAATGTATCCCTATGCTTCTGTCTCACATTAGTATCACCCTAAGACCATCACTTCGCGGTTGCTGTCCGTGTCTCAGTGATCATCGTGCCACCGAGTCTTACATAGTCCTCTTGATTGGCCACAATGACACCTAAGAATCGGCCATCCACTGGTAATCACCCAATGAGTGGCTAGTCTTATTGGCGCACCAAAGGAATGCTGAAATTGGGTTTTCTTTCTGGCAAAAGGTAATGAATGGATACAGACTAAGTGGCCTTTGTTCGTACAGGTTACCAAAGGACACAACAACCCAAGGCGAAATGGACAATGCCGCCTTGGAGCTGTTCCAACGGCCATTCGAGCGCTCCCTGCTCACTGGCTAAAAGGCATCAGGCCATCCGCGAGGCCCGACTTCAATCCTCTTCTTGAGCGCGGACTCGCTCTCCCCATTTGATATGCGCTTGATATAGTCCTCCGGATCAAAGTCCGTGCCGATCGGGTTCTCCGAGAAGTACTTTGACTTCATGAAATCGGTAGCATCGTCGGGAACATCGAAGTTGTCTACCTGGGTCTCGAGCACGTTCCCGTCGGGATCCTTGTAGTAAATGGAGGTGGTGGGCCCATGGTTGACGGGCCACACAGGCAGAATGCCCTTCTGTTTACGGTGGCGGTAGGCCAGGAGGAGGTCGGAAAGAGTGTCAAAGCTGAATGCAATGTGTTCGAGGCCACATGTCGTCTTGTCCTTCGGCTTCGTGCCAGGTACTTCGGCGATGGCCATCCGGTGATGCTCCTCATCGAAAGATAGGAAGGCGAGGAAGTCGTTCTCATAAATGACTCGAGCTCCGAGAAAGTCTTTGTAGAAGGAAACCATATTCTGAAAGTTATTCGTCCTGAGCACAACGTGGGCCAGTTTGCTGGGACGGACTGCCTCGGCAGGCGGTGCATCGAAGTCTACGGCCATTTTGGGGAGAAGGGGAAAGGGAAGCGGCGTCAGTGAGTGAATGAAAGGCACCTACCTCGTTGCTACCTGTTAAATAGAGTCTGTACAAAGTACAAAACACCAACACCATATTTCCATGCAGGCCATTTAACTGTGGCATGATCTTGTCAGATGACGTTCGGTCCCAGCAGCATTCCCCTGCACTCCGCGGGGGAGTTGAGATGGCGCTCAGGCCACATAAAGTTCGCTTGCATCCTGCATTGGCCGGAGACCTAGCGTCGGGGAGATGCTGAAAGCCGAATACTAGCCCCGACCCCATGACTTGGTAATGCTCCTCTGGTTCCGAGAAGTTATTTTGTGTTTCACAGCGTTCCGGAGTGAGAATTCAGATCTCTACACATTTCCGGATGGTTATTCGGAGTTCAGAGTCAGGTTTGAATCCGAACAAATCCGGAAATCCTCCATACAAAAGTTGCCAAGCCCGAAAGGAACTCGGCAATCAATCAATACATACCACTGGGATACTCCCATAGATCTTGAGAAGTGCTTGACAGGAAAGATGAGGCCGACTTTATGAAACCACTGGCCCAGCCCATGATGCTGCCGCTATATTGATCCCCAAAAGACATCACGACCTGGACGGCTTGGACAGCTAACTCGAGTGATCATATGCTCAAGGAGTAAAGTCCTTAAATTGAAGAGCCTTTGGTGAGGTGTGTATCATCTCCTACCTGGCTCTGGAGAAGCAACTCATCTACAACCTTTCACTCTTGAATGACGATGCAGATCAGTGCAAATATATGTGGATTCTTCTGTCAACACCACCCCGAAAATGCCATCCTACAGTTAATTTCGAAACTTGGAGACCCTGGGCATTTCAGCAATTTGGGCCCTTTGGTATGGATATCGGCAGCAACGTTCTCCGGCCTACCTCAGACAGCACCGCACGGGGTCGGGGCCAAAAAACTGGGGTTCGAATGCTGGGGTTTGAAAGCTCGGTCCGAAAGGCTCAGCTTTAGCAAAGCACTCCCCCACTGACCCCATTGCCAAGGCAATTCACATCCACGGTCCCAGGGAACTGGCAAAATGATGAACGGTGGTGCTCGTCCTTCTATATTGACTCCAAGTTAGCTTCTGACGATGTGTTGCTGGCGTTGTGTCCCAGTTTCCCGAGGCAACAAGATTTTTACCCATATGTGTCAGCTTGCCTTTGAGGAGTGGGACGCTGTCAGTAATAATTAGGCACTCGTGAGACAGACATCGGACAATATCTGTGGAGATGAGCTAGACATCTCTACTACGTCTGTCGCAACGCCGGCGGGACTCCTTACTTGACTTAGGGGTCCAAAGGCGTGTTGCTCACACTTTGACTTTGTACTCACCGTCTTAGAGGTATATGAGTACATGCAGCAGCTGGCCCTCTAGGGCGACCACCTACTCTCTGGTAGGTCCTCACAGGCGGGAGATTGTGTGCTGAAGGAAATGCAACGGGTAGGTGAAGAAATTGGAAAGTTCATCTCGTTCTGTGTTAGTTGCCCGACCCTGGATACCTGAAGCAGGGCATCCAACCTCGAGTACGGTAGGCATACCTTGTAGAGCCTTGTCTAGCGAAGTGAGTTGCTCCAATCTCTTTTTTCTTCTTCCAATTGAAAATGAAGTTAAGAGTAGCATGTTATGTGCACATACACTGGTCAAAAGGCAGACGGGCTGTTTGGGAGGCAGAACTCTGGCAGTCTTGGGTGACCGCGACTTTGAAGAGGCAAAGAAAACAGAAATTATAGCAATATTCACCAAAGTACATGTCTTCATTCAAGTTGAGATGCCACATTATCGGTTGTTTCGGTAGAGGATAGCTGAAAACTGTTGACGAGTAGACAGAAGCAAACGGACCTCAATTCCATATTATGTACCACGATGAGAAGAATAGTGTCCTAAGACCAGTGAAGGGAGAAAGATCATTTTGGCCTTTGATTAAACGTACCTAGGCTTGTAGAGTCAACAACAAGCGTTGTATACCAAGCCTGACGTCTGTGTTATAATGGTGTGATCGAATTAGATCTGAAGTTGACCCCTGATCTCTTTGCACGTGGTGAGGTTGAATTTGGAATATGGCGTGCAAGGTTATGCATGCCAAGTGCCTTCAGCCTCTATCGATATTAATCCCTGCAAGGTTCAAAAATAAACACATCCTCCTCACTATAAGATCTCTCGCCAGACACCGGCAATAGAATGAGGAAGCCTCTTGGTGGCTAACAAAATGCCATAGAGCCAGTCCTTTGATTTGGACACTCCGAGACACTCAATGGAACCCATTCCGCCAAGCCATGAATTGCCACCTATATCATGGTGCCGGGTGCGAGCGCGTTGCAAGGGGTTAGCGTGCTCACGGTCTTCTATGATGAGCTATGACGCGGTTTGGGCGGGGCTGCCTGCGCTTTTCATGATTCAATGAGATTCTATAGCACTGGGGAGGTGACATGTGTCTCTCATTCAATTCTTGTCCCCTTCTATAACTCACACACCTAAAACATACACGAATATGGGACCATATAATGGTTCCAAACTTCCACCCCCTCCACAGCCGACCAGAGCGTTCTTCGATCCATTCCACTCATCGTCCACGGGTCACCAACGTGCAGAAAACAGGCTGTCTGGCTCAACCTCGTGGCGGGACTCACGGTCCTACAAATTGATGTACCAGTTCAAAGATGTAACCGGCCGAGGTGGTGAGAGACATCTTTCTGATCTGGTAGGTGCCGGCAGTGAGAATTTTTGCAGGGACGGAAGGAAGGAATCCGGCGACTGGGAGGTGGGTGCTCCGGGCTTGAGGGAAAAAGGCTGGCAGGATATAAGAAAGATGTTCGGAGGCAACCAGAAGAGATCGAGTGACGGCATGGTAGACAGAGATGGACCAGGCAGCCAGGAGGAGAAGAAGAAGAAGAGGAGGAGGGTCATGGAGAAAGAGATGAAGACGGAGCTGAAGGATTCTGGAGCCCTCGACGTCGCGCCACTGAATGGAGCAGGGAAAAGTTCGGGAGAGGAGCGGGCCAGCACCTGTGAGATGACAAAATCTTCCAACAAGGCTCAAGATGGTCGTCCTCATGATCCACCACCGCAACTCCCACAGATCTTCCGCAACCTCACCATGTACTTGAACGGTTCTACAGCGCCACTGGTGTCTGACCACAAGCTGAAACAGCTCTTTGCACAACATGGAGGAAACGCGTCGATATCTTTGGGAAGGCGCACTGTCACCCATGTTGTCTTGGGGGAAAAGTGCGGTGGTGGACTCGCGTCGAGCAAGATCCAGAGGGAGGTCGGCGGCCAAGGCATCAAATACGTCACAGCACAGTGGGTTCTCGACAGTATTCAAAAGGGCGTGCGACAGCCCGAAGCAAGATATATGCCCAAAGATCTGGGAAAGAGGATTGGAGGAAGTGGTCAGACCAGTGTGAGAAGCATATTTTTCCCCGAGGGCCAATGACAGCGTGAGCGGACGGGCCAGGCTGTGATGACTGTGAAGCGGTACTCACGCATATTGCTATACTGTGACGCTATCACAGAGACCGGGAGGCGCAACTTTTGTCGGTGCAACGACGACAGCAGCCTCGCCTGTTGATGATCGTGAACAAAGGGACTGGCTGTCGATGGTCTTTGGAAGTCAGCTGTATTTGTGAAGCGAATTCTCCAGAGATTCCAAAGCCGGCTGACAGATTGACAGTATATCGTCACGGCCAGCAAATCAAAATCATTGCAGGGAAAGAAGAAAAAATAGGGTATCGAGGGCATAACAAAGTGTTGTCTTTTCCCTCAGTTCGTGCTGAGACTTGGCCATTCTGTAAACCGTCGTCAGTAATGGCTCCACATGATGGCATTTTCCAACGTCAGCAGTGGCAAGAGGTTTGACATTGGACATACCAAATCTTGTTCGGTTCTGATTCCTCTTCAGCACCTTGACCTCGTCGCCCACCTTGATCTCGACTCCTCTCTGGCCGGCCGGAAGCCTGGCGAGAAATCCATAGCGGCCGAATACCGGACTCCATTTTGCGCCCGGATCGACCCTCCTATCACTCTGCAACTTCTTCAAGATCTTGCCGGCCTCGCCCTCACCCACCTTGCCCGTGTTGTAGTCGATATTGAGACTGTTGCACCGGGTACAGTTTTGAGTGAGCACCACTCGACAGCTGTCGTCTGTGCCGATCTGCAGCTCGCCCCAGAAGTCCTCTTCGAACGCCTCGTCGGCGCCTTCGACGATGATGTTGGGCCGGAACTTGGAGATGTCCATGACCTCACCTTCTGGCAGCCTCTTTTGTGCATTTTCCCAGCTCTTGGTACTAATGACGAGGTAGGGCGCACAGTCAGCAAAAGAGATGCCTTCATCAACACCGTCATACTTGTTCTCCTTGTCTTCCGCGGCTCCGGTCACTGCGTTGAGAAGCAAGGTCACGGTCGACGTGAGACTGCCCAGCCAACCGTTCCCACCATTTGCCGTACTGCTCGTCGCGGCTGGCACATCCCGTTGTCGTGCGGCCACGTCCGGCGGAACGTTGCCCAGCACTTTTCTGCGGTTCTCACCGAGGCACAACAGCTTCACTTCATAGCCGAACCGCTCGCTGAACCAGTCATTGTATTGCCTTCCCATATCATACCCCTGCGTCGGACTCGAGTGCATTATCACCTCGACCTTCTCCAAGTCGGCCGTGTCTGGGGCGATTGGCACCTCCAACACTTTATCCTCAACCTTTTGATCCGGTCTGTCGAAAGTGTGGTCCTTGGTGTACGTCACGCGAATCGTGCTTGGAGTCGGGTTCAAGCTATCGTGGGAGTCCGGCGCGAGCGCGGTTGTGAAAAGACACATCTCAGGAAATTGTGAAACGTGCATGTTCTGGTTGCCGGCGACGCGAAGGAGCATGAAGCGCCGATCGTGAGGGAAGCCCATATACGTCGCCACCAGGGACGGAGGTGAGGTGCCACGTATCGATTTGATCGGGTACATGTACACCTGTGAAGATTGGGCGAATCAGTGTTGGGATAGTCGAATCAATGCAGGACACAGTATGTATGTATCACTCCAGTATCCGTGCCAAAGAGGAACGTACCTGCTTCACGCGCATCTTTGCCTCTCCCATTTCCCTTCGCCCCTCGGATCGGATATAAGGATCATATCGGGCTTCCCACTTGCTAGGCTGTACGCGATGCTCTTTGCTGACGGGCTGTCTGCTTGCGATATGGTGCGCTGCGTACTGGCCAATAGAATATATCACGTAGGCAGATATACAAAATAAGGATAGAGATGCAATATCTATATCAATCATCTTGTAGGCTGATTCGGAGATGCGCGACAATGCACGGATCTGCATTGCTGCAGTGATGTAGGACCGGCGACGGGTGCTCAGGTGATGGTCGGGAGATAGGAAGGGCCAGAGGGCAAGAGACTCTGGTGTGCAGAGTTCGTTGATAGATATGATTGGGATTGGACAGGTCCACGGGCAGGTCCATGGACGGGAACAAAAAAGACGCCGAGGTATAGGCGGGGTGGGTGGGGTCGTGGAGTGCAGCTCAGAGCGAGCATGCAAGGAATGATAAACAGTCCCTGTGTTACCGATTCACCAGCCACCAACGCCTGGTTACAAGTTTGACTGAACCACAGCTCATATTGCCGCCGTCCGATGGTTAACTTGTTGATCAGTTAGCAAGTGGTGATCGGATCCGGTACCACAATCAGGAACCGCCGTGTCCGTAGACTCAATCTTCAGGAGGGCATCCTTGAGGTAAGAGGTCAGTGCTGCCATTATCATATCGACTAGCCTTTGCCCATCTCCTGTCTGTCGAAGCTCAGGCGGCGTCGCAGCGAGGATGCCGCTCTGTTGTTGAGGACGGTGACGCACCACAGATCTGAATCTTATCTGAAGCTAAATGATCGGGTGTCCGGGTGAACATCGCTAAAAAGCTTTAATACAGGAAAGGATGTCATAGGACAATGGGCTGTCCAGAGTCAGACCCCTGGCAAAATGCTGCAGCAACCCCTGGACATGATGTCTCGGCACTGCCAAGGAGAGACAACTTTTCAAAGTGTCTACTTTTGCGTTTCTGCTGTTCCCATGCTGAACCAGAATCCATTGTATGGATCACAGGACGAGTCAGCTTCATTCGCCTTGACTCTAACATGGCTGGACGCCGCTGGGTCTCCAAGAGCTGAAGGCTGAAGAATAACTATCGTGGTCATCGAGATGGGACCCCCTCCAGGGCCGATCGTGAAAATCCTCGGGCGAATAACACACGAGGTTCATTTAATGAGACCACTCTTGCCGACATACTTGCACCTTCTCGTATCGGCCATCTTTCCCATCTACACTGCCGCACATGCGTCTTTGACGCGACCAACATCTGCCGCTCCACGAAAGGACAACAAAGGCTCTGATAGCGACGACGAACTTTCCCCGCAGAGACTTGAGAACTTGTCGCCCTCGGATGCTATCGTCTTCCCTCTTCTCGCTGGAGGGACATTGGCCCTGCTGTATGTCCTTCTGAAATGGCTCCAAGATCCCGCGTGGTTGAACTGGGCTCTCGGCATCTACTTTTCTCAGATTGGCCTGTTCTTCTCGGTGAAGTATTTCAAGGATATCTTGTCAGTCGGACGGTCTTTCCTGCTCCCCACCCAGTACTCCAGCAAGGGCGAGGTGTGGAAGTCCGACTTGGGCGATCGGAGCTTTAAGACCGAGTCAGGTTCTCAGACGTCGTCGCCGCTGCCGGGACTCTTTCGACATTTGCCGTTATCTCGACTGGCCACCAGGTGGATATGGACTGCGCGAAGCGTCCTGTATACAAAGGCGACGTTCAACATCCATGTCCACCGACTCATGACGATCAAGAGCCCGATTGACGTCCTCGATGTCACGAGTTTTCTCCTGTCGTGCGGCATCATCTCCCACCATACCTTTATTTCGAAGCCGTGGTTCGTCACGAATTTTATCGGATTCTCCTTTTGCTACGGCTCCTTGCAATACATGACCCCGACGACTGCATGGACGGGCACCCTCATTCTCGGCGCCTTGTTTTTCTACGACATCTATTTCGTCTTTTTCACGCCAATGATGGTGACGGTGGCGACAAAGCTCGACGTGCCGATCAAGTTGCTCTTTCCCCGACCGACCGGGTGTGTCAGGCCTGCGGGAGCTCTGGAAGGTTCAGCCGCAATGGAAGAATACCTGCGATGCTTGGCCAAGAAGAGAACCATGGCCATGCTCGGACTCGGTGATATTGTCGTCCCCGGAATGATGATTGCATTTGCTTTGAGGTTCGATCTTTACATGCACTACCTCAAGCAAGGGGCCCGGAGCAGACAAGGACTTGCAAGTGGAGAGGAAAAGGAGAGGCCACAATATCTCCCAGCCACGGGTAACTGGGGCGAGCGCTTTTGGACAAACTCAAAGCTGAGATCGGCGGAAGTGAGAGCAAAAGATTTTCCCAAACCCTACTTTCACGCCACTCTTGTCGGCTACTTGGTCGGCATGGTCACCACCGTGGTCGTGATGCAAGTGGCCGAACATGCACAGCCAGCGTTGCTCTATCTGGTGCCCGGAGTCCTGATGGCGCTTTGGGGCACGGCTCTACTTCGGGGTGATGTCAAACTGTTGTGGCTGTACACAGAGGCGGGGGAGAATGAAAAGGAGAATAAGCCGGACAACGACAAGGACGGCGAGACGGAAAAGGGAGGGCTTCCCGAACAGCCGAAAAGCAGAGTTCAGTCCAGCCCAGAAAACGACAACTCTCAAGGCGTTGCCAAAGTGACCAAGGACCGTGATGAAACGCAACAGCCTCAAACGGAGACAGTCAAACCTGAGCCTGGTAAGGATACCGAGGATACCGAGCGCTTATGCCGACGTCTTTTCTATCTGTCTATTACGCTCCCCGATCACAAGCCCCACCCCACGAAATCTGAGACAGAAAATCGCGGCCAGGACGATGGTGGCGGCGTCGCCATACCTGGTCTCGAAGCGGACCAGGTCGTACTCGCGAACCAGCACCAGGGAGTCCAACAGCAGAGGAGTGGCAGCCACCCCCCCGGAAAAGAGGAGAAAAAAGGCTTGATGCAATGATAATTTTAATTATGGCTTGATTTACCCTCGTACCGCACAGGCATTCCCCAGCATTTGACATTCCTCCGAGCGAAAAATCTGCGCGCTTTTAATGGCAGGAGAGCTGGGCGAGGCAGGAATTGACCTCTTCACAGGGTTGCTAATGCCGGACTAAAAGCTGAAAGCATGGGCGTGGAGTAGGCATGGAAATTCATTGCGGAACAGGTCTTAGATAACAGGACGAGTGTGGCATGGGTAAATCATCTCCCGACAGGAATTGCTTTTATTATTCCAAAGTCAAGATCTTTCGAACACGGCGCGTCAACTGGAATCGCGCTCACCTAGAAGCTTTTAAGGCGTCATCCAGCACTCTCTTCCATTCTTTCCATCTGCTTGTGGCTATCGCTGTCATCCGCTCGGCTTCTTCCACGCCGAAAACGCTGCCACGACTTTTTTCGATTCGTAACACATCCACCGAACCGGCGTCATCCACGTCAATGGTGATACAGCCCGTCTCCCCACAGCACTCTTGCTCGAACGTATCGGTATCGACCAAGATCCAATGCTGGGCTTCGCCGTCCTTCTTCACTCGCTTTTCAGGGACAAACACCCCAAAACTGGTAGAGACAGGTGCCCCTCGTATGCGCAGCCGCCGTGCTTCTGACACCTCTGGCGAGCACAAGACTTGTTCCGAGTCGGCGTCCCACCACACCTTGGGCAGCATGGTGTCTCGTAGCGCGGCATATAAAGCCATCCAGGCAGCATCAAACACACCGCCGTCGTAACTTATGCACATCATGTCAATGTAGAGCACCCAGTATGCTTTGAGCTGGGCGTCTCGATCGAGCCCAAGCTCAACCGCTTCTGCTGCCGGAGGAGGTTGATATCGAATTTCAAGATCAGACGGTCGCACTATCTTGGATGTATGGAGGAGTGAGAGAAGTCGTTGTGAGAGGGACTGTGCTTCACTGCCTGGCGCCGTGTTGGCGGGATGCCTTGGGGAGCATCCTGTTGCTAGCTCGATATTTGGGACCAGCAAATGGTAGAGCGGGATGGCGAGGTATTTGTCGTCGTCAGCCTCGTCAGGATATCTAATGCCGCTGGTTGCAGGAGTGGGGGTATATGAGGACGTCTTGGTGACGCGAAAGCTGGGTATTTCGCTAAGAGGAAGGATTTCAGCCCGAACTCCGCAAACGATGGTGGTTGCTCCCACTTTGACGAGTGACGAACCGTTGCAGTGGGTCAAGGAACCAATGTTGACTTCAATGGGGCGAGCCTGACTCGGTGATCTGTTCGACGGTCGGAGAGGCCTGTCTCGCTTGAGGTGAGCGTGAAGGAGGGCATTCGGCGAGACCAGCGGCATCGCCGCGGCTGGGATGGGCGCAGCCAACGTAGAACTTGACGTTTCGGGGGGCATTGCTGCCGATGGCGAGAATAACTATCCGATCATGTCTGGTTGTGAAGAAGGTGTACTCAAGGGAGGCACGTCTCCTTCTGCTCTGCTCCAGATGTCAAACTGCGACCAAAATAATTCTGCCAGACTGCAGAAGGCGGTGTGCTCTAAAGTCCGCGGGGGTGATAACCAAGCTGTACTTCAGCCTCATTGTCACACAAGCAGTTCTTCGTGTTCTACTTGGCACCACTCGCTTTCCACGATATGGACATTTGGATCAGGTTTTTGATGTCTTCTAGATAAACTCCATTAGTTGTTTCTTGCGAGGATGCATGCAGAGCGACGGCAGCAACGTCAATGGTGACGATCCTGTCCTTTCCCGCGGTCTTGTTTCTTCAGATCCACCTAGAGTCTATATGATATATAGTGCCACCTCTGCGAGGTGAACAGGCACGTTTCTCCTTTACCATCATGGCGGCGGCTCCAAATGGCCGCCTCAGCGGTCGCATCGCCATCGTCACGGGAAGTTCGTCCGGTCTGGGAGCGGCGATTTGCCATTCCTTTGCCGCCGAGGGCGCCTCGGTATTCTGCGTCGACCTTTATCCCTCGCCGCGAAATGGACTGAACCCGCACACGCTTCGGGCAGACGATCTGCACAACCGTGTCAACGGGCAGGGCACACATGAGAAGATCCGCCAGTCGGGCGGCGAGGCGACCTATCACAAAGCAGACGTCACCAAGGCCCGGGACATGGAGCTGGCCGTGCGTGCGTGCGTGCAGAGGTACGGACGAGTCGACATCATGGTCAATAACGCTGGTGTCAGCGTGGAGAGCACGCATACCCGGCCTCTGCGAGTGCACGAGACAAGTGAGGAGGACTACGACCGGACCATGGCCGTCAACACCAAAGGCATGTTTCTAGGCTGTAAGTACGCATTGAAGCAAATGCTCGAGCAAGACAAGAAGTTCCGCTCGCGAGGTTGGGTCATAAACACCGCATCCGTCCAAGGTCTCGTGCCCTATTACGGCACGCCGAGTTATTGTGCGAGCAAAGGGGCCGCGGTGATGTTAACGAAGCAGATCGCATTGGATTATGCCAAGGACTTGATCCATTGCAACGCCCTGTGCCCTGGCTTCCTGGAAACGACCATGACGCAGAACTTACAGAGTCAGGAGGAGGTGCTGGATAGCATCAAGAACAGTCACCCTTTCGGTGGAGAGCTCGGCAAGGTCGAGGATGTTGCGAGAGCAGCTGTCTTCCTGGCTAGTGATGATGCCGCCTGGATTACCGGCGTACCTTTACCCGTTGATGGCGCCTACCTGCTCAGATAGGTCAATGGAGACTCACTGGATCGTCCTTTGATGTTGTTGCGCTGCACAGGATCGGATTGAGACCTCTTCGACATGCCATGGCGCAACGAGAATTGAATTAACCCTCGCATTCACATCATACCCTGATTGGCTCTGACACCGGGGCCCAAAGTTGGGAAGAGTGTTGTCACGTTTGCAAGTCACAGAAACCGGGAAGCGTACGTCCAGGGCTTGATGCAATCGTCATGATTCCGGTTGCATAACCCGATAGGCGTTTGCATCGCACATATAATGTAACGATACAGGTATTCGGGTCATTGGAAGTATGAAATCCTCAACCGAGCTGCCAGCGGAGTCTCACCCCTCTCAATTGCCGAACTCTTCGAGCGACACAGCTCGGAAGGGATTGAAACAATAGACAAATAAAAAGATTTTCGATGATCTTGAACGCTGGAGCCATTAACATAGTCGGCGCCATGTACATCTTGCCAGAATCCAATGAGACAACCATCCTCCCGTGCGTCTAACCCGCCTTCTGAGTGCGCCGATCCATGGATGCAGAAAGGTGTAGTCCAATGATCAAGGTGGGGAATGTCCTCGTCAGAGCCGCTGAGAGACCCAAGCCTTTACTCATGTTGCGGGAAGTCGCCGAGGTTGTGCAGACTGATGTCCATTCTGTCACGGACCGATGGACTTTCCCTCTCTTGCGACATCCAATGGTTACGCTGGGAAGCAGCTCCATTGGATTGAAGTGCCTCCGGAGGAGGATCGCCGTTGACAGCGGGCCCTACGTTACCATTCTCCCGCACGACGGCCCCTTTGGTGGCAATCTGGACTGGGTCCTCGGCTGCGATGGCGTGAGCAACGGTGTGCCGGGCTTCATCCATCAGTTTCAGTTTTCGGTTTTGGCCTCGCATCTTTTCCAAATGCTCAAAATATTGGTCATCCACCGGGGTGATGTAGGTGCCACAGAAGACGCCGACTTCAAAATCTTGTGGAGCGTCGACTCTCTGAGCCTCGCGTGCCGCATCGATGCAAGCCGCCTTCAGATCGTCCAGTGACTGATAGATGACACTGTCAGCGCCAATGTGTTTGGCGATGGCCTCGGCGCCGTGGTAGTTGTGTGCGACCAATTCGTAGGGTGAGGCCAGGTCAATGCCATAGATGTGTGCGTGCGTGATGGGAGGGGCGCAGCTGGCAAAGTGCACCTTTTTGGCGCCGGCCTCGCGAGCCATGGTCACGATCTCTCGACTGGTGGTTCCACGAACGATGCTGTCATCCACCAGCAAGACATTTCGTCCGGTGAACTCCATCTTCATGGCCGTCAGCTTCCGCCGGACGCCCTTCTGTCGCGCTTTTTGCTCCGGCATGATGAAGGTCCGGAAGACATAACGGTTCTTGACAAAGCCTTGACAGTACTCCTTGTCCAGCACTTTGGCGACCACCGAGGCCGACGTCACCGACGTTTCCGGGATCGGGATCACCACGTCGATGTCACGGAGATCGTCGGGACTGAGAGTCTGCTTCACTCTCGCCGCGAGTCGGGCGCCCATTCGTTGTCGACTGCGATGGACACTGATCCCATCCAGGACGGAGTCGGGTCGGGCGAAATAGACGTATTCGAAGATGTCGGGAGCGTACGCCTTGCGAGGGTGCACTTGTCGAAAATGCGGTTCGTGGCCTTTTTGGATGACGACGGCCTCCCCCGGCAAAATATCGCGAATGGCCTCAAAGCCCAATTGTTCCAGGGCGACCGACTCCGAGGCCATCATGTAATCGAGTCCGGCACCGTCGGCCGACTCTCTCGAGCCCAGGACCAAGGGTCGGATGCCGAAAGCGTCGCGAAAGCCAATCAGGCCATACCCAGCGAGCATGGCCGTGCAAGCCCACCCTCCCTGGCATCTCTCGTACATTCGACTCAAACTGGCAAAGAGATCGTCCTCGTTGACCCGCGCCTTACCCGTCTCGTTCAGTTCGTTGGCGAAGGCGTTGAGCATGAGCTCACTGTCGCTGTCGGTGTTGATGTGTCGGTGCGCCTCGTAGTCCAGAAAGTGCTTCAGCTCCGGCGCATTGATCAGGTTGCCATTGTGTGCGAAACAGATGCCGTACGGACTGTTGACGTAAAAGGGCTGCGCTTCGGCGTTGGCGCTGCTGCCCGCGGTCGGATATCTCAGATGTCCAATCCCCATGAAACCAGGGAGATCGACGATGCGCGACCCTTCGTGAAAGACCTTGGCGGCCATCCCGTTTCCCTTGCACTGGTATATTCTGCCGCCCGCGGCGCAAGTCGCAATCCCGCAAGCATCTTGCCCGCGGTGTTGCAGGAGGTATAGGGCCTCGTGGAGATCGACGGCGGCCGATGTGGATGACGAATTGCTCAGGATGAGAGCGAGAATACCGCACATTTTGGATCGTGAACACACGGCCTGAGACCAAGTCAGCCAGCGTGAAGAGTTCGGCCAAGAGGGAGATAAAACGCGAAGATTTCCCGATCAGACCCGAGGTTTCTCAGCAACGTTGATATGAAGTCTAACATCTAAACAAACTGTGGGGTCATCCTTGGAGGGCAATCGCTGAACAAACTCATACATACCTCTTAGAACATATCACACCTCCGAGTGAGGTCGATGCAAACACGGCGAAAGAAGCACGAGACGAGAACGATTCTCGATTCCGACCGTACTAGACCGTCGAGTGGAGACGGGAAGAGGGTGGGGCAGCAGATCGAGATACCATTTAGAAGGTCGAGGCTGTGGAGGTGTGCCCAAAGACTGGAGGTGCGACATGGTGTAAAGACTTCAAGAAGAGGACCTGAGCAAACCGCACTGGAGTCCCTCATGCCGCAAAATTTCACTCCGAAATATGCGGCGGTTGGGCCGACTTGACCCCACTTCGCCTTCTCTCGCCTCCCCCTGTCGCGCCAAGATTGCAGAGAATGACTGTCGGATGAGATCCAAGGAACGATTTGCCCGGCCACGTCTGCATGCTCCGAGAGATATGACTGAAGTTGCCGTTGCGGATTTCCAAGTCATCAATCACTGGCTGGATCGGTACACCCCCGTGCCGAGACTTCCAACACAAAGAGGAAACTTCCACGCGAGATGGATATGACCTGGCAAGATGGCCGAAAGAGCCGAGGAATTTTTTGGTCATCCTCTACTCCCTAGTCGATCCATCTCTTGAGACGAAATTCCCGATATCGGGGCGGGAGCGGGATTGCCGCAACAGCTGGACGACAATCGCAATACTTGGTACTTGAGCTGCTGGAAGGCGGCCATTGCCGGGGACGTGGCAGTCTCGGGTGTATGATGCCTTTCAATCTGCTGGATTGCCGTGAACAGCCCGAAGGGTTCAGTGGTCTCGGTTGGAGAAGCTCAAATGCTGTTCTTGACAGACAGTGACCCATGGTTGCTTTGTAAGCCCGAAGCTGCCTCCCAGGCACCAGCAACAGAATCCAAGTTCATCAGAGCGATCCATACAGGTAATTCGCAGGTGCAATGTACACATTTCTTCATAGACCAACCTTTATCACCGAGGCATAGAAGGCAGCTAAGGAGGCAGCTGAGGAGGGAGAAGACCGTCGTTGTGTGATTCATAGCGTTGACCAGTTCTCGCGACAAAGAGTCCCAGTAGGAGTCTTCCAAAGACAATATCGTCATCACTGGAGGCCAAGGCTGAATCCTGGGCTTGATGACAAAGAATCTTCTGATACATGGCAGCATGAAAGTGCGAGCAGCTGGAATATCCGTCCTCCATCTTAGGGCTTGTTCACCATCGTGATATCAGGAGCCTAAAATGTGCTCACCTAGCTAATAGGCCCCACAGACAATTAGCAAAATACTGGAGACTAGTGGATTCGCAAAACCCACCAAGGCGAAGTCACGTGTCGATGGAGGAGCAGATGAGGTTCTGCCCGGTTCTCGCATTCAACGAGGCAGATCTGACAGATGGATACCACACTCCGACTTATCCAATGATTGGAGAAACCACCATTTTAAGCAGAGGAGATTTCGTGATTACCGGGTTCGGAAATGAGAGTACGAGAAATAGCCGCAAGAGGCTGCGGAGAGGAGCCACGGACGACGCTGACCTGGTGGTACAGGACAAGGGCAGAAGCGGATAACAACATCCGAAATAGTCCACATCACAAAAGAACACAAGATCCAATCGCTGCCCTTGAGGCGTTGGCATGATTGTTGTCAGCCAATGTCAAGCGAGGAACATGCAGGCAACAACAATATGAGGTTACTTGATATGACGAGTGATGTCTTCCACAATCCTTGCATCCTGGTCAGGCACAAAAGCATCCCATTTTACACCGCTGACGCGGCCACTTCCGTTCCGACCGTCGTATTACGCAGCGGGTGACCGACAGTGCATGATACTAACTGCTCTCCATAGGTTGACATGGGGTGGTCCGTGAGGCCCTTGTCCTATTATTCCAAGCCACGCCACAGAGAGATATAATCACGATCACGCTCAATCCGCCTACGATCTTCACCGAATTTGCTCTGCGCAGTACTAGCATTGGCAGAAGCCACGATGCCCTCATCAGTGGATTCGAAGGCCACATTAGAAGATGCCAATCCTCAACGAGAGAAAGAAACTGCCCTCCATGCTTTACGTCAATCAAGTTCCGGATCCTACACCGGCACTGAGGAGGAGGAGCAAGCAGAGAATCAAGACGACCGAAACGCAGAGACCAGTTGTCCTCATCACCAACAACAGGCATCACAACGAGTCAGGAAGTGTCGCAGAACCAAGAAGAATCTCCCGATCAAGGGCTCATCAGAGAGGCCTGCCACAAAAGTTGGAGGACAGCTCGGAGTCAGTGCCAATGAGATGAAGCCGGAGTCGATGAATGACGGAGCATTCCACATCTGGCTTGGTAACACTATGGCTGAGCGCCTCATTAATCAGCCGGGAACAGTCGAGTCAACGGATTTGGTCCCTCGACTTTACCATATCCAGATGGCTGCATCTGCTCCGACAAGTACGACTGGGTCGCCAAAGAAGGCCACTAAATGGGATGTATTCAACCATGCCAATGTCAACAAAGCAGCAACTTCTGAAATTCGTACGTTTGAATGTGTGGCGTCTACCGACAGCGTCCACACGCTCCAACCCGAGGCCGGAAGTGACATGTCTCCCTCGCTCCGGGCTGGCACGGCAGGTCCCAAAAAGAAGAAAGCTGATGGAAACACCTTTACTCTGGACGACTTCGCTGCCTTGACTGCTCTCAACTCCCTCTTCGAAAGGTGGGGTCGCGCGTCTCACATGGGTATTCTCGATCCTAGCTACAGCTTCTTCATGAGCAAGCAACGCAACGCTGCTCTGTACTATAAGGTCAAAAATAAGACTGCCATTGTTGGAGGAGACCCTCTTTGTCCCGCGGATCTATATCCAGCCTTACTGGAGGAATTTCGCCGCTTTCGTAAACAGCATGGCTGGGGAATTGCCTTTCTTGGGGCCACCGACAACTTCATTGGCTACGCCAAACAGCAAAAGAAATGGGTCACCATGCGCTTCGGCACAGAGCGTGTTTTGAACGTTTCCACGAATTCCGTCCTGCATGGAACAGAAGGGAAAAGAATGATCAAGCAGAATAAGCAATTGCTCGACCCTAGACGTGGCGGGATTCGCATTGACACGTATGTTCCTGCCCAAGGTCGGGACCTGGTTTTGGAGCACAAGCTCGCCGACGTTTACAATTCGTGGCGCGAACATCGAAATCAAACGGGCCGGTCGCAAGCGTACATGACCGTTTTCGATCCGTTCGCGCTCCCGAATCTGATGGTATACATTTATACCACCGATGGCCGCGATCCGGATTCCCGTCCCAACGGGTTTGCCGCTCTCCGCAAGATTGGACCTGATGGCTACCACATTGACCCATATTGTGCGACCCCGGATGCCCCCCGAGGGATCACTGATCTCCTGATATTTTCTGCCATGGCTCTCCTCCACCATGCTGGTATGACGTATTTGAGCCTGGGATTCGAGCCTGCCAAAGATCTCACCGAGATATGCTCCTTGAGCCGGCCGATAGCCCGAATTATCGGGTCATGCTATCGACGAGCGTTCCAGCACCTGCCGGTCAGCGGGAAGAAGGCCTACCACGACAAGTTTCATCCGGACGAGAAGCTGGGGACTGACCTGTATCTTGTCTACCCAGAGGGAGTTCCCACACTTCGCAACGCTTTGGCCCTCATGCATGTTACCAATATCAGGACCACCCAATTGATCAAAGCCGAGGTGTCGGCTCGAGCAATTGGGTTCGTCGATGGCCTGCAGAAAGGGATTCGCCACAAAACTTCTGCCCAGCAACCCCTTGTGCCGGAGGAAGGGAAAAAAGGTGAGGCTCGAGAAGTGTCCCCTCCATAGCACGATAATATGACGCTTCAATCTTGCTCTCCTTTGAACTGTTTCACTATTTCACCCAGAACGGACTCACAGGCAAAGTCATTCGACCGGAAGCTAGTCACAAGAGAGATTTGTAAAGGTAGAGATGCTAAAGAAATATATTCGCAATCACATTTTTGGCTGAAATACCGTCAATTGCACCATGCCGATTGACCAACGCCGCTTCTATCAGCAGTAACATCAACTCCATGATCACAACGATCCAAGTAGGGATCGATAACAACGAACTGGCATCCAGATCATCTGTTTATGAATTTACCTTTCTTCACAGAACTCGGTGGTCCTGCGCATGGCATATTCTGCTCCTTTCGATTTTTCAGATGCTATCCTGGAATCGCCTTTAACGGCCTGCCTCAGAACGTGCAACAGAAAGCGGCTCCCTAAACACCGGCAAGTCTCTTTTCCGGTTTAAATCTATCCTCCCACCTTTGGAATCCCTTAACCTTGAACACACCTCCTTTGACCACATTCAACTGCCTGGGCAGCATGATGGCAGATCCTCGCAATATCATCGACCTCACAGATGAGGCAAGCCTCGAGGCTTTTGATGGTGCGCTTCCAACTGTCGTCAAGGGTCTGTCAGCGATGGCAAGGATGATAGCCGGTCGGGGGACCGTGAAACCGGGTCGAAAACGAAGATCGTCCGTCCTATCTGTCGACGAGTTTCATCCACGTCATGACAGCAGCGATCAGTCAAGGGTTTCCGGATTACCTTCAGATGGCCTACGCCCCTCTGTATCGGACTCACCTCTCAGCATGCCAGCGGAGGAGTTCTCTCACGGGTTGAGCAGCACTATGGGAACGGGCAGAACTCCCGGCATATCTCTCGGCTCACGGTCAGCTAAAGCGTCTCTGTTCGGAAAAAGCAGGATATCCGTGGGCACCGACGATATACAATCCAATTCGGGCCGAAACAACTTTGACCATGAGACGAAGCGCGTTCGCCGCGCCCCACAGAGTACCGGCCAGAGTCACCAGCCGCAAATGTCTTCAGCCCAGGGCTCCATGAGTAATCCTATAGAAATCGGTGGTCAAGGAGAGGACGCAAACAGAGCGCTAAAAGAAGCCTCTACCGACAAGATTGGTTATCAGACCGTCATTTCGGAGGGCGACTTCATGACGGATTCAGAGATCAGAAAGCATTTGCGACGATTGCGACTTGAAGAGCAGGGTCGACAGACGCGAGTCATGCTGCGGTCAATAAGAGGCAGGGAGAATGGCATAAACTTCACCTGTGCTCCTGGGAAAAACGTCGAATTCCGTGATGGAACTTTCATGCGGATCAACTCGGTGTTTAAAGATGGCAATGGCCAGGTCTTCATCGAAGGGAAACTCCTTGAGAGAGGGAATGGCCTGGATGCCAAAATGCCCCGGAGACGGAACGAGTTGGTCTGGATGATCGAATCGCGGGCAGACGGGAATGGTCCGGCGAAAGAAGTTGTGCGGTCATTGTCCGAGGTGGCACGCAATCGCGAGGTCGTCTTCACGAATCAGCCGCATCCTCAACTGAGTTCACTTACCGATTCCGCATCATTCCCCAATCCGAGTTTGGACGTCAAGGCGGGAGCCCTGTTTTGTCGATGGAAACGAACCATCGTCAGATCCGGGACCAGAGTCAGTGCAGAAAGCATCGAATCGCTGAGATACGAGGAGGCCGATGACCAAATCCGGAGAACCATGACCGGGTTTGAGGTTCACACACGGGTCAAGCATGCAGAAGTGCGTGAAAAGTGGCGAGGCGTCACCCCGCTTGGAGGGAGCCATCTTCAGAACGTGGAGACAATAAATATCAATGACGAATGGGAGACCGGGGTAATGCGGTCATATACCTTTGGTGATGCGTTCTGCGGTGCCGGCGGGGCATCCAAAGGAGCCAGAGATGCTGGCCTGTTCGTCCGTTGGGGTTTCGACAGCGACGAGGAAGCATTGAGGACCTATATGGTGAACTTTGAACCAAATGGCACCAAGGGTTACCACGAGCCGGTCCATATATTTCTCCGCCGAGCCTCAAAGCACGCCGATTGCCTCGTGGACGTTATACATATATCTCCTCCCTGCCAGCCCTTCTCTCCGGCACACACGGTCCCGTCTTTGGACCGAGACGAAAAAAACCAAGCGGCTCTATTTTCTGTTATGCAGCTGATTGAGACCATCAAGCCTCGAATTATAACCATGGAAGAGACAGAGGGCCTTCTGAATCGGCATGGCGAGTGGTTCTCCGCGCTCATTCACGTCTTCATCCATCTCGGATACAGTGTTCGTTGGAAAGTGGTCAAGTGCGAAGAGTTTGGTGTCCCCCAAGCCAGGAGGCGGTTGTTCATCATCGCTGCCGGGTATGTGGTGTTGTGATCTTTGACTCTCTTCCAGTCCTGACTTGTCATTTAGACCGGGCGAAATACTGCCTCCCTTTGCGACACCGACCCACGGCGCCCATGGCTCCAATTTGAAACCGCTGACCACGATCGGCGACGCGATCCGTCACATTCCGAGCACTGCAGCAGATCACGATCCCAGCGTTCACTTCGGCAGTGGCACCCGTATCCCTTTCTCGATGGAAACATTGGCAAAAACCCTGACCTGCAATGGCGGAACTCACAATTACCATCCATCGGGCTTACGTCCTTACACCATCCGCGAACTTGCCTGTTTGCAGACATTTCCGATTTCTTTCTTGTTTGCTGGTGCTCGTGGCTCCACAGCCGCAAGGCGGCAGATCGGCAACGCTGTTCCCCCTGTGCTGGCTAAAGTAATGTTCAAATCTATCGTGAAATCGTTGAGGGAGTCGGACGAGGTTTAACGCTGCTTCTCTGACTTTTCCATCACTGTAAACTCGTGGGCCAGCGATTGACTCACGCTGTGCGCTGAACGAGGAAAGATCGTCTCACGGAGCAGCAGATGAAGAGATCTGCTTCCAATATGGTCGACGAGGACGGCAATAATACACGCAGAGGCGTGTAGACATCAATTGATGGGTGAGGTGCAGCATAGAAATGGTGTGATGAGCCTGAGGCCAGACGTCGTGCATGGATGGAATAATATGTCCCTGCCTGAATTTTGTTTTTGTGTATGGATACAATACCCTCGTCTCATCTTTTCCTTTTTCAGGTGATACCGTGTTGACCATTTCCAAACTTTCCCATTTCATTTATTTGTTCATCTCCTGAGCCTTGGCCCGGAGCTCCTCCTTGCTAATCGCCTCAGGCAACTCTAATCGTAGATCAACGTCAGCCGCGTTCTCACAACTGTGCTGCCTGATTTGAGGCGAGACGATCATAGACCTGCTTACCGCCAGGAGGGATTTGTGGGCCTTTGCTGTAGTGGTCTTTGGCTGTAGCCTGCTTCACCGGCCCTTCATTCTCCTTGTGAAGACTGTGGGCGTTGTCGGGGGCATGTTCCCCAGACGGATGGTGAGGCATTGTAAGGAGCTTGGGTGGTGGCTGACGATGTCTGGCAGGTAGAAATATTGGACCGGCTGCGGCAAGCTTCCAGCTGTAGTCAAAAACAGTTGCAAGACTGATTGACTGGTGCCTGGCTTGGGAGAGGGCTATTTATCTTCTTCTACATAAGACAAGGCGCCCACGTTTTGCGATGACGTTTGTGGTGGGGAAGGCTGGCATGAGTAGTGGCTGAAGGCGCAGCCACGCTGTGGCGGATTTGGTTTCCACATCCCCAAGCGGAGCTGCCCATCCCCGTGCTGTGATTTCAGCCATTCATCTCCTTCCCTCCACTTGACTGGCTCGAGACAGTACGCGGCTGGCAAATATCAGTGCTGGCTCAGATTCGACCAAATATCTCGACTCCATAGCCCGGAGACAGGTCGCTATCGTCGGCAGCGTGATCTCGAGACTTCGCCGCCATGCCATCCATCCTCTCGGATGCTGACAAGGAGGTTGTCAAGCGCACCGTCCCGAAAGCGTCCAACAAAATACAGGCCGTCGCGGTTGCCCGGCTCTATGTTGCGCATCCAAATCGCAACAGATGGACGTATACCGGTCTCCAAGGTGCGGCGGTGTTGTCCAACGATCTCGTAGGAAATACCTTTTGGATCAAGCTCGTCGATATCTCGCCGGCCCACCGGGGCGTGATCTGGGACCAGGAAATCTACGACACTTTTCAGTACAACCAAGACCGCACGTTCTTCCACTCTTTCGAACTGGAACAATGCATGGCCGGCCTGTCATTCGCGGACGAGAAGGAGGCGAGGCAGTTCAAAAAGAAGATGGATGACCGGGAGAAAAATGCAAGCAAGGGGACAAAAGCACAGCCTTTTGGTTCAAATGTTGGCGGAGGGGCCGTGTACCTGCAGCATGAACACTCTCACAAAAGTCATAGCAGGGTTGGAAACTTTCTGCGCGGGCACCGGCACAGCTCCAATCCCGTTCTGGCACCACAACAGCCGCCACCGCAATCGATCATACCTCCACCGCAACCGGTATACAGCCCGGTCGCACCTAGTCGACCACAGAGCAGCGTGGGTATCGACCTCTCGGATCCATCATGGCGACCCATTTTGGACGAACTTCTTCAGATGGGCATTACTCAAGACCAGATCGCCCAAAATGCCGATTTTATCAAAGCCTACGTGGAGAAGAAGCAGGCCGAAGAAATGGCCAACGGCATTGCCCAGGCGTTGCCCAGCGAGACAAGATCAAGAACGGCACCACCTCCCCCTCCACCAGCACCAGCACCGGCAAGGATCAGTCCGGACAATACTGGGAACGCGACTGCGTCTAATCGAAGGGGACCGCCTCCAGCTCCTCCTCCATCCCGCCGTCCGGGAGGAAGACAATCTTCCCCTCCTGGATCCAGTTCACCGCCGAGGACACCGTCCCCGACACCCAGTGCTCAGCCTCGCTTTCGCGCGCCGCCCGCCATTGCAGATGCCGGCAAATTTGCCGTCAAAGAAGGCCCTGCGGTGCAGATCCCCGGCCGATCTCGTGCTGCATCAGCCTCTACCAACCTTCCAAACCCTGGGCCGCCGCCTCCTCCTCGTCAGTCCCAGATTGTAATCGACGAAAATGCTTCCAACTCAGCGTTCAGGGTTCCTCCGTTCACAGGGGAGCGAAAATCTTCTGCCCCTCCGGCTCCTCCAAATCGTGCGCCGGTGCCACCACCACCAACGAACCGAGATACGCCCACATCGCACGTAATTCCACCTCCTCTACCACCAAAGCAATCGCCTGTACCTGCAGGGGCTCCTCCCGCGCTCCCGACAGCTAGAAGCAGTCCACCTGCACTCCCTCCACACAATGCACGACCCGTTCCACCTCCGCCGTCATCAGCAAGCCCACCACCACCTCCTATTCCTGTGCTTAGCAATCCACCACCACCACCACCACTACCTCCTATTCCTGGGCTTAGCAATCCACCACCACCCCCTCCACCACCTCCACCACCCCCAATGCCTGGACAAAACAACCCACCACCGCCTCCTCCAATGCCTGGACACAACAGCCCTCCACCACCCCCTCCCTTACCCTCGAGCTCTGGTCCGCCTCCTCCTCCTCCTCCACCAATGCCATCTTCATCAGGTCCTCCGCCGCCACCGCCGATGCCTGGCTCCGGACCAGCCCCACCGCCGCTGCCACAACCTGCTGGCGGTCGTGACGATCTTCTGGCGGCAATTCGTGGCACGGGTGGCAGGGCTGGCGGTGGTTTGCGTAAGGTGAAGGACAGCGAGAAACATGACAGAAGCGCGGCAATCGTTCCTGGATCAGAGTCCAGTGCGTCACCTCCACCTCCGTCTGCTGGTCCAGGAAGTGCTGGCGCCGACGGACAGGCAGGACTAGCAGGCGCATTGGCTGCGGCATTAAGTCAACGGAAAAAGAAAGTCAGTGGAAGTGGTGAGTCAGCCCTTTTTGCTTTGTTAGCTTAGAATACACATTGGAAGCGCTAACAACCCTCGTGCAGATGACGAAAAGGATGATGACGATGATTGGTGATTTGGATTAGATTTGTGCGCTGTGGAGGCAGTAGGACAGACAGGGAGTGAAGCCGTTGATAATCGAAGCATGAAAGAATTCTCCAATAAGAGAGGGCAAGCAAGAGGCTGGTTGAGCTGATGGATGAATGAGTGAGGACTCTATTCTCGAAGACATATCGTAGCCTTAATGACACGTCAAGAGGACAAGTCGATATATCCTGCCAGCACCCTTGCCGGATCCCCCGGTCTATGAGGTGTACTACATACAGTTATCCATATATTTCGCCACCGCTAGAACGCTGGAGCACACAAACAAAAGTGCAGCCGTGACAGAAGCAGCGCCGGTGCTAGTTTGAAACATCTCAAAAGAAGCCATCGAATAGCGGATGTGCTTTATCAGGACATGTAGGTTCCACCCACCCCGCCCGACTGACAGCTTTTGTTGCGACAAGGTGCGGGAGAAGGGTCTGGTGCAGATGTTACTTTCCCCTTGGAGTCATGACCTTGTCGCTCTTCTTCACAACAGTCTTCTGCTTCCTGGCATCCTCTCTCATGCGCAATTCGGCATTCCCGACGTCGTCGTGGATCGTGACCGTCGGCTCGTCGTGGGTCGTATCGCTACCAGCATAGCCATTGGCGTCGCTGTCGGTGTCACTCCCGCTGTCGCCAACGTTCAATTTGTGCATTCCCAGCCCATCCATGCCCGGCCAGAGTACAGGTCCCGAGTGCCCGGTTCCGGCAGGATTGGTCCCGGCTCCTTTGAGGCGTGCGATGCGCTGTCTTGGACTTTCGACTGTCTCATTACGCCAGTGGCGACGACCTGCAATCCTCGTTCGGCCAGTGCGGTCAAGGACGTCGAGGCCTTCCCCCCACATGCGGACCTTTTGCACTTTGCGCAACTTACGCATCCCGTACACACAGATTATCGCCGAGACTCCGAAGCAAACGATAGCAACGCCCCCAAAGGCCAAGTCTGACTCCTCGATGAAGTTCTTGAGATTCATGCCGTAGAGACCGGCTAGGAGGGTGCCGGCTGCCAGACCCAGGGTGCCGATGCTGAACTTGATTTCAAGCAGCATGAGTTCATTGCGGTTGGCGTCCAGAATCGCTTTGACGACTTCTTCTGTGTTGCGAATGTTGCTGATCAGGTTCCCTGAGATCTCGACAATTTCATCACAGATTTTGTGGTATGACTCTAACAGCATCTCGACCTCTTGGTGATCGTTTTCGTCCCGTGGCTTTCCGGTGAGCTTGCGCTCGGTTAGGTACATGGCGGCCAGGTCATCGTCGGCATTCAGCAGATCGTCGATGGCGTCACGCACCAGCCTGGCCTTCTGCTCGAACGTCCCCAGCTTCTTGGAGTGAATGAGCAAATGCCGCAGCTTTTCCCGATCAATGTCTTCTTCTAGTTCGCGGAGGATGTGTGTGACAGGGTCGCGAACCAAGGCGAACTCTGCCTCCAGACCGGATGTCACAGAGATCAGGACGGCCTCCAGCGCCCGGAATTCATAAGGAAGATGCGTCGACCCATTTCTCGGATCGGCCTTCTGCCGCAATTTGCCTTCCAGGTCGTACATGAACAGAGATTGTGTATAGGAATCGGTGCTGCCATATGCATCAAACACCAGCACGCGGTCCGACTGAATGAGGACTCGCAGGTGAAGGAGGTTGATGAGGATTGCCGTCGGCCGGACCAGGATATGGGGCAGGACGGAGGAATCGAGCTTCCGAAGGTCTCGAGGCTGGAGGCCGTACTTTGCGATTAGCTCTGACTTCTTGAATTCGCCCGAAACCAAGGTGACAGAACCATTGGCGTCGAACTCTGTGCATCGAAGTCTAACATCTGCGTGCGGGGGATTTCGGGAAAGAGCTCTGGACAGGTTGAACAGTTGAGCGGAGGTATCGTCAGAAATATCGTTCGATCGTTTATCGCGTTCTATCTTTGCTTGAGCTATGGCCTCTCTATGACGGAGAAGTCGACCCCAAAACCCAGAATGCTTGGCTTTGGTCGAGGCTTGATGGCAGTGAGGAGGCTGTGAAGGGGACGGTGGGAGATAGTGTCTGGGTGGAGGAAGGGCTTTGCATATTTCACGAGGCCGTGCCCAAAGGCTGTCGCCGACACAGGACGTTTGACTCCGTCCTGTCTTTTTGGAGGTTGTACTAATCGGTCGACGCGCTGTGATGGCAGGAACCGGGATGGTGGTAGAGCAATGTCCTCTTGTCGTGGAGGTGGGATGAGCAATCAAGAAGCAGACCGAGTCAGATTGCGATCGTAAGAACCTCAGCAAACTCTTGGAGGGTGCAATCGGCGAACTCATCGCCAGAAAGCCACGTATTGTCTCTTCTGGGAAGAAGAACTCGGTGCTGCGGGTGCTCCATGATGCCAATCTGTAGCTTGCCTCGAAAATTCCAAAAGTTGCAACCAACCCGCGATGGAGGCTTGGCGCGATCAGATACGCTATTGCCACTAGATTTCTCTCTTCGACTCGCAGATAGCACAATGTGAATATGCCGGCGGCATCATCTCAGCCGCCGGTAAAGCTCTCGCTGCCACTGGTAAGTAAGAACGTGTGACGGCGCGAAATCCGTCAGGCATCCTACGAGGGTCCGTGGAAGACTATGGAGGCCTTTTAGTCATTCATCATGAATCCGACAGCGACTAACACTTCATGTCTGTAGCAATTTCAACAAGACATTTATCATCTTCTTCGCGCCGAAGATGTTCTCGTCATCCTGGCCCGAGGCTTGGGCCTCTTGAGAATCGTGACGAATTTGCTCCACTCGTATGATGCGGCCGGCAATTCCCTCGTCATCATTGTCGGCGCAGAGGAGCGTGAAAATGAGTGGATTGGAGAAGCCCTTGCTGAGCACTATGCAATCTCCAGGAGTCCTCTGGCGAAGGGCCTTCGGGTTATCAACACAGACAAGGCAACCGTCTCGGCTCGAGAAAAGATCTATTCCGAGGGAGGCATTGTGTCGGTGACGAGTCGCATTCTCATCGTTGATCTGCTCTCCAAGTTGCTGGACCCTGAAACCGTAACGGGTCTGGTCGTCCTGCACGCCGAAAGGGTCGTTGCCACGAGTATCGAGGCCTTCATTGTCAGAATATACCGACAGTTCAACAAGATTGGATTTCTCAAAGCCTTCAGTGATGCTCCCGAGCCGTTGACCACCGCGTATGCGCCTCTGGCGAGCTTGATGCGGAACTTGTTCTTGAGAAAGCCGTCACTGTGGCCACGGTTCCATGTGTCGATTGCGCAGAGCTTGGAGGGAAAGAGGAAAGCGGATGTCATCGAGCTGGAGGTTCCCATGTCTGAGATGATGCAAGCGATCCAAAACGCGGTGCTGGAATGTGTCGAGGTGAGCATTTCGGAGCTGAAGAAAGCCAACACCGGACTCGAGATGGACGACTGGACTCTCGACTCGGCTTTGCACCAAAACTTCGATGCCATCGTCCGCAGACAGCTTGACCCCGTCTGGCACCGGGTCAGCTGGCGGACCAAGCAAATTGCAAACGACCTCACTGTCCTGCGTTCCATACTCCATGCTCTCCTCAGTTACGATTGTGTCTCGTTGCTAAAATATCTGGACACCGTCTTGGCCGCCCATTCCCCGCCACCCGGTTCTACCAGACAGAACCAGTCCCCATGGCTGTTCTTGGATGCTGCGGCTACGATCTTTCGATCAGCCAGGGAAAGAGTGTACAAAGGCAAGGTTGATGATGGTGGCTCCCTCCCCCATTCCACGCTGGCCGATTCTCTCCATCCGGTGTTGGAGGAACAGCCCAAGTGGGCGGTTCTGGCTGAACTGCTCCAAGAAATCGAGGCCGATGCGTATTTCAACCCGACAATCCGAGACGACTCGAACCGCACCGTTTTGATTATGTGTAACGACCAAAGGACGTGCCGGCAGGTGCGAGAATATCTTCAGACCATGCACGTGAAGCCTCAACTTGAGGATCTGAGCGATGGCCAAGCGCCACATGAAGTCGAAGCAGAAGAGGAGAAGGGCTCGGCAGAATTCATGATGCGAAGAAAACTTCGAGAGTACCTGGGATGGAGAAAGACCTTTGCACAAGTCAGCGCCTCCTTGTTTGAAGAGAACCAAAAGTCCCTCAACGAGATCAAAGGCAGTTCAGCGGCAGTTCGACTCAGTAGTAAGGCACCGCCCAACAAGCGAAGACGGGTGCGCGGAGGGGGGGCATCGGGCTTTAATCCATCACGAACCGCAAACGGTGCCGTGGCCGTCATCGAGGACAAAGCAGCACAGGTGGCGGATTTGCTGGCGGAGCTCAAGCCCACCGAGTCGGAAATGCTCCTCCAGAAAGACGATGTGGTCGTCGACGACCTGCACGGAGCTGGAGAAGACTTCTTCGAGCTGTACAATCCGGATGATGAAGTGATCGTGCACCCCTACGATGGCGATCAAGACGATCAACTCCTGGAAGAGATCCGGCCCAAGTACATCATCATGTACTCGCCTTCACACGATTTCATCCGGCGAGTCGAGGTGTATCGATCCAGTCATGCCGACAGAAGTGTGCGAGTCTACTTTATGTACTACGGCGGCAGTGTCGAAGAACAACGATATTTGTCCGCCGTTCGTCGAGAGAAGGACGCCTTCACCAAGCTCATCAAGGAGCGCGGGAGCATGGCCGTCACTCTGACCGATGCCGGTAACGTGGATCCGCAAGAAGCCTTCCTCCGCACGGTCAACACACGAATTGCTGGTGGCGGCCGCCTTGCTGCCACTGCCGCCCCTCCAACGGTCGTTGTGGATGTGCGGGAATTCCGCTCAGCCCTTCCGAGTCTTTTGCATGGCCGCAGCATGCAGATCGTGCCCTGCCAGCTGACGGTGGGTGATTATGTCCTGAGCCCGGAGATTTGCGTCGAGCGCAAATCCGTGCGAGATCTCATTTCTTCCTTCAAGAATGGCCGGCTCTTCAACCAAGCGGAAACCATGTTGCAGTATTACAAGTACCCATTTCTGCTCATTGAATTCGATCACAACAAATCTTTCACGCTCGACCCCTTCGCGGATTTGACGTCGGTCTCGACGCTGAAAATGCCAGATTCCGACACCAAGGACCTGCAGTCCAAACTGGTCCTCTTGACGCTGGCATTCCCCCGACTGAAGGTCATCTGGTCATCCTCGCCGTATCAAACCGCCGAGATATTTGAAGAGCTCAAGAAACAGCAGGAAGAGCCGGATCCTATGCGCGCCGTCCAGATGGGCTTGACGGGTGACGAGGATCCGGAGGAGAGGACATTCAACACCGGACCCCAGGATCTGCTGAGGACCATACCTGGAGTGACCGCGAAGAATGCCAGCCGACTTTACTTGGAAACGAGGAATGTCATGGAGGTGGCCAATATGAGTCTGCAGGAGCTAGATCCATTAGTCGGCAAGGAAGCCGGACGGCGCATTGTGAGGTTTTTCACCAGGAGTGTTTTTGAAGACGAAGAAGAGTAACTGCACCAAAACTCACTCGACTCGACTCGGCAGCAGAAATTCCTCCATATTGAACGCCTCGTGCCGGGAAAGAAGGTGAGAGATGTCATACACGTCTATCTGCGTCGCCGTCAGTGTGTCAGAGGAAACGGCTTTGCACTGGCAAGGCGGAATCCCAAGGACATTCCAGTTGGCATATCAGTGCCCAGCCAGCGCCTCCAACAAGGTGTCGCCAATCTTCAGCTGAGTTTAAGCTCATGACAATTCGAGGCTTCAACTCGCATGACTGCTACAAATCTCATGGCCATATCAGTTTCAATTCGTCAAACCTTAGTCCGAGGTACGAAATAAGCGAAGGTGCCCACCGACATGGGAGGTCTTAACATGATCTCGATAGCATCTTCTGACCAAAGTCCGGTCCTCTAGCGAACGAAGATAGGCGATGAAATAACACTCATTCCATCACCATGGTCACACCGACAGAGGTTCACGACGACGCTAAGACTGCATCACAACCTTTGGATGAAACACTCGGCCAAAATTAATGTCACAGGAGCAAGCATTACGTCTGGGTCATGCAGGAAGTATCCAGCGATTTAAACGCTCAGATGGCGTGCATGGAAAGCGCTATCTCAACAAAAACAACCCTTGGAAAGTATGCAATCCTGACCGTAATGGCAACCCAACCCCGATCGTTGTCTTCATTCGAGCGTGCAGATGTTAAGAACAAGAGACTGCTCGTGCTTCGGTCGTTAATGGGCACTACTCTGGTTTGCGTCGAGCCCTTACCCACAGGTCGATGGGAGTTCGCTGGACGAGGCCGGCCATGTGATTGATACTGACGCTGGCGGCTAGATTTGATGGGCTAGGTTTTGTTGCACATCGCTGGAGTCAACGTATGGACAGCCATGGCGCTAGGATCTTGATCTGAAATGTCACCACAGAGCATACGTCCTCTGGCCAAACCAAAGCACAAGAAATTCGATGAGATGGATGCCAGACTGTTTCGACGCTCTGTTGCGTGCCAAAGCCAGCCGCGTGGTCAGAAAAGTCGATCGATACCTGAACTCCATTCGTCATAATCATGTCCACCATGCTAGCCATGCTGCAGAGACGGTCTTTCAAGTTGGCACCACCATTCTCGTTCCTCCGTTGTCATGACTCTCGGCGTTTAAATCTCATCAATATCAACTTCTTTATCCGACTCACTCTCCCTGTCCTCGTCGAACTCGACATTGTCGTCGATGCCCTCGTGGCCGTAGGTGTCAGTCTCGTTGATCTTTGCATTTTCTGGCAGTTCGCCATATGCCTTGAGCGATCGGGCTTCGTCGGCCGAGTATTTGAGAATCACATCGCCCTTCTCGTCCTGGTAGTCGCGCAGGGACAGCAGGATGATGTCGCCCTGGTTGATCCAAACTTTCTTCCGCAGCTTGCCTCGGATGTGTGCCAGCCTCTTTTCGCCGTCAAAGCACAGCGCTTCGAGTCTTCCGTTGCCGAGCATCTTGACCACCTGGGCGTATTCCTGGCCTTCTTCTTTGAAGGTCAACTCGCGTTTTTCATTGTCGTTTTCGTTCTTGCCTCGACGCCTGTTCTTGCCACCCTATTGATGATATGTTAGACCCAGTTCAACGAGATGTATTGCTGCCACCGTGAGCACCTCTTTGGAGGGAGAGGCGATCGGTGACCGCAGAAGGCGGGGTGCAGATGCGGTGTGCAAAAGTGTGCTTACCTTTCCCTTATTCTTAGGCATATTGAAGTGTTACTAGTCGACGGAGATTTAGAGACGATGTTCCGAATGGGATTTTGAAATCTGAAGGTTCGTGGATGGTTTGCGATATGTATGTGAGTGTGTGGCAGTTGTGGTTGTCTGAAAGAATCAGAAGGCGAACCTGCCTTTTAGACCCTTGTCAGTGGGGCAAAATTCAATATTGGCAAGGCACGCCCGCGCCACTATTATTCTAGACATGCAGCCGAACCCTGACGCCGACCAGATCATTCCACCGCTCCAGATCTCGCTGAGGCCACTGTCCCTCTGACGTCCCGGCCTCTTTATCCGATCGAGTCCTCTCTCGTACCTCCCAACTGGTGGCAAAATCTGACCGAACCAACCATCTTGGTCACAGCTAAGATTGACTGGCCGTCATCAAAAAATGTGCCTGGCATCCCGTTGCCGGCTACATGTCTTTGCGCTTTCCTCCACTGCGTAATCTCAAAATACCTGTTCTACAAGCGCTCAGTCTGAAATATTCTCCTGAGGTGGCGCCGTGGACGACAGATGTCCCGATTCTCAAGAGCACCTTGAATCCAAAACATGACCTCGTACGCGACCGCTACATCCACCGTTCCAAAGATGCCCTGCACTGGGCCGTCATCGCCAACGTGAGTGTGAAGGCGGTACCAAAAGCCGTCCTCCGTGTTCGGCTGAGACGCAGATGGACGTCCGCTTTTACGGAAGCATTAAAACTGGAGGGATACCGCACAAATGGGAAGAGGCTGCGTGATGCTGCGGATGGGGAGCACAGGCCTGACTTGGTCGGGACTCTGGAAATTTACGTCTACGGACCACAGGGACTGCACAAGCCGTTCAAAGACTTGATCCGAACATCTGGCACGATCGTAAGGGCCCTCAAAGCACAGCAGAATCGCCCTCGCCATCACCATCAACCTCATGCTTCTCCACATGCCCCCGCGCCGTGGCAGGCAAAGGTGCCGACGAAATCAAAGGGTTGGGCCGAAACAGCTTAACTCATGAGCCTAAAGGAGGACTTGTACTATCAGAGATATTATTGTACCATTAAATTGATGATTTTGACATGCTATTTTGGGAGTCGTCAATGGGTATTCACTCTGCCAAGGCGCAATGCGGCCACCTAGATGGAGATGAAACTCGAGTGGGCTGACTGCAACCAAAGACTTACTCCGTGCGAAAGAGGAAACGATCAAAAGATCTTGCACTGTCGATTATTCACGGCTCTGTGGCATTGCCGATGCTATTTTGTTAAAGTCTCGCTTGCTGGACAGCCGTCATCTCGCGATGCTGGTCTCGTTGACTGTGGGCAAAGTCGACGCGGGTGTCGCGGTCCTGCTCACCGAAGATAAACGACTGGTCTGTCTCTGCCCTGCCTGCAGTCCCCGACCCTCCTAACAATCGCAAAGATAGAGTTTCCTTCCATCTTGTTGCCGCAGTCGATCACCTCCGGATCCATTGTGGACATCACCGTGTCGCAGAATCACCGGGCAGAACAAAAGTCCCAAGCGGCATTCGCAGCTCTCCAGGATCACATCCTCAACACGTACGGTCTTCGAACGCCGTCGACGCCGGTCCTTCGCCTCCGCAATGCGACACAGACTTCGCTTGTGCTTGAGTGGGACCCGATCCAGATGGCGACGTCAACGCTGCGGTCTTTGGCGCTGTACAGGAATGGGAGCAAAGCAGGCAATATCCCTCGACCCCTGGACATGACGAGCACCAAGATCAGTGGTCTGGCCGTGGACACGGAATACTCCTTCTACCTTGTCCTGAAGACCAGCGGTGGCACATACACGAGCAATGTTCTCCGAGTCAAGACGCACGCCATGACCAATCTGACCGGCATTACGATTACTCCCGGCGTCTTGCCGCCGCAATTGAGAGACAGCCTCGAAGCAGTCGTGTCCCGAATCGGGGCCAGAATTGCCGACACTGTAAGGATTGACACCACACACTTTGTCTGCACAGAGGGCAGAGGCCGAGACTGGGACAGAGCCAACGAAATGAACATTCCTGTCGTCCGACCGGAATGGATCGAAGGCTGTGAGAGAGAAGGCAAGATCATCAGTGTTCGCGGATATTACTTGGACGCCAATCCCAAGCACCGGCAAGTGGGTTCGAACCCGTCTCTTTCAGGGCACCAACGCGGCCCTTCGACACAACCCGGTCCCGCGACCGGTCAGCGAAAAGACCTTCCAAGCAGACCAACTCCCAAAAGCCCGGGTAGAGACAGCGACGTGAGCGGTGAACCAGGGCCCGAAGTGCCACCCACACCTCCGCCCAAAAAGGATCTGCCGCCTCCCCCTCCAGCACAGGTAGAGGAAGAGGGAGAGGAAGAGGGAGAGAAAGAGGACAGTGAAGAAGAGAAGGAGGAGGAGGAAGAGCCTGAAACTGAAATGCCTGTGTCTTCCGAAAAGCCTGCGCTGGAGCAAAGTGATCAAGGGCATCAAGCGGAAAAATTACAGAAGCAGCCTCCGGAGGCCGACCGCAAAGAGCGAGTCGAGGATAAGGAGCGGAGTGGCGATATGGAAGATGTAGCACTGTGAGCAGTCGATGCGTGGGATCCTGAGGACGCCGAGAGGATGATAAACCAATTGTAAGTGTTGCCCAGAGATCACGTCCGCCTCTACTTGGCCACTCCAGTATTGTCGCTCTCCAGTTCCGGAAGTAGCCAGACGGTTCTCATTCAGCTCACGCTGTCGACCTGGGATGGTTTGACATGGCGTTGAGCTGCTGCATCAATGTGCCATCTTCCAGCCTCTTTCCGCTGGCACCGACAATGGGATAAATGAGACTAATCTCCGACATTTTCTTGGACTCGGCATGCCAAATCAGCAATCGAGAGCGGTCATCATTGGGGAAATTGATCGAGACAAGTCCACGGCCATTGATCAGTGCTGTTGAGATTGGATTGATGTCATCGGGGAGCCCGGAGGGATGCTCTCATATCCCCTATTTACTGGAAGGCACACTACAATCTCTTTCTGAGGAGAGACAGCTATGCAGATCTGATGGATCGACCAGTTGTCCAAATTTGTCTTGCTCAGCGTCCCAATGACTAATCATTTCCATATTCTGGCCCGCGCTTCCGCCAATCATTGTCTTCTGTTTATGGATCTCCAGAATTAGTTTGCTCGCATCGGGCATCCTTTCAACCACTGATCATCACCCAAAAAGACAGCCGAGGAAGATGTTCGTTGTGCCAGCATCTCCAGCGCGCCAGCGGGTCAGATGGATAGGGATCCGCCAAGATCTCGGAGATCGCCGTGGGTCAGTTTGGATGAGTTAAAAACCGGCCAGAGAGACTTGCACGGTCGGCCAGCTCAAACACTGCATCAGGCACCGCAGGCGACCCCAGACGGAGGATGGCCGCGGAGCACAAGGATCAGATTCGGCATCAAGTCTGGCCAAAGCTGCGAGAGGTCGCCCTCCCCGACTCTCGCTTCCACTATGATTTTGCCAGCTTCATCGCTGATTTCGATGGCTCTGAAGAGGCCACTCGCAGACTGGCGGAACTGCCATGCTTCAGACATGCCGATGTGGTATTCATCACGCCGGATAATTGTCTCGAAGAGCTTCGGTACCTCGCGCTGCGCCAGGGCAAAACCGTCCTGGTGACCACATATGGTATCCGTCGCGGATTCTGGATTCTGGACCCTCACGTCATAAACACGGCCGAAAAGCAGCGCCTTGCCAGTTTTCTTGATGTCATGGAAAAACCTGGCCTCGGCCGACACATCACTCTGGCCGAGATGCAGCGAAGGAACTTGAAAGTGGAACTCATGGTCACCGGGACCGGAGCGATAAACCTGGCCGGGGTCCGCTTTGGTAAGGGTCACGGATTCTTCGACCTCGAATGGGGGATGCTGTCGAGCATCGGCGTTGTGACCGATCAAGTGCCTTGCATTGCAACGGTGCACGACTGTCAAGTCCTGGATGAAGAATTGCACCCGGAAATTTTTGACACTGTCTGCGACTTTATAGTCACACCAAGCCGCGTGATCACCGCTGTCGAGTCCGCCCTCGTGCCAAAGCCACATTGTGGCATCTTTTGGGACAAGCTGCAGCCGGGGATGCTGGATGATATCCCGCCGCTGAAAGAGTTGCAGGAGTTGGAACGAGCAGCGGCAGCCGGGAAAATAAACGGCAATTAAAGGCGAACGACAAATCTGCGATCATTGCAAATGATCCCTGCCCATTTTTGGATGATAGGAGTCAAATTATATTTCCACCGCGGCATGATATGGGCTGGGACCAGGAGGCATGGAAGGACCAACTGAACGAGGTCTCTGTGAAAGGCTCGTGCTATCTCAAGCTCCAACTTGCTGAGTTATCTCCTGAGATTGTGGTTTTCCCGGGCCATGTTGACGAGAGAAATGCAGCCTCGTTTTCGGCGAGCGATGAGAGCAAGCTGTCGTTTGAGGCCGCGATTCCCAACTTGAATGAAGGGCTGGGGTACAGGGGATGACGCTGATGGAAAATTCTCAAGTTGGACTCTTCCATTGTCGTTATCAAATCAGCGAGTGTGGCTGTAGCCTCGTTACTCGGAGGTCAATGTTGGCGCCGTGCTTAGTCACCTCCAAATGTAATCACCAAGATAAAGCAATGACCTCTGTCTAGACTCAGTACACCGTTGGCCCATTTAAGCAAGTCCCTCCAAGCATGGTTGACTACCTCATCATAGCGACTGCTGATCGGATTATTGCGGATTTTCGCTGTCTGTCGCGTCCGTCGGGGCCTGATGTCAACATATGTAGGCTCCTATAGGTCGAAAAGCCTGAGAATGGGCATTCTAGTCAAGGAGACTGCTGACATCGACTGGGTCAGAAGTAATCAAAAAAAGTCACACTCTTCAGTTATGGACTGGCTCTATGCGACATGACTAAGACCGGATGGAAGAGTTGACCACAGGTGCCGGAAATCAAGGCACGCGCGAAGAATAAATAGAGGTGATTTCTGATGGCCTGGTCTATTGTAAGGAGCACAGGGCTGACGTCAAGCAGCGCCAATAAGGCGACCTCCCGACATCCCGTTCGCATTACAATTACATCTATATTCTCCCCTGTGATCCCGTCACCCTGTCTATAAACATAGCTGTCGGCTTAGCGGACAGGAAACCTCACATCTCTCCACCTCCCTGACCGGCCGACCACAGTAAAAGTGCACCACCTCTACGGTCAGCCATTGAAAAAGCTCTTTCCATCAGCGAGGACTTGGCTCTTCTTATCTCCTTCTGACCCTTGACGCGTCTACAGACGGGTAGTGGCAATCATGGGTGTCGATTTCACCGTTTTCAAAGGCTCAAAGACCGGCGACGTTGTCGAGTCCAAAGGTCACCGGGAGATTGGACCAACTCAGGCCCTGGTCGAAATCAGTCACTGTGGTGTATGTGGGACGGATGAGCACTACCGACATGCTGAACAAGGTCTGGGACATGAGGGAGTGGGCATCATCAAAGAGATAGGCTCTCTGGTGCCGCAGATATCGGAGCTCAAAGTCGGAGACAGGGTAGGAATGGGTTGGATGCAAAAGTACTGTGGATATTGCAAACCTTGCTTGACCGGTACGCCTGACTCCTCACAATTTTCTGACCCGAGCCGATCTTTCGTCAGGTCAACAGTTCAAGTGTCAAAACTCTGAGCAATTCGGATCTGCCAACTGGGACCAGGGTTGCTTCGGCACAGCTGTCGTTTGGGATGTGTCAGCGCTTATCAAAATTCCTCCTGAGATTGCCTCGGAGCATGCAGGACCGCTGATGTGCGGCGGGGCCACCGTTTGGGGGCCTCTGTATGAGCATGGCTTCAGGGCCGGAGACCGAATTGGGGTCATCGGTGTCGGCGGGCTCGGGCATCTTGCCATCCAATTCGCGTCCAAGATGGGAATGGATGTCGTGGTCTTTTCCACCACCGAGTCGAAGAAAGACGAGGCATTTAAGTTTGGGGCCACCGAATTCCACACCACAAAGGGTGTGAAGAAATTCGACGGCACTGAACCGGTCGATCACTTGCTCATCACGACCTCCGCCTTGCCGGACTTCTCATTGTGAGTCTGACGTTGTAATGGCCGATAAAGAGAATGCTGACAGATTTAGGTATATGCCAATTTTGGCACCCTTCGCCAAAATATTCCCTCTCACCATCAGCATGGATGCGCCGCCCATTCCGATGCTGCCTTTGGTCGTCATGGGCGTTAGTGTGGTTGGGTCGGCAGGGGCCAATCCACAGGCTCAGAAGCAAATGTTGGCCTTCGCGGCCAAGCACGGCGTTCGACCTCAAATTGAAAAATTCCCCATGACACGGGCGGGAGTGACGGACGCCATGCAGAAGCTCAGAGACGGGAAGATGCGGTATCGCGGCGTGGTGGGGGTGTAGTTTTGCATCCTCCGTAAGCAATGATAGAAACAGGCATCGAGCTTGTCACAAAGTTTCTCAACAAATATGGAATACCGTCTTGCTGTCAAAGACAAACGTCATAATCAACTATCCAGGCGAGATTCATTTCGTAACGCGACCTTTGACTTGAAACAACTCCTGAATACTTTGATAGATATTGAACTCTCGGCCAAGGGCTCAGTCTTACCTTCATGCATGACGGCATGAGATTAGAACTCTCCTCCTCATTCGCCTGGGTAAAACCCATGCGTCGTACCATGGAAGGCTGCCAAAGGTGGCCGAAACTCAAGCCTCGCCAGTCAAGAAAGGACTCTGATTGAGAGCCACGCGGCAATACTGTGGTCATCCTCTATTTCCTTCTGTGTTTCGTTACCACCTGGGATTGAATGGTGTGTACTCAGCTCGTTCAGATAGTCGATATAAAGTAGGCAGAAGCTCTCCTAGGACGAGAGCGGGGCCCAAGTAGGCCACCTGGACAGACACAAGCTCTTGGCGCCTCCAAAACATCACACCAATACTAGGCCAGAGGATAGCCACTGACAGAACCCTAGCTTGAAGTCATGGCAGGCAACCGACAGTCAGTGGCACACCCGCAACGACTTGCAGATAAGGAGCGGGACGACCCTTGCCTGCTTATTCAGTGATTAACCATGTCAGTCCACACACCATCTTCCCCGCAATCCTCTGATAATTACCTCTTCTGATCAGTTGACCCCTTGCTCATCATGTGTGCCTGACTAATTGAAAGACTAGTTCACCTGAGCGATTCATCAATCAAGCCCCAATCGGTTTGGGTGCATTTCCCCACCTAATTATGACGCAGGAACAACACTGTTTTGGAGAACATTTTTAATCCTTTGTGGTGTGATCTTGCAAACCTTGCGAGAGTGGCGTGATAGTCAGCACCAGACCCGGGCCGGAAAAGTTGTTCCTCTCGGCTTACATTGCATAAGTGCCGAAAGAGCCATCTAGACACATGTTTAAGGACAAGTCATACCGTGGACGACGAGTTTGGTTTCAAAGCAGGCCTTAGCGGTCTGACCGCACTTGGATGACTTCCAGAAGACTTCTCAGCATTCTTTTCATTTCTCTGTTCGTCCTTCTCTCCTCTATGCTCTATAGTCGCATGATGGCCACGGTGACACAGTCTACACAGTCCACCCCCCTGGCAAAGGGTGTCGTGGTCGTCGGCTCAGGCTTGGCGGGTCTCTCCGCCTCGCTAGAGCTCGTCTCTCGCAAGGTGCCCATCCACCTCCTTGAAAGATTACCGAAGCCAGGAGGCAATTCTATCAAGGCTTCATCGGGAATCAACGGTGCGCCCACCAGATTCCAGCCGGTCCCAGACACAGAGTTCTATGCGGATACCATTAAATCCGCGGGTTCGGTGTTCACCACTCGGCGAGACCAAAGGGAGAAACTCATTTCAGTCTTGACCAACCAGTCCAGCTCAGCGGTCTACTGGCTAGCAGACGAAAAGGGAGTCGATCTCAGCCGGGTCGCCGAGCTCGGCGGCCACAGCCATCCCCGCACTCATCGAGGCGCAGGACCGACGCCTCCTGGTGCCGCCATTGTCACGACAGCACTCGGTGAGTTGAAGGCAAATCCGCTGGTCCAGATTCAGACATCGTCCACCGTGACCAAGGTGCTGCAGGCCGAGGGAGAGGTTGTCGGCGTCGAATTTTCTCATGATGGCCAGACCCATACTCTGCATGGACCCGTCGTGTTTGCCAGCGGTGGCTTTGCTGGCGACAGTCATGGAATGGTGGCACAATACAGACCAGACCTGAAAGGATTCCCGTCGACGAATGAAAATAACCCCGGCTCACAGTCACTCCTGACCGCGGTGGGCGCTCAACTGCTCGACATGGACCAGATTCAAGTCCACCCGACCGGGTTCGTCGACCCGAAGGAGCCCTCCAAACCGACCAAATTCCTCGCGGCCGAGGTCCTACGTGGCGAAGGAGGGCTGCTGTTGCTCAACTCGAGACGCTTCGTGAATGAAATGGAAACGAGGAAAAACGTCACGGACAAAATCATCAACACCCCGCCAGCCGACACTTCGCCATTACGGCAATGGGATATCCAGCTCGTCCTCGACGAGGGAGCATACAACGCCACCAAATCACACGTCGACTTCTATATCTGGAAGGGTCTGGTGAGGAAGGCCACGGTGGCCGAGTTGGGCGAGTCGGCCGCGTCCTCGATCCAGGACTTCGCCGACATCGCTCAGGGAAAGAAGCCGGATCCCTTCGGTCGCACCGAGTTTGGCCATTGGACTTTGAACGACGTCACACCGGAATCGGTCGTATATGTGGGCCGGGTCACCCCCGTCGTGCACTACACCATGGGTGGTGTGATCTTCAATGAAAACGGCGAAGTCCTTGACCAAGCCGGTAATCCGATCAAGGGGCTTTGGGCTGCCGGAGAAGTAACTGGTGGTGTTCACGGTGCAAACAGGCTTGGTGGGTCTTCGTTGCTGGAATGTGTGGTCTATGGTCGTATCGCGGGTCAGAATGCTGCTGAGTTTTATAAGAAAAAGGTCGGTGAGAAGGAAAAGTAAGGGGATGTGAGGCTTATGACGAATATTTTATTCCTCTCTTATGGCGTGAAGTGTCAATAAATCTTTCCTCCTCGTCGCGGATAGTGGTGCTAGTTGTTGAGGCCTTGCCCAGGGTACGACAAGGGGCGTGACAATTAACGTCCATGATACTTTGGCCGAGACGGTTCCTATTAAGAGGCAAATGCCTAAACTGAGCGTATACTCAGAGATTGAAGAGAGGGTCAAAAGCACCAGCTCCAGAGGGTGAAGATCTAAGAGTGCTGAGGCTAGGCACCGATTCCTTAGCGACAGCCCAATTGTTCGATCTAGAGTCACACACATTGATATTCCTGTTCGGCCAGATCTGTTTTGTAGGATTGAGTATGGCCGCTTAATCAGGCACAAGGAGGAGGGCGGTAGAGGGGCACTAGGCAACGAGAGTCAGCACTACCTTGCGGGCCATTCGGTTATAACTAAAGATAGACCATTGAAATGCTGTTGCCTAGACTCATCTAAGCGCACATCGACACATGTATACGACGATGAAAAGGTAATCCTCACGGCTTAAAGATGGAATGGGTCTCATGCGCCGCAGGAAAGAATACCATTAACAGTCCGCAAGGGAACACCAAGATACCCAAGCCACCGCAACCAGCCGAGCGCACTTACTACTTGGATAATCTCAAATCGGCCTTGACGGCACTGGTTATCTACCACCACACAGCGATACCTTACGGTGGCGATGGTGCAAGCGTATATCAATCTAGCTTCCATCGACCGGCATCGTCTCCCACACTGATAGGTTTCAATGCCATCAATCAGTCTTTCTTCATGGGGACATTCTTCTTCATCTCAGGCTACTTCACTAAGAAAACGCTGCAACGAAAGACTCCTGACGAGCTTGTTCGGGCTCGATTGTACCGGCTCGGCCTGCCTGCAGTGATATATACCATCATCGGGCCACCAGTATGCTCTATGATCGTTGGACTCTCACAGGGGCAGCAACCTAGTCTCGACTCCGTGGGTCAATATTGGCAAGGTGTAAAAGGTATACGTGGACCGGTCTGGTACATAGCGATTTTACTTTTGTTCGACACTGTGTATGCGGAAGCAAGTCGCGTACAGAAGACCGGTGACGCTCAGACGAGGGTGCCATGTCCGCTAGGGAGCCAGGAACCCCAGACGATGACTCTCATATTCAGTCTGTCTCTTTGCGCTGGAGCCAGCTTTATCTCTCGCCTCTTCTTCCCGGTCGACCAGGTTTTCGTTCCACTAAACATCAGACTGGGCTATCTTCCACAATACGTCGGGGCATATTACCTAGGGACGCAGGTCGATTCGCCCGCAAGCGCCATTCCCACCATGAGACAAAAGATTCTGCTCGGTGCTGTGAGCGCTGTCAGTGGTGCTGCGGTCATTCGATATCTCGCTGCTGGCGATGGCGGTCTGCAGCAGCTCAAAGGGGGCCTGAATGCTGCGGCACTGGGCTATGCGATACGGAACGACTTTACGGGATATCTGTTGGCAGGGCTTCTTCTAGCTACTTTCCGGCAATTCGCGAGTTGTCCACTGACCAAGTACATTTCAGGGAATGCGTACGGAGCATTTCTACTGCACATACCCGTGTCGACCTTGATTGAGGTCTGCACCGACCGGTGGGAGGCCAGTGGAGTTACGAAAACCATTGTTATTGGAACAGTAAACGTTCTCTTGAGCTGGAGCTTGAGTTATTGCTGCGGCCTGCTTCAAACTCTGGAGTTGGCCATTTGGAAGCTGGTAGATCTCGGACACAAGTAGGCTAGAAACTTGTAGTCTAGATATTTGACACTCCTGACATCATGGTAAAGCTGCTAAAAATATCTAGGTCCTGAGTATCGCACGACAAAACTCAAACTGCCTCACTGCCGCCTGTACACCCGTCACCCAGATGTCATACCTCTCAGAGCTTGCGGGCGCCTAGAGAAATAGCTCGAATTCCTTTGGTCCTGACCTGATCCCCACTGTCATGACGGCAATAAGGCTACAAGGGCCGGCCTGCGATAGTCAGCAGAGGATCAGTGTTTCAAGAAAGAAGCAGGATGTTAAACTCGTTCATATACTCTCCCCACACGCTTACTGGGATTTGAGGAGACTAGCGAGAAGTCTTGTATGCAGTTTGCCAGATTGTTAGCCAACAGAGAAGTCTCGCCCTGCTTGGTTGTTCAGCGCTTGCCTTCAGCTAACCGTCTGACAATTCCCTGCCCACCTCCAGATGATCACGCCGTCGGCAGAATCCTGCTGATTAGCCACACAACCTCTGCAGCGACGCTAATGCTAACAGTAGGAACATGAACTCGAACACCATACATTCTCCGTACCATGGGTTTGTTCATCTTATCGGCATGGAACTCGTTGCTCTTGGGGAGACCATCAAATTACAGCTGGTCTACGTGGAGTCTATATTGCATCCATGGAAGGACGTTGTGGTGTAAAATGGTTTGGTGCAGATAAATGGTACACTCTGGTAATCCTTGACTTTTTGCCTCTCACTGGCTGATGGAACACCACAGATTGAAGTCGGTCAAGTTGACACCTTATCGCTACCAGAGTGAATTATCATGAATGCCCACCTGTGTTTAGCTAAAATCTTTTCTTCAAAAGCATCCTGTTCATTCCCTTCGGCCTTTCCCCTCTGTCTCAACCAGAATTGTCGAGTCAACCTCTACAGCGTCGTCATCCTCGAAAATAACTGATCCGAACTTCGTTAGTCATCATTAAAAGATGGTAGGCACCTCTGGATCTCCGTGCTGTGATAGCAAGCTGACATAGCCTTCAGTCCAACAATCCTCAGTCTCCACGCCTTCAACCTCCTTCAGCTGCCAGAGTCCCTGGTCAGATAGCCCGGCAATGTGGTTCTAGGATGGACCAGCAACTGCGAGCCGACCTGCTGGCATCCGCCAACCGAAATCCGTCGCCGACCAGACACTATGACATTGTCGACCTCACGACAGAGTGCCTCCCTGATTCATCAACACTCATTACTCGACCTCAGTATGAGTCAGGACGGAATATCCATGGTCAGGGAACAGACCGTTATTCCCTTGACCCAAAATCTGACTGAGAGATTTGGACAAGTTCTGGAAGGGCAACTTCGGCCTACTCCGACGGGTCTTCCTATGTTTTGCTTCACCAATATCGCTTACAGCTTCAACCCTCGCGGTGAGTTATCAAGGCCCGAAATGACTCTGGATGTCATCATGTCGCTGCGTCGGCCTAAGGAGCAGGGCGTCGACAGGAGATCTGAGTTGTGTCCTCAGTGATGGCAACTGAGCTGACCGTACCTAGACTCCTTCGTCGGACATGCCTCGCTCAGGGGCTTACAGGCCTTTGTCGTCGCGGAATATCCGACAAATACTCAACGTGAGTCTCCAACACTGGTCTTGGGTTCGTGACTGATCGTATCCAGGACCTGGCCTACCGACGGGTCCCCGTTTTCCGCGATCCGTCGCGGAAGAACAAAAGGGGTGGCGATGGACAGCAAGGACCCTGGAGGGTAGGTTGTTGCCGTCGCGTATAACATTTCTGACGCTTCGGAGGACGGCCTCACTATGAGGAGGGGTTCTTAATTCAGGAGCGCGGGAAGGTGAACAAGAAGCGTAAGTGCTTCCGTTGGCGGGTCGTCCCTAGGCTGATCCCTTCCATAGCATGCACCAAGTGTGCCAGAAAGTTCGGGATATTCAGCAATGGCTGTGTCTCGGTCGAGTCGGTGCATCGCGGCGGTAAGCTAACTTCTTCCCGTGTCTGGTCGTGGCTGAAGAGTCTCAGCGTGTGCCAATTGCGTCTTTCAGTCGGGGACTCTGTCGTGTTCCCTCATTCTCCCTCGTACGTCTTTGTTGCTGTCGTTCTCATTTGCGGCTAACCGCAACCTCAGAGCTGGAGGAGGAGAATGACACGGCAGAGCGGATCAACGCGGCTTCACTCGATGTCCAGATGGATATCAGATTGGAGTGCCTTTTCCAGGAAGCCCTACGGCGCTCTGAGCGAGCAGAGGGCAGCGGCGAAAGACCCCTCTAAGCGAGTTCTTAGGTCCTGCCACGTCTCAAGATCCATCAGAATTGAGACAGACACCAAATTAACGATACGAGGTCATGTGCCCCAACCAATATCACATATCGAATCAACGAGTCAAAAGTTAAACTTGTTATCGACCGTGGCAAATGACAACAGAACACATGTGTACGGGCGACAGTGCGAGCCTGGGACATTCTAGTTGCAACTCTCGCTCGACGCATCCATGGTGGTGTTGGCCGTATTGGGGCTAGACAGGTCCGCAATTGACATCTAAGAAAGAGGATACGCTGACAGAACAGCCCTTCACAACAGAGACTTATCTTGGACCTAGCCCAATGTCCAGGTCTTTGATAAGCCCTTGGCCTTTAGATCGAACTAAGCGACATCTTCATGGGTCTTGCGAGGTTGAGCCAGGCCGATATGTGAGTGTTCAGGAGGGCTATGACTCCATCCTCAGCACCTAATTACGGCCGTCATTACTCGGTTCTTCGCCTTATGATCGAGATGGTTGCAGTATGACTACATCCGCATCAACGAGGCATTTGTTTTCATGAAGATTACAGATGACCTCGACCATCTACTGCTGTGAATCCGAATGAGGAGTATGCGAACGACTAGCATCGCACAGCAGCGGCCCAAGTCCTGACACATTTACCACGCACTCCGGCACCACGAAGCCTCCACACCAGTCATGGCATGATACTGCCGACAGGTTGGGCGTTTGGAATATTGAGGACGATATCCTGCGGAACATTCGGCCAACGTCTGCATGATTGCAGCCCGACATCGTGTGCAAGGCTGGATGGTGGAAGCCGGCCGTATGGTCACGAAGTCAAGACATGGCCGCAGTGTCGGCATCCCGCAGATCAAATGAGTGTGAGATCTCCTGTCCGCTAAGACGACAGCTATGTTTATAGGCAGGGTGACGGGATCACAAGGGGGGAGAATGTAGATGCAATTGTAATGCCAAAAAAAAAATTCTGGAGAACCAGAACGGGATGTCCGGGCGAATCGCCTTTTGTGCACTCTGCCAGCGCTGCTTCTTGGCCTCAGCCTTGTACTCCTTACAATGAGTGAGAAGGGCTTCCAACAACCTAGCAGAATATACATGGCCGTCTTGTCTCCAGCACGGTGTAGGCTGCCTTTTAGATAGGATCAATGAACTAACTCATATTTTTTGTTCATCATCCTGGATGGAGAGTGATACAATCAGAATACAGGGGCTGAATTTGACAACAAAGTCCAGGAAATACGTCAATGTGGTCACGTGATATCATGTGACATGACTAGCAGGTAGTCCGTTTTGGTTGGTCGGTCAGAATCAGTCGGTCGGAATCAGTCGGTCGGAATCAGTCAGTCGGAACCAGTTAGTCGGAATCAGTCAGTCAAAATCAGTCGGTCGGAATCGGTCAGTTTTAGTAAGTTGCAGCTAATTAAGAATATCGCTGGCTACTCAGGGGGCAGCACATAAGATGGGACGTGCATTGACGTCATGTACTTCTTGTCAACAATGACCGCCCATGCCCAAGAGAAAGCCACATCCCAGGGGCCATGGCTGGCGTCCGGATAAGTCCTGCGAAAGAAGCCGGATCCTTCATTTGGACATGGTTGCGACACGACCACTGCATTCGCCAGGTACAGCAACATAGTCTTACCATTGACCTTCGACAATGAATCATGACGCCGCTGCATCCATTTCTCTTAGCAAGGCAAGTAAGGGGCTATTTGAGTCTGAATTGGCCAGGGTGAGTGGTCGTTGGTTTTACAAAGAATTTGATTGGCGTTATTCTGGCCTTATCCATCCCTCGTCCTGTCCCTGTCGGCAACGACGATGCTATTGGCAGTGGTTGCAGTCCGACGATCCAGCGGTCCAGTTGTCCAGTTGTCCAGCGGTCCAGCGGTCCAGTTGTCCAGTTGTCCAGCGGTCCAGCGGTCCAGTTGTCCAGTTGCCCAGCGGTCCAGCGGTCCAAGTCCAAGGGATGGCGTGATCTGCCTTAGGCTCTGCCCACGGCTATTCATATGTCGGACCGTCTCCTTCTTTCATCTCCATCCATCCTCTTCATACCCCCTTCCGTTCTATCATGGAGCGGCACCCACAGACTCACCCTCTGCGCCCTCGCCACCCTCTTCAAGGCTTGAGCAAGGACGAACTGATTGATGAAGGCCAAGACGTCCGACTGCAGCTGCAGGACAAAATGAACCGGCGGCGACGGCCTCAAAGGCACAAAAACGATTCATGCCAATTGAGCACGAAGCAAAACAGGGAGGTTGCACGAGAGCTCCGAGATTTACAGGCAACGTTTCATGATGCCACAGAAGCAATTAAAGCCGAGCGACGGTTCCTATCCGCATCCCAGGCCGAACTTGTGCAGATGAAGCAAGCCCTAGATACGACCACAGACGAATTGCAATCGTATAAAGCGCGGCAATCAAAGATCGAGGACGAACTCTCCGCTGTCAAGAGAAGGATCGAACAGCAGGAACACGAAGCCAAACACCACCTGGCCGAAGCCTTGCGCACCGTCGCCGAGAAACAGGAGGCTATCACGAAGCTCGAGGATCGATTTCGAGAGTGCCGTGATCTGGAAAAGGCCTGTATGAGATGTTCGAGTCTTGTCCATATTGGGAATCCCCACGGTCAACCTCAATTGCATCAGAGGGCCATCGCCGATCTCCATGATGGTGTTGGCGAGGGCCTGGACCGATTCTGGACGGGCAACGCATGTACCGACAGCAGCCAGCAATTAGATCCGATGTCTCCAGGCTTTGACAGCATGGAACTTGATTGAACTTCATTGACGGCGAGGTTGCCCCTTCCGAGACGCTGTGAACAGGTGGCCGAAGATATGACCAATCAGGGTTGCGTCTTATGTGCAGGGTATTCTACAGAGTTTCTACTGATGGCAGTGATACGGGAGATGGGACGATGAGATGGCAAGGGTTCACTTGTCCAGCCTGTGGCGGCCCTTGGTTGTAATTCCGATCAGCTGCGTCTTCCAGAGCTAGCTGATCAGTGCTCCCTTTGACTTCGGCTCTAGTTTTCATTCTTTTGCTCAAGTCTTCTGAAAAGATGGCTGCATTCATATTCTGAGTTTGTTCGTATACAGGAGGAAGGAATACTAGGGAAGTATAGGGTCGCAATTTTGACCGCCGCTTCGTGCCACAGCTGCTTAGGAAAATTATTGATCAATGGAGTCGCGTGACTTGGTAATACACTCGCTGAGGGCAGGTTCACCTAGTGAGGCTGGTCCCTGGGGTCGTCGTGGCCCTATTGGCGCTATAGTCACGCGTTACAGACCGCCCGAGCAGCCTAGGAACTTTCTTCAGTCGGATCCGGGCTGACTGACCTCAAATCGACGCGGAGACCAATGGGGCAAGTTCCAGAGTTGCTATTTTCACGGAAATATATCTCCTCGACTTTCAGAAGAATTGGGCATTGGATGTGCCTATGACTGACAGGTTCAGGAGATGTCAGCCTCCACAAGGAGCTTGATGAGATCCTATGTTTCAGGTCAACTGGTTGCCCAGGGAACAGTGTTTCAGCCTGTTGTATCTCGCTCCTCAATTGTGTGTATATAAAGACCTCTAGATTCCATCAATAGAAGGGGGACAGTTGACTCCTGATTCACACAATCTGACAGGAGATTATAGGCCGACGCCTTCGATGCCAGAGACAGTCACTCAAAAGATGTACAGCTCAATGTGTCCAGTGGTAGTCAACCAAAACAGAAGCGGCTAAAGAAAGTTCAACAGGCCACAGCTAACAGTCTTGTTGGCCTCTAGAGGTAGGATTAAGTGGGCAGGCTCACGAATCTGTGGGAAAACAACTCCACAGTTGCCAAGCCTGGAACCACCAGAAGTCAAGTCCACTCGCCTCACGACTGTGGCTAGAACCATGTGATGCTTCTGCAATTGAGTCGTTCGGGCTTTTGTTTTTCCAGTTCTCCTCCCAAACTCTCGCGACGCGTTCATAGATGTCGCTTCATCAGACAACTAGCTTCGGCCGCTGAGCGCAAGCATGAGGCAGTTGAATTACAGGTCGGTGGAAGCGGACACATAAGGCTTGAGTATTGCTCATCTACCGCGTCCATGGCACGAGACTGATGGCGTCAGCATATATCATCCTTTATCGACGAACGGAGAACGTTATCCACGCAATGTTTTGGCCTACCTCCCTCCAGGACCTGTCATCTCCTCTACATACGCCAGACATGACGGCAATCTCGACGCCGCTCTCTTCTCAGCATCCTCCTCAACGACCACCATCGTGAGCATCAAGTACCGCCTCGGACGACATCCTGGGACCAGTGAGAGCGACTTTCGCTTTCCCACTCCAATTCATGACGTCGCCATCGCATTTGACTACCTGTCCTCTTCGGCATCGCCCTTCAACCGAGACAGAAGCGGAAAACCGAGGATATGCCTTTGTGGAGCCAATATCGGCGGCGCGCTGTGCACGATGCTGGCATTGACCAAGCCCAATGACGTCCATGCGCTGGCCGTCATCGAACCGCTGGTCGACTGGGTGAGTCTCGACGAAGTCGCTACGCACCAGACGCCCTCGACCACGGCTGCTGGTGTGCGGAGGAAGAGAGTCTCGTGCAGTAATAGTAAAGATTACTCGCATGCCGTGGCGGCTGCCGCAGAAGAATTGATCCAGATCCGCTCCACGCTCTTCCCGTCTCCCTCGGCATACTTTGACCCTTTCGCCAGCCCGACACTCTTCCTCAGAGCGCCAGGACGTGATACACCGGTCGCCAATTCAGTATCTGCGGCGACCACCAGAGACAAAGATATTGGGCCGGACGACAATCATGACAACCACGATCCATGGCGTGACTCTGCTTCTGCAACAGAGCCGGCTGAATCCCAGGTGTCCATGCTTGGTCTCCCAGCCGCCACCCAGCCCCTACCGCGCCGTCGCAAAGTGCTCCGCCGATGGCCACCCGCCGGCCGACCAGAAAATGTTCTTTTTCCGCATACCAAAGTCTTTGTAAATGCCCGTCCTGCGGCTGCAGATGATGTACACGCCAACGGCTGTGCTGGACTCCTGCGTGCCCAGGGCAACGAGCTTGTGACCTTGATGCGTCGAGCATGTTTCTTTGGGCGCGATGCTGCCCTGGCGAGTGAGAGGGTTGGCCTGGCCTCTCTGAGAATGGACAGTCGACCCAACGTGGTGGTGGAAGAGCGGTTGTTACTGCCGCGTGCCGTTGCAGACTCAGCCTCTGCTTCCATTTGGTCAAGGTCTCAGTATGTCGATGTCGTTGACTGGCTGAGGCAGATGAGCGAGGGCGAGGTGGACAGTTAGGAGGCCGGGTATGGAACTTGATTCTAGCCTACAGTAGCAATGATCGGTGCTAAGCAAGATTGAGGAACATGAATGACATTAGCTACTTCCCTCGCCCTGTCTTCCACTCTCTTCCCACTTCTCGCCGCCGACTTGACTCCTCATATTCAATCTTGAATTATCCCCTCATTCCATCTTCGCTGTATCCACTTTAGGACATCCTCAATACAGCTCGTCGCATTGTCGTGGTCATTCCATCTGCTGCTCAGCTGGCCAAACGGCTCTTGTCTCTTGTTGCGTCCCGTTGTACAACTTAATTCAGTCCTCCATGAGGCCATCGTCACTCAATCACTATACCTCCCGCTCCGCCTTCTCCTCTGCCTCGACGGATTTCTGCTTCTGCTGCGGTCTCTATCTCGGTGCCGCCTGTGGCCCTCTCCACCACCATCCACGGGACCACCGTCGTGATCGATCCTCCTGCTCCGTCGATCCCCAGCCACGGCCGCTCCATCAATCGCGCCATTTCTCGACCGCCTCTTCTCCCTGGTCGGCTCCCGCAAATCCTTGATATAGTCTGCCACTCTCGGACTCTGCCGTAGAAGAATCAGTTCCGACTCGAGGAGGGCGGCCTCTGGAATCCTGCTTTGGCCGCCGCTCTTCCGGCTGGATCTGTTGTTCCATACAATCATGCTGCCATCGGCGCAGTTGCCGCCATGCCCGTGCGGTGCGGGTTCGACGTCAAAGGTCCAGTCTCGCAACGGCCGGGGATCATACACGCCTCGATCCTGCAGGCCCGGCCCTTGCATCCCCAGCCGGCTTCTGACACTTGCGTGGATGTACTCATTCGTATTTTTCAGCCTCTTGGTCGTCGGTCGACCGGTGTAGGGATCAACTCGATAGTAATTCCCCGGCGTCCGGTTCGTCGAGCCGGCCAAGACATATATCCCTTTGAGTGAATTATATATCTCTCCGAAGCTCCACCACCGGGTCCTTTGCCCGGTTGATTTGTAGTAGGCTCGGTTCTCTTGCCAGCAGTTCATCAAGAAGTCGGGCCGGAAGTCCAAAAACTTTTCGAGCCGGCTGATCATCCAGGCCAGGGTGATATTGGACAACTCCTGGTCGTCGTAGCCTCCTCCGATGTTGCTGTGAACGCCCGGAAACCAAACCTGGGTCAAATTGGTTCGATCGTTGTCTCTTTTCTCCCACAGCGCCGGCGAAAAGGGTGCTCTGTGCTCATCCAAGGCGAGCGCTTGGAAGGCATTCTCAATGCAAGGGTGAAGCCGCGTGTCGTAAAACTGATACTTGTCCATGTCCCTGGACTGCATTCCGAACGACTCCATCCAACCGACTTTGGGAATGCCCAGACTGCCGACCGTGTCCCAACAGCAAATGGCCTTGATCGGCACATGGAGTCTCGTCAGGCCACGCCGCTCTAACTCGGCCACATAACGGTCGTCGAACGGACCCTTCTCGGGAAACGGAGTGTTGGGATATTTGGACACATATCGGTCGTCGTATCGATGCTCCCAGTCTTCGAAGATCTCATTGAAACTCGGCAGACCGTTTCTGGTCAACAAACCCATCGCTCCGATCATGCCGCCCACACTCCGGGCCGTGAAGGCGCCACGGCTGAAGCCGATGAGGAAGATCTCGTCGCCCTCTCTCCAGTTGATGGCGAGGTAGGTGTATGCTTCGCGTACATTCTCCTTGAGTCCGGCGCCCGTCGCTCCTCCCACCGCGCGCGCAGCAGGACCGCCCATGGTGCCGACACCGGCTTGGTAGTGCACGACCTGGGGGATGCCGTCTCTTGACGTGTCCTTGATGGCCCATCCGATCCGCGATACATTCGACGGAGTCTGTATGCTGCCGTTTATCAGCCCGTTATCCGAGTCGAGCCAGGTACCATCACATGTGACAATGAGTCGCTTTCGTGGACCGTGGATGGGCCGCTCCAGCGTACCCGGCATCGGTCCGGCGGTCGCGCTCAAAGGAGGAGGTTCGACACGAGACAGCGGTCTGCTCGGGGCTGCACTCTGTGGTGGGGGGTGACCCAGCATGGACGAGCCATGCATCGAGGCAGCGTAGCCGGGCGGAGGAGGCACAAGGCCAGTTGCCTGAGAGGATCGTGGCGCGGGCGTTCGCGACATGGTCACAGCTTCTGGTCACAGCTTGGGTCACAGCTTTGGTCACAGCTTTGATCAAGTGGGGCGCATCATGTGTGTCGAGTTCGAGATATAAGCAGTAGGTTGGTGTTGCTGAGCGATCGTCGTGAGTCTCACAGACCTTCCTCCACCAGTACGTCCTTCAGGCGTGGTGTCCATTGAATCCAACGCGTCAGTCAGCTGGACGTCGGAAAATGGCGCGACGCCACCGATGCCAGTGCAAGAGAGCAAAGTTAGGACAGATCGTCAGCGCTGGAGCAGGGTGAGAGTACACATGTGGTTGTTGTTTTGCAGTTCTGGGTCTCCTGTATAGTCGGTAGGTCCCACCCAGCCTCCCGCAATGCCCCAACAATGCCCCAACAATGTACTGTCGATTGTCTTTGTGGCAGCCTCAGCATGTCTGGGCCACACCAGCTGCAGCCTAGGTGGGGTTATGTCACGTGACCTCGTGATATTGAAAACTAAAGTTCAAAGTAGAGTGCGAGAATCCACATGTATGAATTCACACTCCCTCTCAAGAGCCTGGCGAGGCGAGGATACATCCTTCTAGCTTGGCGGTCTGAAAATATATACACACATTTGCAAAGGTATTTGCTCTAGGACTTCAGTCCGTCAACAGGGTCATGAACGGTCGTGAACGGTCGTCAAACCAACACAGAACCATGACATGCGTCTTAGATGAACGCCGCGCTCCCTGGCCCATTTTCTGGGCTAGGGCCTGGGCCGCCGGGCTTCCAGCTCTGCCGCCGTGAAGTTCTTATTCTTCTCTCCTCTCTCTCCCGTCTGCTCTGCTCTTCGAACCTCTTCCTGCTTGTTTCGTAGTCGTCTGGGCTACGGCTGTGGCTCTGACTCGTGCTCGTCGATGAACTCGGGGAAGGGCCGGACGGCGTCGTCACGGCGTTGACTCTATCCCGTGCCGGTGGTGCTCCTCCCACCATCGTTCCCGGCACGGGTACTGGGGAGGTGCTGCTGGGAGGAGGCTGATAGACTCTCGGTGGACTGGATCTTTGCCGGCTGTTCAGGGAAACCGACACTTCTTTCGGCGTAATCGTCCGAGTGTCTGAGCTCTTGGTCGAACTCAAGATGTTCGTCGGCGGCATCTGCCATCGGTCATCCTCGTCAGAATCTGACAGAGACGTCTGTCGCGCAGGGTGATCGCGAGAAGTGGCCGGGTATGGATCATGATGATAATCAAGACTCGCAACAGAACTGGAATGAGAATGCAAAAGGCTGGGAAATGTGGGCTGGCTGGGGGGCGATCGCGACGACTCATGTTCAAGCAAAGCAACGTGGGAATCACCCTTGACGAGACCTAATCTCTCTTCCTCTGTTGCATTCTTTACCGCGCGCTTCTGCCCGTGCGTCGCACTGCTGGCTCGGCTCGCCAACACTGAGCGAGAGGGGGATGAACGTTGCTCGCCGTCGACGGGGGTCCGAGAATGGCGATGCAGGATATTCGCAAAGGAAAATTGTCGTCGAACCTGTTCCGGCTGCGGTCGTGGCCCCGGGGACGGTGGCGGTTTCGCGGGGAGAGGCTTCGATCTTGGTGATGGTTTCGCACCGGCCACTCCAGCCTTCCGATCTTGTTCTTTCCGTGATCCTGGAGGCAGGCCATAAATATGCTCCTCCGCTTCTTCCAGACTACCGGGTCCGTAAGGCGCGATGGGAGAATCCGCTTTGGATGGGTGGATTTTGATCTCCGTCAGCGCCACGGGATACAGAGGACTGCGCAACCTCTCGTCCTGTGGGCTGGTACTGTGAGAGTGCAGGACACTCTGGGCGCGACTCCGAAGAGCCTCAAAGAGACTGGGTCTTTCGTCGTCGTGTCCCGGAGTGTCTTCCTCGTCCGGATCGGGAAAATGCGACATACCCAACGGCGGATGCATGGTCTTACGCCTCGGGACGGGAGAGGCAGCGGTGCGCTCACTGATAACGGTCTTGCGTCGTCGTAGTCCGTCCCACTCGACCATCTCATCCTCACGCAGCGGCTCCAATTGGTCTTTGCGCATGTCTTCGCGCAAGCGCCGCGCTTCTTCCTGCTCCATCTTCTGCCGCGACAGGGAGATGCGTCGGATCAGCGCGGCAGCACCACGGATCGCGTCGGCTTTGGGTTCTGTTTCGGGCTCCTCGACTTCAGCAATTTCCCTGACTTGGTCCAGGTCACCCTTGAACACGGCCGCGTCCGGGACATCCTTGGCCGATTTGGACATCTGCAGCAAAACGACCCCGGTGCAGATCTGGAGGAAGCCCATGATCACGGTCGCGATGGTGACGGCCGTGCCTTTGAACCCTTGGAACAAGATGGCCGAGGTGATGATGGTGGCGCTGGTGAAGAAGACATAGTACGTCGGCGTCACCAGCGCCGCGTTGAAAATATTCAGTGCTTTCTATCACCGGTCAGTATGCCCGGGAGCATGCGGCTCGCGGTCGGATACTCACATTGAGATAGATGATTTCCGTCACCAGCGTCGTCACCACAAAGACCAGCAGCACGTACAAGAACCACTGATTGAACTGGGACTCGCCGTTGGCCTGGGCCAGGATGGCGCTTCCCAGGCCCTGGGTGGCCACCACACTCAAGCCTCCAATCAGGCTACAAATGCTGAGATAGACGAGCATGGTCTTCTTGCCGTACCGCGGACCCACCCAGAGGGCAATAAAGGCACATCCCACGATGATGACTCCGGCATAGCTGAGAAAGCCCGGCGCGATGACAAAATGCTGCATTTCCTGGATGTCGGCGACCGCACTCTGTTCCGGGGCGTTCATGACAATGACCACACTGCCGACGATGCAGTTGAAGCAGCCGACCTTGCCGATGAAACTCAGCCGCTCTTTGAGGAAAATGGCCGAGAGGATGGTGGTGATGACGACGCTCAGGGCGCCCAACGGCGTGACGAGGATGGCATCGACAAAGGCATAGGCGACAAAGTTGCAGATCTCACCCAGAATCATCAGGGTCATGCCGGACCACCAGTATGCATTCTTGAGATAGCCGTAGCCTTCGCCGGCCTCTTCATTGTACTTTGCATTCGCTTTCAGGAGACCCGTCTTCTTCAGGACGAACGAGATGCCAATGAACAGACCCGAGGCAACGGCCAGACTGATCCCAATCGCCTTGTACACCGGAGGTCGGCTCGCGGTCGACGTGGTCGAGCTGGAGCTAGAATTGGTGGCATTGCGGGCAACGAGGGTATGGGCGACCATCCACACGTCGAAGGGAACATGGTCCATCTTCGAGCCCAGGACAGTCGCGGGCGCCGCTCACGCCGCAGAGGTGAGATTTGGCCGTCAGCTTTCACGCTGTTGCCATGTGAGTTGGGTGATGTTTTGACGGGCAAAACGATGAGAGGCTGGAGAGGCCAGAGGCTGGTCGCAAGGAGGAGGAGGTGGTGGTGTTGCAAGCGCCCAGATTGATCCTTTTGTTCTCGAAAGCTCCGTCGTGCGGCTGAAACGTCGTCAGCTTCTCATGGGCGGGGAGGAAGCGATACCCTAGCTACCAGAGAATCTTTTCGTCGAGAAATACGCGGAGAGAGGATGGTAGCGGTGCAAGATCGTGTTGCAACAAACCGTGGCACATGTAGCAGAACGGTGGAGTTGAACATCCAGATAGCAATTGGCACTTTCGAGGCCAGATCCTGCCCAAGGCTGGCGCTGTGGACACTGCCCTGGCGGCACGCCGTCACCCTGTCACGGCACTACGATGAGATCGGGTCTGCTGAGGCACTGTGGCGTCTCCAAGGAGAGAAAGTAACTGCAAGCAGTACAGCGGCCATGGCCATGGCCGGGACCAGGGCGTTGCTAGGGTTTCCACCTATCGTCTATCATTATGCAGGCTCTTCGGAGAACGGCCATGGCCTCTGGGTCACCGTCATCCAATGCTAGCGGTGGAGAATGGGCTGCTCACTCAGCCACGCATTCGCGGCTCCCGTTCCACGAATCAGACATGCATTGGAACGGCGTCCATACGGCCCGATGTGGAAGAGCCGATACGGGTTCCAAACACAAAACGTTCCCATGGACATGGGGCCTCGTGAACGGTGTCAAAGGACAATGGACGTTCGGCATTCCCAAGCCAGTGGACCATGGCTTTATTCCCAACAAATGGGTCTTTCTCCGTCCGCATTGTCCACCTCGATGAGCCATGGCCATTGGGGTGGGCCTCCAAGGTTTCAAGGTTGGCTGGGCCTTGTCTCAGACTTGGACCCTCGACACGTTGCCCCCTACCCCGACCCCACACATCTCTGGCACTACCAGCCAAGTTTGCGACGTCCCGATCATCCAAAACAAAATCGTCACCACTGGGGGCGTCCTTCTGCGTGGGCTTGACGAATACCATACGTCCGGCGCCATTATTCCATGGGATCCTGTATTTCCAGCCAATCTGGTTCTGTGGCTTGGTTCGGGTAAAAAAGTCGTCATCTCGTGCTCTCATGACATTTGCAACACTGGCCCTGACCGATGCCAGAAACATGGTATCAAGACAATCACAATGGCATCACTGTGTCCGCTCACCTCGCGCTGAATTCGGGCTTGCGTAATTTGCTCACGATGGGTGGTGGTCCATCGGTGTCGGGATAGGGCAATCGTGGGTGGCCGTTTGGCCGCGACGTGGCCGCATGCTGTCCCGTCGGCGCAGTGTCAGTGATCGGCGTCTTGGGCGGCCGCGGCGGTGGTGGCGGTTCAGAGCTGGTGTAACTGTAGTCGCTGCCGGCGCTGCGCGGAGGTGGCTGTGAAGGATTGTAGGGAACCCTCTCGGTACTGCTTCGATATGGCAAGTCGGCGGACACTTGCCGCGGCGGAGGTGTTTCGCCTGACAGGACCACAAACTTGTCCTGTGACGCCGTCAGGGCACCGTCCGGATATGGAGGGTAACCCAGGGTCCGGTAGGCCTGCGGCGGAGACGTCTGATGGCCATCGGTGGGCAGTTCGACCGCGCCTGGACGGGAGGGTGGCATGGGCGGCGTCGAAGGAAGACCACCGCTCGTGGCCCCGGTCCGACTCGGGTCCCGACTGTGTACCTGTCGTTCGTGTCGCCGTTTCATGAGCTCGATCTTGGCCATCTTGAAGGAGGCGCCCTCGAGGAGCCGCTGCGTGTCGGGCTTCTTCAGATACCGTCGTGTGCTGATGGTCATGTCGGAGAGCCGGTCCCATTCGTTCATCCCCAACTCGCCCACTCCGACCTCGACGTTCAGTCGGTAGTAGTTGTCCAGCGGCACCCCGCGTTTGGCCAACTCGACATTGACCATCTGGATGTGAGTGTCCTCACAGCTCTCAATTTTGCCAATCAGCCTCCGCCGGGCTTCTGCAAAGTTGCCCACCGCGCCACCGACAAAGCCTTCCCACCATTCATGCTGGCCACTGCCCGTGCCCGCTGGCCGCTTCCCCGTCCCGACACTGACGAACACGCCAATGTCGCGACCGGGCCACTCGTTCACGGCCGCTTCCTCGAGCGCTTGTGGGGCCGGATTATACTTGCCAGCACCTTCGTCGATGAAGACGCTTTGGCCAATCTGGATGGGCTTGAATGCTAATCCCGTCGCCGATGTCGCTCGCCCGGCTTGCCAGATGGTACAGTTAAATTCCGGAGGCGGTTCTTTTCTCGAGTCGTAAGACCGCAAAAGAATCGACGAGCCGGTCTTCGGGTTGGTCCCTTTATACACCGCCGTCACCGCCCTGAACGCCACCGTCAGTGTCCCACGATCCGGGAGAGAGATGGTGAAAGAACTCACGTCTTGGTCCGGTTCTCCCGTCCATCGTACAAGCTCGCATTCGCATTTCCCCAGCCGGCCAGGCCGGGGGACAGGATGGAATTTCGGGGGGCCGCCGCCACCGGGCTGGACAGTCCGATGGTGCTGCCGCTCCTGATACTCATCGAACGCCTCATGGCCCCGCTCGTGATACTCAGAGGACTGCTTAAATCTTGCATCTCCCGCCCGCCGGCCGCCGTGCCGTCATTCCCCTCGTCCTCGAACACGGTGTGCTCTCTGACGCACGCCTTGATCGCCTCTTCGAGTTTGGACGCCTTGAACAGCGTCTGCTTGTAGGGGATCCCCGCGATCGTCTTGTCCGTTTCAAACACCTTCTTCGTCATGCGCACGTACACGTCCATACAGGTCTCGATGTCGAGCCGGAGCCGGCCCAGCATGAGGGCAATGAGCCCACCCGTGCCCGTGCCCACGATCAGGTCAAAATACTCGCATGGCTTCGGAATCTCTTCTCTCTTCGGCGCCTTCCCTTCGGCTTCGACGTAGACCCGGTACATGAGTTCCTGGACGATGATGAGCATCGAGTAGCCGCGCACGCCGCCACCGTCTGTGCACCCGGTCAGTGCCTGGTCCGCGCCCGTCGATCCTGGGGGGGACGCCGACGTACCTAACGACAGGATCCGCAACGGCGGACCTTTGGTGGTATCTTTTCTCCTGAGATTTGTCGAGTCCATCGTCGGGAATGATGTAGAGTAGCCGGACACAAATATATATCTCTCCTTCGTGTCCTCAACGGCGGGATGCAGACTCTGCGCGGAATGAAAAAATTATGGTGTCTCTCAGCTGGTGGAGACGGCGACAACCTGGGGGACACCGAGTGCGCAAGCAGCGACTCGGAGGCAAGGCGATTTGGTCTGCTGGGAGCTTTCAACGTTCACGTAGAGGTCGGACTGCAGTAGGCAGAGGCGCCTCGCAGGCGAAACAGTCATCGGGCGTTCTAAATGGATAGTCAAGAGGCGTGGGTGTTGGAGGCGTATGACGAAGCCTCAGCGCGCTGACACTGGCGCTGCACGGCTGAGGCGCTAATCTCTAAGTGGTGGGGCGTCTTGGAGGTTAGGCGACTGCAAGTGAGGCCAAATGCTCAAAGTCAAAGACAGAGCGAGAGTCATATCTCACCAAGTGATGGACAAACGATGGCCCGGTTGTCTGTCACCACCAGGGTGAACAATTGAGGTCGAGAAAGTGGCGTCGACAAAGCTGGAAGTGGATTCCAACGGCGGACCCTCCACAACGTTTCCATCCTCTGATCTGAGGAAATGCCTCGGACCGCTTTGTCGTGGTCACGCCGCCATGTCAGCAATAAGACTGGGCAGAGAGGCACACTTTGGACCAGGCACTACACCACTGGTCGGCACAGGCACAGGCCGCGACGGCATGGGCCATCAGGGTCGCCCTCCGTTCCCCACGTACTAGTTGGTACTTCTCAGTGACCTAGTTTCCCTTGATAGTCGGCAAGACACGCCACAGCCCAGACTTCTACGACTTCCCTTGCAACAGGTGATGTGATCAGGAGGAGCACGGCTCGGCCACGGCCTCGGCCATAGCCATGCCGATGGTCACGATCAAACCCTGGACTGTCGAATGAGAGGCATGCTGGTCTGCTGTCGGTCCAGGTTGGTCCTGACGATGCCATTCGTTGCAGAGCAGGCTCCTGGCTGCCCAACTGCCTGGACGAGCAGGAATGACAGGACAATGTAATCTTGCCGACCAGGAACCTCTATCCCGGCACGTCTGCCCAAAGCGGGTGTCCTAAATTTCCTGCTTCAGTAATTAGGGGCGGAGCCCTTGTCTCTGCCTCTGCTTTGGCTCCAGCAAAGGCCGCCCGCGCAGCTGAGTTCAATTGAAACTCAGACGTGGACTATTTTATGACTGAACAGAGCAGCATAGCAGACGACGTATCTTTATATCATCTCGCCAGCCGACCATCCATCTCTCCAGTCCACCATCCATCTCGCCAGCCGACCATCCATCTCACTAACCGGCCATCCATCTCACCAGCCGACCATCCATTTCACCATGCAGGAGAGGCACATCATACCCCGGCCACCATCGCCCTGTCTGCCCGAGCGTCGATGATGACCAAACCATTACGACCATCACCGACCTCCCGCACGAGTACATCCTCTATTAGAACAAGAAAGATGCCAAAAGTTAAGGAAAATGAAAGGGAAATGAGGATCAAAGTTACATGTACACAATGTAGTTAATTGTACAGCCCTTCTCAAATATCAAATGTCCAATCCAGGCAAATCTCTGCAGCCACGGATGGTCTGTAGGATCCCAAGAGCAATAGTCTATCTCAGATGGGGGCTTCTCTCACCCACACATTCTTCCCTTCCACTGAGTGTGGCGCAGAAGACAAGGTGATGATCTCCTCCTCATTCCGGAACGCAAAACGATAGACTGTCGAACCGCCGTTGGCCCAAGACCAGAGTGTGGTCAAGAAACACGACCACCACCCGAAGCAACAAGAAAGACCTCCCAATCGGCCGTTTCGGTCGTGAACTCCATGATCGTCTGTATGCGAATGCGCTCGAACGCTCTCAAAACAAAATATAATATGCCGTCAGAAGGGCCGTCAGGAGTCGGAATCCACAAGGGGGAGAGGGGGGACAAAACTAAAATGGTGTCGGTCAAAGCCTTTCTGCTGACCGGGCCGAGACGCCATGTCGTGCCCGGGAAGACTGCATCCACCAAACTGGGCGGCCTCTCCTTCTTTTATCGATTAGAAAAACTAGAAGCGGCGCTGCCTGGTGGGTAGGATTGCGAGAAAACATTATTCCTGACGTGTTGTAGGATTTTCAGATCTTTGGCCAAGACAGGCGAGATATTGTCATGATCTTTGAGGATTTTGATCGTACGCTCGAAAAGTCGTCTGAGGGTCGACTCGTCCACGAGCGAGGACAGGTCAGGATGCGAGGACGTATAGGTTGCGGAAAGCACGAGCATGTTCCCAAATTGTCTGGTGTCAAAGTCAGTCCCGTCACGGGGCACCTCTCGTCCACGGGCACACTTACGCGTGAGCAGTACCGAAAATATTGGTGGTGATCAATCGGGGAGGCACTTTATCAAAACACGTCGTGCTGCGGATGGCCGCGTGAATGCATTTTTTGGACGCTTCCAGGAACTCGGGCTCCACGGCGGCCACGTCCTTGGCCGGAGGGCCCATTTCACTTGGACGCCGGCTCGAGTGGGCATAGGTGGCCGGGTTCGTCGCCAACGCGGGGGAAGAGAATTCCGATCTCTGACCCGGTCCTCCCATCGGTGATTCGGAGGGGTAATGATGTGGTGTGGAGGGAAGGCTCAGCGACAGCGCGTAATGCAATGCGGGACGGTAGATGATGTATTTGGCTCCGTAGTACTTGCCTCTCATGCGGGCGACGTTGATGTCCTCGCTCTCATGGTCGTCGTCGTTCCAGTCCCAGTCGTTGAGCAGCCGCCTCCAGTCATCGAGGTTCTCATTCAGCACCTCGATCAGATTCAGACTCGGTTTAGATCCGGTGGGCTTCTCTTTGCGGTAGAGAATCGAATGGATCGAATTCATCGTTCGCCGGAGTTGGATCTGGTAAGAGTAGAAGCGCAAGATGTCCCCTTGATGGCTCGCCTCCGGCGTGGGATCCAAGGTAATGCCCGTGGGCATTTCTTCCCGCTGTTTACCCTCCAATCCGGTGATTCCGCTGGGAGGGAGGTTCACTTCGGCCAGAATGTCGCTCTCCAGCTGCAGGCAGGTCCAGAAGGCAAAGTTGATGAGATTTCGCCGCGCCGCTTTCATCTCCTTGTTCTTGTACGCCGTCGACTCGACCAAGACGATGCACGCCTTGCACGCATTCGAAATGTAGAAATGACTGGGGAAGATGCGTGCCAGCTGTCCCATGTACAGACCCGCCAGCACATTCACCTGAACGTGGGAGACGTCCATCCCGCCGGGAAGCTCTCCGATAATGTCGGCGGCCTTTGCAAAGTAGGCCAACCCCGGGATGATATCCATGTTTTTGCCCTGGGGGTTCGCGGGACTCGACACGGTCATCGGGGCCACGCCATTGAGGCCCGCTGGATTATTATTATTATTAAACGGCGAATTCGGCGCGGACATGGGCATGGGAAGGTCCGAATACATGGTACTGTGAGGCGTCGACGTTCGGACAGAGGACGTGACGGCCGCGCCCGGAAGCGGGTCTTTGTACGCACATATCTTGCCCAAGGCCATGACCAGCAGAACGATCGCGTTGGCGACGGAATGCTCGATCGGTGGCATGGGCGCACTGGTCGGGCGGCCATGATTTCGACTGCCGTGGACGGTCGCGGCGTACTCATCCATCGACGTCGGCGAGTCGGTCATGTCCCGTTTCCGCTTCGACCCGATCGTGGACGTCAGGGGCTGCGTCGGGCGATAGTCCCAGCTGTATTTCTTCTTGAACGTGTGCACCATGCTGCGCAAGACTCGCGGTTCCAGGAAGGGATGCAGAATGTGCATATTGTCCATATAGCTCTTGAAGTACCGGTCGACCGCCTCGGAATCAAGCATGAGTCCGCCATTCGGACCCAGGCCTCCCACATGTTCTCGCGAGTGATTTTGACCCGAGTTCAACGGCGCTTGGAACTGGCCACTGCCCCACACGCCGTGTGCGGACGAAGAGGACGTCTCATCGTCCAGGCGACGGCCATCGGATGACGAACTGCCCGCAGGACTCGGGGCACCTTCGTGTCCGTCGCCTCGGTCCTCTCCCTCGCCACAGCCGTACAGACGGAGCAGACCTCTTTCGGATTCCGTGTCCATGACGTACGACATGGGGATGTTCTTGGGGATCAAGGCCTTGATCAATGGCCAGGACAGGAGGTTGTGCGCGGCCGTGGTGTGCTTGGGAGGCAGCGCGAACTCGTACACGGCATCATCTTGCGGATCGGCCTTGGCCGCCGACGAAAAAGACTGGGATTGTTGGCTCTGCGGATACACCGCCGGCTGGGGGTGGGAATCTTCCCTCTTGTACATGGGCGCTGAGACGGCCGGTTTCGGACTGTGCGCCGTGCGCTGCGACGGCCTCATCGCCTTCTGTTCCATACGGCTGGATTCGGGGCTCTGGCCGAGTTGCGACTGTTGCATATCCAGCAATAAATTGATCTTCCGATCCTGGGCTTTGGAGTTTTCCAGCAACGCCTTCACGTCCTCGGTCAGCGCGTCGAGATGGGCTTGCAGCGCCAGCACTTGCTTTTCCGATTTTTGCGGCGGAATCTCACGGTATTTGCATTCGAGGCCATTGTCTTTGCAATGCGTACACATCGGTCTCCCTTCGTCACATTTGGCCTTTCGCTGGCGACACGAATCGCACGCTTGCGCCGCGCGCACCGGTTTTCGCCGCTGGGGATTGTTGTAGGCGTCATAAGGATAGTAGCCTGCCGGAGTCACTGGCGCTCCCGCCGACGGCGGACCGTACTGGGGATGGCCCGGCGGTTGTCCAGGCATCATGTCATGAGCAGTCACCACGTGAAGGGGCGGTTGGTGGCCGCCGTTGGCTTGATCTGGTGGCGCCGTATAGGCATGACGGGGTCGATACTCTGGCGCTCCGGCCGCAGGATAATATGGCTGCTCGTGCGGATTACCATTCACCGGATGATACTGTGGATGCTGCAGATCGGCGGGGGACCGGGTCGTCGCCGACGTGCTTCCTTGTCGGCTGTACGACGCATCCGGTCCATATCCAGGCCCGTCACGGCCGGACCCCGGAGGCGGAGGAGGATACGTCTGCGGTGGAGGCGGTGGTGGTGCGTACGCTGGTTGATGGCCCATATCGGGAGGCGGAGGGCGATGCTCGCCCGGCTCGTCGTATGGCGACGGTGTCGGGTTCCACGGAGGCGGCGGCATGGCCGGTGCGCCTGGATGTGTTGGATAACTGTGTGATCCTACGGTCTCGGTTGGCGGCATACGTTGATAGGCGTTGGCTGGCGGAGGGCCGTAGGGATTGGGACGTTCTTGTTTCAAGTCCACGTCACCTACTTCATCCATTGTCCGGTCGCCGTTACAATGCCCGATCGCTGAACCTGTCCAAGCCTCGTCGCGATACCAAAGTGACTGCTGCAGAACCCAAGCGGCATGTCCTATGCGCCGAGATTCGTGGCCAGGCAAAGCGTCGCAGAATCGTTCATCGTAGATCGGCGGATGAGAAACACACCTTTGCCCACGGCAGCGTTCGGTTCAATCCGACCACGACCACGACGCCGGGAGTCGTCCTGGCCGCGAACGGTCAAACGAGGACGACCAAAACTGGGTTGGTCAACGGCGCGGACTCGAGATGCCGGTCAACTGCGGGGCAACCCTCTCGAAGCGATGCTGGCCCGCCTGGATCTCTCTTCAATCTCGTGGCCGGGCGTGCGATCGCACGGCGCCCGCGGACGACGAGAAGCTGAGAGAGTCGGAGAGAGGCGGGAAAGTGGAAAGAGATCAAGCAAAACCCACGGTACCTCCTCCCAAACCAAGAGAGTCCGAGATCGGGAACAAGAACCGGGTTTGGATCCCGTCTAGATTTCAAACGGATCGTCTCGAGCGGTGAATAATGTTGGCCGTTGGTTTCCAGGGCCGAAATGGTGAAGTAGGCTTCTGTCTCGCGGATCGCGAATCTTTCTGGGCGGACAGCTCCAGCAACCTTCCCGTCCGCGATCGATGACTCGGAGCAAAGCGCGAAGCCGGCCGACCACAAGAGCACGGGCGTTGTCGATGGACTCGATCGTCGCGACGCTCGAGAGGATCAACGGGGTGCGATATTGGTCGAAACGAGAGGGCGCGACAGAGTTCAGAGTGCAGATCCAGGCACGTAGATACATCCGCGGAAAGAAGAGGAAGTGAACTGGCAGAGCAGGAACCCGAGGATGTGGTTCCCTCTTTGGCGGCACTCCGAGTAAACGCGCACGGCGTTAGCACCACTCGTTAGCAGCTCGGTGTGGGTAGCGGCCCCAATTAGCGAGGTTGATGGTGAAGCAGTGGTCTTGGAGGCAAAGATTATCATTTAGCATGGGCACGCTGGTGGATAGCTGAGGTAGCGTGTGGCGTGGCCCCGAAAAGTGGGAACTGACGGGGGGTCTGACGAGCACAACGAGGCGAGTGTGTGAGAGAAAGTGTGAGAGCGTCTCCACGCGAGGCCTGTTTCTCGAAGAGGTCGGCTAGACGTCAGGCGGTTCGGTGGTGGGGACCTGGCCGAGCGTCGGTAATGAGCCGTGGGTTGGATGAGTTGTCTGGTAAGATGGCAGCTGGGTAGATGCCACCGGCTACTGCGATATGAGCTAGGGTTAGTCCGTGAGGCGCTAGCTGCTGTAGTAGGTAACGTCGGTGCATTCGGCGGCCCGTGGTATCTCTGCCCTGCTGCTGCTATCGCTATGGACGGTGGGAGTGGGCGACAGGGATGTCGTCGGCCGGGTACGGGGACTGAAGCTGGTCCTGCTGGTCCTGCTGCTCCTACTGCTCCTACTGGTGCTGAGAAACAGCCACGGAGCAGCGCGAGAGTTGCCGCTCGGGAGGGAGGAGGGGGGCGATTGGATGTGCCAGAGGAGGAGCAGCAAAGAGAAGGGGCGGTGCCAGTGCCGACGTTCGTATAGTGCTAACTGGGTCTGGTGGGACTCCCACTCCGGCGCCGAAGACAGTAGCGCGGCCTGGTGGACTCGTCCTGGACCTAGCACTTAACCTTGGGTGCTCAGTGTCCTTGTGGCAATGGACATGCTCTCACTAACATCGTGCTAAAGACTCAACCGGTCAAAGCTCCTGAGGCGGCCAATTCCCAATCGCTACCGGCCCGGATTCAACCCCATTATCGCCCATTCCGTGCTTTTCAAATGACGAGATCTTTTACCTCATCCATACGAGCACACCTTTTTCCCCTCCACCGAGGACTTCTGCTGCTACCAACGGGGCGACAACCGGCTGCCGCCCCGGCTCGCCCTTCCCCTGGCGGCTGGCGGTTGAGGGCAATTTCGCCCATTCTCGGCTCGTCCTCTGGTAGCGGTACGTTCCGAGTCGAGCACCGTCCTCACGGCCATCGACTTCCCCCTGCGAAGGAAATGGTGGTCAATCGCTCCTCATCATGGCGGGGCAAGGAGGGGAGGAAAGGCAAAGTCTCTGGCCGCGTCATGTTCGTCACGCTGACGTTGACAACGGCCTGGATACGGACCGCCCTCCATTGCCACGGACGTGAGAAGGGTGGGGAGAAAGAGAAAAGAGGAGAAAGTTATCGCCAGACAGCAGGCAACCAGCCGGCTTGCAAGTCCGTGCGCGAAGCGGGCAGGGACCAGACGACCGGGAAATGATATCACAATCTGTGTATTGTTCTACACGAGCCTCCTGAGTCGGTCCACACGAGTCAGAGACGGGCCCGGGCGTCTGGCAGGATGAAAATGATGTCAAACCGGACGGACGGACGATCGACCGGGTTGGAATTGCATGAATTGCGCCTGCCCAAAGATGAATGTGCAAAAAATCATCATCTTGAAATGGTGCTGAGAATCCTGAAACAAACCGGCGCCCAAAGGCTGCAGCCACTGCATTGCTACTGGTTAAATGTAGCCAGTGCCACAGCCGGCCCTTACGCACTGACATCTCCCTCCAGCGCCTGGATTGGGTACCGGACGGGTGGCACAGTAACGAAGTCTGCGCGGAGTTTGGCTCTCAGCAACCCCCAAGCCAGTACCGAGGCGTCTCCCGTTCCATAAACGTCTCGACGCGGGGGGGAGGGGGGCCAAAAGAGCCTCGCGTTGGCCTGCAAGTCCGGCAGTCCGGCAGTCCTCCCTTCTGCTGGTTGCTCGCAGCTCGCAGGATGCAGCACAAGCATGTCCAGCACGTCAACTATGCAAGTCACGCCGCAAGGACTTCGGGCATTGAACAGATTGGGCCACATGGACGCCTGTCATGACAGGAGCCAGCGACATCTAACTCGAGGCGCAGTTGAGCTGAAGAGACAGACGCTCTTGCCACCGTGTGGAGCTAATGCGAATTGCTTGCAGAGGACTCGTCAGCAGTCCCTCCTGGATCTGAACTGTGTCGCGCCAACCAAACCTTGCAGAGGGGTCGGTAAATCATCCATCATGATGACGTCGTTGTTGTTGTTACCGTTGTTGATTGTTATTGTCCTTCTCAGCTGGAGATGGTCAAAAGATACTTACCCCAAAGTCTAAGATCAGCCGAGCCGGCCACCACCACCACTCAAACTTGGGGCCGTCGGGCCAGAGTTGATTCTGACCGAGATCGAAAGATGCGACAGCATGACTCCCTCTCGAGCCACAGGATTCCGTCTGAGGCTCTCCTCTCCACACCGTCAGCCATTTGCATCTCTGGAGTGGGACCGAGAGGAAGCCGTGCACTTGCGGAGATGAATGTTACCCAACCCTCGGGTTGCACCAATGGCGCGTGGATCGGTGGCTGGGAAAGAGAGTGAGTCTGCGTCTCGTTGCCTCCATTGAGAAAACGTGAGATTGGGCATCCATGGCATTGGCCTCCATCCGTGCGCCTCAGACCAAAGCTAGGTCGAACGATGGAAGAGGGGCCTGAAGGGGGCCCAGAGGGGGACCCAGAGAGGCCGAGGACGTTCCGCATCTCTGCTCAGCGGCTTCCCGTCATACGCGTCATTTCATTCAATACCGGACTCGAGACCCCGCCTTCGGTCCTCCTAGAGATCATCCCAGGGGCTGGCGAGTCAGTTGCAAAACCTGGCATCGAGAGCGCGATTGGTCGACATGAATTTGTCAACAAAGGAGAGGTCCCCGCGACCGAGGGCCCAAGGCCATGGTTGTGGAATCCGCACCATGACACAGGAGGCGTCTTTGGTCTGCAAGGGCGGCCGAGTCCAGAGGCTTTGCAGGAGGCGAAAAAGTCGAAGCGAGACCACATGGACAACAAGAGGCGTTCGCTACGAGCATTGTCAGTGGTTCAGCATCGCGCTTCGCCAGGTCCCGAACTCGCCACACGTCCCTGGCTTTTGTGCTCCTTGGGCAACAGCAAGCATGCGATTGGATCAATGGACACACACTGTCCTGGCCAGCGCGGCTGTTCCTATAGTTGCCACAGAGGGCGACGCCGTCAAGTCCATGGCAACGATGCCAGAGAAGAGGAGGTCACCGTGGACTCTCATGATCATGATCATCATTTATGATTAGACCAGACCAGACCAGATTGAACCAGACCGAACCGGAGGACCTCGTCAGATCAGAACACAGCAAAGTCTGCTGGATCCTGGCGTGGCAAACATCAGGGCAGACTCCCTAAAGGCGATCCATGACTTGATCACATTGGAGCGTGGTGGCCGCTGCCCCGGGGACGATGACGCGTTGTTCCGACAAGGCCGCTGTCAATGCTCGGAGCGGCCGTGAGAGGCGAAATGTCTCGGCCGTGAGTCTCGGAGGCAGAATGGCGATGTTATTGTCGGTATAGAAAGGGGGATGTGTGGCGGGAGCCTGCAGACGCCCACGTGGTATCCTGCAGTCTGCGACCATCAGCTGAGGCCAACCAGCCAATACCCGATCAAAGGCCCGGATTACTAGAGAGGCAACGTGTCGGCAATGTAGCAGCAAACGGCGCCATTCTCCAATGTCGAAAAGGCCGCCCTGGTGACCGATCCCGGGACATTGGGTCGAAGTGATCAAAGACACGAGGTAGGATATCAGCACTTCCTCTCAGCCACCAACCCGGCCAGCCTCATGCAGCCGGGTCTCCAGGGAAGCACCCAAGCCTTGGAAGTGGCCACTGAGAGCCCGGCGGGATGATCGACACCTCTTTCCGCCTGAATGTCGGGTGCTGCCGATCAAACGCCCATCGCCGGAGATTCCCAGAGGAGGGCCGAGTTCACACCCAGATGCAGCAACCATGGTGTTGTGAGTGGATGGCATGTCCCGGACAGAGAGAGAGGCGCACCCGACACGAGCCTCTTGACCACGGTGCTGAGATAGCATGGACATCAAAATAATCAATCACATCACATCAAACCCAAAAAGGCTACTCCGGTCCGAAAATTTATTCGCCCACTGCCTTGTCATCAAACCGCCGCCTCGGGATTCGTCGTCATCGTCGTATTCCTCCTTCTCCTCATCCTCCATGGCCGACCGTTCGCAGGTGGCAGCCGGCAGCCGGCAGCGGCGGATTCAGCTGGTCTGCCACCAGGAGGCCAAGGTGGATTTCTGGCCTTCCCACGGCGGTGCTACGGACCAGGAGGCCCAGGTGGATTCTGGCCTTCCGCCCGTCTCAGTTATGACCTACGGTATGTGTATCCGACATGAAGGACATATTGAGAATCAGTAGACAAACCATGATGGTTCCAGTCATTGCAAGTTGAAACATGCGAACCCCACGCTCCGGAGCTTTCAAAACCATCAGCACGGTTCTGACGCTTGACACCAGGTTTTGACCTTGCAAATTGAACCCCACCTATCATCTCCATTCGACCCCCCGGGAAAAGTCCTATCCGCAGACACTGACAGGACCGTACACTCGTCCATCCCACTGTGGCCAGTCCCTGACCCTCCCCTAGCACCTGTCAATGGACGCGTCGTCACTTTTGCAACAGCGCCATCAAGTCCACATGCGGGACTAAGAGCCGAGACCAGTTCGCCGCGTGTGGCGGCCGAGATCTCTCAGGTGGCGAAACGGTCCATAGCCATGGGTTTGCCAACCTCCATCATTAAGCTTCCGAAATACAGACTCCCTCCATCCGTTCGGGGAGGTCATGGTCCCCGTTCGACATTCGGATCCGATCCGTTCCTGTGGAAGCTAAACTCTTTGGACTCCGTGCGATCCGTAGCGATTGCTGTTTAGTCATCGATGGCCCACTTCTTTGCTGCAGCGCGTCCGACCTGTGACCACTGCTCTGGGACAGGCCTTGGCCTTTGCATATCTCGGTGTAACCCAGCGAATCCGATCGTCATTTTGACACCCTTAAGCCTGAGGCTCCACCAATGTCGGTGACAGGCCAGAGCCAGACAGCTCGCACCCAGCCCAGCTGAAGAGTCACATCGATACACACAGAGAGAGAGGGAGAGATGATGGGTGCTCAGTCCTTGGATCCCCACTGAAGGCCTACATCACTGGCACGAACTCTCCATTCGAGCTGACAACTCGGGGATCATTCCTGAAGAGGAGACGGCAGCCTTCCTCCTACATCTTTGCAGTGCCATTGATAAGGTCTTTGACCAGCTTTAAGGCATTCACCGCAAAGGCCACCATGTTCGCCTGTCGATCATTGCCGTATCCCGTATCCAGATCCGTGGAGACAGTACCGCTATCACTTGCCACTGCGAGAGCGACATAACCCCTATGCACTGTGTCAGCAGCCCACGTCTTCTGACTCTCTCGACGAGGACGCTCACGGCTGTCGATTCCGAGTTGTTCCACTGGCCGTAGGGCCCGCCGTACCACTCTGTGACGGGGGTCAGCACAGGACAGAGGCAAGAAGCGGTCAAGGTCTCAATAAGTATTGGGCACGACACTTACTTCAGACACCGTATAGGTCGATTTCAGCTTCGCGCGCACATTTTCAGCCAGACCAGCGACAATCTCTGGCGTCGGGCCGTGGTAGTTGTCGAGGTGTGCTGGAGTCCAACCTGCAAACTCGATCCGAGATTGAAGAGAGTACAGCTGGCGCACCACCGTGGTCAGCAAGCAGACCAGCGCCAAACACGCCAACACCGCAGGCGGAGTACTGAGACTGACCGTAAGTCCTCCTTTGTAGAAAGCCGACGCCCCGGGAGTGGCCAGCAGTGCTGCTGAGATCAAGCCGCCCGCGGCCGTCTCTGCTACCGAGATGGTTTCCTTACGCTCCCGGAGTAATGCAGCAACCTCCTCGGCGGCTTGCTGCAGAGCTGCTGGCAGAAATGTGGCTGCAGAATCCGACATGATGCCTGAATGCGAGCGCGACTCTAGAGGTGCGACAAATTGCAGAATATCAACTTGTGAAAATGCACCGGCAACGAACCCCTCATGACTAATGTATGAGGAGGCGGCGAAGCAATTCCCCGATTACCAGGCAGCTCCAGCCATCTCCAACTGTAACCTGTATCAAGTTGATCATCAGAAATCCGAGCTGTTCTCCAAGCACATTAATGAAGAGTCCTCGTACAACTTGGACACAAATCAGGCCAACTATTGGCTGCTTAAACTATTTTCATTAACTCAGCAATCTGACATGCTCACGCCGCCGCCGCAGCAAGGAACGTAAGTTGCGGTTCCTACAGCATCTCAGCCATGTAACCTCCATTTTGTCCGCGTTCTATATTTCCGTGCCATGCCCTTCTGGCGATGTCGCTTCATTGGTCCCATAGTGCGTACACGTGTCAGCATCTCCTTAGTACATGGTGTCTACAAGGCGTCAGTCCACACCATCTCTCAATATTCTGCCAGTCCATCCCCGTCTTTCCAGAGGCAGAAAGATCAAGTCACAGATCCTAACGACAACATAACCCACACCATCCTTCTCCCACCCTATTGATATTATGTACGCCCTCGTCCGTTCTCGCTGTTTCAACAAAGATCGAGGATCACGAGCTTCAATGACCGCCAGATGATGGAAGAGTGGAGATCAGTTCTTTTGGAATCACCATCACTGACGCAGCGTAGACTAGAAGCCGACAATCTCAGCCTCTCACGACCGCCATCAGCTCAGCACATTCACAAATCTGTGGCACTCGCAAAGACCCCTTCGGCACTGCCTCTGAAAAGCTGGAGGGACAATCATTGGTCAAGCCATCACATTCTTCATCCACGCATTTAGCACGGAGACCAAATATCAAATCTGATGCGAGCCGACATCACAGAACGCCGGCTTTGGGCCAGTCGTTTCCGTCACAAGAAAGACACCGTCGCAACCGCAGCCATCCGTGTCAAAGCTGCTGTGACGCAACGAGGACAACGACACCAGAGCGATATCAAGCGGATAATACCGGGCCTGATTTAGCAGCCTCAGCGAGCTCCAGACGAACTCCTGGCGCGCGTCCTTGATCCTCACCACGTCGAAGTCTCTGACCGCGGCTTCGCTTCGACTATGTCTCGACAGGACAAGACGTTCACGGCAACACCTCCTGGGAGTCAAAGACCCTTGAACCGCCAATGGCTTCCCCGAATTGACAAATAGAATCGAAAGAATCATTTGCCAGCTGCTCCAATATTTCCTCCATGATATCAATAGTTCGGCAACCTCGGCCGGCCCTCCCACGATACAGGAAGAATGCGCTGGTATAAAGAGAAGGATTCTATGAAAACATGGCACCGAGAGACGGGTTGCAAGGACAAAATAATCCAAACCGAAGCCGACAACAATACCGGACTGCCTGGAGATCCTCGGTTTGGTAGGGCAGCGGCCGAGAGAGATCGCACCGCCGCCACAGTCTGAGAAGATGCAGAGTGCTGTCGACACGCCAAAGAGAAGGCTCATGCAAGAATGGGAGCCAGGCTAGTGCAAGCAGTGGTACCATATCGGAAGCTCAAGAGCAAGAGATGGTGGAGACGTCTTCAGCGTCGGTGAGCTAACATCTCATGCATTGGAACCCAACTCGAGCAATCGCCAGAAAGCGTGGTACTCAACATTCTCAGTCCATCCTGTGGCTCGGAGGTATGGCGCCCTGCGGCCTTAGCAGCTTGGATCTCTGTGAGAAAGAAACTGGAGGAATATACCAATCCAAGACGTGCAGTCAGGCTGTGATTTCCATAGTGAGCGTCGACTGGGAACACTCATTTTCAAGGAGATTTCTGCTGAACATAGGCAAGGCCGCCATGGCCGTGATGGCATTTCCATTTGATGGACACCATCTTTGCAACAAAGTGAAATGTGCTGGGTCCTGTCAGATTAGCACCGATGCAGACGGCCTCAAAGTCACATATCGCCGAGTGTGTTCTCTCTATCTTCGTTCAGCATCAGCGACATATGCTGATGGTCGATCACGCTGGACTCGATGTTGCAAACCAGAGCACAAGAATACTGCTGTGGGGCATGACACAGACGCATCAGCTCCTTCGCCACAAGAGCTCTGCCTATATTAAGACCTTGAACACATATTGAATCAGGTCTTCGAACAAGAAGACCAGCAGGGGTTTTCTTACAGGGTTTTCAGATTCCCGGTAAACATCTTCTATCCGCGCCATGTTTGAATTTCTGGATGACATTGGGAATGAGTCTGACGATTGTGAATAGCTTAGACAGGCGCACTGCGGTATTTACCAACGAAACGAGAAGTGGAAAGTCCACCTCAGCGAGACAGGCTTGAGCACCCATATTTTGTAAAGCTCGCCCACTGGAGCACGGAAATGGTTAACATGTTTCACAGGCTAGCGAGCCAACCAAGCCAGTGAGCCACAACCGACCAGATACCGCACCTCTCGACTTTGAATTTTGATTGCTCCACCACCATGCCTCCTATTGATTCATATCGAGAGGGGAGAATCCAATTAGCTATTCCACCAATCAAAGCCGGCGTATTCGAGGTGTGGCGCCCCAGTACGACGCCCTCACTCGTTGATATGGAGGAAAGCCTCCACCATGTGGTACGCCTGCTGTGACGCGTAAATTCACCGAATATGAAGAGGAGGTGTCAGTACAATGGATATTAAGCGTGGATTCGCGTGGATTCGCGTGGATTCGCGTGGATACCCGCCTAGAGTAGGCGTGCGGTAACCAGGTGGAAGAGCTCATGAGGCCAGGTCAGCACCACCTCGATGAGAACGAATTTCTCGGGCTGTGCATCCCCAGCAGGCACCAAACAGCGCAGGATCAAGAGGTCTATATCAAGACCGCAGGCCTGCTCTCGTCCGGGGAGGTAGATCTCTCACACATCCAAGACCAGGAGGAGGGGGATGAGGATACAAGAGTCATTAGGACAACAGCTAGCCAACGGCGCTGCAGCGCTGCAATGAGCCTGGACACAATTCGGGGACATGCACTAGCTAATCAACACCACCAATTGCCTACACAAACTTTTGTCGACCCGTGTTGTTGGCAGCCATTCAATGATTAATACGAATGGGTGATGGGATGTGGTACTTGGTTGGCCCACTAGCTGTGAATCACAATACAAAAGGGGTTATATTGGGAAAGCCACTCAGCCGTCCAACAGAGCGGCCTACTCCCTATCTTCATTCTGACCCTTCATTAGACAGTTTAGCTACATTTACGTCTACTTCTCGTCTCAATGGATAATCTTACTGGCATCATGGATAACACAAAGGATATGAGAACAGAAAGAAGTCTGAGAGTGTTAAAACGAAAATTAAAAACAACCCCTCCGAATGGATCTTACCTGTTGGGTATCCAAAGTTCGTTGGGTGGTTGACAATTTGCAAAGTAGACAGTGTCGAGATATTTCTACCACGGCAACGGGTCCACCATGAATTCAGATAAGTACCAGGAGAACTGCTCGTCATATATGTTTGCCGGCGCCATGTCCATACCAACATTGTTATTCTGCCGATCGGTGCTGCCAGCGGCGAAGTCACCAAGATCGACTGTTATGGTGTCCCGTGAGGGAAGCTGACAGGCTGCTGGGGTCGTCATGGCCGAAAGTGCCCGGTTTGGTCGCGAAGCATGGGTGTCATTTGAGTCGTCGTCAGGGCTTCTGGAGACTCGCCTGGCAGACGCATATTGCTGTAGGCTTTGATGACACGACGGGGAGGAGAGGTCTGCACGGATCCCCTCCTTTGCATTTCCAGTTGCACTTTCCCAGACGGATTGTGATTATAAGAAAATGATCGCCGGCCAGCCATGGCCCCGGTTTTCCGGTCCGTCGACAGAGTCAGCATCTTCTGCCGCTGGTTGACCCTCTCTTCTAACGAGTCTAGATTGTCGAGCAAAGTGAGTGGGGTCTCCCAAAACTGGGCGAATTGCAAATACGTCTGGTCCAATCGTTCATACTTGCTTTCGGTCAGTTCCCGGCTGTCATCGGGTATGAAGACTTTCCGAAAGATTCGCAAGGCCGCGGCCAGCCATGTGGTGCTTGCGAGAAAGGGATTGACATATCTGATGTGGTCATCCGAGCAGTGACGCAAGATGTGCAGGACATTATCACCGGCCTGGGGACAACTCTGCAATGCAGACCCACCAGCCGTCGACGCTTCTGCGCTGGATGCCGGCCGACCGAGGAATTGTGACTTGCAGACTGGGAGGGAGATGGAGCCTTCGATGGTGTCGGCGAAAACGTAGTGATGGTAAATCATAAAGCGAGTAAGTTGGGTGACCAGATAAATGGCATACCGGGCGCTGCGGGTTTGGCGAAAACCAGGCCGATCGTCATGGTCATCAGGCTCGAAATCGAGGACCTCGCCACGATACGTCAGAGCGTCTGGCAGAGCATTGATCGTCTCGTGGAACGCCTTCACCAGACGGGTGAGTTGAGTCGAATCCTCTTCTCAGTGCTTCCGCCAATAGGCATTATTGAAGTATTGTGCCAGCTTGGGTACGCTATCTTTAGGACACAGGTCGGGGAAAATCCCTTGAATGTTGCCATGGCTCAAAATTTGGGCGGCCCGCATCCATGAGCTCATGACGATGAACCACTATGTGGCACTCTCATTGTTGGACTCTTTTAATTTCCTCCAGCGGTCTCCAGGTTTCGACGCCAGCACACAGGAAGGGTTGAATTTGTGCGTGAACCAACATTCGTCGGAGACGGGAAGGTATGTTTCGTTTATCCTCCAATCGATGGCCGTGGGAGACTGGTGGATGGTCGAAGCGAACAAGCCCATTTCCCAAATCGCCCACCAGCACCGTCGACGCTCTTCATTAGAGGGCCAACGAGCCAGGTAGTGTTCAGATTTTGGCTTCATCTCGTCGGAGTTCATAGGCGATGCGCACGCAGGAACCCAACAGCCTCCACGCTTGGCCCCGAACGCCATTTGTTAATTTGTAGAAGGCCACCAGGGTCATGGCTTGAAGAAGGCATAACGGTGGCGGTTCATTCATGCACGCATCTAGCGTGATGTTGATGTGTCTCAGAGCAAGGTCGTGGAAATGGTGATGGGAGAAGGGTCCTGGATTGGAGCTGGTCGTCACACCGTCTGCTGGCACTCCAAACCGAGCTGAGATGGAGAACATGGCGGCGAACAATGCTGCTAGGTGGGTGGGATTGACCATGTCCCGCACCTTATTGCTAAACGAAGGTCGATGAAAGAGTGAGTAGGCCGTCATATTGTCGAAATAGGTATCGGTTCTGGACGAGGTGACCAGAATAGTCAGCCATGACGTCCACACGAGGATCTCTTCGCGAGGGGAGACTCACAACACCTGAACAGATTTGATGGATAAACCCAGACAGTCGCTCGTTTTGGTCAAGGTGTTTTGAGCCCCGGCCAGGCTCGCCAAAACCCAGAACTCGATTGCTCTTCATCAACGCTAGTCGGGCTGAGAGGCGCCTCATGCGTTGGATGGAAGATTGAAGAGATGCTGATGGCCTTGACAACGTTCATGGCTGCGACCGGAGATATAATGCCGGCTCCGGTATTCAAAGAATAACCCTGGCGAAGCTTGTTGGAGGGCCGGTGTTGTTGTCGTTCGTAGCGTTCTGTTTCGGTATCATCTTCCAAGTAATTGTGGTGATTGGTCTTGGTGCATTGCTCATCCGGGCGGTCATCTGGACCATCTTCCAAGCGATGGCTGTGGCGTCGTCGTTGTGCCGGTCACAGTACGGTCAACGGTCTGATGTTGGAGAGCGCCAGGGCTGGGCAATGGAAGCACCAAGTTTTGGTCCCGGCTTCTGCCGTTTGGACGGGTAGACACATTTCCGTCTTGTCTTACAGCATAAAGTACAGTAGGGGAGCTGACGATCACTTTGGGTCTGGCCGTCAGCCTCGAGGCGACCGAGACAGTCGAGAGAGGAATGGGAAATGAGACCATTTCAGTTTTCTCCTGTGGCTTGTGTTAGAAACAGGCGCAGCAAGCCTGACCCCTCGAGCGAAGGATTCAATCATGGGCGGCGCCTGCGAATATGTTATCCTCAACAGCCAGGCTGGCGCACCTTCTACACAATTCACAGGCCAACTCGGACAGCTGGGCGGTGTCTACCTTAGCATCCGCGAGGGCAGCCATTGCAGGTTTCGTTCACGGCCCTAGAGACTCGCTGACGATATCTAAACTGGAGACGGAGAGAGGCGATCGAGTGGTGAGAGGAAGACTCTGGTCCATCGGGCCATGGACTCACAAGCATGATCCCCCGAGCTTTGGTGTCACACTCCAGCGGGGGTGGACGCAGGACGCGAAGGCAGCCGGGTTGTAAAGAGGTGGAGCACGGGTGATGAAGCCTTTCAAAGCCGGGCTCTTTGGCCACTCAGCTGGAAAGAATGGCGCCTAGAGATCCCCCGCGGAGGTGGGGATAATTAAGACTTCTCGCCTCCCCGTACTTGAGGTGATCTGGAGACCCCACCATCATTGCCTACCAAAGAGCCCTAATTTGTCGCCGGGGCTATAAGCCGAGAAATTCCGTGCCATCTGATTGGCCCCCTCTTTTGCTCGTCAACCCCAGGCCAGTTACTGCCCACGGAGATTGGTGCTAGTACAGCCCTTTATTCCTGGCCGGTGTTCTGTCCCTTGCTTGCCGTTTTCTCTCCTCCACCGGGATTGCGGAGAACTTTACTCCGCGGCTTTGTGGGAGAGACGTCTTTTTCCTTCTGTAAATGCCTGTTACCGTATGGTCACCTCGAGATGGGTTTTCGAGACGCAAGTCCGGTGTCTCCTGACACACTGCTATTGAATTCCGAGAGGTTCCCGCCGGCACGGATCTAGCGTCTCGCGGCAGTTTGGTGTATAGAGCGGTGCGACGTTTATGACGGAAAGTGTTTGCAACCACCAACGATCAGACGCTTTGGGGGGACGACAAGACATGTATCCATAGCTCCGTGGAAGGGCAAAGTAGACATCTCGCAAAACCAATCTGCTTGAAAACTGTAGATCGAAGGTGACCCCTCCACGACCGAGAACTGATTCTAGACCGATTCGATCTTTCCAAAAATATTCGGACTAACATGCCTGTGTACTTTTCCGACAGTCCATGTCGGCAATATAACCGACCGGCTCGGAGGATTCAGAGGTACGACAGGGGTCGCGGGTCGGGAACCAGCCGAAACCTAGCTATTTACCCTTTACAAAACAGACACATGCCATCGACTGGACGGCACTTCAGGGTGACCACCGTTTGGAACTGGACGACTACTTTCTAACACCATGACTCCAATAGCAATCGGATTTCTCCTTTTTGTGGCCTTTGTGGTCTGGAAGATCAGTCAGATTGGCAAAAGGGATCCTCGTATGCCACCGGGCCCCCCCACGGTGCCGATCCTCGGAAATGCCCATATCATTCCCACGACGGGCCTGGGAAAGAAGTAAGCCCCCACCTAGGTGCCCCTTGAGCCCAAGGATTTACCAGAGGCCAGGTTTCAAGAATGGTCGAAGCAATACGGACCGATCTTTTCGCTGAAGGTCGGGCAAAGCAACATTATTGTCCTGTCTGACCGCCGGACCGTCAACACCTTGTTCGATAAACGCGGCAATATCTACGCCGATCGGCCTGTGGCGGCGGTCCCCATGTGGGTGACCGACGACAACCACTTCTCCTTTGAGCAGAGCACCAAAGGGTGGAAAGAGAAACGGGCCATTGTTACCCGTTTCTTTAGCCCTAAGCTCCTTGACGAACATCACTTCAAGGTCCAAGAGGCTGAGTGAGACTTCTTTTGCCACTGTCCACGGCTTCGGTTCGGTCCTGACCACTCACCTAGGGCGACGTGTTTCATGTATAATGTCTGCCAGCACCCCGACCGGTTGTTTGATTTTGCGAAGCTGTATACCTGCTCCGTTATTTGCAGTCTGCTTTACGGTCAACGCGCGGCGAACCTGGAGTCGTTCTGGTTCAAAGACTTTTATCATCATATGGACCTGGTATGAAAACCCTCGGACAAGAAATCACCGTTCGCCTGGATGAGGGAGACTGACTTGCGTGTCCACTAGTTTGCGGAACTCCTAGAACCGGGAGCCAACCCGCCGGTCGAGGAGTTTCCTTTCCTGTGGTACCTCCCGGGGGCATGGAAGACAAGAGCAAAGAAGGTCAAGAAAACGCGGAAAGCGTTATGGACTAAAGCGAGGCAAATTGTTGACGAGCGTCGAGCTAAAGGGGACAAGCGCGACTGTCTCATAGATGTGAAGCTGGACGAATATGCATTAAAGGGTTGGCCCTTTGAAGAATGGGTCGTGAATCAGATGTTCGGAGAAATGGTGGAAGGCGGCGCGGACACGACGGCGAATCATTTGCTCACTTTGATTCTCGCCCTGGCAGCCCATCCTCACGTCCAAGAGCGTGCCAGAAAGGAGATTGACGCTGTCTGTGGCACTGACCGGGCCCCACTGCTTTCAGATTTCGATCGCTGCCCTTATGTCAATTGTATCATCAAGGAAGGAATGCGGTGGCGGCCAACGTGTGTCCAGTCCTTCGAAACAGGTTGGTATATGGCTAATGATCTACAGAGCTCGGACCGGTCTTCCTCATTTGTCGACAAAAGGTAAGTCTTGTCCATCTTGGTCGTCTGTACGCACTTTTTCTTCTAACGAGTGTAGATGACTATTATGACAACTATTTTATTCCAAAAGGAAGCACCGTTTTTATGGGCATCTGGTCAATCCACCAAGATGAGAACATCTATCCGAATCCCGAGAAATTCAACCCTGATCGCTACCTGAATCACCCGAAGCTCGCCAACGAGTATGCGACCAGTCCTGATTATGAAAATCGAGGTATGCTTTCTTTTCCATTGCTCAAAGGCTGTTTGATCGAAGCAAGGAATCCGTGAACTAACTACATCTTGCATACACAGACCATTACGGCTACGGATCAGGCCGCCGAATGTGTCCGGGCCTTCATCTCGCGGAGCGTAATATGTGGCGAATTGCTGCCAAGCTGATTTGGGCGTTCGATCTCCGAGAGCTTCCAGACAAGCCCTTGGACGTCAATGGCTACACATCCAGCATCTTGGTCAGCCCTCTGCCATTCCAGGTGGATGTCAAGCCGCGTAGCGAAGCACATATGGAGACCATCAAACGAGAGCTTGTCGAAGCATTGAACTTTCTGGAACAGTACGAATGAGATGGACTTGAGGGGGAAGCGATGCAAACAAACGCTGCCTCTAGTCGCAGCTCTTATCCAATATTGATGGGCAATAACTTGATGATTTACCAATGACACAGCTAAGTTTGAATTCAGCACATGACATACGTATTTTGGCTTCCAAGATTCGCCTCCCATGAGAAGTACTTCAGCCCAGATCATAAGAGGAGACTGAGAAGACTTGACTAAGCTTGGTGATGTTATCCTCAAACAATCGCATCCATCGGTAAGTATGATTCAAGACTCCTCGTCATGCCAGTAGTCTTGGATCAGGACAAGTATCTTCCGCATAAGAGGCTTTCCAATGAAAGAATACGGCAGACAAGGAGCAATATCCGTGGACAAGCACACTCGACATGCATCAGACAAGCCATTAAACACGTCCCAACTTCAACCAAGTTTGACATGAGTGGTTCATGGGCTGGTAGTCTGAATCTGGACGATCTTGAGCTCGTGCCACCACAATATTCTTAGCAGCTTTCGCTCGCCGACCTCGACTCTGCTCAATGCAGACCCTTGGACTCTCCATGCTCTTTGACGAGAGATTCTTTGCTGGGCACGTTCAGGTAATTCTCTATAGGATCTCTTCGAATGGCGAGGAAGAGACAAAAGGAGTCGAGGAGGAGCTGGAGGATGAAGCTGATGCCGACAGCACCTTGGTATGCCAGAGGACCGTGTTTCGCTGAATGAATAGCCGTCGTGCCCAAATACATCATGGGAGAGATGATGTTGAAGATACCCATGATTTTCGGGAAGATCGGTCTCGGGACGGGTCGATGATGATGGCATAGGCGAATGCCCAGTTCTGCACCAAAAAGCTCGCCCATGGCATCAGGAGGAGGAAGAAGAACAAGTCGGTCAATACCAAAGTTGTTTCGGGGTTTCGTTCAAGCCGGTAGGGGATCAGGGCCAGGACTTGAGCCGGAGTGATGAATGTGAACAACTCAGCCGCACCGGACGCAAGTTGCAGAGCGCTGACAAGGTAGTGGAGATTGGGGATTCGGCGCATCTGAGAGGAGACGGACGCCGTATAAGGGAGGTAGCTGCTCCATATTTGGTGCCCGTTTCGTGCTTTTTCCAGAAAGCGACTATTTCATCTGCGGTCCAGTATGCCTTGACGGCAGGGAATTGGTGCGCAGCAACTAATGAAAAGAGGAAGACGATGGCACACAACACCCCACAGACCGGGCCACAGACATACTGGAAGTTCCTCTGATTCATCCAGCGATGTCGGCCCCAGTACGCAACGCCATCTTCAAGTGTTCGGAATAAGGAGGCCATGACGCGGCTCTTGGGGAGACTTTAGTGCAAAACTTGATGAGTGTTGTTTAGGAAGCTGGTGAGCCTGAGTCTTCCTAGCATCGCGTCTTGAGCACCCTGAATCTGTCAATGGATGATTCCGGGGAGCCTCCGTGCCGGATATCTCGTTCAACGTATTCGGTGCGAATCCGCGGCGTGCCACCCATTCTCTCGGCAGATGATTTATGCGACCGAGACGCGGACAGAATACTAACTGGCTGATCCATCTTGACCCATGTCCCTAGCTCCGCAGCAGGACATGGGTCAGAGTGAAGCTTCGGCCAACTCCTGTTGACAGAAAGGTCGGTTCTCCTGCTGCCATTGTCCATGAGGCCGGATCCTGAAAAAAATTGAATTTTGGGTCAGGACGGTGAGCTGTGACAATATACATATCACTATACCTTTGTCAAACAAGGTTCTTCCCTGATCTAGAGCTGACTCGAGCCGGTAGTGTCCTGTCGATGCAGCGCATTGGTGGGGCAAGAGAAGGCAAAATCTGGAGACCCCTCATCTTCTTATCCCCCGGCCCGGTGATGGCGGGGAAGAGAAGAATGTCCACATATTCTCGGTTAGACTTGGTGTCCAAGGTGGTCCGCCACATAGAGTTGCTGCTCGAGGGTAGAAGGACGGTCTGATGTGGTAAGTCCGGAACAATCAGGACCATATTTCTGACGTCAATTACAGTCCGACCGTGGCCCTCTATCTCTTACGTCGTAAACCGTAGGACGTATCCGAGTGGTGGCATCGTAACCTCTCATCTCTGCTCGAGATTACCGCAATATAGGGCCTGGTAGTCAGCTCGGGCCCAAGGCGGTGTCCGACCGGCGTCGCGGCTGGATCAAAGCCTGAACCGACCTGTGATCATGAAAGGTCTCCTAACATCAATTTATGTGCTTCTCGTGAATTCCCCGCCTGATCTTCATCTTAAAGTCGGGTCGAATCGTTCGAAATTGAGATGCAAGTCATCGACAAATAACCCAAAAGTCCGTGTATGCAGCAGTAGGAGTGGGCGGCGTCGGCGCATGGCCGATCGCCGACATTAGAGAAATTTGGCGGGATTTGGCCCACTGACTGTCCATATCCGTCTTAACTTTTACCCATTACAGTATTATGGCTGTAACTTACACCAGAATTTGAATGTGTTGTCAGCCCCAATACCGCGCTAAATGCTACCATCCGGCCGAAGCAGGTCGAGGTCGACTAAGTTGCACAGACGGCCGTATACAGCATAGCTCACTCGAGCGTTGGCCTCAATCTCGGAATCGGTGCAGGAGTATGCCGTGACACTGGAGACCAAAGCCCCTAAAAGACGACAGATTGACATAACAGTGTTATTCGTATATCAGGCTATCCTTCCATCATGGACTCATTAGCCCATCACGGCTCCTGAAACCGCCAGGCCCCGTCTCATGTCCAAAGATGAGGGTTGTGATGCTATCAGGTTCTGCCTCGTCTCGGTAGTTTATTCCACAGCTTGACCCCCGTCCAGAGTTCACATCTGACTTTCCTTCCATAGAATTTCACTAATTTTTGATCTGGAAGTGCGCACTATGTTGTTCAATCAGGAAGAGTATAAACTCCAATTTGGTCAGGATCAAGTGTCTCACTGGCGTACAAAGCAAGTTCATCTCCTGGTGTCCCTTCCGTCATCCGAGATACTCAGAACAAGATGCCGAAAACCGTCGGACGCCACCTTGGACCTTGGTTGTGATGCTCCTGCGGCAAGACTTCCCCCAGGACCCTGCGAGTCCGTCATGGTTTCAATATCTTTCACTCATATCGATGAAACCCACCATGTGGCGGGCAAATACCACCGATCTGCTCCAGCAGGTCCGGTGGTGACCCGTCGACGGCGTGTGTGGCACTGAGTTCTTATCTCCATCACAAGCGTGAAGACAAATTGTGCACCAGGTCTGGAAGAGGTAGCTCGCTTTTACAGGTTTGGACAAGTCATCTTCCGTTAGGCCGAATGATCGACTGTTTGTGGCTGAACAAATAATGAACCTCTGTGGTGAATCTTGGTGCGGAAGATATAACCCGCTAGAGTTCAGCCGCGCCATCATGTCCCCTCAGGCAGCTCTTCGTTCTCTCCTGTAAGGGTTTTCGTTTGTGAAAGGCATGTCTGAACAGAGTGAGAGTGGCCATAATAGGCTGTGTCGGAACGCCGTCACTATCGTGGTCAATTATCACCCTTTCTCGGTGCAAATAGGGATCCTCCTGTGACAAATGGAATTCGGTTCCAAGCATGAAACTCCACTCTGCCTGTGCTAGACTCTCCGGACGCACTTCAATATCGTCGACGCCGAGAGAATCGATGATGAGAGAGTCGACACTAGAGTATCGCCGTTCCAACGAGATCCATAATCGGTCGGACCACACATGGGTCCACGAAGATCTCAGGTGTCTGCTGGCCATTGATTTCTAGCTTGGTGCCTTGGCCACGAGACTGGCTTCGTAATTCAGCAATCGCAAAGACCGTTGTGCCACCTTTTGGAAAACGGCACTCGCCCACGCCACCTCGCGTGAATACTGAGGATACTCTCTCAATATCTGGACGACGATACTCAAGGGCGCAGCGAGTATCAAGGGGCCGGTATCCAGCGTCTCCTCCTGCAAGCAGTACTCAGCCGATTGACAGATATTTCGAGCTGGTTCCGCAAAGTCCGCTCGGAACCCTAAAGGAGGCAAGAGACTGCCGTCGATGTTGGACGTGTTGACATGCTTTATCTTGCCAGTGATGCTCTCGCGTTCGGATGGGGCAGTCACCGTGGATGATGGCGGAGACGTTTCGCTGCCTGTCTTGTCTGTTATATTTGTGTGATGCACGGTCTCGAGTATCAGCCGGTATAGCTGCCACATTGCATGCCACAACATAGTCTGAACACCCCAGAGGGTGAGCAGGGTGGCAGCCGTGGACAGGTTGAAGAATTGGAATGCGACAGGGAAAACTTTGCCGAGATCCGAGTCGTCCACGGGCAGACGTTCCTTGGACAATTCGGGCCAATACAATGGACCAGGAGAGCCGCTCTCTAGTTTGTCGCAGAGCTGTTGCAGGGTGCTGTCGATGCGCCAGCACTCATTGATCATTTCCACGGCTTCTCGCAGCTGGCTTTTGAGATCGAGACGCTCGATATCCTGTCCGCGACGAAACAACTCGGGAGTTCCGGTGAGAACGTCGAAGATTTTGTCCCACGGAGTCTTCTGCGCATGTTTCCAAGGCGTCTCCATCCAAACAGGGTCTGAGAGGTAGGTAGGTCGTTTCGTTTCCATAGCCTGATAGATCTAGGTCAAAGTCAACGTTACAGCTACTAAAGCAGTCGTTGGGAGAGGGCAGCAACGTAACACATACTCCTTGAGCCCGATATTGGAGGAAAAGAGAGTGACCGAAGCCGTGCATATGTGCTTCGGGTCCCCGCAATTGGATCAGTTTCGCACAGCCATCGGTATGACTCGTATAGCCAGCCCTCGATTTGGCCGGACAATGCTTCAGCTCATATGATCCCAGGGCCATACACGCGGCAAGTGTCGCGTCGTTGAACACAAGATCGGGGTCCCGAAGGGCTCTCTGGAGCTCCCGGAGACCTTGGTTGTAGAATCGAAGGCTTTCCTGCATCAATACCGAGTCGTGGTGTACCTGACCGAGCTTCGCGAGACATAATGCTATCAGGGAAACGTCAAGTGCTTTGGTCAGCGTGGGCATTTCCGGGACGTAAAGCATCCATGGCTTCTGCATAATTTGACCAAGCGTGTACGCCTGAGCAGGTACAGAGGAGCGTAGGAAAGCAGCGAGCAGCTGTTGGTGGTATGCAGCGCGCGCACTCACTTCGCCGCAGAGAGAAGTGTCGCCAGTGGCAGCACCAATGGGACGTCTCGGAGCACCCTTGTCATGCCGCACCGAAGACGAATCTCGGGGCTTCCATTGTCTTTGAGAAGGGACAATTGCTTGCGATTCCGGCTTGCCTGCCTGTTTCTGTCCTGGAACTTGATGGGCAATAAAGACTGAATATCGTTGATACCCGGTACAGATCCGGTGAGACTTGATGCATTGAGCGCAACTGGGCCTCTGGAGCCCACACTGCCCGACATGTGAGAGTGAGCACCTGAATGACTACACCGTCTAGGAGATCCAGTAGCTGAGCCATACCGCTATCTTCCGCTGCCTGCATGTGTTACACCCTTTTGATCGGCCCGCCACACCCACCATCTTGGCCACTCGAGCAGTTGAGCGATCGTGATGCCTGCTGAATAAAGAGTCACCCGCTTGAACAAGTTTCGGGGGCAAGGCTGGGAGGAGAGACTTGATGAAAGAAGGGTCATTCTACGAGAGCAGGGACTCGACTTTTGCATTCCCTCGTTCGCTGACCCAAATCAGTGCGCCTCATGATTGCCTTGCCTGTCCTAAATGGCCTCTAGCCCCAAGACATTTCTTCCGGATACGTCGAGACAGTCGGGGTTGGCCACTGATTTGGCTTGTCACTCCGCGCTATACCGGATATGGATACAATCTGCGAAACGCCCAGACTAAAAAGTGGGGAAACGGCAAACGGTCAAACAAAGAATAATTAATAGTGAGCCGGAGAGGAAACGCTCCAATCTTTCCTTGCTGAGTCAAAGTTCTATCATCCACCATTGGCCAGAGACGGCGGTTATCACGATTTCTGGTTTCCATCATCACTTTCAAGGGTAAAGTCTCGAAGGACACTAAATTCCAGGCATCGCGTCAGTCTCTTCCCGTGGGCTGTAAGCGAGCCATGCCAGCTAATTCTCATACAGGTTTAGATCAAACTTGAAGAATGAAAATTGGGCGCAACACAATTACCTCGACAGAAGTACACCTCCCTGCTGAAGTCCTCTACAACATCATCGCCCAGGTCCGCAGTCAAAGAACATTATGGGCATGCTGCTTGGTAGCCAAGCTCTGGTATGCTACCGCCGTCGGCCGCCTCTACGAACGCCCGCGACTGTGCGATGCGAACTTTGATCACTTCTGCCGCACCATTTGCTCTCGAGGCAACCCTCGGGCTCAGAGCACCAGCCTGGAGAATTTCATCAAGCACCTGGATATGATGGCGATTGCATCCGGGAGCTACAAGAGCGTCACAGCGAGATTGCTTCGGCGGATACGGGCATCACTCGAGTCTTTTGATGCTTCACCTGTTTCATTTTCGTACGTGAAGAATGTGTTCCTCATCTCCTCGATCTGACCTTGTGCAGATCATCCTGCCTGACTGCCTTGTCGAAATGCCAAAAACTTCGATCCATCGACCTGTCCAGGTATTTCTTCGACATCGACCTCATGCAACTTCTGGACGCCATTGGAAAATTTCCAGATTTACAATCATTGAACCTACATCAGAGCGCATTGAAGAAGCCCTTCTCCCTGAAGCCAAAATCGCCGTCTGGCAGTTCCTGGCCCCCAAACCTAACGCACCTCAGGATCAACTCTCACCTGCCGCGAGAGACGGCGTCCTGGGAGGAATTAATTACCAGTTTGCCGGAACACCTGCATTCCTTGGCCTTTGACAACTGCCAGAATTTTCATTCGCTCAGGCAACTTTCTTATTTCGGGGTATCATCTGAGAGAATTTTGTCCGTGGAGGCGGGATTGCCACGATCGGAAGACGAATTCCCTATCCATGTCATCACTGCAGCCTTTCCGAGGATCATCCACCTCAGCCTCCCTGATTCGACGGCTCCAACCTTTCCTCCTGACGGCATAAGGGACCAGAAAAGCGGAATCCATCTCCAGAGTTTGACATTTACCACAGGAGCAGACTGGAAAATCATGTGGTTATATGGCTCTCACTTCAGTCGGCCCTCGCTCGAAGATTATATTCTTGCTTTTCCTTCGCTATACAAGTTAAAAATACCCGAACACTACTATGGCCACAAGAGTTTGAGGAATTCGATTGACACGCTAGAAGAGCTTCTGAACCGGCGTGCCCCTCCGGGGTCGGAAGAAGTCGCTGGACTATATTCTGGGCCAGAGTGAGCCTTTGCGACGGAGATTTTGCTGAGCCAGGGGAAGTCAGCGGACATCTGTGTCGGCCGGATGGTAGACCAAAATGAATGGAACTGAGCTGATTGGAGCGAGGAGGATAGTTCCAAGCCGCTCGTGATCCCGGCCGTTGGAAATGATGAACCAAGTAATGTGATTAATGATCTCTCCAAGAGTAGCCAGCGTGGTGGCAGTCCCAGAGCCAATGACTTCACAGCCTGTGTTGCCACACAGTTCATGGCTATTAATACTGTTGCTTTTCCATTCGACCGACCAGCTTGAGCAAAAGGGTGGCGCATAGCAGGGTCCAGAGGCAGCAATGGCAGTTTACTTGACCTTCTTGCCAAGACATCACGTGGACCGGCGTCTTGCACGTTGAGACTGTTTACTGTGGACAATGCTCCCACAGTGAAGCCAATACCTCAAGACCACCACTCTCAAATGCTGCCCTGACTCAAGGCGAGCCTGCGCTCAGCCAATGTTTGTTGTGACAATCGAGTCCCGAATTGTAATTGGGGGGGATTGAACTCTACACAAGACGTAAACCGAAAGACATTGGGACGAGATGGAGATTCATTCGGTCCTCCCGGAAGAGCGGGCCAGAGATCCCAAAGGTGACACGCTTCCATGGGCCTATCGCTACGCCGAGTAAGTCATTCGCCACTCTCCTTCCTGTCCTTTCCCTGACGCAGTCTTCACAGCTCTTCGAGAAACCCGCGACAGCCTGAAGAGTCGGGCCCGTTTGGTCGCAACCGAAATTTGAGACTCAGCGGCTCACGGACGTCACGGACACGGACAGGCACGACGCCCGTTCGCCAGAAAGAAAATTCGGCGGTTGCTGAATTCGGTCGACTCTTCGCAAAGGAACAAGCGAAAGAGGAAGAGCAGCGCAGCAAGGCACAATTACCGGCCAGTACGACCACGGGCGAGGCGCCTCGTTCAAATGCCGTCAACGCCGTCGCCACCGAATGCATCCTATACGGCTATGCCAACAAGGCATCGGAATGGAAAGTGATATCGAAATATGAAAAAATCGTCTCTCCGTCCATCATCTGCGAAGACTATCCCCGCGAAGACCCGAATCTCTATCTCTCCTCGGCTTCACCGCTCGGATATTCTCGATCGGCCGTGGTGGTCCACCGAGACCTGTCTCAGGACGCGTTGAGGAAGAGCAGAGTGTACAAAGGCGGTCAGCACTGGATTAAAGTGACGTTTGACTCGTATGAGGCCGCTGAACGCGCTTGTTTCTACAGCCCGATCGAGGTGGACGGCCACATGGTCTATTGCGAAATGTGGCAGGGCCATGGGCCTCCTTCTGATGCCCCAATCCTCCACGGGGCCGAGGCGTCCCATCTCCAACCGCTGAACGGTCAACCGAAGGCGAGAAGGACGCTGTCCTCGTCGCAGTCGGCTCAATTTCTCTCTGGAAAAGACTCGGCCATCGCTGGATTCGAGAGAGCGATGCACACATTGCCCCGTTCTCACACCATGCCGGATATGCAGTATGGTCAACCCAACGGCCAAGATGAGATTTCGGCACCTTCGGCCACGGCTTCGTCAGCCACGGCTACCGAGCTTGTCGCTCCCCCTGCTCAGCCCGCAGGTCTACGATCGCGTTCGACACCACGGCTCCCCAGTCAAGGGGGCCCTTCGGATAATGTATCGTCGGAGTACATGAGCCATATCCCCACAGTCAAGAAGATCGTATTGCGACCCATCTCAGAGGCTCTCCCGCCACAGCCCACCCTCACAGAGCGGCTGCTGCGCACGCTGCCGATCGTGTCGTGGTTCGTCGGCAGCAGTAAAGGCGCTAGCGGCGACGTCATTGGCGAAGGGCCCTTGCTGAAGGAAGACGGGACCTGGGATCCTGCGAATGGTTGGTACTGGTCCTTCTGGCACGGGATTGATTCTTGGTGTGGGACAGACTTTTGTGGGTTGAAGGATGATTGAGCTTTGGAAGAGAAAAAATGAGCCTCGACTCGGCCACACGGTTTAATCGAGTTGTGGCTGGGATCATCAGTGATGTTAGCAAGCGAGCATGATTTCGACGCCGGGAGGTTTTGTTTTGTTTTCTTGTTGCATTACACTGCAAGCACACAGGTTGAGCGGAGTTGGGAGGCGGTCGGTCATGATTTGTCGCCACCGTCACGAATGGCCTTTAGAAATCTTGAGACATTGTGGGGGAACCGATTTGAGGATCGCATTTGGAAAGGAATACGGCGCAGCTTCTTTTGATTTTGCTTTCCCTCCTCCACACCTCAATACGGGTTGCAGGGAATCTGTCACCGAATCTGGCGGGTGGTGCCGCTGCTTTTGGCCGCCTTCTTCCCTCGATGCCAAGACGCGGCTCTGGCTCCAAACACCTACTCTTCCCCTGGCCACAAGTAAACCGACAATCCTCCAGAACTCAGAATAGGCCTGGGCCATGTCTCCCTGAATGTCTACATCTAATTCCTCTTGATTATAATGTCCAATCCTGATCAGATCGCAGGTGATGACAAGGTCAAGGGAACAAACGCATTGCAGGACTGGCAGTGGCTGCCACCTGGCAAGTGGAACAACCGAGGTGCTACCACTTTCCGGTAACGTGTCAGGGAAGGCATCGACATCGGGAGATGGAGGGAGGGTCTTATAGAAAATGCTCACAGCGGCGACCCGTCAATCCCTGGCTGCCATGCCTAAGAGGCAGACCGGAGGTGGATTTCCTGGCAACGGCTTTACAGTATAATGACGACTTTGGCCGCAAGACTCCTCATCGTTGGAGAGAGATGCATTCTTTCCTGTCGGTAGCCCAGGCCAGAAAATCATTTTCACCAACCCACGCACCAACTTTTCACTCCTAGAGCAGAGAGAAACCTGCCAATTTTTTGTCCGTCTCCGCCACGTTCATGCGTAGGAGGTCCAGCTATGCGTCCTAAGATCCTATCTTACTCGACCTTGCTTTCAAAGGTCTCACCCTCGACGAGATCGGGGATCTCATCATCGTCGTCGTTCTCGCCTTCCTTCTTCTCGCCGCCCTCCTTCTTCTGCAGGTTCTGATACGACTCGGCGAGTCGCCGCAGGCTCGCAAGCGAGTCCGGCCCGAGTTGATTGAGGATTCCAGGGACGAGTTCGGTGAGCTCTTTGTCCTCGCCGTTGCCATAGATGGCAAAAGTGTTTGAGGGGACCGATGCGTGCACTGGAAAGATGGAGCCATTTGTCAGAGAAGGCTTAGAATCCCAGAAGATTGCCAAGGGATGTTGTGCCAATATCAGGGCGTATGAGGGATTCAATGGACATGCAGCATACATACCCTTTGGCGCAGCAAAATGTATCACATTGCCGTCCTCCTTGAACATGTTGACCTCTTCAATCGCCTGGATGGGCTGAACGTTCAGCTTCTTCAGCGACGTCTGCAGCTTCTTGTCATCCGTTCCGGATGACTTGTGGACCTTCTTGGTCTTTCTCCGGGGTGTTCCTTTGCCTCTACAACGTAAAGTCATGATCAGCCGGTCCATTCGTTCATTTGGAAGCAATAAATTGAAAAAACCACCGCCACCGCAGTGCTTTCCAGGAATGGCCAAGGACCAGAAATGCGTACCCTGTCGGCTGTGTTAGCATGTTCACACATTGACTTGACCGAGGTGAACCCCGGACATACCAATTCTCACCTGCGCCTGCATGCGCTTGAGCTTTTCTTGATCCATATTGCCTAGCTTGCGTCACCAGGAGACCTGGTGTCCGGGAGGAGGAACAGGGCGCTGAGAGGGAGCAAGGTGACGTTGAAAAAGTAGCTGCCGGCCGTCGACTGCGCACGTCAGGGAAGGAGGAATGGGACCGATCCGGATCAGATAGCAGGCAGGAAAGCGAGACGGGCTCAGGAAGAGAGATGAAGGTCTGCTCTCTTCCGTCCTAGCTTGAAGACAAGAAAATGGATATTCGTGAGGTGCACCTTGCAAATCAAGTTCCAGCCCGTGATTGTGCATATGTAAGTCTTGGCGGTGGCCCTAAAGCGCTTCATCCAGTGCCATGCCTCGGCGGAAGCCAAGGGGATACAACTTCAACCCTTGTACTCGCGATTACAGAGGTCGACAATTCTGCCCTCGTTCGGCGTCGTTGTTGAATCGACCACGCAACCATGTCAGGCAGACACGCGCTCATCGTGTCTCCGCTGAAGAAGCAGACCGCGACCGTCATCATGGCCCACGGTCTGGGTGACAGGTCGGCCATTTCGAGTGCCCCAAACGAGGCATGACCAGAGCATTGGCTAACGAGGATGACAGCGGTGCTGGGTGGTGAGTTTTGTGGCCTGTCGATCCGATGACGGTACGCTCACTGCCGGTGGAGGGTGGGCCTCGCGGAGAACTGGCGACGACGAGGCAAATTCGAGGATGTCAAGTTCATCTTCCCCAATGCGCCGAGCATACCGATTACGATAGTCCGTCATGGCAGAGATACCATCTCAGCGCCGACGTCGATGCTGACTCTGGCTTCCAGAACTTTGGCGTGACCATGCCTGGGTGGTATGATATCGTAAGACGCCGTGACGACGTCCGCAATCCAACATCTCACCTCTCGCGTCATTCTTTCATACTCGTCCTCCTGACCTGGTCGTTCTTCTCCAGACAACCTTCTCCGATCTGTACCATTCCCCAGACGAGGCCGGCATCCTCCGCAGTCGGGCGACATTCACCAAGCTCATCACCGACGAAATCGCCGCCGGCATCCCGTCCAACCGTATCATCCTGGGCGGCTTCTCGCAAGGCGGTGCCATATCGATCTTCACCGGGGCCACTACGCCGCACAAGCTCGGCGGTGTCTTCGGCCTCAGCTGCTACCTCCTCCTGGTCGACAAGATCAAAGCGCTAGCCGAGGAAGCCAAGGACGCCAACAAAGACACCCCGTTCTTCATGGGACACGGGGATGCCGACCCAATCGTCAAACTCGCGTGGGGTCAGCAGTCGGCCGAATTTCTGCGCCACGAGCTGGGTCACCAGGTTGAGTTCAAGACTTATCGGTGAGTGGACAACACACTGGAGATGATAGCCATGGAGAGAAGACCGCCAACAGGCCTAACATGCGCGGCGCAGGGATCTCCCTCATTCGGCCGATGTGCAAGAGATCGACGACCTGGAGCAGTTCATCAACAAATGTCTACCACCGCTGGATCAGTCGGCCTTGTGACTGGAAGATGGGTGTTGCCGCTGGAACGTAAGATGGTGCGGTCCGGTCATTACACTTTTCGCTGTGCTTGTGACCTGGGTCTTTGGGCGGGCACGCCCGAGGAGCAAGAAAGCCTAGTCGGCTGGCTCGGATTTCGGCACTTGGAAGTTGATCCTGCATAAACCATAATCTCGACCGTTCAGATAGATTGGGATATTATTTAAGATGAGCAGACCACGGCCCGCCACCCAGCCAGTCCTCAAAGCCTTATGACCCTCGTTGTTCTCAGTTCCGTAGCGGCACACCAAGGAGAATTTCTTGTTCGCGACGTCGCGCCTTCTTTCCTTTTTTCCTTTTCGCGGAATCCTGACGACCACAAAAAAACCATTTCTTTCTCAAAATACTCGGCTTACTTCATGCGCCATCTCTCTTGCGCTGGCCGGTGTAAAAGGCCAGCCCGTAGCTGTCGGTCTTGAACGTGATGACGCTTCCCTTGGGGAAGTAGAAAACATCGCCGGCGACGGCCTGTAGCAGAAGCAAAATTAGTTCCAATGTTTGTTCCTCAGGAGTAATACTGCTCGAAACCAAAAAGAGCAATGACCGGCATGGGCCTCGCGGGGCCATTCCTATCCAACAAGGAGGCAAGCAGTAATGAGTCAGGGAAGGATCCAGCAGGTGCACGTGGCATCATGAAATACTCGAGAAACACAATTGGATCACTCACATGAACCGACTGGCCGGTCTCGTCGCTGATGTCAAACTCGCCTTCCAAAATAATCTTCATCTCGTGGTAGGTGTATGTGTACACGAGAGGCGTGCCCTTCTCGAGCCGGTAGAAGCCACAGCTGATGGGCTTCTCCGAATCGTTGTTCTCGCTGCTGTACACGTCGCCGAGGAAGGCGTTCTCGTTGGCGATCAAAGGCGGTTTGAACGACGACTGCGCTTTGGCGTAGTGGCTGAAGGCGAGCGGAGATCCCATTTTGGATTCTTCGGCGGCGACGGTGTCGTTGTTGGAACCGGTGAGTGCGGATTTGGCTTTGCTGAGGAAGTTGCCCATGGTCAGTCGATGAGTTCTTGTTGTCAAAGGCGAGGTCTGCTGTGCCGTGGCGAGTCCGGAATGCAGGTGAATTGCCAGAGACAATGGATCACGTCCTTTCACAGAGAGATGGTAGAAACTCACCAGCTATATCTATCAGCAGCAAGCACTTCAGTCGAAGTCGAAAGTGTATACACTATCCCACCCCGGACTGGATGGCACGATATATCAAAGACTTTTGATTGCTCGAGGCAGGGAACAGACGCAAGCCAAATTGCAGGATTAGGGAAAAGAAAGACGACGTGCAGCAAAAGACCTAGATGTACTTAAAAAGCACACTCACAGAACGGCTCTGCCTTCAGCGCGTCCGCCCAACATCACTGATGGACTCGGGCGATGGATCTCTCCAGGCTAACGCGTACCCTCGACCGCGTCGATCCACGAACGTGCATCAGATGAAGCGAAGGAGGGAAGGCCAACCAAAGGAGCGGCAAGGCGGACTCCCGACAGGATCAATATTCCATTCGAGGAAAAGTTGCCAGAGATCTGACCACGACCGAACCAGTGGAATCTGATCCAGCACACTGTATCTGGGCGGGGCTGTCGGCAAGGCAAGCTTTCTTCCATGCCTTGACGGGAAGTCGTCAACAAAAGACGTGCGAGCCAGAGGACACTCGATCTTTCACCAGATATGACGGCATCATGGCTTTCAGGTGCGACCAGTGCTGAGCCTGAACTCGGTTAGGCTCAGCCGACACCATCTTACACCCCAAAGGTCTTGTGCAGGGGGGCGTGTAGTTGAGCTCTCAAATGCGCGTCGCAGGTGCCGGCCCATAGTCTGACCAGCAAACGGGTTCTAATGATGGGATCCAATGACGGAATCGATGGGGAGCTATCCTTCGGCCAATGGTGCAGAAATACAAAATTTCAAGAGGGAGGCGTGGAGAGATAGTGTCAAACCGTTTTAAGCAATCATTTCCCAGCGCCGGGCAATGGAGGAAAAAAGCCAACTTCAGAGCCCCGCAGGCCAAGATCGCTTCCCACACCATGCCTCTTTAGGGATATCTCGGGCAACCTAACAGCCAAACGGCCATCTCAGGCCACTCCCACACACAGACACATACGGCAAAGAACACCATCACGATGCTAGAGCAGCCCACCGGAATGAAACGTCACATCGACGGTGATCCGATGAGCTGGTGTAGAGAGCGGAGCATGGCCGGAGAAGCGACTGGGTGCCAACAATGATTGATACATCCCTCCGACACCTAAACGGGCCTGCAACCCCCCACCCCACGCACGGGGCGCCAAAGAGAGGCAAGGGAGAGGAGAGGGAATAGCTGCATTTAAATGCAAAGATGTCCCTGTTGCCCGCGCCTCGCCTCCACTCCGCATCCGGAAGCCCGCAAATCCCATCCCATAAGGAAGATTCTGCTCGACGGACGACGCCGCGGTCCAATCGCAAGCCCCGCGACCCGCATACTGGCTAAGCTGGACGGAGCATGGAGGCGGCTTTTGTTGTGGGAATTTGCATCGCATGACGAGATTGACAATTGGGTTGTGCCCAGGCAATATCATGTTACCTCTACCTCTCACGGAATGACACCATGACCCTCTGACCTTCTCTTTCGAGTCAGAGTTTGCTGCTCTATCTCCGGATAAAGGCCAGTCATCCTCCTTGGGCTCCCGTTTCTCACCTCGATCCGAATTGAAAAATTGCCCTTGTTTCTAGAATCCGATTCAAAGCAGCCCTCTTGTGCCGGCCGGGAAAGCTAGGATTCTGCAGTCCCTTCGGACGTATCCATTCACCACAAAGCGCCTCGCTCCAAATGCAACAACATATCGTTCGTAAGACATCAGCAGTAAGAGAGATCGAAATGACGACCGCCGAAAGCAGCAAGCCCATATCCAAGTTGCCCAAGACTGTCGAGCTGGAGGAATACACCAGAAGCATGCGCACATACTTGGCCACTGTGGGAAACAGCAGGGAGAAGTCGCCAGAGTTCTGCTGGAAGGAGCTGGCGTCGGTCAGAAATCGCCAGTCGACAGACACGACGACGCAGACGTCGTCCAGACCGGACCCGAAATCACCTCCAAAGAAGAAATCATCCCAGAAATACTGTGCCGAATCGTGTGTCAGTCACAAGCCCGCTGCAGCTTAGTCGCGCGTGATGCAACATACCTTCCCAGTGCCAGTCTCCCATGACTCCGAGCCAATGCAGCTTGCCTCGAACCGTGTACTCCCGTTCCAGCTGGTCAGTGGTCGTCATCGTCGTCGCCGTGTCACCGCTTTGGCGTGAAGTTCCCACCACGCTTCCACTCTGGAACGGTCCGAAGCTGGGGATGCCGCCCGTCCCCGAGTCGAGCGTGAGCCGCCGCTTCAGAGGTCGATGGGCACTGTCGAATGGATCGCCTTGGCCGTCGAAAGCACCACTGAAGAGCATGTCGTCACTCAGCACGTCCCCATTCCTCTTACCAGCACTCCGCCCGGGCACCACTAGGCCCGTCGGAGCGACTCCTCTCGACGTGTACCGGCGCAGCAGTCGGCTCGTCTTTTCCGCCTCAAAGGCGTCGCGCCTCGCCCACACCTCTTGAATGACGTTCCAACAGGCGGTCACGTTCCCGATCTTGAGACGAGCGATCATGGACGCCCAGCGTTGCATCACCCAACTGCGATCTTCCTGACTGGTCATTTCGCAACTCGCAGCGAACAATGGAAATATCTGCACGACGGTGGTCCGACTGGACAACGGCACGCTGGCCAGCGTCATGAGCACCTTTTGGGCCAGCACCGAAGCCGGCTCCGAGGGGATCTCCGGGACCGCTTGGTGGAGATAGAGTAGAGTAGCGGTCCGATATGCTTCCGCGGTCTGAATCGAGTGCTGGACTTCGCTGTGGGGATCCTCGGGCCGCTCGAACAGCATCACGCTGGGGATCTGCCATCGCTGGAGAGCTTCCTTGAGTTCCAGGCCCTGACTGACGAGGGCAAGACTGTTGGTCTCGGTCTTTCGGATCCTCTGAATGAGATTGGCGACTCGGCCGATCAAGGGGAACAGGCTCAGGGCGCAGCCCAGCAGAGGATCGACTTCGGCGAGGTCGCCAAAGGGGTGATTTACGGTCGTCAAAATGTCCTCAAAATTGAGATCACTGGCCTCTTCGAGGCTGGTCAGACGTGCTATCACATCCATGTAGACAAACGTATTGCAGAGGAATTTCAGCCTCATGGCGTCTCGAGCCACGAGCTGGCCCAGTTGGAAGTCCCTTCGGTGTTTCACCACAGCATTGTTCACCATCACCTTCGCCCCGCGGAGATGTTGGATTCCCGTGCTGACGTGGCGGTCCCAGCCTTCGCCAAAGGCCAATGCCAGTGATGTCGCCAGGGCCGAGTCGAGGCGCATGTTCTCAATTTCAAAAGCGAGCCGTTTGATGCTCTTGGTCATGTGCGCCATCCCGGGGACGTGGAGGTGAGGAACCTCATGTGCGCCGTGGAAAGCGGTCATGGACGAGATGGCGTGGTACAAGGCCGGTGAGTCTTGGGCCAGCGGCCAGATCAGCGTTCGCCACGGATTTTCCGTCGGCCCATCCTTGACGGAAAGGATGCCGCAAGTCTGCTTGTCGAAGCGCAGCATGAGCATTTCCGGCGACGACGCGTCCAATTGGGGCTGGGCCAGGAGGGTCATGTTGGACGACGTCGAAGAGCTCGAAGAGGTCGCCGAGGGCGTCGGAGATGGCTGTCGGAAAGTCCAAGACATCCCGTCGGTGGAATCAAGAAGACCGCTTCCAGAGAAAGGCTCTCGGACAATTTCTTCGTCGAAATCCTCATCCGCGGGGTCGCCATCCGCCAGCCCCCGGGGCGGATCGAAGCCGGGAGGCTGATACGACAACGGTGACATTTCCGCCTGCCCTAGATCTGACAGATCCGGCGGCTGACCGAGTCCCGTTCCTGGCAAGAGGAGGTCCAGAAGCTGGGGAGAGTCGGAGGACAACGGCGAGGCCGACGAACGTGGGCTGGCATTGTCATTATTGGATGACGAACTCGCCGTCGTCAGGTTGTACGGTTCGACGGTGTCAGGGAAAGTGAATTGGTGGGGAATGGGATGTGCGTCGAAAGAAGGGAGGTATATCGGATCGGGGGTCACATGTGGTGGTGGGGGTGGTGGTGGTGGTGATACAGTGGCCGACAGGTCTGCATCCTTCTCAGGACTCGACGATTGAAAGGCGTGAGCGGCCGTGGCAAAGGCCGAATTGAGACTTGGAGACCAGCTGTGTGCCGGCTGGGATTCGTCCGACGGGTGCTGCGGCGCTTGATCGGAATGGATGTCTCGAGGCTGTGTGGTGAACGAGGAAGACCGGAATGTCTTCTTTCTGGCCGTCGGCTTGGACGTGAATGTTGTCTCCTCGAAGCTCCTCCACTTATAGTCTTTCTTGTACCCTTCGCAAACGACGCTGCGCTTCTGGCATTGAAGACATGAAGGCTTGGTCTCATCGCATTTTAGTCGCTTTTTCTTGCAGGTCATGCATCCTGCACACAATCACTCGTCAGTGTCGAGGTCAAGATGGGGAGAACGCTTCAGGGAAACGCCTCAGGGAAACACACCGTTCCGGCTCTTGCTCTGCTTTGGCTTGGTAATTGCTCCATCCTGGGTGCTGCCGGTGGCTGCCACGGCCTTGCTCGTCGCTCTGGTCGGTGCATTTCCCTTTGCCTTGACCGGTCGACTGGGAGGAAGCGGTAGGGCAGGACTCAAAACAGGTGACTTCTTGAGAAAAACACTGGGCGATGGTATCTCGACCTCCATCCGACCCTGAACGACGTCTAGATCCGGTATGGGATAGGCCTCGACACACAAACGAGGGCGGCGAAGGTTACTGTGTACATTGGGGGCAGATGGCCGGCGTGGAGCGGGAATGTCCAGCCAGCGTTATCAGCCATGGGCCAGTCGGGAGGCTAGCATAAAGAAAAGAACTCGCTCACTTATCGTATCAGCCAGCGCTGGACCATCACTGATATCGCGCGCGGCCGCGGGGCCTGCATCTGAGCGGGTCACATGTAGCAGCACAGCAAGTCATGAGCGAGAAGTCCGGCTAGCGACCAGTCTTTCCCTCCCTCCTTCGGGTCTGTGGCTTGTCATCCCCGCCTCCAGCACCGAGATCAACGCTAGACCCCGACTCGACCACGGTCCATCGGTCTCGGCCACGACATCAGCAGTCGTTCTTTGAAGGAGAAGAAGAAAAAGACACAACGAGCTGATTTGGACTCAGTTCCTGTAGCGCTTCGTTGTTGGGCCAGCCCCCCGCTCTTCGTTTCCCTTCCTCAATCTCTTGCTTGAAATTGCAGGGAAGAGGGAAAGGAGATGTTACCCTGCTGAGCCACCGACAGGGGAAGGATGTGATACGGCGTTGTTGGTGTCCTCCGTCGACGCCGTGCCGCCAGCCAGCTCTATCCCCAGCATCTTCATGACCTTACCACGCCTCGACGGCTTCTCCCATTGACCTCGACCGGCCTTTGGTGTGAGACTGTGATGCTCGACGAGGGGACCAATGACGCCGGTCTTTGGACCCTTGGCTAGCTGCCTTCACCTGCCATTGCCGGTGCCAAAGACCACAGGACAAACACCGGCAGCTGTGATCTCACTTGTCCACTATCACCACTGACGACCGCAGAACGCTGCAACAGTGATCCTGCGACCTTGCCGACTGCGGCAGCGACAGGAGACGGTCATTAGCGGCGATCGAACCGGACGTGCCGTAAGAAACGTTTTGTTGCTCTCGATCGTGATGGCAGCGTCCAGTGGAGGAGTTCGAGGTTCAAGAAAGCAACGCCCCTGCGGTAGGGAGACAGACAGGAAATTTCTATTTTGCCTTTCGCTGGCTCTCTTGGGGTATGAACAGTAATATACGGGATAGACGGGATAGATAACACAGTAAACCCAAACCGAAATGGACTGGGCGGAATAGAACAGCCACGAAATCAAAGAATGGCTCGTCTGGCATCAATACCCGACCTTGGCCAACTCGGTCTCGGTCCACTCCCACAACTTCTTCGCCGCATCCGCGTCGTTTGCCCATTTGTTTCCTTTGATCACCTTGCCCACTGGCGTGTAGTAGGCCCCATTGATCAGGTCGGCCTTGTCCACTCCTGCAGCAGCCCACAGCTGATTCAGCGCGCCGGACTGCACATTCTGAAAGATCAGCGGCCCGAGAATCATCGAACCGTAGCGGACGATGAAATTGGTCTGCTGATTCGGTATGTACAGGTCTGTCTTGATAATGCCCGGGTGCAGAGAGACAGAAGTCAGTGACGGGTACCGCCGTGCCAGTTCGGCAGCGAACATGATGTTGGCCGCCTTGGATGCTCCATAGCGCGTCCAGGGATTGGTGCTGCACAACTTTTCTGTCGACAAGATGGTCTCGAGTCCTGGCGCAAGGTTCCACGCTTCAGACGAGACGCTGATGATTCGGACGTCCGAGTTGCCTTCTGCTGCCGTCCGTTGCAACGTAGGAAGGAGGAGCTTCGTCAGCAAAAAATGTCCGATGTGGTTGGTCCCGAGCTGGACGTCGAAACCGGCTTCAGTCTTCCCGGGCGGCACGGCCATGATGCCGGCATTCAGCACGAGAATGTCAAGCCGGTCGCTGCGTTGCCTGACCTGCTCCGCTGCGGCCTTGACTGACGGTAGCGAGGTGAGGTCGAGTGGAAGGAACTCGATATTGGCGTCTTCCGAGGTCTGAGACTTGATCGATGCAATCGCCTCTCGAGCTTTGGACTCGGTTCGTGCCGCGAGGAAGATCTTCTGCGGATGGTGCTTCGCGAGCTGCAACACCGTCTCTCTGCCGATGCCATTGTTTCTGCAGAGAATGAATGAGCCTGTGCGAGAGATTCGAGCTGGGTGGAAAAAGTTCATTACCCTCCCGTGACGAGGATCACCTTTCCTGCCAAACTTTTGATGTCGCGCGCCGGAGAGAAGTAGCTGCTGATGCTGAACGGCCACATGTTTGGAAAAACCAATTCGAGAGCAGTGATGGGATGAAACGCGAACGGGATAACAAGACCGCTCAAGTCGTAGAAGTCTCTGAGGAGAGCATTGATACCTACATATATACTGGCCCCACCGGCAGCATTTTCTCCTGCTGCGGTGTGTTGCCACTGCTGCATGGACGCTGGAATGTGCCGACTTAAACGTCAATACCTCGCACGCGTCCTGGACAATAGTAATCATCTCGGCTGCACTGGCAGACTCGGGCACGGAGCAATATGTTCCTTGTAGATAAAGCGCTGAAAATGACGTATGCATTGGATTTCCCTCCAGCAAGAACCCCTATTTTTGCTCCTGAACTACTCGGAGAGGTACGCTACAGTTGATACCAGAGCTCACGGCCTTTTAGCGGAGATGGTAATCACAGTTTCCTAATGCACGCAAAGTCCGTCATTTTCAAAGGCGGGCCTCTGTCGTTTTAAAGACACAAGAAGCTTGAGTGCATTTGGCGAGTGTAGTTGGAGCCTGCAAGAGCCAAGTAGCATACGGGCGTAAGATAGCTATCCTCGCCCGTAAATCCCCCACTCGGAACCGAGCCTGATCGAGATCTACCAACAGCTAGAGGAGTTCTGCTGTGATGACGGCCGATCTTGAAAGTCTCCATGAGAGATTAGTGTCTGGTTGCTGCCCTTGCGCATCCCGCTTGTGGCTTTTCGTCTGACGATCCCATATTGTATTCGTTCCATTATTTGTGTCATTTGTGCCATCATTCATGCCGTTCTTCATGCCATCATTCATGCCATCATTCATGCCATTGTTCGTGCCATCATTCATGCCGTTATTCGTCCATCATTCGCGCCATTATTTGTCCATCATTCGTCCATCATTTGTGCCGTTATTCGTCCATCATTCGTGTCGTTGTTCGTCCATCATTCGTGCCGTCATTCACCAACGCGCTCGGTCTCGTGAGATCTGTGGTACTGCTGGCTCGATGATAAACCTTTAGACATTGCGTCTGGCAATCAATGGACTAGGCAGAGTCGAACTGCCAACACCGCACAGTACAATGAAAGCTGAAGTGCTGGTAGGACGCAGTCTCGCTCATCCACACGCCGCAGGAAGACATCCGTACAGACAGAACAGAACTATGTCCAGCGTCCCGAGGCGTGGTGTGAGAAAGCGCACCAAGTTTGGAGGTAGAGGGAACCGAAGTCGATTTTGGATCAAATCTGCTCGACCCGTGCCAAGAACTTGCTCAGACTTCATCCAGCCTTGACTCCATGGCTATACTACTGGTCAGCACCGCACGATCTCCGCCATGTTTTTCTCCTACAATCCCCCCTCTCGCTCTCTGTCAAAAAATACACTGCTTGCCCTCCAGCTGTCTTGGCCTGCGTTCCAACCTCTACGTTCTTGAAGGTTAGGAAGCTTTTCTTAGCAACAGAACAAAGTCCTTTTTCTCCTGATCGCTTGGCATTGGACCTGACCACTGCACGGCAGCCTTGGGCGGCCTTTGAAGCTCCAGCGTTCCGTGTGAACTGACGACCACGATGCCCGCCTCCTCCATGTCGTCCATGTCCATGGAGATGGTCTTCACCAACTCCCACACCACCCCCCTCTTCTCGAATTCCTGGAGGCCCAGCACCGCGGGCGGTTACGCCGGCACCTGTATCTTCCTCGTCTTGCTGGGCATGACGCTGCGACTGCTGTTTGCCGTAAAGTCACTTCTGGAGCAGCGGTGGGCTGCCAAAGCACGCGATCGCCGTTATGTGCTGGTCAAGGGCAAGACCACCGAGGGTGGAAAGATCGACAAGGACCCCGATGCAAAGACGGGATCTCTCATCACGGCCAACGGTGTCGAGGAAAACGTCAAGGTCATCCGTGCCCCATCCAAGGGTGCCATTCCATTTCGGTTATCGGTTGATGTTCCCCGAGCGGTGCTCACCACGGTCATTGCTGGGGTCTCCTATTTATTGTACGCGTTTCTCTCTCACCCCCTGTCTGCGTGAGTGTGACATGGCTGACGCCGACCAGGATGCTGGCAGTCATGACGATGAACGTGGGCTATTTCCTATCTGTGCTAGCAGGAACCTTTATCGGTGACTTGGCTGTCGGAAGATATGCTCTGATCGACGAACATCTGCATTGACAGGAGGAGTCTTGTTGTCATCGAATCCAGCGGCGTCAATTGAATTTGCCAATATCTGACCGTTCGAGCGTCATGTCATTGCGTTGGAAAAAGGCAATACTTGCATGCGTTCCTCTCCCAGATAGCGCTTGATGATCGACCTAGAATTTATACCCTATATCCAGCATTCGATGCCCTGCATCCCGCTAGGGAACTCGTGAACAGTGAAAGCAAGGCCACTGCCAGAGGCGATCACGGCGGTTGGTTTCGACAGATATCTCGCCGCCCTTACGAGCAACTGTGACCACAACCTTGTGTGAGCTCAATGCGCGCAGAAATCCTCTATGTCTCTATAATCTCAAGTCGAACGAACGCTCTCAACCAGTTCTCGATGTGGCAGCCTGTGCGAATCTTGAATACTACCTGATATTTGACGGACACAAGTTGGGCCAGACGCCGCTTGGAATGAGCAGCACGATTCCACCAGACTATCAGCGGCCAAGGCGATGATTATCAACGGTGGGTCTCACTGGTCATGTCTCAGTCTTAAAGGTACATTGATCGACGAGGACTCGAAGACCAGAAATGTGCGCTCGTGTCCAGGTCCGTTCATGCCGTGGCAGGCTCGTCTTGGAATCTCCTATGGCCAAACCTCCACTACGTTCCAATGCCGTATCGGCTTGCTGTGCTCAGGGCTCTCCGGCTGCCCTTCGGCTGCGTCGACCAACGCGTACACCCACCGCCGAGTCCGGGACGGGTCATGGAGGTCGACCTGCTCAACCTGTTCGGGCGTGATGATGCAGACACGGAAATTCCGTCTCGCCAGCTCTTCATCCCGCAAGTGTCCCGCCTCCTGGCCCAACGCCTCGCCTGATGTCTCTCCACCGTCGGCGATGATGGGTTTCCCGGGAGGCGGGTTCTTGAACGTACCTCTCATCGCAGGACTCATGTTTTCAAAATGGTTCTCAACTTCGCGCTTCCAGCTCCAGTCGCTGCGCTTGCTCGCGTGCTCGCCCACGGGCCGCATGTATCTCCCCACCTCGGCCTTGACACGGCCGAAATTCGGGTTGGAGTCGCCTTCTCCTTCAATATCGTCAGCGGCAACGAGCCAGCATTTCCCCTGTATTCGCCATTGGGTCATGGTGTCTCTGATAAAGTAGACCGCCTCGACAGGTCCGCCGCCCCCGGACCCGGATCTGCGGTGGGCGAGGTCGTCTTGGGCGTTGCCTGACGCGAATATGTCCAGTACCTTGCTCATGCGCCCGTCAGTGGTGAACGTGGGGCAGTCCGACTCGTAGATCGTCGGGTTTGGCGGGATTTCACTCTTTGCGTTCTCTCTCAGGTTTGTCCAAAAACCGCGAAAGATGCAGGTTCGGGCTCGTGGGTAGCCTGCGGGAGAGACAGTGGCCAAAGTAAACTGTGCGCCAGGGCCGCCAACCCTTTCAAGATGTTCTGCAAACTGCTTCTTCCAAGGTGCAGCCTCGATCGGTGTCGGGAGCGCCATTGTGGATGCGAGGCGCGACAGTCGCGGGCTTGCGCGAGACGCCAGGATGAGTTTATGTCCGCAGTTCAGGGAGGTTTGAGATGAGCAGCACGGCGACGGCGATGGAGCAGCGAGAACTCTCTCCTCGTAGGCTGTTCAATATACGGTTCTTCATGTACGCAGCGCGTGTCGACCTCAACCAATCCATGCCTGCTGAGTGTCCAGATGACGTCGGGCAATGGGCTGCTTATAGCCAGCTGTCACCGCCCGGGAACCCCAGAATTTGTGGCGCACGGGGCACCATAGTTGCTGTGGTGACAGCCCTTTGTTGATCAGCCCACCTACATTGCATGCCTCTACATCTATCCTTTTGTCTCTTTTTTGCCGGCAGACACCAGTGCAGGTCAAGTGCTGCTTTGCCTACTCTCCGGCTCGGTTCCTGTTGCAGGCAGTGAGAACACAGCTTGCATATCTCCTGGCCCTCTCCTTGGCGCTGTGAGGAGTGATTGGAACTCATCGTGCAAAGTACTGATGGCTATCTCAACGCCGCTTTCTCCCAGGACCGCTCAAGAATTGAACGTGGTGATGCCGATGCTACCTCCCCTCCTGCACACTCGTCCCACGAACGATATGTTCGATCGGCCCCAAACCCCAACGAACTATGGTTTTACCAGCCCGGTCCAGACTCCTCAAGGCAGCCCAAGCAAGAAGCAACTTCCTCCTGGGGCCAACGACCTGCCCCATGCCTTTGACAACGCCATGAAGCTGGTACCGACGTCACCGACCAAGACGCAACCAAAATCTCCCGACAAGCTCGGCCTCTCAGTCGGGGGGGACAACGTTGTCAAGGATCCGCTGGCCGACCCGGCCAGCCATTTCTTGAGTCGAGCCGAAAGCCCGACCCGTCAATCCAACAAAGAAAATACTCCGACGGGTGGTGTACGATACGGCAAGGATGTGGGCATCCAGCAGAATCAGAACCATGCGGCCGTGTCGCGACAAGAGCAGTATCATGCGACCGAGTCCAAGAGAGGTCCTCAGATCCGCGGTTTGACGCCGGAAGAATTGCAGAAGCTCCAGCTCCCACGCGTCAAGCGATTGGCCAATGTCACACAACTATGTAAGTGTTCATCATTCTCGAGGAGTTGTGTCATCTCCCGCTGATGACCGACCTAATAGACTTCCTTGACTATTACTTTGACTTGCTCTCCTACGTCCACAATCGTCAGACCCGCGAAGCGGCCTTCAAAATCTCCTTCCCTCCACCGCCACAGACGCCGCAAGAAGAGTATGATGCCGCGTTGCACAAATACCTTGGTCGTGAGCGCGCCAACCTCCGCAAGCGCCGTACACGGCTTCGTCACGGTGACTTCCAGATCTTGACGCAGGTCGGTCAGGGCGGGTATGGCCAAGTGTACTTGGCGCAGAAAAAGGACACACGAGAAGTGTGTGCATTGAAGGTGATGAGGAAGAAGCTGTTGTTCAAACTCGACGAAATCCGGCACATTTTGACCGAACGGGACATCCTGACTGCGGCCAAGTCGGAATGGCTAGTCAAGCTGCTCTATTCATTCCAAGATGAAGAGCAGATCTACCTCGCGATGGAGTATGTGCCCGGAGGCGACTTCAGAACGCTTCTCAACAACACCGGTGTTCTGCACAACCGACATGCGCGCTTCTACATTGCCGAGATGTTCATGTGTGTCGATGCGTTGCACACGCTGGGGTACATCCACCGAGACTTGAAGCCAGAGAACTTTTTGATCGATGCCACCGGTCACGTCAAGTTGACCGACTTTGGACTGGCCGCTGGCGTGCTGAGCCCGATCAAAATCGAAAGCATGAGGATCAAGCTCGAAGAGGTGGGCAATACACCCGTCCCGTTTGGAATGCCGGCGATGGAAGATCGAACAGCAGACCAGCGACGAGAAGGGTACCGGTCACTGCGGAAGAAGGACGTCAACTATGCCAAGTCGATCGTCGGATCCCCCGATTACATGGCGCCCGAAGTTCTCAAAGGTGAACATTACGATTTCACGGTCGACTACTGGTCTTTGGGCTGCATGCTCTTCGAAGCCCTCGCCGGCTATCCTCCATTCGCCGGGGCCACCGTGGATGAGACTTGGCAGAACTTGAAGCGATGGCAGCGAGTGCTTCGAAAGCCCATCTACGACGATCCCAACTACTTCTTGAGCAAGCGCACATGGGACCTGATCACCCGATTGGTAGCGGCCAAGGAAAACCGATTCAAGAACATCTCGGAGATCCGCAACCACGAGTACTTTGCTGAGGTTGACTTTAACGCTCTGCGCCAGCAGAAAGCCCCATTCGTGCCCGAGCTCGACTCGGAGACTGACGCCGGCTACTTTGACGACTTTTCGAACGAGGCCGATATGGCCAAGTACAAGGAGGTCCATGACAAGCAGCGAGCTCTGGAAGAGATGGCTGAGCGCGACGAAAAGATGTCTAAGAGTCTCTTTGTCGGCTTTACGTTCCGGTATGACTTTCCGCCGGTCGAGACGAGATGTGTGATGCTAACTGCTGCTGCAGACACCGAAAGCCAAATGTCGACGGCGATGGCAAAGCCAGTCCCCGGAAGCCCATCGCGACCGACGGGACCTTTGGCACCATCTTTTGAGACCATTTCTCGCAATAACCAGCAAGGATCTTTTGTTACTATTGCTCCTATTTGTCGTGCTGCATGATTATTCGTTCTCAGATGGACCAGGAGTTCACATTGGCGTCGCGGGAAACCTGTTCGAGGAAGGGCAATGGACACGGTTGAATGAAGGAGCCAAATGAAGAGGCCGAATAAAGAGGATTGAGTGGGCGATTGTGCTGGTAAGGAACCAAGGGTAGCGATGAAGGCGCTTAACGCGGAATGGAAATTGATATATTCATGCTACTTACTGTTGCTGGTTCAACTTTGTTGGGTATGCATGCACCAAGTCGATCTACCTGATTGCGATTTTGTCCCCATTTTCCTTGCTCTTCTCCTGTAGCTCCTGCGCCTTGCCCTCGAGCTCCTTCGCCTTGGCCTCATAGATCTTGCTGGCGTCGATGCCGACCGCCTTCATCCATTCGGGATCGATGTTATCGACGTTTAAGTACGGGCTCACGTCCTCCTTGTTGACGAGCGCCCTGACGGTGCCCATACCGAGGAAGGCCCACAAGTTCTGCTTGCCGGGACCGATGTATTCGATGTGGAAGTCCTCGTACCGCGGCGTCTTGATGGCTTCGATGTAGTGCAGCGAGGAGCCGGGCCAGACGGCGTTCACGCGCCCAGTCTCGTTGTTCTTATACCACGACCGGCACTCCTCCACCCAGACGGTATGGCGGACCCACTCCTGGCAGTGCTCGTTGAAGGCGTCCGTGACGTCCTGCTTGGGCGTCAAGCTCTTGACATACTCGGTCTGCAGCTTCTTGATGACCTGAAGCGCGTACAGACTCACGTAGGTGAGCGGACCCATCACGCTGCCGTTCTCCACGGGCCAGTTGGGCCCGATGAAGGTCAAGAAGTTGGGGAAGTCCGGGATGGCGAGGCCCAGATAGCCTTCCGGGCAGATCTTCCACTTGTCCGCCAGGTCGATGCCGTTCTTGCCGACGATTGGGAATCGGGGTCGATACGAGACGTCGAAACCCGTGGCACACACAATCGTGTCGACTTCGCGCTCGACGCCGTCCGCGCCCACAACACCTTTCTCGGTGATCTTCTCCACGGCCGTGAAGTGCACGTCGACATTGGGCTGCTGAATCGCTCTGGTGGAGTTAAACAGCTTCTTGTCAGTGATGACTCGGACTCTCCACATACATGACAGCCCATGGCAGATCCAACTTACAGCATATACGGATCACCCGGGGTGATCCGGCGGCACCCGATGCCAAACTTGGGCGTGAAACCCTCCAGCAGCCTCTGATCCTTGATGAACTCGGCCATGCGTGCTTTGAACGCTTTTTGGCCCTCGGCCTGGGCGTGGGCGCCCTTGAAGAACGATCCCCAGAGTCCATTGACCTGGTCTTCGATGCTCTTGGCATGTTCAACAATCTTGTACGGGTCGTGGAACTCCTTCTTCTGTTCTTCCGTGTATTCGTGGTTGGCGCCGTAGTTGTTGGCAATTTGTACGAACCAGACCCCTGGCGGTGAAAGACAGGGTCAGAGTGGCGATCATTTGGACGGGTGCTGGGGGAGGGAGCAGAGTGTGACACCCAGACACCCAATCAGTCAACCACTTCACTCCCTTCGTAACATACCTGTTCGGACAAAGACATCGATATGTTTTGCATGAGGTTGCATCGTCGGCACTGTCTGAATCGAAGAGGCGCCCGACCCAATAACGGCGACGCGATCCTTCTTCCATTCTTCGGCTTGGTAGTTCTTTGGCCATCTAGCTGTATGAATGATCTGATGTCTCTCAGCAATCTTCCCGTTTCAAGACAGAGTGGTCATCACTCACCCTCCCCTTGAACTTGTCCATCCCTTCAATATTCGGCCACTTGAAATTGTTCAGGATGCCAGTGCCGTGCAACAACAAATGGCACCGATCATCAAACAGCTTCGTCGTGCCGTCGGGGTTGGTTTGCTTCAACTTCACCAGCCACTCGCCGGTCTCGTCCTGCCAGTATGCACCCACCACTTCGGTGTTGAAGGTCATGTACTTACGCAGACCCCAGACTTCGCAGACCTTGTCCAGGTACTTCCAGATGTCTGGAGAGTAGGAGAAAAAGCGCGGCCAGTCGGGCTGTCGACGTTAGGTTCTCCCAGTCCACTCACCACGAGCTTGCACTTGAGCATGGCGGCAAAAGGTGCTGACGTACATTGAGCGCAAATGGGTACGTGTACGCGTGCGATGGAATGTCGCAAGCACATCCTATCGATCGAATGAAAACTCGTCAGCCGGACAGTAATTAATCAGCCATGTTTGCTCGCCTTCTCCTTTCCGCCAGAGCATCTCTCGAGCGGAGGATAGATTTCACCACAAGCCAAACATACCAGGATACCTGTTCTCCAGCCACGTTCCGCCAATGTCTTCGTCCTTTTCATAGACGACATGTTCGACGTTCTCACAGAATTTCTGAATGTGGTACGCGTTCATGATGCCGGTGACCCCGGCGCCGATGGACAAGATTCTGATCTTGCGGGTATATGGACCGTAAAGAACGATATCTATCAGAAGCACGAGACTGGTCAGTAACGGAGGGTATACCGTGGAACGGGAAGAATATTCAACGTCAGTCCACCTAGCCACTGCTCAAGGGCTTTCGTGGTCGGCTTTCATCCGGACGACATGAGACTAGACACAGAGAAACTTTGGCTGGCTCTGCAGAATGCTCTGATGACCAAACAGCGCTCGCGGCTTTACAAGAGTCGAGGGCAGACTCCGCGAAAGTGCTCGAGCAACGGATGATCCAAGTTTATGTTTTGACCTGGACTGACCTGGAATCTCGTACTCCTGTTTTCTGGGCACTTGGTTGGTGGCATAACCATCAGTAGCCCAGTTGGCCAGAGAGTTGACGTCTGGCGCCATGATAGATGGAAGTGGGAAGGAATGTGAAAGACAGAAAGAGAAAAGAAGAGTCAAGATTCACGCCCTCGCAAACTTCAAGCTCAAGCTGAGTAAACCAAAGGAATTTGAATGCAAGGAAGTGGAGGGTGGTCAGTCCATCTATGTAATCCAGAGGGTTGAGGAGTCAAGACCACGGACCAGCGGACGAGATGGGTCTGAGTAAGGCCAAGCCATGATTTGTGACAACCATCGGTATTATATTTGGGGTCTGCGGCACCATCCACCAATTTTTAGAATACTCCATGACAAACAAGTGATGTTTCTGGGGTAAATGGAGCGGAGGTGTTGATGCGGGGAATCCGAGGTTACCGTCTTTTCCTTCAACATCAACCAGGCCGAGGTTGCCTCTGGGACGCGGGGGCCTGGAGTCATTCGACCTCGTCCGGACCGAGTAAGTATATTACTGGAGCTCGCCATTGGTGTATAATATTGGGGAGTCGAGATGCGAGGCCCATTGACCGACATGCCTTCAATTCCATGTCTTGGTGCGATATAGGTGAAGACCGAGTGAGACTGACAAAGACATTACCATACCCATCATTCTGACTGACTCAGTCTTTTCTGACTCGCCTCGTTGATGTGAAGTTTGAGATTACGAGAAGCGCTCTCCACACATCGTCGTCCGTGCTCTCCTTTCAATACGTAGCCTGCAACTGGAGATCACGTGAGTTGCGCCCAACTGAAATGGTAAACAGACCACTGGGCATAACCCAGTTCTGTTGGACGACGGACCAATAACTGAGATCTTTCCGGTTCAGTGTCAAGCTGACCACCCGTTCCTCTCCGGGTTGAAGGTCAACCTTGGTGAAATTGCGTAGGACTCTCACCGGTGTGTCGATGACGGCGCCTGTGGAAGGCTCGGTGATTGATGGTGGGAAAGAAACGTAGAGCTGGATGACCTCTTTTCCCGCCCGATGGCCCTGGTTGGCCACCCGTACGTCGACCCGAACTTGATCCTCAAATAACGAAGGGTTGCCTCCTTCGCCGCCTCCGGCAGGGCTCGGTTCTTGGACCCTCTCATAACCGTGTGGATACGGATAGCGGCCTTTCTTCACTTGATTGATGCTGGAGATGTAGGGATAGATGTACTTCCGCAACTTCGTGAATCCCGCGGGATACAAAGCGCTCTCTGCCGGCGGGATCACTTCATCGTAGAGTGGCGGCTCCAGAGTGGCTGGCCTCGGAGCTGGCAGTGCCGATCTCGGTTTCAAGCCCGTGATGACCAAATCTGACAGGACAATAGTCGTGTATGACAGGCCGTACCCGAACGGATACCGCGGTTCAACCTGGTTCTGGTCAAAATGTCGATAGTCGATGTAGAGCCCCTCCTTGAAATCGACCTGAGGTACGATGTCGTTCGGATAGTAGAGAACCGGAGCATTCGGGCCATAGTCACGCAAGCTTTTGCCCACCGTGTAGGGCAGTCTGCCGGACGCATCAACCCGGCCAAAGAGGACGTCGGCCAGGGCGTTGCCGCTTTCTTGCCCTGGCAGCATCGCAAATAATACGGCCTTGACCGACGGGAGATCGACGAACTCTTCGAGAATAACGGGCCCGACGGAATGAATTACCACGACCGTGGACCCCCCGCAATTCGTGGCGACGTCTCGGATCAGGCGTGCGCCGTCCTTCTGCAGCTCCAGACCATTCCGGTCGGCTCGCACGCCCTGCCACGCGAGATATCCCTCCCCAGAGTCCGCATTGGCAAACACGAGGCAGAGATCCTGCTCTTTCAGCTCCTCTCTGATGTCGTCAGAGAGGTCATTCTTGAGAAAGCTCGTCAGCTCCGTGGCGCTAGCGTCGAAAGATGCGTTCAGTGCCGAGAGTGGGTCAACCAGGTACGTGAACTCTGTGGCACCAGAGCCCCATCCCACCGCGAGCGTCCCTTGATTGCAGGCTCGATCGTCACAGTAATTCGGTCCCTCTCCGGTGCCTGCATCTTCTCCGATCACGGCGACCCGTCTAGGATGAGCCTCGCTCCGTCCACCCAGATCCGGACTCAGAGGTAGGATGGCATCTGAGTTCTTGAGCAATACAATCGCTTCAGCGGCCACATCTCGGGCCACTTTCCGGCTTTCGTCGGTCTCGGTCTCGACGAATTGATTGACAAGAGTCTTCTCTTGAGGGCTGCCACTGCCGTGATGCAAGTATCCGAACTCGTCATCGGTCCACGATGAGAAGTTTGGTCGGTCCGAGGTCCAAGAATCTTGACCCAGCTGATACCAGGCCGCGACAATGCGGGTGGCCATGTCGTCGAGTCGGCTCACGGGGACGGAGCCATTGAGGATGCTGAGGGTGAGCTGTTCGCCGAAAAGGGCCTTCCCGTCAACCCAATGGATGCCGTCCCCCGGCATGGACATGTCGAGTCCCGCCAGAGCGCTGGCGACGCCGCTTCGCTGTGCGAGCCAGTCGGACTGAACGAAACCCTGAAAGCCCAGCTCGTCCTTGAGGAGACCATTCATCAACTTGCTGTTTGCACACGCGTATGAATTGTTGACCATCTGGTACGAACACATCACACTGGCGACCCCTGCTCGGACGCTGTGGGCAAAAGGCCACACGTACAATTCATGCATGGTGCGATCGTCGATATTGGAGGAGAGGGCCTCGGGCAACCCCCATTCGAAAGACTTGCGGAAATGTTCCTGCTCGTTTCCCACAAAATGTTTGGCCGTGGCCATGACTCCTTGCGACTGGATCCCCTGTATCGTTTCGTACGCGGCGACCGCCTGCAGAACGGGGTCGGCGCCGAAGCCTTCCCAATTCCTCCCACCGGCCGGGTTGCGTCCCAGCGGTCCCATGGCGGGCCCCAGGAGGACGTGGACTCCCTTGAGCTTGGCTTGACGGCCATGTGCCGCGCCTCGCGCTCGCATCAAATCACGGTTCCAGGTTGCTCCCACTGTGACGCCCGCCGGGAACGAGGTCGCGTGGTCAGAGAATCGAATCCCGAGAGGGCCGTCCTGCAGACATAGGGACGGAAAGCCCGCGTCAATGGCAGGGCCGGTGTTTCCCACGCAGAGATTCATCGCCCAGCCGGTTCCTGTCGTGATATTCACCTTCTCCACCAGACTCATCCGCTCAACCATTTGCTGGGCCTTCCCGTAGCTGTGCTGCCATGACGGCAGCGTGCCTCCGCGCGGCGTCGGGTACCATGGTGGCGACTGACCGTCGACGGGGCCACTCGTATACACCCAGTAACCTCCGCCGGCCAGGAGCAAGACGATGAGCCCCAGGCCCAGGAGCGAGATGGCAATATACGCCCTGAACAGGCGGCGGCCCGCACAAAAGATGTTGGACTTCCCCCTGGATGGCGGAACGGCGGCATAGCTTGGCTCCTCGTCCTCATACGGTTGGGGCGGACCGACTTTGAAGGAATCCTCGGAAAGATCGCTCCCACCCAAGGTATCAGACCGGAGAGGCTGATATCGAACGTGCAGGGACGACATTCTTTAGGGATGATGGACCAATCAATAGGACAAATGATAGCTAGCGGGTAACCTAGGCAGCGAAAGCGCGCCTCGGCGGAATACGTAAGATGAGCGAAAGAGAGTAGAGGCAGTCCCGGCCTCGGCTTGTCGGAGGTCGATCGGATGGAAATTTTGGTGGGTTAGATCTGCTGGGCGAGAGCTGGGCCAGCTTCTCCTCCGGACAACAACACAAACGTGCTTTCTGTCCGGGATTGTTCCTGCTTCACCTTCTTCTCTCCCCTCCTCCTTCGCAGCCACGGAACGGGCCACAGACGTGTGAAGAGTTCGAGAAGGGCTTCTGAGACCGAGAACGACTCACTCACAGCTTCTCCCGTCCTCGTCTTCCAGCTTGAGCGATGCTGGCCTCCTCCGCGTTTAAGCGAGTCCCGGTTCGACGACTTGCCACGGGTGCGCTGGCTGTGCGTACACAACCACAAATCTTGCGTCAGCGAGCAACTGCCAACCAGCCTTCTTCTCTCCCTCGAACGGCACCCGTGATGGCGGCGTCCTTCTCCACGGCCGCCGCCAGAGCATCCGCCCAGCCTGTTGCGCCGGTCAGCCCTGTTCAGTACGACAAAGAAATCACGGACATTGCCAATTATGTGCACAACTACAAGATCGACTCGGACCTCGCTCTGGACACGTCTCGATACGTCCTCCTCGACACCATCGGCTGCGGACTCGAGGCGCTGCGCTTCCCGCAATGCACTGCCCTTCTCGGACCCGTTGTCCCCGGCACGGTGGTGCCCAACGGCACCAGGATTCCGGGTACCCCTTATCAGCTGGATCCGGTGAACGGGGCGTTCAATATCGGCGCCACGATCCGCTGGCTCGACTACAATGACTGCTGGCTCGCCGCCGAATGGGGCCATCCCTCTGACAACCTCGGTGCCATCCTGGCCGTAGCCGACTGGATCGCCCGGACCAACCGAGCGGGTGGAAAGCTGGGCAATGGCAAGATCCCCACGGTCCGAGACGTGCTCGAGGGAATGATCAAGGCACACGAAATCCAGGGCGTCCTCGCGTTGGAAAATTCTTTCAACAAGGTCGGCTTAGATCACGTCGTGCTGGTCAAGGTGGCCTCGGCGGCCGTGGTGAGCAAACTGTTGGGTCTGAATGAAGCACAGACGGCTGCGGTGGTGTCCCAGGCCTGGGTTGACGGCCAGAGCTTGCGGACCTACCGACACTCTCCCAATACCATGTCTCGGAAGTCGTGGGCCGCGGGCGATGCGTGCCAGAGAGCGGTCAATCTGGCTCTCAAGGTGCTCCAAGGCCAAGCGGGCGTTCCCACCGTTCTGACGGCTCCCGTTTGGGGCTTCTACGATGTGCTGTTCAAGGGCAACAAGTTTGAATACCAGCGAGACTATGGCAGCTATGTCATGGAAAACGTCCTCTTCAAGGTGTCATACCCGGCTGAATTCCACTCTCAGACCGCCGTCGAAGCGGCCCAGAAACTGTACAAGATCCTCAAAGACAAGGGCAAGACGGCCGCGGACATCAAGGAGATCACAAATCGAACACACGAGGCGTGCATCCGCATTATTGACAAGCAGTTCAAGGCCATGGACAACTTCGCCGACCGAGATCATTGCGTTCAGTACATGGTTGCCACCATGCTCGCCTTCAACCGACTGGAGGCGACCGACTATACCGATGGAAGTGAAGCCGCCACTTCTCCCCTGGTTGAGGACCTGCGCAAGAGGATTAAATGCGTCGAGGATCCCCAGTTCACCAAGGACTACCATGACCCCTCCAAGCGGACCATCTCCAACGCGCTGACCGTCACCCTGAACGACGGGACCGTCCTGGACGAGGTCGTGGTGGAAGCCCCGCTGGGCCACCGCCTGCGCCGAGCTGAGGCCAAACCGGAGATCTTGGCCAAATACGAGAGACACTTGAGCCACCACTTCCCCGAATCGAAAATCAAGGAACTCATTGAACTCGGCACCGACGCGTCCAAGCTGGACTCGCTGGAGGTGGACAAGTATGTCGATTTGTATGTGAAGGACAAGATGGAGTGGTAGGATGTCGGACCGGAGTGATGCATCAGATTGCTATGTTCGATCTTACTGTGAGTGCGGATATTGGTATAGACGTAGGTAGTGCTTGACGGTACTTGGCGTCAAAAAACATTTCACACAGAGCCTTGTTGCATCGTGAGGTGGTTCTTCCCTGCTTTCGAGAGACAGAAACTTGATGCTGCGTCTCGAGCTGGCCTCATCCCCACCACCACTTGCAGAGTCTATACAAAGTCCTGGAAGTCGCGCCGGGGCAGAACTTTTTCATGGGATCCTCGCGCCGACCATTTTGTCTTCCATTGCCATGCTTGGTCCTTTTCGAACCCATTGGACTTACCATTCAACACGTTGACCACATATCTGCCAATGTTGGGCAGAAACTTCCAGCTGTGGAATGAGCCGGCCGTGGCCAGATACAGATTGGACAGTCTTGGATCGGGATGTTGACAGATGAGCTGATTCTGGTCAGGCGAAATCGCATCCCAGCAAACCCTCCAGTCATCCGGGACTCGGCCGTTGTCGAGAATTTCTGGAACCCTCTGTCTGATGATCTCAATGGATTCCGCTTTCAACTTCTCTGGCACCACCTTCTGCTCAGCCACCGGAACGGAGACGGATTCACCAGACGGGTGCTGGCAGATGTTCGTGAAAGAATGGGCATTGGTGAATTTGAAGTAGCGATCTTGATTTGGAGGCATCACCTCACCTCTCGCACCGTACACCAGCACGGGCATCCGACTATAGTGTTCAGCCTCGACCGCGGATAGCTGAAATGCGGCAACGCAGACCCCAGCGGCCTGAATCTGCTTCCGTATGCTTTGTGTCTCGGAGATACCCAGCGACTTCTCCAAGGGTCGCATCAACCAAGGAGTCCAGGCACCAGTGGCTAACACAATTTTTGGAGCAGAATACCTTCTGCCATCCTCGGTTCGCACGCCGGTGACACTGTTGCCATCGGTCACCAGCTCACCAACCTCTCCTACCTGATATTTCACGCCCAGGGCGACGGCTTCTTTCATCATGGCTTCAACAGCCAGAGATGCGTCCGCCCAGCCGGCGCTGGAATTCGTATACGCCTTGGCGTAGTCGGTGGTGTCTATCCCGGCCAAAACACCACCCCACCTGGACTTGACCTCGTCCAGTGTGATGTCAGCCGATGTGTCGGGCCGCCCGCTCTGGCCAAAATTGGTGCGTATCCGGTCCGACAGATCGCTATCCTTCTCGTCCAGCATGACCCAGCCGGTCTGGTGGAAGAACGGTTTCAGGAAGGGAGTCTCCAACCAATGTTGCATCGCTTCATAAGCCAGATCCATGTATAAGGTATTGCTATAATCTGCCCGCACAATCTTATTGATATCCGAAGAGGCAGCCTGCGGCGATGGCACCGCGCCGCGGTCCAGCAAGATGACCCGCGACGGGTTGGGATAAGTCAGGGCGAGGTGGTAAGCTGTGCTAGTGCCGAAAATTCCACCGCCGACCACGAGAATATCACAGTTCACGTCTTCCGTCGAACCCATGTTGATCCAACCCTGAGATGTTAGGCAAGGTACTAGATAAACTGCAGCAGAGGACAGCGACAGTACAGTATTTTCCCTCTGAGTCATAGCGCTGGCGAAACTCCCCGTGTATGATTCAAAGCGGACTGGGGGCCCCGCGTCCAACCACCAATCCCCGCATGCTATTTCAGCAGGCAAACCTCGGCACTGACAATTGACAACATGTACCCGACAATAACACACGGAAGAGGGGAACCGGCATTTGGGGAAAAGGCAGTAAGTCGCCGATTGGCAACAGCGGTGAGATTATCTACTCTATTCCCCTTTTTAACTCTCTCCATCAGGCGGTTTGAATAGTTAAGACTTTTGTCGATTGAACCCCATCGTCAAGCCATGGCCTTCGGTACGTTCCCGCTCGGTTCTGCGATGCAATGTATTTCTCGGTCAATGCTGACAGGTTTTCCAGCAGCCACAGCAGCCGCCGTTGCAGCAGGCAGCTGGGCGGCTGGTGCCTACCTGGACGCAAAGTTCCACCTGCGAAAAGATTTGACTGCCCTACGCAGGCTGAAAGTGGCCGAGCGGGAATATGCCCGGGCAGGCACGTCTCCCTGGACGTCCCCCGTGTTTTGTGCCTTGCTCACTGGTGGCCAACAGTGAAGGATGATCGCGTTTCTCCTTGGTATATTCTGGATCGGCGCTGCAGAGAACATTGGAATGAACAGGCGATTTGGTCGAGGGAGAGATCCTATACCTTTGGCGAGCTGTCCGAGCAGGTGGCCCGGTATGGCCAATGGATGCTCGATCAAGGCATCAGGCCCAAAGACTTGGTCGCTTTGTACCTCCAAAACTGCCCCGAGTTCATGATGATCTGGTTCGCGTGTTTGTGCATCGGGGCCGCGCCGGCGTTCATCAACTACAACCTGGAAGGCCCAGCGTTATTGCACTGTCTCGATGTGTGTGAGTCGAAGCTGTTGATCGCCGATTCCGAGCCGAGTTGCAGAAGAAGAATAGAAGGCAGCAGAGCATACATCGAAGAGAAGGGGACAACCATCGTCGTCCTTAATGGCCCATTGAAGCAAGAAATATCGACCCGACCCGCGGTGGTGCCGGGAGACGAATATCGGAAAGGTATGCAAGGCAGCTTCCCTTACTGCCTGATCTATACCAGGTAAGCTCGGATGGAGGAAGCGAAGTTGGACAATGCTGACCCCGATCAGCGGCACCACCGGCTTGCCCAAAGGCTGTGCCTTTACGATATCGCGCATCTGGCTTTTGGGAACACATTTATACCCGGTTTGTGATGGCCAGCCAGGGGTCGACCGGTGGTTCAATTCCATGCCCTTGTATCACGGGACTGGAGCCATTTCGAGTTCGGCCAGCCTCTTAGGTGGACTCGGAATTGCATTGGCGCCTCGGTTCTCGGTGTCCCGGTTTTGGGACGACATCCACGACTCTGAATCGACCTTTTTTATCTACGTGGGTGAAACGGCACGATACCTTCTGAATGCGCCTCCCCACCCGCTCGAGCGAAAACATAAACTCCGGGTCGCGTACGGCAACGGACTCCGTCCGGATGTTTGGACCAAGTTTCAGGAACGATTCAACGTGCCCGAGATTGGAGAATTCTTCAACTCCACCGAAGGAGTGTTCGGTCTGTTTAACTGGGATCGTGGGCCGTACTTCGCGGCGTGTGTCGGCCACCATGGCCTGCTTTTCCGAACCATGCTGCGAAATGTTTATATTCCCGTCATGGTGGATTACGAGACGGGGGATATTTGGCGAGATCCACAGACGGGATTTGCGAAACGAATGCCGTACGAAGAGGGCGGTGAAGTGCTCGTCGCTGTTCCCAATACAGATGCCTTCCAAGGCTATTGGCGAGCCCAAGCCGCCACGGACAAGAAATTCTGCACTGACGTATTCAAAAAGGGGGACCTGTACTACAGATCAGGTGATGCCCTGAAGAGAGACTCCGATGGCAAATGGCACTTCCTCGACCGATTGGGAGACACCTTCAGATGGAAATCGGAAAATGTTTCGACCGCTGAAGTCGCCGAAACTCTAGGCCAATTCTCCGGCATAGGAGAAGCCAACGTGTACGGAGTCCTGGTGCCAAACCACGAAGGCCGGGCGGGCTGTGCCGCCATTTACCTTGATCCGAGTTCGCCCGAACCCCTAGACTACAACGCCTTGTTGCAATATACCCGGGCACGGCTGCCCCGGTACGCGGTCCCGGTCTTCCTCCGGATCGTGAAGGCCAGTACACACATCCACAATCACAAACAGAACAAGGTCCCGCTGAGAAGAGAAGGGGTGGATCCAAAGTTGATCGGATCAGAGGTCCCGGCAGGAAAGGTCGATCTGTTCCTGTGGCTGTCACCGAAAACCGATGCCTACGTTCCCTTCACGTCGGAGGACTGGGATGATCTGCAAAATCGAAAGACGCGGTTGTGATGATGACCGTGACCAGCTGACCGCCGACCGACGCGTCCAGAACATAGAAGAGGACCCAAGACCATACAATACAATGCTTTCTCCGTGTCATTCTGCCACCCCATTCTTTCGTCTTTGAGGTTACGGATTTGAAAGTTCTCCTCTTCCAGAAGCGTGTTGTTATACCGGTAAAAGAGCTGGTGAGGCAACTTTGATTGGACGAATCGGAAGGGTGGCCATGCTCTCCACCATCTATTTTTGCTCTTCTTGTCCTTGATAACAGCAGTCTCTATCTTGATCCCCTTTGCAGAACCGTCACAGATGCATCTGAGAATGCTCACAGTTGTTTGGTATGTCCGCATTATCGAATGAGGATCGCCCGCCCATACCACTGACATGCTCATATCATGGATCTAGCTCTCTGATGCCATCGTAAGACGACGCTTTTTATACCACGCCAGGTCGACTTTACGAAGTTGGTTCTCGCCCCAAGGCGTCCTATTATGCCGGTAAAGATATGTGCCGGAAAAATATATCTGGTCTCGAGCACGAGCTTTCGTTTATGCGGCTCCAGCCTGACGATCTGGTGCGTCAAGCGACGGCGAAATGCGGGTGAAACAATCTGCTGTGTAAAGGCTCGTGGTGAAATGGCCGTGCCTTTCGAGGCTCTGTCGCATCGAGCCAGAATCGTCATCAGATGTCTGTCAATGTAGCACGGAGGTCGGAATCTGAAAGTCATCGTAGTCTCGTGCCCTGGGCTCTGCCAGATGTCGACACCAATTTTCCGAATATGGAGTTTTGTCGCTTGCGCTTTCAGAGTGATCGCATGGATGAACTGAAAGTCAAGTTTGAAGGTCCAATGTCCCTGACATAATCACACGTCGGCCGCAAAAAGACTCAGATATACCCCCCAAAGGAGACCAACAATGTTGCCCACGAGGACTCTTTTCTCGACGGGAACGAGAGTGAAGTTTAGTAACGAGACCAAAGGCCATAATTTCCAACCAGAAATCATGAGCAGCCAAACATCCTGTCTGAGGTCAGAGAAGCCAGCTCAACCTGGAAGTATATGCCACTGACACGTTGCAGGTCCCTATATATTCCCCGGAAATCTTTGCCCTTAAATGCCGACATTGCTGCGATGAACAGAACCGTGTTAACGTAGGCGCCCAGAGTCTGGTCGAGCGTGAACTTTCTTGCGGTATTCAGCTTGTCGAGCCGGCTCTGGCCTGTGGAATCGGTGAAGTAACCGGGAAATTTGTCCTCGAGGAATTCTTGCCATAATATGTTGGGCGGACAGCTCAAGAAGGAGAAGATGACAAAGTGTAGCAGGGAGACTCTGTTCAAGGTAAATGGCTTCTGCACGAGGTCAGCACGGGGGGCCTGGAAATGGGATGGATCGATGGTACTTTTTGGCGGTATATTTGGATGCCCTGCGCAAGGACATTGGAAACGGCCGACAAAATAGCCGCCTGCACCGTTGTCATAACCAACGCCGGTGCCATAATCGAGGCGAGAGCATCCAGGTGCGGTCCGACGCGGGCACGGAGGTATGGGAGTATCAATGTCCGTATCGCGCGATCGGTGTGCCAGCTGATTGGGATTCAGGGGGATGATTGACACTGGAGGGATATGTTGACGTCACTCTAGGTGGAAGTAGACATGGCAAGGAATGGGCATCACTAAGTGACCGAAGGATTGTTCAACCACCTCTACACACAGCAGTCCCAACCCACACATATCTTCCTCACGTCATATTTCTATCTCATCCAGACCACCGGTGCTGGTGCATGCTCTCTGGCCTCAGCTCAGAGATACGAGCTCTACAACTCCGCGCCTTCATATTCCGATTAAAGCCCTCCGGCCTGGATTGAGACTCGGGCCTGACTTCTCAGCCGCCGGCTACCACTCTCTAACTTCTCTCTAACTTCTCTTTCGGGTGCGCTGGCCTTTCTACTGTGGCCCTTTTGTTGTCCCTTCTCCTGTCGTCCCTTCTCCTATACGGTGCTGGCAGAGGATCGGGGCAGTGAGACAAAAGAGATAGATCAAGCAAGCCAAACTCTTTTATTTTCGGCTTCCATCAATATCTTGATTGGGTCAAAACGTGGCGCCGATCAATTATCAAGCTCTTCTCTAGGCTGTGTTCAGAGCCAGAACTTTCAAACCATGCATCAAAGTCACTTACAGGATTGCTCGGTCAATCCCTGAGCTTGGCCCGGTCACCGCCCGTAGCCTCCTCACCCTCCAGCGTGATGATTTTCCGACTGAGCAGCAACCTCAACTCAGGTGTAATGATCTTTTCCTTTTCGGCCGACGACTGCTGCTGGCGGTGTTGGGGTTGCCGTCGCTGGGGCCCCGGCCTCGTCGTCCTAACATCTTGCGCCGTGGAGGAGCCGGCCGGCTCCTGGGCCTTCCCGCTCTCTCCGTCCTCGGCCGGCTTTCTCAATCTCACCACGCCACCGGTCGGAGGGGGAAAATGGTTCTTCTTGTCCACTGCCTCAACAGTACGCTCAAATCTCCGGAACAGGCCTTCGGCACGAATCAAGGTGCTCTGCAACTCAATCGTTCCGCTCAACTCGTTGATGTACTTCAGCACCTCGTCAAAATGCTTCAGGTGCTCCATGATCACGTCGCGATGTTTCTCCAGGATGGCGACGGCGATGAACAGGTGGAACTGACTGGACAGGTAGTCGGTCCACAGGGCCTCCCACAGTCGGAGCACGTCGGTCCACTCGAACTCACGCTTGTACCAGACGAGGAGCATGCGGAAGAAAAAGAAGAAGTTGGTCGAGTCGGCCGATTGCAGGTGGACGTAGAGTTCGGGGTCGAGGATCTGCACGAGTTGATCGAGCGTCGACAGCTGCGCGCGCATGCCGGACTGCGAGCGTACAAAGTTGCGGGACATGCGCTGCATAAACTGTGCAAACGCCCAGAAGGCCACCGCGTCGTCTTGGAAAACAGCATAGAGCGGAGAAAGGAGGTCGGACATGCCTTGCACGTAGCCGAGGTTCTGTGGGTGTGGGTTGCGCGTGATGTATCGTGGCCGAGACGACGACGTGGCCTCGGTCGACGGAGGTGGTGGTGGTGTGTCGTACTCAAGGTAAGTCAAGAGCATGTCTTTGAGTTGCTCCATGTGGACGTTGGTGCCCGGGCCGTTCGGGTTGTGAAAGGGCGAGGAGGGATCTGGATGAGGAATGTCCTCGCCGGCAAACAACGGGATGTGTCTGTCTGTGCGGTGAACGTCTTTCTCTACATGACGAATCGCCAGGTCAGCGACTTGTAAGCAGGAGGGAATCCATCAGGGTGTCGGTGCGGTCAGGACCTACCAATGCGAATCTTTTGCTCTTTCCACCACTCTTCCTGTTCCGGGGTGGCCTGGCCTTCAAGCATCCGATCCCACCAGGCACCTTTTAATTGAATGTACTCGTCTCTCTTGCTGTTCATGTAGGCGCGTCGTTCGTCTTCCGCGCTGTCCCATTCATACACTCCCAGCAAAAAAGGCCACGCCTCTTTCCTCACTCCATCCTCGGGGTCCAGACCGCCATGGAAAATTCGTTCTTTCACTTCATCGACGGTGACCTCTAACCGGCCTTTGGAATCGAAAAAGGACTTCCACTCCTGCATGTCGACCGGCTTCCTCCTGCTGTCCCCCAGCGTCATGCGACCGGCTTCCATGTCCAATATTTCAAAGTCGCCAACGCTACTTTCCTCGGTCTCGAGGACATCCCGGGCCGTCCAGATCCTCTGATTCCTTTCCCTTTCGCTCTGCTCGGCAATTCCCATGGCCCACCTCGCAAGGTAGAGTCGGGCACTGTCGAATTCATCCTGCAGGGTCTGCACTTCAGGGTTCTGAATCAAGCGCCGCACTTGGGGCGGGAGACTGTTGTTGTTGGCCAGGTCCTGTGCCGTTCGCCTGGTGAAAGTGGTGACTTTGGACAGTTGCTCGAGGATCTTCCAACGAGTTTCTTTGAGTGCTTTCGTCAGCGGGTCCATTCCGGGTCCCTGGCCCTTCTTTGGCTCGGCCTTCTTCTGCTCCGCGGCCTGACTCCTGCGCCGGTCTCTTGCTTCCAAGGACTTGCGGCCTTGGCCAAAGCCTATGCGGTCTTCTTCCGACGGATCGATCAGGTATACCCACGGCTCTGCCGTGCATCTTTCCACCGCGACATATCGCTTCAGCCAGCGCACCACTTCGTCCCCGCCCCAGAACAATTCGCCACTCTCGCCAAAAGGATCAAAGGATTCCCTGGCCCTCTTCTTTTTCTGCAGGATCGTACTCTGGCATTCTGAGTCGTGGAAGAATAGTGCTGGCAGACTCGAGCCCGAGCGCGTATTGATAACGATGCTGCCGAACCACCATCCCAAGCTCGGCGGACGGACTAGGAGCGAATATATGCTCGACAGCGGCAGCGAGAAAGCATAGGGCCCGACGTTGGATTCGTCGTAAGTGGAGGCAATGGGGAGCGGCGGGACGAGGTAGGTCTGCTTAGGCGGAGATTCACCGTCCTTCATGTCCACTTTCACATACGTGCTCAGATCATCCTGAGCCAGCGAAGACTCGGGGACCCACGCCAAAAGATACGACGCCGCATTGCTCTGCCTTTTGGAGTCCGACGACCCCGGGCGTCCGTCAGCAGCGGCGGAGGAGAGCGGCGAAGGTTTCTGCTGCACCAGGGCAATGAAGCCAGGTATGTTGTCTTTGGCCGATGGCGTAGGGTGGACGTACACCTTACTCTTCGAAAAAAGGAGCTTGACTCCTTTGCTGCTGGACGCGTGCGCTATGGTGTTATATCCTCCCTCCTCGTCGTCGGACACGTCGTAGAAGGACGCTGAAGGAGAGGGAGGATCCGGGTGGGAGGAGTCGCCTGCCATGAATGTGCTTCACGTTAGGACATGTCGACAGGACAGTGGTCTTGATGGCGTCGAGGGGAGCAGAGGCAATCAATGAACGCCTTTGTACTGGTGGCGGAGCATCGCGAAAGGTCGGTGCCTGAGTTAGGTGAATCAGCAGGGTGACGTAGTAGGAGCGCGTGTCAAAGAGGGGCAGAGGGCCAGCTATTGCGGGGACTTTCGCCTTACTCAGCTTGCCAATTACTGGATTTTCTGCTATTCAGAGAGGCGGAAGAGTCTTCTCCTGGAGTTATGCACAAAAATATTATCATTCAATCGAGTAGGATTCCCAACTTTTCCACCTGCCTGCAATGCAATGAATAGAGTGGCCAACACCGTGCTATGCTTTGTGACGCCCGTCTTCATCCTGATTGAATGCACATTCGGCTCACAGCGTCCACTTACTGAAATCCAACTGCATGGCCAATGCACCATCTTTTCGAAGCTCGTCACGGGGCACTGGAGTCCTTCTCCCGGCTCCAGATGATGTTGCTGGAACTGATGTTCCGCTGGCGGGAACGTGACCTTGGGCCCCCGGCTGACCTCCCCCTGTTCTGGTCATCACCCGCTCTTTCAGTCTCTTGATCTGCTGCAGTCGCGCCCGCCAACTGCTCTGGAACTCCGGGTCATTGTCTTTGGCATTCCACGCCTGACTGAAAAGGCTCGCATTCAAGGCCAGCAGTCGCACAAACTGCGGCAGTTGTGCGCCAGAAATCACCTTGGGCTCGGCTGCGGGGGAGATGGTGGGAAAGCCATCCGTGGTCAAAACGTGGACCTTGTAGAACTGAGGTGACAGACCTTGTCCCTTTTCGTCCCCCGGGCGTTGACGGCTGGCCGGTGTGATGACGATGTTGACATAATTCAGCTGGGACTTCAAGTTGTCAAAATCCCAGTCCATGCCCGAGCAATTGAAGACGATGTTCACATGACAGTTTCCCACATGAGACTTCTTTGTGATGCACTGCGGGTCGTCTTCCAGGTCAGTTGGCATCATGGTCGGCACATGATACACAATCTCGGCGACGCGATCCCGCCACGCGAGAGTGGCTTCCCCATCGCGAGGATATTGCAGGCCTTGAGGATTAAAGCGAAGGGGCGGCTTCAAAGACACCACATATCCCAGACCTCGGAGCAATTCGTCGTACTCGGTCGTCCCGCCTGTGTTGGAGAGGAATTCACACTCATCCTTTTGTCCTGGGCCAATGTAAAGCAGGCCAATCTTATGACTGTCCACGGTGGGAATGCGGTCAAAGACGTCCAGCGCTCGGGAGACAAAGTCCTCTTTGGGGAGGGATAATGGCTGATCGGCAATGCTTGTGGGCGCCGCGGTGGTCACCATCTGCAGCAGGATATGAGAAGGCAGCATCTCGGTGGTCATATACGAGTCCACCTCCCGCGGACGGATCTCGGTATGGCTCGGGGCATGGTGGGACGGTAGCTGCGTGGTGGATGGCTCATAGGTGGCGTGTGTCGTGCCAGACGCCTGACGCTTCGTGATCTGGGTCCGGCCCGTATGTCCCGCCGTCTCCACAGTCACGACGCTGAGGCCGACAATCCAGGAGGCAGAAGACACGGGGCCGTCGTCGACGGCGGCAAACGCGGGATTGGGGGATGTCTCCCCGAGATCAGAAAAGGCCGTTCTCTGCATCATGTCAATGAAAACCTGGCTCTGCTCGTCAATCATCTCCTCGCCGCGAGCGTTCTTCCACACCAGGCGTGGCACGATCCACGAGACATACTTGGCTCGGATCTCCAGCTTGAGAGACAGGAACCAAAATATCATCGTGTGGTATGCCAGCGCGGACGCATATTGAGGGAGTCCCACATCGGCCAGCATGGCGGCCCGGTAGGGCGGCCGCCGAAAGTTGAGACCGCTGTGTCGTGAAGCCATGCTCAGTCTCCCCGGAGGCGAGCTGACGGACGCCTGGTGCTGATCTCGGCTCTTCTCCAAGAATTGGATGCAGATGCCAAAAATCATCGTGATTTCATCTTGATTGAAGTTGGAATGCACCTCCGGCAGACGGGCGACTTCGGCCAGGAATTGCAAGATGTGCATGGTGAGGTATGACTGCGTCATGCTCTTCGACATCTTATCCACAATGTTGGGGTATAGTGAGGCCACCGACGATGGCACTTCGAGGCAACAAATCGACAATGCATGAATGCACGCCCGAGACGTACCTTCCCACGTGGCGCCGATGCCCGAAATGAAGGCTCGAACGAGGTCGTCGCCAAAGCCCTTTTGAATTGATCCGCGCCGCATGGTGGCATACGCAATGAGAGACGTCAAGATGTTGAAAAGGCACAGCGCCACATCGGACTTCTTCAATCCCGTCGACGGAGGCGGTTCGCGGAAACTGGCGTTGACCACCTGCTCGCACACGATCTGTCTGAGCTTCACGATGCTTTCCAAAGAGCCCAGAAACAGAGATGTGTTGTTGAGTTGCGCACCCAGATGAACGAGAATGTAGCTGTATATCTCCCAGTCGGTGTCCGATTGCATCGCTCTGATGATGGTGAGCAGCCACAGACCCAGATTCATGTGCTTGGGCGGTCGTTCCACCGCACCGGCGACACCAGGCCGAGGATAGGTGACATCGGCGGCCAGATCCTCGGTGTCGGGATAGATCCACAGGACTTCATGGGTGTCTGACCGGGACGACAAACTCGTGCTACTCGCCGAATGTCGTTGTGAGCTGGGCAGGTCGTAGTTGAAGAGAAGAGCAGATTCTCTCGTCCGGCAGAGGGCCGCGGCAAGATACTCACTCTCAGGAGACATCTGGAGGTAGGCAGTACCCGCATCGTCGACCCGGAGCCGAAACAGAACACGCATCGCCAGGAGTCGGGCTTTTCGAGACTTGGAGTGCGGGCCCGCTGCTTCCAGCAATGCTTCGTAGCATTTGAGGGTGGTATTGGGGTTGGCGGTCAGGCTGTGGGCAAAGATGCGCGCCAAAGCTTTTGCTGCGAGAATCGCACGATCTTCGCTCAGCTCACTTGAAGCAATCTTGCTGGTGACCAGCACTTGAAATCTTTCAATAATACGGATAGCATGATCGGGGGATGCCGTGAATGACGTGGTGGCCAGGTCTTCGAGCGCGGTCATCAATGTGTCGCAAATAGATTTATCTTGCTCGATTTCCAGTTGCTGGAGCAGCTTCGTCGTCAGCCAGGTTTGCGGCATGTCAGCGTTCGAGTTCGTGCTCTCGGCCGCCCTCTGGTCACTGGGGCCGCAAGAGTTCGCCAGCACTTGGACAGATTTGATGCGACACGCTTGCGCCACGGTCTCCTTTTGCACAAAATGTGTGAGAATCTTCTCCCGATAGTCCTGGGAATGGCCGTCCTCCGCGGACAGGAGTTGCTGATCTTCCACGAATTCCAGGGTGAGCAGGGCCTGTGATGACTCGAGATATTGAGGATAGGCCAAAAAGTAATCCACCAAGAGTTCCTGCGACTCGGTCGAGAGCGTGTCCCAGAGTGCTTCCAAAGCGTTGTTCAATTTCTTAGCAATGCCTTCCCGATCACGCATGTGTCGTTCAAACTGCTTCTTCTCATCTTCATCATGCAACGTGGTGGGCGACGATGCTGACCGAGAGATTCCACTGCTAGTGCCAGTGCCGCTGCCCACTAGAGTCGTCTTCAGACACATGTGCAACGTTTCGATGACTTCCTTCCAATCAAGTAGCCCAATCTCCGACTTCCGTCCCTCGCTGGACAACATGGTCTGCGTGGCGGCCAAAATGTCGTTGGCGAAACGGAAGATACCTTGGCTGGCGGCATCGTGCATCTCCCGGCTGAACTCGGCGAGGTCGATCAGAAATCGGCCATCCTCACGGCGCGTGTCCAGAAGAGTGCGCAAAAGTCGCGTCGCTCCTCGACCTTGAGCCAGGTTCTTGCCGCTATTTTCGGCGGTCGGTGTCCGGACGGATGCATAGAGCATGCCCAAAGCCTCGTGACTGAGGCCGCTCAGTGCCAGCGTCTTCAAGCAGTCAAACAGATGATCAGGCATTTCCTGTAAATTGGCCGCCGATGCACCAAGCACCACCATCGTCTGCTCGAGCGCTTCCCCGGGATATTGAAAGTGGGAGGCAACGGCATAAAGAATGTCGATGCCGTGATTGATGTCACTCTGCCGGTTGGTCCGGAGGCAGAGGTTCGTGATCCGATCAATGAGGGCACACAATTCTTCCCGGGCCAGACTTGCGTGTCCGAGATTCAGAAAGTCGTAAATGAAGCAGAGGAGCCAATCAAGATCCTGCTGCTCTTTGGAAACTGCTGACCGTGACGTCTTGTGCTCTCGCCTGGCCTTCTCCGCTCTCGCAGACCATACCGGCACCCACCGTGTGAGAAGGGAAAGGAGGGATTGCGTGCTTTCCGCTGCCGAGTGGAGATCTTTGAATTTGGTGGAAACATCGGTGCCCGGCTTCAGATCTCCGAAGCTCCTCAGCCACGTGCGCGCGTTGTCAGGGTGGTCCTTGACCGACTCGCTTTCTCTGACGACATCGTCCAAGTCGAGTACATCATGGTCGGGGAGCGGGGGCGGTGCGCTGAGGTCCTCCCCGAAAGGTTGGGCATGGCTCTGTGGCCCTTGGAGAACGTGAGACGATCTCCGTCTCTCTAGAGAGTCTGAGAGTCCCCCATCTCCTGGGTCCTGGCTGGCATGGAGAGACCCTTCCTGAGGCAAGTCATTTCTTGTCGACATACGACGTCGTGCTGGCCCTGTAACACCCGCGTCAGTATACGGCAGTCGGGAACCTTGCAAACTGAACCACCATCGGCCAAGTCCAATCCAGTTGAGAGATTGCCGCATGATGAGTCCGAGGGCCACTAGGCCATAGTCTAGGATTCTCGGGAAGAATGACAGTATACAGCAGAGGACATGAAGGCTTTGGGGGGAGGAAGAGATCGCAGGCAGCACCAGGCGCAGCAGGTGCAAGACATGCTGCGGACCGTTGAGACCACGGCATACCATACCTTTACTGACAACGGATAAAACTGAGAGTGGTCATTCGCAGTATCAGTGCTGATGAGTCTCCGAATCCTCGAGACGGCATATACAGTCTCGGATGGTGACACAATGATATCCAAAGGGCCTGGAAAAAGAAAGTTCAATGATAGACTTGATTATATCGACGACCTTGTAACCATCTTACAACCGGAGTCTTGGTCTTGAACCTGGGTCAGGACAGGTCAGGGGAGGAGGTATAAAGCAAACTGGATGATACCGTGAGGAATGTAGCAATGGTTTAGGTTTGAGAACAGTTATCTATTACCCAAAACCAAAGGGCAGTGGCACCAACACGGATGATCGACCCTTTCCGCCTTGGCGCCACCGGGGAACAAATTTTTGCGTTCCGGGCGTATGTCGACAACTGGCACGACATGTACAGGCAAACTGATGCTGTGGATCTGCGAAGTGATGGACTCGAGCGAAAAGTTCAAAGGCTGACAGGTAAAGCAAGGCGGTGAAGAATTCTGCCCAGGTCGCTGGCCAAAGCCTCAGTAAACAATCACATCGCTGCCGCCGTCGTCCTCCGGGTCAAGGTGCAAGTCAGGTGTTTATTCTTGTCTTTTGCCAGAGGGCCCTTCCAAGCCAGACCTCCCTTCACTTCATCGTTGTCGATCTTCGTCGCTGTGATCCCGAACAATGCTGCCATAAGCAGTCTGGCCGCCATCCATACATATCTGAACGCCTCATCAAGAACTGCGCACCATGTCTGCCCTGGCTCCTCTGGCGCGGCTGCTTGACGCAAGCCTTGATCCGAAGCAGAACAAGGAAGGTGTGTCCATCTTTCTTTCATTCTGTTTCTCTCCCTGGCTGCACGCTGACTGACGGTCACAGCGGAACTCAAGATCCGTGCCGAAGAAAAGAAGCCCGGCTTCTCCTTGCTCCTGCTCCAGATCACCGCGTCCAGCGAGTTTCCCAACACGACGCGGCTGGCGAGCGCATTGTTCTTCAAGAATTTCATCAAGAGGAATTGGACTGATGTAGAGGGGAACTACAAGCTGTCCCAACAAGATGTCAGCGCGATCAAATCCGAGATCGTGGGGCTGATGATCTCGGTGCCGCCAAACATCCAAACGCAACTCGGCGAGGCAATAAGTGTCATTGCAGACAGCGACTTTTGGCAACGGTGGGATACTCTGGTTGATGATCTCATCTCGCGCTTGAAGCCGGATGACATTGTGGTCAACACGGGTGTGCTGCAGGTGGCCCACTCCATATTTGCCCGGTGGCGGCCGTTGTTTCGTTCCGACGAGCTGTACACTGAAATCAATCATGTGCTGTCGAAGTTTGCCCAGCCTTTTCTCTCTCTGTGGCAGAGCCTTGATGCCTACATTGACGCCCATAGCAATGACAAAGATGCATTGCAAAAGGCCTTTGCCGAGCTAGACCTCGTCCTTCAGCTCTTCTATGATTTATCATGTCAGGATTTGTCGCCCGTCTTCGAGGACCATCTCGAGGGCATTTCGGCGTTGTTGCTCAAGTACCTCTTATACGACAACAGACTGCTCCACACCGAAGACGACTCGGAAGCCGGGCCTCTCGAGCACATGAAGGCCGACATCTTTGAAGCGTTGACGCTCTACGTCGGCAAATACTACGATGATTTCGGAAAGCACGTGGGGGCCTTTGTCGAGAGTTCCTGGTCTTTGCTGACCACGACGGGTCCCGAATCGAAAAACGACATCCTCGTCAGCAAGGCGCTGTCATTCTTGACCTCGATCAGTCGCATCAACGAGCAAGCGCAGACGTTCAGTGACACGAGCATTCAAACCCAGATTGTCCAAAACGTCATTCTACCCAACGTCGCGTTGCGAGATTCCGACATTGAGACCTTTGAGGATGAGCCGATCGAATTCATCCGACAAGACCTGGAAGGCTCTGACAGCGAGACTCGGCGTCGAGCCGCGGCCGACTTCCTCCGGCACCTCAGTGACAAGTTTGAAGCGTCGGTGACCAGCATCGCCATGACCCTGGTGGACCAATTGCTCCACGATTACGCGAGAAATCCGCAAGAAAATTGGAGGTCCATGGACACGGCGGTCAATCTCTTCTATGCCACGGCCGCCAAGGGGGTCACGACCTCAACCCACGGTGTGACCAAGACGAACAGTCTCGTCGATATCGGCGATTTCTTCTCCAAGAACTTGGCTGCACACCTCCAGAGGCCGGATGCGCCGCCGTTGCTCAAGGTGGACGCCATCAAGTATCTGTACGTCTTCAGGAGCATCATCACCAAGGAACAATGGCAACTGGTCATGCCTCTTCTGGTCAATCACCTCGGCAATTCGAATTACTGTGTTTACACCTATGCCGCCGTTGCCGTGGAGAGAGTGCTCGCCATGACAGACGACAGTGGCAAGCCGGTGATTGATCCCGGGAATATCGCGCCCTTGGCCAGTGACCTTCTCGAGCACCTGTTTGGATTGGTGGAGAAGGACGGGGCGGCACCAGAAAAGGTTCAAGAGAACGAGTTCATCATGCGATGCATCATGAGGGTTCTCATCGTCATCCGAGATGGAGTCGTCGCCGTTGCCGGCACCATCCTTCAACACCTGGTCAAGGTCACGAACATCATCTCGGCCAACCCAAGCAATCCCCGCTTCTACTACTATCATTTCGAAAGTATCGGAGCTCTCGTCCGCTTCAGTGGCGCCGCTCGGTCAGAAGCTCTTGGGCAAGCGCTGTTCACCCCCTTTTTGACCATCCTTCAGAACGGGGTCGAGGAATTCATGCCGTACGTATTTCAACTGCTCGCTGCCCTGATCGAAGCAGAGTCCCGCAAGCCATTACCGGCGCTGTATCAACCGCTGGTGGCGCCCATTATCGCGCCACAATTGTGGGAGCAGCGCGGAAACGTGCCGGCTCTGGTCCGCCTCCTGTCCGCCATTATCCCGCGATCGGCGGCCGATCTGTTGAAGAACAACCAAGTGGAGAGTGTTTTGGGCATCTTCCAGAAGTTAGTGTCGACCAAGGTCTATGAGGGTTACGGGTTTGACCTGCTCGAAACCGTGATTGAAACTTTCCCCGCCGCTGTCCTCGAGCCGTACTGGGTCCATATCCTCAACATCACGCTCACACGGCTCCAAAGCAAACAATCTCAAGCTTTCCAGCTGCGGTTTATACGCTTCTATCATTTCGTCTCGTCACAAGACCACAAGGGTCTTGGAGCAGACTTTTTCATTGCTCAAACGGACAGGGTTCAGCACGATGTCTTCCGTGGTTTGTACACGACCATTATCCTCCCCAAGACGCAAGAACTCGTTCGCCCGCTCGACCGAAAGATTGCCGCCATCTCTTTGACCAAGACTTTGGCTGATTCTCAGGCCTTTGTCAATCGATATCCCAAGGGCTGGCCATTGACGTGCAACACTCTCCTCAAGCTCCTAGAAAACCCACCGGTTCCGCCCAAGACAGAGGAGATCATCACCGAGCACGATGTCGAAGATAGCAGTTTCGGCGTCGGCTTCACTCAGCTCAATACCATCAGAAGGCCTCTGAATGATCCCTTCGCCGACATCACCGACTTGAGAAAGTGGGTGGGACAGTACTTGCACAGTGCCGATCAGCGCCACAGCGGACGGATAGGGAAGGTGGCCGGCGAGGCATTGAGCCCTGATGCGAAGAAGGTCCTCACCGGTTACATGCAGTTGTGATGACAGAATTAGAGGGAAGGCGGGCATACACAACGAGATGATTCGTACAATGTGGAGGATGTGCGTGAGACTCGAGATGCAACGGATGGAATAACAGTTAAGCTGAGCGAGCGATCGACCAGTCGACCTCAGTATGGCTGCTGAGCCTCAATTACATTCGGGCTGAGGAGCTAAGCAAGAACAAGCAAGATTGAACAAGATTGGGTGTGCTCATGTGCTGCGGCTCTCCCATCTCAGCTCCATGTCGCCGTTCGTTCGCGCTCGTTTACCGTTCATCCTGTGTACATGACATGGTACAGATGGGATCAAGGCTGTGCATCGTGACGTATTGAATGATTTGTAGTCAGTTGCTGTCTTTGTCATGCGACCCTTGCACACAATTAAGATGCGCATGCATGTAACATGTGCGGCATGGACACATGCATGTAGTCACTGTCAACTGACTGCTTGCCTCAGGCTGCTGCAGTGGATGGCTGTTTACAGGGAGAGATTCCAGACGACGACCCAGATATGAGACATGAGCTCATGTTTGAGGCGTTGGATGTGAGGACAAACTCAACGCTGACATCTGCATGCTCCGTATGCGTTATATACTTTCTTCACCCACATGCTCTATCTTCATATAGGGTAGAAGTGGACGTCAAGTGGAAGGGATAAATGGAAGCTTTATTAGACACTAGGTCTCTAACTAGAGAGCGGGCTCACAAGTCTCGCGTCGTGGCCGACTGAGCCTGTATTCCGACAACCGGAAACTCTGGACAGCAGAGAGTAAACCAAAACGATGGAAATGGATGGCGGGAAGAGTGAGAGCAGCCAGAGCAAGACATGGAGCATTGAATGCGTGATGTTGTAAAAGGAGGTGAGATTGGATCATAAAACGATAAACCACTTGAGTATCTATACGCCTAGTTGTTCCCTATGTCTATTCTCTATCTGGGCAGAGTGGACAAATTCCAACGGCCAGATCTATCTGCGAGCGAGATTTCATACCTTCAATCCCCAATATAAGTCCTTCGCAGGAGCCGTGTCTTCGACGTACCAAACAAAGAAGTCGCAAATTGACCACCAGACTGGTTGTCAAAGTAGAGCGGCAGCCGTGAAGAGGTGAGGTAGCGTAAAAGACAGTGCCCTCAACAATGGCAGTGCTGGTCCAACGTGTCCAATCCAACTAGACAAAGAGAAGTTGCAAAAGACATGGTCCTGCTCCCCCCCCCAAATACAAGATTCTGCGCGGTGGCATTGCTTGCTGAGTTATGCTCGATATTACCCACGCCTTCTTGCATACATAACCCCGCCAACAAGATCGGACCTGAAATAGAAATATTAGCTCTTCGACACGGATACATAGCGAGGTGGACAGAATGCGTAAGGGTGGCTGCCCTTGGCTGCAGTAGTTCGTGATCGAGATGAACTAATGAAAATGAGGGTGGGATCAGGCGCAAAAAGGCGCAAAGCCAGCTTGCCACATTTAGGAAAACAAAATCGGGGAGATGACTGGGAGTTTGTTTGATCACGTCATCTTTCCCCTTTATTTGAGCGTCATGAGACATGCTCGCTTCGGTTCTGGTCAGTAAGCCGCATCGCTGGCTATTAGAGTGAGCTAGACAGAAATCGGTGGACGAAAGTTGCCTGGAGAAATATTGTGGGAATTGATACAGGATAAATTATCTGCCACGTGTAAATCCCCGGAATTGATGTTGCCGTTGGTAGCGTGGCCGGAATACCAGAGATTAAGGGACCCGTGGTCTGGTCTATGGGCCCAACCAGGTTCAGGCCGACTGCAAATCCTTGTTCGAGCATGTTTTTTCTTCCGCAGACAAATTTTGTCAGCGTCAAGAGTGTGAATCCGACCAGTTTGCTAATGGCGAGTCTTTGAGCATGGCAATGGCTCAAATCTTGATCAATTGTCAGCTTCCAGACCTGAAATGAATGAGGTATACCTCAGCATCCAGAATAATCAACCGTTGGAGCTTTAGGGTTTCCGGCTTTTCAGAGCCCTCCCCAGGGGATCACCGATCAGACCAAGACACCCGGACGGCCTCGAGGCGTAAGAGAGGGGGTGAGGCCGATGGGCTCCGCCGCTCGTTAGTCGTTGAACGGATATTACGCCTTGTTAGTCTTGAGCTTCACACTGTATTTCTTGGTCAGCAAATCAATCAGGCGTCGCCTCAGCTGGGTGGAGATCGGTTGGTATTGTTAATTTGGCGTAAGGCTTAGAGTTGGCATTGTTAATTTGGGCGTAAGGCTTAGATTGTGTCCATCGTCTTGAACTTGTCTCACATCTCGTGGCGAGCCAGCCGGCGTGCAATTACTCCGCCCGGGTCCCGATTTTTCTTCCTAGCTCATCAGCTTTGGAGTATACATCTCCGGCTCAACCAGGAGTCATCCCAGTTTGATTTCACGCCGGACGCCATCGGACTTCTGGCTCGTTTCGTTCGCTTTCCGCGAGCGGGGCCCAGTAATGGCATGATGGCTGGCCTCCAATTTGTCGAGGATTCACCATTACCAGAGATGCTGATGTAAATGAAAATGTGAGAGTGAGAGTGAGTGAGTGTGTGAGACGCACCAAGCCGAATTAGTTGGTTGAAGAAACCATCGCCTCATGGGGAAAGGAAGCCGACACCTATGTCAGCTTTGTGGATAGCCAACGTTCGTGACGGAGCCAGTGGGACGACATCCACCAGTCAAGCCAGGAGATGATTCGGGCTCCTCTGCCAAGGGCGTACCCTGAATGACACCATCAGGCGCGGGCCAACCACAAAGGAAGAAAGATTTTCCCTGCTGGTGCCGTCCATAGAGGTGTCGGCCTTTGTCCTTGGATCTCAGTTTGGTGTATGTAGACTGGTGTCTTGATCTGGATTTCAACGTGACGTCACCTCAGAGTGAGTCTGCTGCTCCTAGCCGTGCCACGTGACGGTTATAACCAGAACCTTAATGCCCGTCCACCCAAATTGAAGTGCAATAAAGTGCTTCGATCGCGTAAACTACTTTTGAGGCAAACTAGGATCGCTGTGGCATAAACGCCCACCAATCCTGGCAGCCCGTTCACTGGCGTGAAACTGTAGTCCGCTACGACGTCACAAAAACCCACAGGGTCGTCTCGCCTTCGGCCGACAGACAGCCGGTAGGCGCCAAATGTGGTACCACTTCACCCACATTGAGATAACAGTCTGACAATGCCGGTGTAGCACAACAAGACGAGAGGAGTGAGGGTGTCTGCGCGGGTGCCTGGAACAGTACAAATCCCCAAACGTGGATGCACGTTCCAGGCTACCGAAGGCCTGATCCCTTCACTCCGTCGCGTTACATCGCAGCCACATGTTCTCCTGTTCAATCAACGCCCATTCGTCTGTTCTTTAGACCCCTCCGAGGAGCGCAATGGTGAGCGAGCCTAGCTAAGCCGCCGGGCCGTCCGACAACCCGTCCTCAAGCAGGCCGGGTAGGCCTGCCGCATGTGCCAACGGTTGCCGGTCGCTAGGCGTCCGGCTGCAGAATGCTTGCCTCGAGAAGTCCTGTCCACGGCGACGGGAGTATCACTAGAAGCGGCCTCCTGGGTTTTTATCGCTACCGGTCCTCGGGTCAAGGCTTTCTAGAAATTGGCGGATCGGATTCTATCGTCTCGAAAGAAGGTAGAGGGAGCCCTTCAGGTCCCCTCAATTGGTAAAGCCTCGTTGGCTCCGCCAGGTAAGCACTAGAGAAGTGGATGAGGGGTCACGGACGGCATGGCGTCAGCATATCGCATCCGCCCATGGCGGCCAGCTTCGCTCGGCCGGGTGAGACTGAGAATGGTCAATGACCGCATACCCTACACACTAACATGCCTGGCGCGGTGAAGAAGGATGACCTGGGTGAATGGAATGGAATCCCGCTAGCCGGCCCGCTGCAGCGGCCGATGCGTTTCGACATCCAGGCTGCTGGTCAACATTCGGCAGAACGGTCAGCAGCTTGGCCTGTCGGGACGGATGGCCTGCTCCAATTACCAAACATGGTGAAGCGTGAAGGAACGAGGCGACCCAGACGAGCCATTGAGGGGGTTGATTTCGACCCTGGTGAATTCCACATGCACTGCAACACACTTGGCCGCACAAACTCCAAGTTCGGTCTGGGATCTTGGATAGAGCTTTTGCCTCAGAGTTCGAAACGCATAACCGAGAAGGCCTTCCCACGACGTCACTCACTGAGGTTTTGGCATCGAGCTTGAGTTGGCCGTCATCGTCATCAAGTTGTGCCATGCAGCCTTGTCCTGGTATGTTGCCGCTGGTAGTCGAATATCGATGAGCCAATGCCAATCTTAGTCAGCGGACTGCGGTCCATGGTCTTGATATGTCGCTACGTCTGATTCACTGCTGCTCGACGTCATTCATGGGCTGGCGTGGTGTTGAAACGGTTGCCGCGGTGCCCGGTGGCAGGCATAAGCCTCGATGGCCTCGTGAGATCCATGGTCACCGAACATGATCATCAATGTCTCGAGCCGGTTGAACTGGTCTCGTCCAATGTGAGCATTGGAGAGCTTGGCCGGACAGGGTTCGAGCATGACAAAGTGGGTCGTGACCACGGGAAGGGTGCCCAGACGATTCGCTCTGTTGGCGCTGCGGCGCGGTGCCTCTATGAGAAGTTATTCCTGGGTGTCCTCCATCTATGGTCGTCGACGGGCGGCACATGGTCTCGTTGGTTTTTATGTTTTTTCCTTCGTTTTGGGGATCCTCATACTGGATCCTTTTTGGGACGCCAACGGCAGACTAGACGTGGGCTGGCTATACTCGATTCCGCCTGGAAAATGCAGACACAGAAGGTGGGGGTGACACTGAGGGCATTGCTGGAACGGGCCCAGGGTCTTCCTTCCCGTACGGCGGTTCCTCCCGCACCTTGTCATGGTGGACTGTAACCCCGAGGATTTCCTTCCCAAAATCATAAAACAAAATGGCGGGGTCCAAGCCGAACTCCGATCAAGTGGAAACAACAACGAATCTCAGGACTCCTCTTGCACTTCATCAATCGTGGCACCACCCATGGGGGTGTCCGCCGGCGGCGGCAGACGACTCGGGCCACGGCCTTGGTTCGACTCGCTGCGGGTGGGAGAGAGGCCGCTGACCTCCTGCGGCGGCTCTTCTCGTAGACAGACGTTTTCCAGCATGTTGGTCCATTTGCCACTCTGACCGCCGTGACTGTGCTTGAGGTGTTGTCGGAAATGATCGGCTCGGTAGAATTTTTTGGCCTGATTGCATTCGCCGAATTTGTGCGCGTTGGTCAAGTGCTCGATGCGACGATCCCAATCGGGCTGGGGATGGTTGGGGAATTCGTGACCGCAAAACCCGCACGTGTCGCTCAGTGGCCCCGCGGGACCTTGCGCCGTGGGGGATGTTGACGGATGGAAGGCGGCCTGGTAGCTCGGGATGGCCGCACACGACCACGAGTGCCGCCGGAGATGGAGAGAGTTCTGATGGCGCTCGGCTTCATTCTTGTTCTTGAACCGGTTGTGGCAGAACTGACACGAGTATTGCTTCTCCATTTGATGAGCTCTGGTGGAAATCCATCATTAGTGTGGACTCAAGACCCGATTTATGGGACCGATTTTTGGGCACGATGGGTGGGGAATGGGAGGGGAAGCGGTGTCAGCACTTAGTACACGGGGTCGCCGTCGTCCTTACCTCAACTCCTCCTCGGTGTCGAACTTCTTGGGCTTCTTGGGACAACAATTACAGATAAAGTAATTGCCGACGCGGTTGGCGGGCGGCAGCCGGGCATCGTTGGTCACCGTCTGAATCGACATCGGTCGCGCCGCCGACGTGTTATCCGGCGTCGGCGGCGGTGGTGGTAGGAGTGGTGCTGTCGCTGCTGCCGGTGGAGCGGCCGGTGGTCGTGATGCAGCCATCGACGTGGCAGGGCTGGACACGGGCGGGGCCGAGGTTATGTATGGAGAAGGTTGTGACGGGTCGAGCGGTGAATGTCGTTCAAAAGAAGAGATGCTGGTCATGCTACTGCCAGCCACGGACAGGGCCACCGAGGATGCATAAGAATTGTGTCGGGCGCTGGAGGTCGTCGACGACACCGAACCATGTTTGGTCTGGTATCGGTTCACAGGGGACCGTCCTGGAGTTGCGGTGTTGAGCTTGGGGAAAAGCTCTGGTGCACGTGATGGTGACCTATCCTCCCTGGCCACGTCGGACGGCGCCCGGCGCTTGACACCCTGCTTGGAGGATCGCCGTTCCACGACGACCATTTGAGAGTCGCCCAGACTGAGGTTACGGAACGCGCCCCCTTCCTCGCCGGCCATGTCAGATTCTGTAGAACCGGCCAGGTCGTAGCTGCCTCGGTGCGAGCGGTTGGTGAAGCTGGCCGCGGCCGCCTCCTCGTAGCCCGGCGCCGTGCCACTCGTCGACCGTCGACCGCCACTCCGTGAGGGCACAAACAGCTCAGGATCCAGCACCAGAGACGTGGCCGTGGCGGCACTGTCCATCGAAGGGCTGCGATGATCCAGGTTGTAATCCCGCCAACCAGGCCGCGATCCCGGCGAGAGGCCTGCTGAGAGGGGGCTGGTGATCCATCGAGAGACAGGATCTATCGACGCCGAGGGCAACTCATTGGCCGAGAGCCGCTGGAATTTCGGGTCCTTGGTCTGCACCGACAGCTTCTGAGCCAGAACCGCAGAGTCGGTCGAATCGGATCGCTCACGTCGTGGCGGCGAATTCGGCTTACCAATCTTTGACAAGACTCGTTGATCGTACGCTTGAGAGGACCGATTCAAGTTTTCCTGCGCCAATGGCTTCTCGCCGTGCAATCTGGATTCCTCGTTAGCGCTGGGTTGGGACGGGGACATGATCAGCCGCGGGTGGCGGTGGCCAGTCAGCGCCCACGGCCGTCGAGGCACCATCGGAGGGCCAGGCGTGGTCACCAACAGGGCGGACCGTTCACGTGTGAAAAACACAGACCGAGGGAGGAGTCAACGCACCTTTGATTTGCCGGAGAGGGCGAAGGCGCCCTCCGGACCAGACTGGGAATGCGAGTGGGCAGAGGCATGTCGGACTGTGACGGCGAGCGGATGGTCGAGACGGTGCTGGCCCTCCGGTTCGACAAGGCGGACGAGTCGTCGTCGACCTCCATCTCATCACTCTGGTGAAGGCGGTGGGCAGGGTCGGGCCTCGAGTGAAGATATCCACCGTACAAACTGGAGCCCGGCTTGATCGGGGCCAGCTTGCTCCTCCCTGAGAATGGGTCACGGTTGCCCCAGCTCCACGCGACATCTATACCTTGCGCCAGCTCTTCGTTGTACTTGGGCGGCGGTAAAGGGGGAGGGGCGTCGTCAAACCGGGCGCCGGGTATCGCCATCGGCTCTCGTGGCCGAGCAAAGTCGTCCACCGTCTGCGAATTGGATCGTGCCGTCGATCGACGTCGGTCACGCTCGTCACTGTAAGAGGCTATCCGCACGCCGGCGGCTGCTGCACCGCGAAGGTCCATGTTGGCTTTTCAGCCGGATTGCCACATCGGATCGCAGGGAGGCGATCCAGGGGCGAGTTCCAGTGCGGGCGGACCGTGGACTCGACTCGGAGGAGTGTGGCAAGTCCAAAGACTCGGCCGCGTCGTCTGACTCGGTTGGTCGTGGGCCGTGGGTGCACACACGCACACGCTGACAGCAACGTCGCCAATCCAGCTCGCTCTCCAGCTCACGGACCGAACAGACGGCGGCGACGACGAAAGGAGAAGAGCTGATGACAGGTCCTAGGCGGTGTACAAGGTCGGCGAACGAGGCGAGGAATTTCGACGGTAAGGACAGGATGTCGAGATACTCTCAGGAAGAGACACAGGAAGGCAAAAAGCAACGTCCAGTAAAGACGAGCTGCGCACCATATGAGGAGGGGTCGTCGCTGCTGGGCTCGACCGACCGTTCAGGCGAGCAGAGTAGTGGGAGATGGCGCTGGAGCGCGCATCTGCGGGTGCAGGGTGGTGTGCAACGTAGGAGGACGCTTTCTCCCAGACAGCAGCAGCACGACCACCTGCCCACAGCTCAGCCCTACGTGTGCGGATCGCCATGCTTCTAGCGTCAAAGTCTCTGACTTCTGCCGTCCGGATGGCCCGCCGCACGGCCATGGCCACGGCCATGGTGGCAAGCATGGTTGTCGACATGGGTTGGACATGGACATGGACCGGCTGCCTTTTGGCTTCAGCCTGGACGCAGCCACGACGGCGACAGCCCTAAACGCGCCCGACCCGCTCAACCTGCCTGTCCTGCCTGAACGGATCCACGCTTGCAAGGAATGTGCCAGACCGACTCCCTGTCGAGCTGTTTCCCTGCCCCACGCCTTAGTGTCTGAGCCTTGACGAGCAGAATCTTTCAGAATCCCCCAACGAGGAAAAGGTATGCCGCGGATGATGATAGTGATGATGATGATGGATGAGCTGATGCCCTGCCGCCCTGCCTTGAGCTCACTCTGCACGCTGGGCATGGATTGAGAGATACTTCAGCTTCTCACGGGCACCATTCCCACACCATCAGCAGCCGTGTGTCGACCCTCTCTGGACACTCCCGACGACCATCCTTTCGCCGGATTCCATCTTCTGGTGGGATGTCGCTGCGAAGGGGGTGCCAGAGTCACCGGATGTCACTATACGACGACTCGGTCGCAGCGCCTCCCACTCCGCTTTTCCTCGGGCGCACCCAGCATGGACCTGACAGCGACTCAGCCTCCCACACCGTTCTCCATTGGACTGGTTGACGAGGAAGATGTCGATGAACGAATCACGGCCCGGTCGACAGGAGGATCGTCCATGGTTGGTGCAGACTCGTTCCAACCCGAGTGGCTCGGGACAACCCATTGCATCCCATGATTCGTCCATGAACATTCTAATTATTATTCAATGCATAGGTCTCCTCCGTGCCGCCTCAGCCGACTGTACCGCTCTTCTGGGATCGCCGGGTCAACGTCACAGAAGGATGCGGCCAGACTCCGCTGGTAGGGCTTAAACAACGGGAGGATTGTGATTAGTCAATAAGGCCACCGTCCAGATGAGGGAGAATCTCCTGTGGCAGCTTGACGTCCGACATCCTTATACCGTGGTGGTGGTGATCCGATCTTGGTCTCGACTCCGCACCTGATCCAAAAAAATCTTGACCTCCGGCCCCGGTTCCTAGGTCCGACCAATGTTGCGGAGCCCGTTCGGCACTCACGTGGCCGCCGCATCTGGCGCACTGGAGAACGAATGTGCTGACCGCCGTGTCCACGGAGTCGTCTGAACGGATCAATCAGCGTCTCTAATTGTGGCATCTTTTGGAGGGATGAAGCTTAGTCAGTTCAGCCCTACACGGCGCAACCGAAGTACTGGGATCCTGCCCCATGTGGTCCCCCCTCCCCCTTGCCACGACAGCGGTGTGCTTGTCGTCCTGCCTTGGATCGACCAGAGCCATCACGACTGGGGGAAATACGGGGTCGGACGAGGCTGTCGCGGCGGCCATGCGATTGGATCTGCCCAGCAGGCAACACCCTGTCCGTGGCCGGTCCAGGACGGTCGGCGGGGTCTTGGAGATTCTTAGACGCCCTTAGAACTGTCTCACCCTCTCAATGAGTCGGCTGGCCCTGGTCGTGATTAGCTCTGATGTGGCCGGCGTGCTGGGCCCTGAGAGATTGGCTTCGGATTGGCGCCGGGCGAGCAGCCGTTCATGGGCATTGCACCGGCTCCATTACGTGGTGGCGACGGCGCTGGGGCAAACTTTGATGAACTCGGTTTCGGCAGATGATTGACTGACTTGACACAGAACGTGCTGCAGTGACGATCGGTTTGTCTGACGATCTGCCACAAGACATCAGACAATAATTGGCCTACCGCGGCCCTACAGGGGGTAGGGCTGATCGCTGATTGGTAAGAGTGCTGACTTGGAAGGACGCCCAGTCAATCTGGTGCACAGACCTGGTTCATGGCCTGTACCTCGGTTCTTTCGGCAGCGGGCCAGGAGTGCGAGTGCCAGCACATTCAAAACCGTCGGCATGCCAGTGTATGCAAATCCTCACAAACAGCAGACCTCTCTTGTACGGGAGAGTGTAATACACCGCCCAGACCCAGAAACATCCCTGTGGATGTTTGGCCCCAGGGCCGTGGGTCAATAACTTGCTTTTTGTGGGGATCGACTCAAAGTGCCAGGAGTGTGCCAAGCTCACAGTTTCTGGAAAGAGGGAAGCGAAAGTGGACTCGGCCTGAATCTTTGCACCACCCACGCCCACACCCACGTCCACACCCACGCACACACCCACTCCCTCCGGCGCAGTGAGTTGTGCATCATCACCGCCCTCGGCTTCTCGGGCTTCCGAACTCGGACCAGACAGCACCTATCACCGTCGCATGTCAAGTCGTGCGTTGTCCGACTGCATTCTCTTTCCCTCTTCAGTTGGCCCGGCATGGACATCCCAACTCTGGCCAAGTGTCCTGGGTACAATCTGTACATCGACGGGTAAGTCTCGCTTGGCCGGCGCCCTGGAACCTGGTCTCACTTTTCAGTGCCCGTGCCGTGATGCTGCCTGTGGTCCTCCGCTGGTGGCCATTCCTCTCCTTCCAGGCTGACATCTGACCGCCCCTGCTGATCTGAAAGGCAGATTCATCGCCCTACGCCGGACCAAGGCTCTCAAGAACTGCAATATCACGCATATTGTGTCGGTGCTTGATTGGAGGTTCGACGACGATACACCGCTCATCCGTGGTTATCAACACCTCCACATTCCTGTCGATGACGTCGACGACGAAAACCTTCTCACATGGTTCCCTCGGAGCAATGCCTTCATTCACGACGGCTTGAACTATTGGCACACCAGGCAACAAGCTTCGTCAGAGGCCAGCTCGGCGAATGCTCGCCATGACCTCGGTGAGGCCAATCAGGGAAGCGGAGTCCTCATACATTGGTAGGTCCCATATCTCCCCTGTTTCGTTGCTGCACCTCTTTTTATGACACATCCGGTCGCCACCTCCCTGCTCTTTGCCGTCCACAATGGGAATCACCGTTGCGCTACCAGCCACATGGTACAACGGCGATGCAACTGTCGGGCCAGGAGCGTCGGGTATTGTCTCGCAGATGACGGTGGCAAACAGCAACCCCTTGATTTGGAGAGCCGTCTGTTGTCCGTTCTCGGCTTCACCGATGGTTCTTTTGTCATCATTGCCATGTGGCAAACAGGTGTGCTGAGCTATGTGGCGAGCAAGTTTGATGAGGTTTTCTTGGCTTGGCCTCACCGGGCGCTTTTGCCACGCAGCCCATGCTCGCATCAGCCCCTTTCCACATGTCGGGATGGCGTCTGCTTCGCTGCCTGCCGTCTATCGGTGTCGAGATCGACCTCACCGACTCTTTCACCGTCGTGCGCAACAATCCAAATTTTGACGTGATTTGAATCACGTGACTATAAAATCACGTGACAAATTCATCCTCCTGGACCAAGTCTGAGAAATGCTCAAAGTGGTCATGACGGTGGGTAAAGAGGTGCAAAGAGGAACCTGCATCAATACGATGTACCTGATCGCCATCTCAGTCGGCGGCACGTTTGCGGCCTCATCCTGAGTGTCAGTTGAGACGACGATGAACTTTCCTCCAGTCATCGACTCGGCATGATTACGAGTATTGTTCTCGGCATCGTGCTATATCCATCCATATTCTTCCTTGTTTGACTTGTTCTAACCCGGTCTTCTCATACTGAAGATATTGATCCTCGTTCCCGGCTGACTTTGCACGTTCAGCGCAATGGGCAAGTCCCGCTCTGCGACCGTTCTCCTGGCCTACCTTCTCTGGATATCTCGTCAGCCGCAGTCCCTGGAGCAGTCACAACAACCATTACACGACAGTGCCGTGCCACCTGACATGGTGCCGTTACCGCCGAAGCCGTTGTCCGTGGTGGACGCTCTGACCCTTCTTCGGCAGGGCCGTCCCATCGCCGAACCAAACGAAGGGTTCATGTCACAACTCTACCTCTATGCTGACATGAACTGTCCCACGACACAGAAAGAACTTGAATCCCACAAGCTGTACCGTCGATGGATGAACAGGCGGAACGTCAAGGAATCCCTTCGAATTAACCGCGCTCCTGAAATGGACGACATCCTCTTTGAAGATGAAGACGACGATCATTCCACATCTGATCCCGCCGCGACCGCAGAGCAGCCAGTCCCACTTGACACCAGCGCCAGCCAAGTCGACATCTCCCCCGCCATAGACATCTCGGCGCCCCAAGGGACCTGGAGCGCCCACGCCCGGGTCAACAGCCTGGCCTCAGACCCGTCGACTCCAGAAATCCAAGTTAAATGCCGCAAGTGCCGGCGGCTGCTGGCCCAGTCGGCCTTCATCATCCCACACACCCCCCCCGGGCATCGCGACCCCAGCGTCGTGTCGGACGAGCCGTGTGCGCACGTCTTCCTGCACCCGCTCAGCTGGATGAAGCCAGCGCTCGCTGAGGGCCAACTAGACGGCCGCCTGACCTGCCCGAACCCGCGCTGTGGCGCCAACGTGGGCAAGTTCGCCTGGCAGGGCCTCCGGTGCAGTTGTGGCGGCTGGGTCACGCCCGGATTTGGCGTCGCCCGCAGCAAGGTAGATGAGGTCCGAGTCGACGGTGGGGCGGGCGTGCGAGGTCGAGGCATAGATGTTGCAGGACCGGGTGCCGTGAGGCTACCGCCGGGAATGAGGAAGGGCATGAATGGGAATCTCTAGCGCTGGTGATAGATGGATGGATTGATCGATCGGTCAAGATAGAAAACGCACGAGATGCAGACTACCAGAGAAACTTCAAGACGATACGATATGATACCAATGAGATGAATGAACTTGATTTCTTATCTGTGCGCTGATCAAGATAATCTGCAAAGGGGCATGATTAACTGAGGGATATACCATATAATGCACCGTGGCATATATGGCAACCAGAAGACGAGCTGGCGAGTCTGGACCTTACACTTTGGAGGCATCTAAGCCGCGTTGTCAACGAACTGACTGATGTTCAGGGTGAACGAGGCGTGGCCGAGGAATCCCGCAACCTGGCCAAAGACTCGTTGGCGTCAACCTACCGAAAGATCGGAGACTGGTTTCTGCTCCTGTGCACCTCCTGCTCACTCCCAACATGGCAGCAGGCCAAGCCGAGGATTCATCTTGCATGGCCGCGCACGCTGGCAAATGTTGACATTGAAGCTTCAAGCCCGGCTGACCGGGCATGCGGCGACAATGGCCCAACGAAATGGCACCTGACCGGGCGAAGAGTCACTCTCAAAGGACATCAAGACTGCTGACAGCGAGTTACGTACGTAAGATGCCCGGCTGTCCTTCATTCTAATGATCTCCCCCCGGACAAATCAAAGAAGCGTCGTTCAATGGTGTAGCCGCAATCTAGCCAATGACGGTGGATTCAACGTTAAATTTGAGAAGAAACCAATCAATCCTCAATTTCAGCAATGACGGCTACCCTGACAGAAAAGCCGACTTTGGCATTCCAATTGCGGTATATGCGAGTACAACCCGAACCCAACGTCTCGAGTCACCGAAAAAAAGTCGACTAAAGACACAGCGCTTTACTCGAGCAGTTGGGTTAGACGAGAGCAACAGAGCTCCATTGGCCAAACTTCAGGACACGAATCGAGTACGCAATCATCCCTACAGGACCGAATACGAGCTGCATAATGCGAGTTCGTGCCTCATGCATGTTGCGAGAGACACAAGCAGCCACGTGTTGTCGCGCAAGCGGCCATTCTGCCCTGTTGCCATTTTGACCGGCCTCTGCTGATCAATCTGACCAACTTACATCGGGAAAGTTCCCATTGACCAGCCATGGCGGCGTTGGAATGAGACATGCGGTCAAGTTAGTGCTTATGGCCTCGATGTGCCAAGACAAGCGTACACGAGATAAGCGACGGAATTCTCCAGTGCGTCAGTGGCGACCGAGGCCCGGTGCGTTGTCGACCAAAAGTATGGCCAGGGTAATGCTGACCGGCGTCGGAGCCAAGTCCGAGGAAGCTTCAGGAAGTGGGATCGGCCAGGTATTGTCGGTGCTGCAGGCCGAATGCGCCTGGGACCAGCCCACCAGCATTCGAACCTAACACTGGCCTTGCCAATGGCGGTTTTGTCCACCAACCGGCGGGAGCAGCATCGCCAGGCAGGCCAAGCTGGATCAGGCAACGTCTCCCTTGGGCACGGCAGGGAAGAAGTTGGGGTCCTTTATTCGCTGCTGATTCCGCTTGGCTCGCTCAATGTTTCGAAGTCTGTCGATCCGCATTTGATAGAAGTTCCTAAACCTTGGTCAGGACGACGGGTGGGACAGTCTCGCCGTTGAAGCTTACTTCTGTAGCGCGTAAATCCGTGGCGCGTCATCTGGCTTTGCCTGAGTGTCTGAAGCAGCTTGGATAGATTTGATCTGTGATCGGTTAATCGACACGGTCCGAAGGCAGGCAGATGGTGATATTTTTGACCTTGTCGTCCCTTTCTTTCTCGGCCTTATCATCCTCGTCGTCCTTGGCCTTCTTCTTGCCCTTCTTACGCTTTTGTTTCTCTTCGTACTCTTGCTTGACTTTCTCGATCTCGCGATCCATCATTTCTTTTTTCTTCTTCGCCGCTTCCGCCTCGGCGTCGATGACGGGTGACACAAAGCCTGTGTCAGAAAGATGGCTCTGACAGGTATAAAAGAAATCCTGGACTTGGGAGTTGGCATTTGCACGAGGAGGGGACCACGACGACGAGCTCAAGAACCAACGGTCTAGGAGGGTACTGTACCTTATTATCGGGCGTGATAAGCACTTTGGTGGTGGGTTTGTAGCAAACATAACACGCTTTGGAAGAAGCGTCGGCCACCGTACGGAGGTGCCAGACATTAGGAAAAGGGAGAGCCATGAGGTGATAATTGAGAGTCCTGAATGATCTGGAGCACAACCACCTCCCAAGGAATGGACCTGGTGTGGATATTGGAGTAGAGCGGTCGAGATCGGGCTGAAATCATGGTCTCGGGCGGCGCTAGGTGGTCACGTGATTGTTATCAATGATGTTATAATAGGAGCTTAGTCAGAAAGGCAGTTACGCCTAACATCATAGACAAGCAAGTATAATGCTTTTATAAGCGGCGATAGTCAAGATGAGCCTTGTTGCAGTGGCATTGCTTGCTGGCATGCATGGCCAGTCCCTGGACGCTAATCAAAACACAGCAGGACCACAACAAAGCCCAACTACAGGAAACCCTGAACACTATTGATCATGTCATTCCTGTCTCCATGTTCTAACACCACAAAACGTCTACTCTTGCATTGTCCAAGATCGTTGAGGCCTCCTATTCGACTTAGGAGCGTGCGAATTGAACCCTCCTCACGCATCCGATGACGGTACACACAAAGACCTGGCCCGTGAACCAACCTGAACACGCAGACATCGCTCCCAGCTTGCTAAGCTCTTCAAAGGAGAATCTTGTGCAGAGATCTGGCCTGACCAACAAGAACCAGTGACGCAAATGCCGCTCACAGGCACGAGACCGAGGCAGCACAACAACAAAAGGAAACGGAATATGTTGCAAGATGAGAGTGATGACGAACTAGCCGATGTGGCCCCAAGCACCGCCTTAACGGCCGACGATACAATACAGACCAAGACAACCAAAGTCACAGCCCAAGCCTGCGCCGCCGCATCTATTCCGCTCTACAATCGCTTCCTTCTCAAGTGTAATGCCCTGGCGCTTCGAGCGGAAGAGTGGTCAGATTTCGGCCGGGCGCAGATGAAGCATTACATCTTGACCTTTGTCGGCCCCGATTATGACATTTGGGTTCTCCAAGCACGCTTTCTGAGGATTCCGACAACTGGGATGGATGCTCCATGGTGAGTACCTGCCAATTCAATGTCAACCACCCCGCCTCGCACTGGCAACATACTTCACTTTGAAGTGAGAAAATTAAGCCATACCATCATGGTCATGCTCAGCCAGCCTTGGCCGCCTGGTATCCGTCCCGGCTGTCATATTCATCAGCCTGCCGTCTCATCTACCCGTACTCTCGGTGCTTGCTCCTGCAGCTCCGTGTCCTGTTTCAACGCTGTCCCAAACCCAAGCCCTGCCTTTGGCATGCTCCTTCCACGACCCCAGCTAGCAAACAGAGCTCCTCATCCCCTGCAGCACTGAGTCGCTCCTGATGGCGGTGCCAGAGCATAGCACTCGCCTATTCAGGTACATCCATACCTATCGGCAAAACCTCGACGTCGTTGTGCCCGAGAATCGTCTTCACATCATCCTGGCAGCCAGCTGCATGTTCGGACAAACCCCAACGGTGAATCTCATTGATCCAACTCTCGAGCCTCCGCACCACAGCCTTCGACCTGCATGTTTACTCAAGAGATGGGCAGATATAAGTCGCCACTATGCACGTTCTCTGCATAGCTGCTCACCCTAATTATTACCATGTCGCGGGGACGGCTCTATACAGGGTAGGCTGCCGAGGGCTTAGTTTAAGTAGCACAGTTCACCCCGGAGCACTGTGGTTACACTGGTGATGGATGCTGGTCGGAAATCAGGCCCGGTTCATCCCTCATGGCTGTCTAACCCGGATTATCGTGGCCAGAATGCGCCGAGGAGCTACGGTCCCTCATCTACCTCTGTTTTATGTGGCGCCGCTCCTGGGAGTTGGGACTCGGATCCCAGGAGGTGTTTTGCTCCTGGGAACTCACTCGACGGTCGTGGGAACGTGTCATCGGCTCCTAGGAACGATTCCACCATTCCCAGGCGCTAATTTGCTCCCAGGATTCCGATAGTCTCCTGGGCACAAAGGAGCTATTTCAGGCTGGATCGTCGTCAAGGGATGGTTTTGATTAAGCGCCACATCCCACGTACCGAGTTCTCGTTTGTGGGCAGAAACAACCAGGCTCAATTCAATAAGCATGCCAGCATGCCGTGGTAAAGGGCGATGCCAATACCTTTGTCGAGTGGTCTGACGAAGTTTGCACTGCTTTCAATAAACCATCTCAGTCATCAAGAATCGAAGGCTGGCGTCCCTTATTGTCATTCGAGCTCACCACTTCACGAAGGCAAGCATTCTCTGGATGGACGAACGGACATCGGAAGAATGAGCGAGGAAGGCCATGCTCCTCGTTGGCCAGAGCCAAGTCACCAATGTCAATGAGGCCCTGATGTGAGGAACTGTGTGCTTGGAGGCGCCAGGAGTACGTCCTACACTGGTCAACTTCCTGAATACACTCTGTTTTCCTTGTCTCAGCTCCCTTCTGCTTCTTCTTTCCGCGCCACTTTTGGATTTGGATGCCTTATCTGAGAACCAGCATTTCCCTCAACCAGGCCTCGGCATTACCGAAGCATCTCCCTGCCTCCAAATCACATCCAACACCCACTTCTTAATCTTCCATTGCCCGTCCATCTCATCCCTCATAAGATCAATCCAATACTCTCCACCTACTAAATACTTCGGCGCATCTGGCTCCTTTCCCTTCCCAGGGGGACAATGCTGCGCCAACGCATAAGCAGTGAGAGAAGCAGTATCCGCTCCGTCCTTAAAATCCACGCGGACATTGCTGATCATATGCGTCGTATCCATGGGACCGACCTGCTCGAGGGAGAGTGTACGGATAGTGGAGAGACCGTTGACGATTCTTTTCTGACCGTCGTGTAGCTCGAAGGTAACGTCTTCTCCGGCAAATGCCGAGTTGAAGATTGGGATGTCGTTACGGTCGAAGCCTATAAGGGCGCGATATAAGGCGTCGGTAATGGCTTCGCGTGGGGTAAGGGAGGTAAGAGTGTGTGGGTGTGACATCTTGGGAGATAGTGTGAGAAAGATACTAATTGCGTTTCCTTATGTCTTATGATCCTGTGGAACCGTCCATGATGAGGATATTTATACCTATAGGTCTTCTCTAGATGTACGGAGTATGGTGGACATAGGGTAGGCCATATTCCCATAACCCCGAACGCGGTGGCTTACCTTGTGGCTTACCATCCTTTGGCCAATCACATGCGGTATCGGTTGAGGCTCACCAGGCTCACACTGCGCCAGTCGATAGAAAATTCCGAGCCACCCCCTGCGGAAAGGCCACGTGAAGGTGCATCATTTCCGTGCCTGGATGGAATTGTCGTCAAACCCTAGCTCCATTGAGTGCACGTTACCACGTAGGCTGGTGTCATGATGATCTGCATCGGGATCCCATTTGCGACCGAGCCGTAAGCCACCCAAGCTTTACTTGAAAGGTGTCGCTGGTATTCCGTACTCCGCAGAACTCACTCTCCCACCTTTGCGATTACCAGCTCACGCCCAATGCGCGGTATGTAACCACCGATCAGCTGGTCAAGGATGACGAATCTTAGTTGGATGAGCTGGGTTTCCCGTGCAGAGTCTCAACAACAGGTCAAAGACTCCCAGGCCGCGGTTGGCCAATAACCAGGCTTTGGATGAGAATGGATGTCTCGGAGGAGCCAGCAGCTACCAGTGTCCCGAGGCCAAAGCGCCGTCGTGCGCGAGTGATCACCGAAGCTCGAAGACAACAAAATCGGGCCTCGCAGAAAGCGTACCGTGGGTTCCCCCTTATCTCGGCCCGTTTGAACAGTGATAACCGAGATGAAGTACAGGCCAGAGAAACAAAGAACGCCGAGAGTATTTGCAGCGCAGACAGAAAGGCTTTTCCGGGGCCCGTCGTGAATTACGGCCTAATGTGCTATGTGTGGCCGATGACAATGGTTCTTCGTACGATGCTACAGCAGTCCTCGGAAGCCAAAGAGCACAGCCCCTGCAGAGCACTGCCGGCCCTGATCTACTCGAGCTAGATTTCCTGCAGAATCATAGCCTACAGCAGCAGTCCTTCACTGCGAGCACTGGCAGCGTGTCAGACCCCGGTCCTATAGGCCCTTACGAACCCAGTCCCAGGGAGTATGTTGATTCACTCGCGGTCTCGAGTGTCTCTACTGCTGGCAGTGGTTTCATGGGAATGACAGATCCCACGGTGTCGAATCCAATGCTCTCCCAGGGTTCTTGCATGGCTTCGGCTGCTTTCGGAAACCCTGATTCGTACCTCGACGCTTTACTTCAAGACGACGTCGAGTTTTCGATGCAGCTGGGACCGTCCTTGACCCAACATGACCCAGCACTTCAGCAAGGAATAGAATTCTCATGGACTTCGTCAATTCCCTACTTTTTGCCCTGGCAACCCCCTGCGCCTCAACCACAGATTGGAGCTTCTCGGACGGCAAGCGGCACAAAGGATTGCCTCGGCGGTCTGATCGAAATTTTTAAAGATCGAGGTCTGCGAATTGAAGAAGTTATATCGGCAGGGGTAGAATCCATCTGCAGACGCTGGGTCCAAGGGCCTCGGCAGGAGTCTCCTACACTTTTCTCTGCCCCCGATCCATTCCGGAACATCATTCAATCTTCTCGCACGACGACATTATTGGGGCTTATCTGCAATGCACGTTGTATAGGAATACGCCTCCAAGATCTCCTCACACCTAAATATCCCTCGCCATTCTACGATCCTGACAAGGCAAACGTCGATCCTCAAGCTCTCCTAGCCGCGGCTAGTAAACCATCAATGCCTGTGAATCTCAGGCCAACGCTGCCTCAGGTGACATTTCCACACCCCGCATACCTCGACCTCTTACCATTTCCCGAGCTACGTGCGCGGGCAATCACCCTCACTGCAACCATGCCTCATATCTTCAACCCGCTAGATCTGAAATGGGACCTTCTCGAGGACGGACTAGTCTGCGGGGGCAGCGAGAATTTCGGCAGCGAGCCTTGGGATATGCGGAATTGGGAGGCAGCACCTTGGTTTCTCCAAAAATGGCACATGCTGATAGACGGCGGGACGGGGGAGATACGCAAATCCAAAAACGATCTCGTCCTTCCACCGGGCCCGTCACCTGTTCCAACATTACTCGGAAACAGCCTCGCCGCGCGACGAAAGAGTCGTTGAAGGCGAGGCGCGAGAGATGCTGAGGGCAAAAGAGACATTGGTCATTCTCGCCCCTCTCACAAAGGTGACAGAGACTATGCTAGAGTGGCAGATGTCGAGGACGTCTACCCAGGAGAGGATGGGTCCATTCGCGTCGTCAGATGGAAGCCATTTTTGGTCACGAAGGAGGACCTTGTCGGCCGGATACTACAGCAGCGATGTGAGGAACTAGAGTAGTGGAGGAGGGCCGCGAGTACATAAGTGGTAGACCAAGAAGTAAAGAGACTGAAGAGACCTTAATAGACGGGCGATCAGACTCTGCAAGGCAGTCTCAGAGCCAGCAGGAGGCATCTCGGCGTCGAAGTAGAAAATTCAAACCAACAAGGGCATCCAATAGAGCCTGAACGCACCCACGCCTTCCAGAGGACCATACCAGAGGCACCCTTTTTGGTCACCTCCAACCTATCTTTTCGGCTGCTTGACGCTTGTGATGTTGCTGCACCTACCCCCTTCCAGTGCTCGAATCCTTGATCCACAAAAACCGGTGTTTTACGACATACAAGCGACATGGATTTCTGGGGAGCGCGGGGCATGCTTCTTGTCTTACCGCACAATCTCAAGGTGAAATGACATAGATCAAGACTTCACGGGAAAGCATAATGTTGTGATCTGCCTTGTCTAAGCCTGATGGGCGCTTGTGGGCGCTCAGGTGCTAACCGCGCGGTTTCGGTCCCTCAGCTGTCCAGCCAGTCACACCGGATGATGCCTCCAAGGTGGTGCCTACAGGCCTTCCCCCAGTTCTGTCATCCATTCAGGTCTGATATTCCTCTCTGCAGACCGATGGGCATTGCAGTATGAGGTTTACCGCTTCCCGGTTCCATGAACTGGAAGAGCAACTTTCCAATACAACATCCAGCCTCTTTGCCAGAACAAGACCTCGTGGCGGCACCACATCACCAGCAAGAAGCCACCAATCTTGAGTTGCAGCGTGTGCAGGGTGATCTGTTACTGGCGCAGACGTCAGTAACTTTGTTTGTCACCAAACTCGGATCCTTGGATGCGGTTCGGTCCCTTTGCCTCCATCTGAAACGACTTCAGGCGAAACCACCCAGCTGTGTGATCAAGCAGATGAGGAATATCGATTCATCACGGACTGCGATACTTTACTCTGCTCTGAATGTCTCAGGCAGGCTACCCCTAGCGAACCTGTCAACGAGATGCCGCGGTGTCGAGAGCAGTTCGAATTCGACTGTCGTTGGTGTAACTCTGGGTTCTGGGCATGGCAAGCGCTTGCTGTTCCATATTCGACCACTCGGATCCCAGAATTGGAAGCTCTCAGTAGGGCTATTACTGAGTTTACTTCTAGCCAGATCTCAGCCCGAGGGAAATGAAAAAGTGAAATGCCCAAGTGCACACTATCATTCTCTGCTATCTCTATCATTCAATCTATATCCCTAGATTGAGCGATATCTGCCAGATTCATGCTCGAACCAGACCGGGAAAGGTAGCTCTCGATGCCGGACCCGCATGAATTCTATAAGGACCTCTTGAGCTCCGAGTCCTCTTTCCTCAAGCAACGCTACAACTCACGGTCGACGTTGAAGATTCCCCAATGACTGCGCCGGTATGACACTTCTGAAGGAGAAATGGACGAGCCCATGAGCGGGCCAATCAAAAAGGCGGATGCGGCCATCTGCCCCAGGAACAATCGCTGGACGATAGTTAAGATGGCCACTCTTATCGACGAAAGCAGCGACTTCGACAGGCACATTTTGGTTCCACCGATTGCGGATTCGGACTGTTCCTACCACGGCCCCACGGTTCGAAGAAACTCACGAGACCGCCTTGCTCGTGGGTAACATCCAAGGAGAATTGAATACGGAGACCTGCCGGAACAGGCCGAAGTTGCCCGTCCGGGAGTTGCCCGTCCGGGACTTGCCCGAATCTCACGGTCGGATTTTGGGTTCATGGAATAACAGGCCGTTCCCAGACAATGGGTATTTGTCGTGATTCATACTCTGAGGTCGAGCAACGAATGTTGGCGAATTGGGGGGCTTTCCGTCGTGAGGTCGACAATCTCATGGTGTCCGGCCGGCCGGCTGTGGACTGTTGGACTGGAGGCTCTGTCAGCTTGCTATCACAGAGCAGGAGATTAAGAGGTGCTTAACCATTTCTAGTGATGACTAATCGAGACTTGAATCAGTTTTGGAGGAAGACGCTGTAGAGGTCTGGTTAGAGACTGAGAAGGTGGAAAAGAATGAATAGCGTTAAAGATTGTAGCTAAGCACAGGTGGACATTCACTCTGGTTTTCTCACTCGACGACTCTGGCTATTACGACAACCTCCATGAAGATGTCAGTCACTGTTTGGAGTCCAGAAGATGTTCAGGAGATCTTTAGATCTTGGGACTGGGACTGGATGGCTGACACCAGATGCTTTCCGACAAGCGATCAGCACTGTTGTAGGCGTGATATCAGTCCTGGCATCATTGTACAAGCCCAGGGTGCGCAGCAGGGGCTGAACTCGGTCTTCACTTTACCATCGGTGATATCATGTCTATGACAGATGAAGCGGGCCAGTCTCTGATTCAGCAACAGCAGCCAGGAGGTTTCTGTCATCTTCCACAACATGCCCTCCGGTGCCGAGATAACGGGAAGACCTCGGCTTTTGCAATCATCCACTCTGGCTTGACTAGAGCGCTTTCGAAAAGGCAGCAGAGGTCATATTCAGAATTTATGGCAATGGGGTTGATGTTCACAGCCTGGCGGCGCAATATGCCATTTGTGCCTGGTACCCTGCGGAAATGACCTCATGTCGCTTACCTCAGTTCCGCTTTGAAGAGGTTGTTGATTGAGCCTGTGCTCTCCAGCTCCGTGAGCATGAACTCCTTTGGCCCTGTGATTTTTCTGGCTCCATAAGCGTGCGCTCCTTCTGGCCCTGTGGGTTTTCTGGCCCCGTGAGCGTACGCTCTTTTTGGCCCTGTGGTTTTCTGGTTCCGTGAGCGTACACTCTTTTTTGGCCCTGTGGTTTTTCCGGCCCCGTGAGCGTACGCTCCTTTTAGCCCTGTGGTTTTTCCGGCTCCGCGAGCGTACGCTCTTTTTGGCCCTCTGCTCTTTCCGGCTCCGTGAGCGTACGCTCCTTTTGGCCCTGTTGTTTTTCCGGCTCCGTGAGCGCATACTCCCTGTGACCCTCTGAGCGTACGCTCCTTTTGACCCTCTGCTCTTTCTAGCTTTCGTCATCGTACGCTCCTTTTGGTCCTCTGCTCCTTCCGGCTCTGTGATCGACTCACTCTTGATGCTCATTGTGAACCAGCGGAGCTGGGAGGAGTTTTCTTTAGACAAACCGGGCATCTGCCAGGCAGATTATCGTCCTGGATATCAATGGTCCTCGGAAGACTTCTTTTCGTGCCATCAGGCCCATTGCAGGGTTCTCGACCAGGACGGGCGTCTGCCGCTGGGCATCGAAGATAGTCCGCAGAGTAGTCATGTCCACAACCTCTGTCACCCGTGTACCGTTGAACCCTGATATCGCACATCTGCAATTCTAAGTTGACTGTAAAACCCTTCTGAAAATGTTCTTCAACGCAGACTTTATTGCAGAAAATGCAGATGCTTTTACATGCACAGGAATAGTGAACCTGCGTAGCACCAAAGGGATGAGAAAGCGTGGCCGCGTGTATGTGTTGCTCAGAAGCAGCGGGGCTGAAATTGGACAATTCTGCCAAGCCTACCAAGCCTGCCAAGCGCCAAGGCCCTACTTCCCCTCTGCCTTTCGCCTACTCTTTCCCGACTTCCTTAGCAACCATGTCAGACAGTTCTTCCCTGGAACCCAAACGAATAGTGATCCTTTTTCGGTCCCGAAAGTCTGATGCACAGATTGCAAAAGCCTTTCTTCAACACTCAAGTCGTCCCGACAGCGAATTTGAGAGGAACGTGCACTACATTCATTTCTACCCTGATAGAGATGACAATGGCACAGATTGGTTTCACTTGGTCTTCGACCTGAATGCTCAGCACCACTCTAATGTAGACCCCACCACGGTTCCACTCGAGATCTACAAGGCAAAAGAGATTGGTGATGATGGACCACTGTGAGTTGTTCCTCTACCCTGTAACTCCATCCTGACTCCTTGCAGGTCCTTCAAGCAGATACTGGCCTCGAAACAGCCTGTTTATTTTCAACAAATACGAGGGCTCACCAATCGCCTTACATGGGGCACTTCAAGATAGTGTCTCAATAACTCATTTTGGATACTGTATGACAAGGCTTGAGTGGAAAATGTCACTATTTCTGAAAGAAGCATATTGCCATTCAATCTCGCCAACGAAACGCCTAGTAATGGCTTTTTCAATACCTTGATTAGAAAATTAGGATCCTAATCCTCGTGAAACTGCTCAAGGTCTAGAGCTTCTGTCAATACTGCATCGCGAGCTCTTCGGCACTCAACTTTAAGCAATTGGTTATGGACCTGATGTTGCCGTATTTCTTCCTGGGTCTCTCCGTCTTACCATCATGCTCCTCAATCCTTTGGTCCGTGTATGACTGCGACATAAGTCGCCAAGTACCAATTCATCTCAGGAGTCCAAGAGTGCTAGGAGGCTACTCCCGGGACCTCGAGGCTCCCAGGCACCCAGGACTACTGGGATGCTATACTGGGACCCCAAGCTCCTAGGAGCTTCGTATTGGACACTCTTTTGGCCCTGTGCTGTTTCTGGCTCCGTGGGCGTGCTATAAATAAGGCTAGTATAGGAAATAGCTACTGCAACAAAGCCAGGCCAACATGACATGGGATCCGAAAATCGCAAGGCAGCGAAATGAAGCTGGAGAAGGCTCCGAATCGCCATCGCCCTTCTCGCTTTGATAGTTACTGGAGTTTCGTATTCAAGATCCACAATCCGCAAGATAAGACCCAAGAAGTCCTGTGTACAATGATCAAAGTCTTGGTGGGTAGGTGGTCATACTAGGCCGCCCATTCATGTTTCCTTGCTGGCGCAAACCAGCCCCGCACAGCCAGACTATCATGAGCCAATATGGTGTCACGGTCACATATTGGGGGACGCCACAGTGGGCAGGGGAAGGGGCTGAATGGGTAAACAACACGCGGCAGCATCATCATTGGGGCTGGGGCACTGGAGTTTGGTTGGATTCGCGTTGAGGGCGGAGAGGCACATATTTCGATATTCTTATAGACATATCTCTCGAACGAACGAATCGACGAAAGCTTTGTTGTACGCTTCCGTTTTCATCATCATGACGTCTGCTCCTGCTGCTCCTTCCACGCCGCGTGCTTGCGGTAGACGTCGCGGCGGAACGTCTGCTTCAGCGCGGCCACCGCGTCGACGTCGACCGGCAGCGCAGCCTGGACGGCGCCGACGCCGCACAGGCCGTTCTTGCGATCGATGAACCAGGCGAGCGTCAAGCCGCCGCCCCACGTCAGCGTACGCTCGCCGTACCAGCCGTTGACGTCCTGCAGCATCAGCAGGCCGCCCAGGCCGTGGCCCACCTTCATTCCAGGGTCGGTGCCCACGCGGAAGAAGACACCCATGGGGCTGGCCAGCGCGGCCTGGTGCCCCGCGGTCGCTTCGGGGCTGAGGTGGTGCTCGAACATGTCGTCGACGGTGGCGGGTTTGAGCAGCTTGCCGTCGTTGGCCAGCAGCGAGCGCAGCACCTTGACGTAGTCGGCGCCAGGCATGAACAGGCCATGGCCGCCAAAGTCTCCGCGGCTGCGCTTGTTCATGTCGCCGCCGCCACCGAGCACGGCGCGGCCGAGGGCGTCGGGGTCGTGCGGGTTGAGGTCGACGAGGCGGGCGCGCAGGTCCTCGCGCGTGACTGGGTAGAACTGGGCGTCAACGATGCCGAGGGGGTCACAGATGCGCTGCTGCATGTGCTCGCCCAGCGTGCGACCCGTCACCCGCTCCACCACGCGGCCGGCCCAGTCGAGCCCGGGGCCATACATCCAGCTGGCGCCGGGCTGGAAGCCGAGCGGGTAGCTGAACGCCTCCTCGACCGGCCGGCGCCTGTCTTCTTGCGGAGGGTCGAACTTCTGGCGCCACCGGGCGACGTGCGGGTTGATGAAGTCGTAGCTCATGCCGGAGCTGTGCGTGAGCAGCATCTCGAGCGTGACGGGCCGGGCTGGCGGCTCGAACAGGGGGGTTTCGCCGTCATCGGAAAAGCCAGTGATGACCTGCTTGGCGGCGAGCTCGGGGGCGATGGAGGACAGGTCGCCAGTCAGGGTCAGCAAGCCGTCGTCGACGCACTGCAGGGCGGCGATGGTGGCGATCAGCTTGGTGGCCGAGGCCAGGTACAGCACGTCGTCGAGCCGCTGCGGCCGCTTCTCGCCCGACAGCAGGGTGCGCTCCCCAAGCGCCTTGTCGTAGACGAAGCGACCCTCGGCGTCGGTGGCACAGATGACGGCGCCGTTGATCTTGCCGGCGTCGATGGCCGCCTGGAAGCTAGTCTCGATGTCGTCGGCCATGGTGGAGGCAAAATGCCATGGACTCGCTGATTTATGGCATCATTTTGATGAAAGATGCAGGATTATCATTCTCTCAACCTACCAGTGTACAGAAGGAAGTTGGATATATCACACGCCAAGGTCCGTGTTTTTTGTGAGCTCTGTATCACGTGCGTCCCGTGACAAACGACCAATCAAATTTCAATCAAAGAAAGAGAGGGACACAGAGAGAGTATCGGCAGAGAAATGCCTTGAAGACTGCCCTGTTCGTTCGCTGCTTTAGGGCGCACCGGCTGGTGACTCATATAGCGGGAATGACTCGGGACCGCCCCATTCCACCGCCCCATTACTTGGCATGAAAGGTACCTGTAATCCAGTGCAAATTTGTGTATATTGAGGTACCTGTCCGGCATCGATTCCTGTACAGGCCGAAGAGCGTCTGGACATCTCCAGGGACGATCACAAGCAAGAAGGTGTGCGCATCCTGCGATTCGTCGCCGTGCCAACGAGGCGTCTTGCCTCTCCTCAAGCTGAGCCTCCTATTAGATAGAGCTTAGCTGTACAGTGTCTTGATCTTGCTAGTCTAATCCTTACGCTTCCCAGCTCCAAGGAAAGTTCCGCGGCTCTAAGACTGCGATCAAGCGCGGCCTCGACGATAGAGTCATTCGTGATTGAGGTTGGATCATCTCAGACTGCGAGAGGAATACTTTTGTGAAGAAGATGGACTGCCCGATCGAGTATTCTAGGCGCCTATATAAAGGCCGTAGGCACGAATTCAGGCTTCAAACATTAAGGCAACGGACAGTTGCAGTCAGTCCAGATTAGATAACTATTTACATACAAACTTGTACCTGAGTTGAGGTAGAGTACCTTCCTGCCAAGGAATGGGGTCTGGAATTGGCCGGTCCCGAGCTTTGTGTTCACTCCGCGAGCGCTTGGCATCCAGCACACCTACAACACCGGCGTGGGTAGCATCTTTGATAGAATAATCAACACACCACTTAATTCATCATAGAGACCCTCACTTTCATATTTCTACTTTGAGAGTAGTGTCGCGAAATGCTGTCCAGGCTGATCAGTTATCCGCAACCAATCTAAAGAGGACAAAGGTAAACACACATGCCGGAGATAATTACCAACGCTCAGCCCCTCCACACTGTACTGCTTTGCGCTTCAGGTGTCGGGCCTCTGCCTGGTGGCTCTGTATCAAGTGGAAACTGCTCTCTCCTCCATAGCAGATACTCAGTCGCCTTTGAAGATGGATCTCTCTCCATCACAGGTTATCGCACAGAATCCGATCGGTAATCGCTTAGATTCAAAAGTGGTGAGAACCATCGAATCGGCACCAAAGATCTCACTGACAGTTTTCAGGCACAATGACCTGATATCTGATCCGACCCTTACCCTTGCTAACCTTCCGGCGCCTCGTTTACTTCGATCCCCCGATGGCAGTAGTACGCTTCGGGGCGAGCTTGCCACAGTATCCGCAAGACTCGAATCAAACAAACAGGGCCTCCAAGTGGAAATAATTTGCATATTATTGCGAAGTTATATCCTGCGCTAAACACCACTGGTAAGAATCACTCGACCCAAGCCCCCGGCATTCGGCTCGAACTCTGAGCTTCATGCTGTCCTAAAACAGGCCCATTTTCCAGCCATTCCATCAGAGTATCGAGTACAGCTTGAGTATGAGGGTGTGAAGGACCGACTACCTTCATAAAAAGCTGCAGGCAGGAAGCCATCAACAGCGTAGCTTCATCGTCACGACGTTGGTGCTTAAACGTCCAAGCCAAATTGTTCATGCTGGTCAGCGTGTCTGGGTGCTCGGCCCCCAGCACCCTCTTTCTCGTCTCCATCGCTTGCACCTCCAGCTCTTCCGCCTGCGTCCATCGGCCTTGATTCCAAAACGTCGACGCCAGGTTGGCCATGCTGGTCAGCGTGTCTGGATGCTCGGCCCCCAGCACCCTCGAACTCGTCTCCATCACTTGCACAAACAGCTCTTCCGCCTGCGTCCATCGGCCTTGATTCCGGTACGTCGACGCCAGGTTGGCCATGCTGGTCAGCGTGGAAGGATGCTCGGCCCCCAGCACCCTCTTTCTCGTCTCCATCACTTGCACAAACAGCTCTTCCGCCTGCGTCCATCGGCCTTGATTCTGGTACGTCGACGCCAGGTTGGCCATGCTGGTCAGCGTG
>Ga0255336_100137_pt1 | contig 162838 bp, 157 predicted proteins | sample MeOH1_35cm_T3_17_FD_189102 | JGI IMG/M metagenome (GOLD analysis project Ga0255336, IMG submission 189102) | Sandy soil microbial communities from University of British Columbia, Vancouver, Canada - MeOH1_35cm_T3_179 | ecosystem: Engineered > Artificial ecosystem > Sand microcosm > Unclassified... | reverse complement strand
TCAGGAGTATGCAACGAAGTGGCTGTGGTCATACAATCACGAGCGGCCGAACACCGCCATTGGCGGCGTGCCGCCGAAACAGAAGTTGCCCATCGCGGCATGACCTCTACTTCTGAGCCCCGTTAAAAACGGGGAGACTGCCGTAGAGACCGGCGCCGGATACTACCTCGTGCATCCGCCGCGCAATGAATATCGAGAAAAGTTGAAGCCGCTTCTGAAGTGGTTACTCGCCAGCGTTGCAGCGTGAGAGGCAAGCGGGCAGTCTGGAATGTCAAAGCTTCAAGTCTGGTTTATCTGAGCGATTGACACACGTCCACGGGCGGGAGGTATTTTCGAACTTTACCATGCGCTCTCGGCGCTGACTCTTCATTCGGTGCAGCAGCCCCAGGCAGGTATACCTGATCCCGTCTCGCGGCGACATTCCGCGGTCCTGACCGGTGAGGCAGCCTGATGGCGCCATGCGCACCCAGTTCACTCCCCGCGCCCGTACCATCAAGATCCAAGGACCCGATGCTGCGCGGACGTCTCATCAGTGGCGGGGTTCAACACTGGCCCTGCCGAAGACCCAACGTTTTCTATCAGCTCCATCAGCCACTGGCGAGTCCCGGACGACGGCCAGCCTTTCAGGTTTGAAATGGCTGCCGCTCTACCCGTCTTTCATGGCGTAGGCAGTGAACTCCGGTGGAGAATGGACATGTCGATTCATCATACGAGAATTACCGGCAGCGATTATGCCGCCATGGCCGACCTGGTCAAAAAGTACAAAGTCACGGTCGCCCGTCACACGGTGGAGAAAGTACGCGACGGGTACCGGGTCGATGCGCACGCGAGCGACGCACAAATTCAAGCGCTTGAGGCAGCCGGCTACACGGTGGAGCATCTTGAGGATGCTGAAGCTGAGGGCAAAGCGCGACAGCGGGAGATGCGCGACAACGCAGGAGCCGCCTTATCGGTCGCAACGGCCACCGGATACCTCGACGTGTCTCACGTCGAAGCGGCGCTCGCCACCGAAGCCGCTGCTCCAAACGACCGGTTCACTACGTTGATCAGGTTGCCGAACGAGACATGGGAGCAACGCGCCTGTCACGCACTCAAAATTGGCAATGGAAGTGGCCCGGGGCGCACCGGAATCTATCTCCTTGGAGGCGTTCACGCGCGCGAGTGGGGCAGCCCGGACATTCTCATCAACTTCATACAACAGCTAACCAACGCATATCGGGCCAACACGGATATCACCATTGGCAATAGAACTTTTACCGCTGCACAGATCAAATCCATCGTGGATACGAAGGATATTTACGTCTTTCCGCAAGCCAATCCGGACGGACGGCACTACAGCATGACGACAGAACCGATGTGGCGCAAGAACCGTCGGCCGGCGCCGGCTGGGCATACTCAATCGCAATGCGTCGGGGTGGACGTCAACCGGAATTACGATTTTCTGTGGAATTTCCCGAAATACTTCGATGCGAACTCTCCCGTTCAGAACTCCACCGATCCGTGCGATCACGATGTGTACATCGGTCCAGCGGCAGCTTCAGAGCCAGAGACAAAAAATGTCGTGTGGATGTTCGACACGTTTCCGCATATTCGCTATTTCGTCGACCTACATAGCTACTCCGAAGACATTCTTTACAACTGGGGCGACGACAACGATCAAAGCACTGATCCGCAGATGAATTTTCAGAATCCTGCATACGACGGAAAGCGCGGCATTGCCGACGATAAGGCTTATCGTGAATACATTGCGGCTGAGGACAAGAAACTTGCCGTCGGACTGGCAAACGAGATGCGTGACGCGATCAAGGCGTCGCGTGGCAGAGTCTACAAGACCGAACAGTCAATGAGCCTCTACCCGACAGCCGGCACATCGGACGACTACGCCTTCAGCCGTCACATCACGGACGCTAAAAGAGCAAAGGTTTTCTCCTACACGATTGAGTGGGGCAGCCCGAAAAACCCTACACCGTTTCATCCGCCCTACCCGGAGATGAAGCAGATCATCGACGAGATCACCTCGGGACTGCTTGCCTTTTGCATTTCTGCGAATTGACGATCTCAGTAGCTATCCTTATCAGATAACTTTATCGGCTGCGACAGTGATGCTCGAACCATGGCATGTGGCGAGCCGTTCCTGGAGAACGGCACTATGACATGCCGCGTTCAACATTAAACCACTCATCATCCGCGGCCAATTCTTCCGGGCGCACGCCTGAGTGCCGCCGGATTCATTCGAGTTGTCCACGTATTAGTTGGGATTTTTTCGCAATGCTTCTGCAAGCAACGCAACCCATCGTGAGGCAAGCCGATGAAAGTCATCCCGTCTATCCGTGCCGTCACGCTGTGGGCATTTTCGGTTAACTGCTTCTCGGACCCGGTCACTTACCCGCCGCTACCGGCGCTGAACATCGACATCAGCCAGACGTCGGTCTCGGGAATTTCGTCGGGCGGTTTCATGGCGGTGCAACTGGCGGTGGCGTATTCGTCCATCATCAAGGGCGTAGGCGTCGTCGCGGCCGGCCCCTATTACTGCTCACAGAACAACGTGCTGATCGCGACAACAAAGTGCTCATGCACCATCCAGCCTGCAAGCTTATGCCAGGTCTCGCAGACCAGCACCGACTTGCCGACGCTCGTAGCGTTCACGAAGACATCGTCGGCGAATCACCTCATCGACGATGCCGCTAACATCGCGCGCCAGCGCCTCGTCACCCTCTCCGGCGCGGACGACACCACCGTGCCACGGCCGGTGGTCACGCAGTTGCAGGCCTACTATTCGGCACTCGGCGTACCGGCGCAAAGCGCGTCGACAATCGAACTGAGCGACGCGGGCCATACCATGCCGACCATCAACTACGGCGTGGCATGCTCGAAGACCGAGTCGCCGTTCATCGGCAAGTGCAATGTGGATGGCGCAAAGGCGATACTCGGCTGGATCTATGGTCCCGCCCCGCTCGCGCCACCCGCAACGACAACCGCGCAAAAAGGCCGCTATCTGCGCTTCGATCAGAACCGCTATCTGCCAACCGACCGTCCTTCGAGTTTCACGTGGACCACGGGCATGGACAGCAGCGGCTGGCTCTATGTGCCGCGCGCCTGCGATGCCGGCGCGCCCTGCCGTCTGCACATCGCGCTGCACGGGTGCGAGCAGGGCCAGGACTATTTGCCGATCGATTCGCCGCCGGGCGGCGGTCTCCTCTTCGGCACGACGTTCGTTCGGCATGCGGGCTATACGCAGTGGGCGGACAGCAACCAGATCGTCGTGCTATTTCCGCAGGCGCTGTCGATTCCCGGTTTGAACCCGAATGGATGCTGGGACTGGTGGGGCTACACGGGCAGTCACTTCGCCGACCATCAAGGCGTTCAGATGCGCGCGATTCGCAACATGATCGATCGGCTGACTTCGGGCGCGAGTCATTGATCGACCGGGCACGCGAAGCAACGGTGAATCCAGGCGAGACACCCGAGGAAACGCCGTACCGTCTTTCGTGCGGCGGCGACGGCCGTCTCCGCACGGCTGATAAGCCCCGCTCATGCAACGACCGCCGGCAAGGCGTTCGGCAGTCGCGGCTTGCCGGCGATGCGCGGGCCGGCGCAAAAGTCCTTTTTCGGGACGGCACCTTGAACTGGTGCGCAGGGGCGCGAAAGGGCCGACGACTCTACCGTCGCAGATACGATCGCCGCCTACCACACCACCCTCGCGGCGACTATCAAGAATGGCAATCAGACCTGGCTCCGCTATAACTACGGCGGCTACGGCGAGCACAATGACGGGAGCAACGTCGACGGCCCCGGTGTCGGCCGCGCGTGGCCGATCTTTACCGCCGGGCATGTCGGCGTCACGATCAGCGTCAACGCAAAGACGCAGCCCGGGCAGTGCCTGTACATGACGGGTAGCACTGACGCCCTCGGCGACTGGAATATGAAACAACACAGTCAAATCTACTGGCGAGCGGCAGCGTCCAATACAACTACTCCCGCAAAAACGCGGGCAGCTGCGCGACGTAAGAGAACTTGCCGGGCAACGGCAATCGTACGCTCAATGTGCCGCCTTCGGGCAGCACTGCGTTGAACGATACAGTGGGCTGGAGGACGCGGCAAGAAGGATTCTCCGGGCCTTCGCGCTCGGGGTTCAAAACGGGAATGGCCTTCGACAGCCACCCCAAACAGCGCGACCTGTCCCATTCAAAATCCACAGCCCGCGCCGTCTTGTTTAAAGGAGTGCGGCACCCTTCTGCACTGGCCGTGCGGCAGCCCGCATGACGCAATCCATCCGTCACTGACTCGCTGCGAGACAACCGTCGCAGAGAGTATTCGCCTGCGGTATATCGTAGACAGACCCCCAACCCATCATGCTGGAGGTATCCAACTCGTTCGTGCCGCACAGCGGGAGCATCCCGCCGTGGCGCCGTGTGCTTGTCGTAACGTTGATGAACAGGAGGCACTTATGTTGGCAACAAAAGTTGGACTCGTCGATGCGACGGGCGAGGTGGATTCACAAACGATGGCGGCGGTGGCCGCGGCCATCAACGTCCAGGTGACGAGGGACTTGCCGCAATACTGGTCGGTGAAAGCGACAGTCTCGTATCTCACCGACCCTAAAAAAATCCCGCAGGGCGTGTGGCCGGTTCAGCTCGTCAAGTCCCTGCCGCCAGGCGAGGGAGGCTTTCATATGACACATCATAACCAGCCCTACGCGAAAGTGATCGTCACCCCGAACAGTGAAGAATGGGCAGTCGACGCAAGCCATGAAATCATAGAAATGCTGATCGACCCGAACGGCAACCGGCTCCAAACCTCGACCTCGATCGGGATCGTGAACGGCCGCATCCAGGACGGCACAGGCCGCTTCGAATACCTGATCGAGGCCTGTGACCCGTGCGAAGCCGATCCTTACACCTATACGATCGACGGAATATCGGTGTCCGATTTCATCACCCCTCACTTCTACGACCCGCAGGTCACCGCCGATGCGCGCTACAGCTTCACGGGCGCGATCAAAAAACCGCGCGAGATCTTGCCTGGCGGGTATATCAGTTGGATCGACCCGAGTACTGACATGATGCAGCAGATTCTCTGGGTCGACCCGAACAAGCCACCGGTTCAGCGCAATCTCGGACCCGCATCGAGCGGCAGTCTGCGTCTTTTTGTCGAATCAAAGACGTTCCATCTCTCACGTCAAGACCGGAAGCCGGCGACGGAAGAAACAAAGGCGAAGAGGTCAGCCTATCGCGAAGCGTTGGCCGCAGCGGCCGCGACGCGTGCCCAATACTATAAATGAGGGTGCTCCGGCCTGACGACGATGAAGCCTTGTGACGCAGGCGCCTGGTGGTGAAGAAGAATCCAGCGAAGCATGCATCAGCAACATGGCTGCATGTCACGACGGTGCGGTGGTCACCGTCGATCTTTTAGTAATGCAGAGAAGGCGCTGTGGACTGTGTGTTACCCACCACCAGCAAAAACATAGCCATCAAGATTAGCTATAGACTCGGCCGAGCTGTGGATGACGGTTTGACCCCCACCGAAGCGCCTGCAACGGTATCGCACCTGCTGTACTTAACTCGATGGCCAAACGCGTTCCCGGCTGTGCCGGTGGTTAAGGCTTTATTCGAGAGTCGTGCGGAATAGCGGGCCGCTCTCAAAGCGGTGACCCGAGCCCACCGGCCCGGCACCCACGCTCAAGACAACCGCCCTATGGTGTCACCCCCCACCCCCACCTCGTAAGAATAAGCAAACCCTAACAACGCCCCCTCATCCCATTGCCTCCCCACAAAAATCAGCCCAAACGGCGCCCCAGACGCATAGAACCCCGCAGGCACCGCAATCCCCGGCAAGCCCGCAATATTGATCTCGCCCACCGTCGTCTCCTGAATGACATCCTGACCGTGAAGCGCAGGAAGCTCGCCTCGCATCTGCGGAAACACCAGTGCATCGAGCCGTTGCGCATCCATCACCGCATTGAAAATCCGCAGATAGCGCGCCTTCACTTCGACGAATTCAGACATCTCCGGCGGCGCCGACGGATCAGCCAGCGCGGCAGTGAAATCCGCGAGACTATGCAAATAGCGCAGTATCCCCTGCGCCCCAAAAGGATCGTCATCCTTCGTCGCCGCAGCGAATTCCGCGAAGGTCTTCAGCGACGCATGCTTGCCGAGCCGCTGAAGATACTTCTCCAGATCGTACGGAATCGATTCCAGACCGCGCGCATCGAAATGCGCTAGCGGCGGCGTCGGCTTCCTCAGTTCGGCGAACCCGGAGCCCGCGAACGGATCGTCAACGAGAATCGCACCCAGACCAGCCAGTTCGCCCTTGACCCGCTCATACAGTACAGCAGCTTCGTCGGACAAAGGCTGATTGCGCCAGCCCGGCCCATACAGACCGATGCGCTTGCCGTTCAACGCCTTCGAGTCCAACGCCGCGGTATAACCACCTTCCGGTTGCCGGCCGACGCTCGCGAGCGTCTTCGGGTCTTCGCTCGAATAGCCCGCGAGCACGTCGAGGCACAGCGCGGCGTCCCTCACGTTTCGTGCAATGGGCCCCACCACATCGCGGTTACCCGACAGCGGCACCACGCCCGCATTCGGCACCAGCCCGATAGTCGGTTTGATCCCGACGAGGTTCTGCGCCGACGCGGGGTTCTGAATCGATCCGCCGGTCTCTTCCGCGAGACCGAGTACAGCCATGCACGACGCAACCGCCGATGCCGTCCCCGCACTGCTGCCGCCCGGCACCCGATCGGGCATCACTACATTGATCGTGGGGCCGGCCCAGCTATCGTTCGCATGCGAGCCGGTGTGGCTCAGGATCGGCACGTTCGTCTTGCCGAGCAGGATCGCACCCGCGCGGCGCATCCTCGCGACGACCGGCGCATCACGCTCGGGCATCAGGTCGACGCCGCCTTTCTTGCTGTACAACTTCGCCCATCCTGCGGTAGTCGGAAAGCCGACCATGTCCATAGGATCCTTGATGACGACCGGCACCCCTGCAAGCGGACCCAGCGGTTCGCCGGCAGCGCGCCGCTCGTCGATCTTGCGCGCGTCGTCGATGGCCGCCGGGTTCAGGAAGATCACTGCGTTGTACTTCCCGTTGTCGCGCTCGATCCTGTCGAAACAGGCGCGCGCCAGTTGCTCGGCCGTGAACGTGCCGGCCTTGAAACCCGCCTGCACGGCCTCGACCGTCAGGGCGTCCAGATCGATACCAATCGCACTGCCTCGTTCCATTCCATGCTCCTGTTGAGTTGACCGTGTGTCAGAGCTGCACGCCGCGCGTGAGTGCTCCATCGACGACGAAGTTCGTGCCGCTCACAAAGCTCGCCGCCGGACTCGCGATGAACGCCACCGCGTTAGCGATTTCCTGCGGGCGCCCCATGCGCCCAGTCGGATTCAATGCGAGTGCGCGTTCGAATAGTGCTGCATCGTTATGCTCGATCCAGTCCCACACGCCGCCCTCGAAATACACATTGCCCGGCGACACCGTGTTCGCGCGAATACCCTTCGACGCGAGCTGATTCGCGAGCCCCTGTATGTAATGAACGAGCGCGGCCTTGAACACACCATAAGGACCCGCGGCGAAATCGATCTCGCGTCCCGAGACGCTCGATATCGCGACGATCGAGGCGGCCCGGCTCGCTTCGAGATACGGCATCGCCGCATCGACGAGATTGACGGTGCCGAGCAGATCGGTTTCGAATTCCTTGCGCCACGATTGAATGTCGTTGCCGATCGCGAGCGCACTCACATTCGCCACGATGATGTCGAGGCCGCCCCACGCCGAGGCGGTACGCTCGACCCACGCTTTCAGCGCGGCGCCATCCGATACATCGACTGCCGCGCCCGATGCTCGCGCGCCGCTCAGTTCGGCGAGCGCGCTTACGGTCGCGTCGACGACAGCCTGATCGCGTGCGCAAATGGCGACCTCCGCACCTTCCGCTGCGAGCGTCCGCGCAATGGCAAGTCCGATGCCCTTGGTGCCGCCGGTCACGATCGCCTTCAAACCCTTCAGTTGCAGATCCATGTTCTAAGCTCCTGTGCAGGTGTTTGCATGTCCGTTAATCGATCGAGCGAGGGCGCGCTCACTCTTTATCGCGCCCCTCGCCTGACGTCATGCCGCGAGAAATCTGCAGCACTTCGCCTGCCTGAATGACGGAGTGACAGATATCGTCGATAGTTATGCGCTTCTCCATCGCCTGCGCACGCAGCATGTCGTACGCCTCGCGTTCGCTCACGCGATGCATGGTCATCAGAATTTTTTTCGCTTCCTGCAAATGCCGGCTGTCGAGCAGCTTTTGTTCCAATTTGGCGATACGCTGCGCGTGCTGGCGCGAACGCTTTGCGTGATACAGCGCCATCACCACGGTGGACAGCAACCCCGATGCGCGCACCGGCGTCGTCACGATGCCGTCCGCTCCGAGCTTGATCGCCTGATCGATAAAGGTCGGATTCTCGTAGGCGACCACGCAAATAACGGGCGGTGCATCCGGTCCCGACCATTCGCCCTTCGGCGCGCGCTCGTCAGGCCGCAATGCACGGAACACCAGGTCGACACGCTCCGGCAGGGTCTCCACGGGCGGCCAGCATCGCTCGACCTGAAAGCCCATGCGCCGAAGGTGGTTCGTGAGCGTCACCCCGTCGTCGTCGTCGGGATGAAAAACGACCACGCGCGCATTGCGCTCGAGGATCGAACTCGTGAGGCTCCGTTGGCCTCTGTCCGGGCGCGCGCTCACGTCAGTAGTCCCGCGTGCTCAATTTCGTGACCCAGTCCCCGAGCGTCTGACGCGTCATGTAGGGATCCGGGCCGACGGCGAACTTCGACTCGCGCAGGATAGTGAACTGGCCGTCGGCATTGACGCGGCCAATGCGCGGATAGAGGGCCATGTGGTGATTGACCGGATCGATGCGCACCCGGCCTTGCGGCGCGGTGAACTCCGAGCCGAGCAGATGCGGCATGATGGTGCCGAGTTCATCCGAGCCGGCACGCGCGAACGCTTCCGCGAACATATGCATTTGATAGTAGGCGGCTTCCCAGTTCATGTCGGTTGGCGTGTTCGCGCCGAAACGCGCCTGATGATGTCGCACGGCGCGATGATTCTCCGGCGTATCGATGCTCTGAAAATAAGGCGCGGCCGTAAAATGCCCTGTCGCGACGCCGCGTTCCATCGCGTGAATCTCTGTCTCGGACGTGTTGAGGCTGCCGATCGGCATGCTGGCCGGATCGAAGTCCGCGCGCGCGTAGGCATCGTAGAGATAGGGCACCGTCTCTCCGATCACTGTGCAGAAGATCCAGTCCGGCGACTTGCGCCCGATATCCGCGACCACCTGGTCGAACTGGTCGCGCGTGGCATCGAGCGACAAATAGCGCTCACCCAGGATCGCGCCTTCGGGATGCTGAAGCAGTAGCTCCTGCATCGTCCGGTTGCATTCGTACGGATAGACATAGCTCGAACCGACAAAGTACACGCGCGCGCCGAACGTCTCCGTCATGAAGTCGGCGAGTTGCACACCGTTCTGGTTAGGCGACGCGCCGCTATAGATGATGTTGTCCGAATACTCGAAGCCTTCGTACATCTGCGCGTAGATCAGCAGCCGGTTGTGCTTCTCGACGACGGGCAGCATCGCCTTGCGGCTGGTCGACGTATAGCCGCCGAAAATGGTATTGACGCCGTCCCTCACGATAAGCCGCTCCGCCAGCTCGCGAAACGCGGCCGGATCGGAGCCGGGATCGTAATGAAGCGCGACGAGTTCGCGTCCGCCTATGCCGCCGCGCGCGTTGATCTCCTCGACGGCGAGGCATGCGCCGCGCCATTGAGACTGTTCGAGCAACGCGGTCGAACCGGTCGTCGAGCTAAGCAGGCCCACACGGATGGGATCGGATAATGCCATTTCTTCACGTGCTCTCGGATGCGCGCGGAGCATAGGCTCCGCGCTTTGGTCGTCTTACTTCGATTTTCTCTGATGATGCGTTACTTCAGGTAGTGCTTGGCGACCATTGCGCCCACCGTATATTTCGGGTCGACAAAATTACCGAGACGTACCTTGCCGACCTGACTCAGCATCATGTACGCATCCCACTTGTCAAAGCCATACTCGGCAGCCATCCACAACACGAGTTCGCGATAGGCGATGCGCGTCGCGTCCTCCAGCGGCCGCGCGCTGCCGATGCTCATCAGCGCGTCTTCGTTCTCCAGACGCGGCCAGTCGATCTGCCACTTCTTGATAAGATCCACGCGCACGGTCGTCGTGCTCTGATACTCGACGGCCGTGCCGCACACTTCGCCGTCGCCCTGACAGGCGTGCGCATCGCCGATGAAAAGCCGCCCGCCCGGCGAGCGTACCGGCAAATACGTGATGCTGCCCGGCCCCATGTCAGGGACGTCCATATTGCCACCGTGATTGTCGGGCGTGAGCGAATTGATCGAATCGATTTCGGGAGAAAGGCTCAGCGTGCCGATATGCGGTTTGTACGGCAGCGTATTGCGTTTGCTCCAGTACACGTTCTCTTCGTCGATCTTTATCTTGCGTACGATTTCAGGCAACGGCTCGTTGAGCAGCGCAGTGTAGTCCGTGCCGGTCAGCCCGCCGAAGTTCGGAATCATGCAGCAGAAGCCGTGCGGATCGTCGCCGCGCGGCGCCATCTTCTCGATATATACCGCAACCACGTCGCCCTTCTCGGCGCCTTCGATCATGATCGGCCCATTCTGCGGATTGAGAAAAGGCACCTGCAGCACCTGCGACGGTTTGTCGGTCTCCTCCCTGATCTTGCCTTCGAAGGCGTCGCGCGTTTCCACCACCACGCGATCCCCCGGCTTGACGTGCAGAACAGGCTGCGAATAAGGGCCGATCGTGTAGTGATAGGTCTTCTGCATCTCCTCGGTGAGATGGTGCTCCACCGGCTCGCGATCGGCGCCGACACCGCGCTTCATCATGATCGATTCTTCAAGCCATTTCATGTTCCGCTCTCCGTCACAGTGCCAGATACTGGCGAATCAGTTGTTCGTCGCCGAGTTGCTCGGGGCTCAATGTCTCGACGATACGGCCCTTGTCCATCACACAGCAGCGATTCGCGATACGCTCGACCATGCCCATATCCTGCTCGACCAGCACCACGCCGATACCCGTGTCCTGCGCGATATGCTGCAGCGTGTCGCCGATCAGATCGACGATAGACGGTTGAATGCCTTCGGAAGGCTCGTCGAGCAACAGCACCTTCGGCGCGCTGATCAGCGCGCGGGCAATCGCCAATTGCTGCTGTTCTCCCCCGCTCATGGTTCCCGCTTTCTGCGTATAGCGTTTCTTCAGAATCGGAAAATAGCCGACGACTTTCTCCTTCATGTCCGCGGCGCGCGCCCGATTCGCCTGCGCGCCGACCTGCAGATTCTCGGCAACGGTCAGCGCGCCGAAGATCTCGCGCCCCTGCGGCACATAGCCCATGCCGCTCTGCGCCCGAGCGTACGGCTTGTCCTGGCCGATCGCATTGCCTTCGAGTCTGATTTCGCCGGCATCGAGCCTGACAAGACCAATCAGCGCGCGCATCAGCGTCGTCTTGCCGACCCCGTTGCGCCCGATCAGGGCCAGCACCTCGCCGCGCCTGACGCCGAACGACACGCCGTTGAGCACGCGGCCGCCGCCATATCCCGCTTCAACGTTCGACACCTCCAGCAACGCGCTCATTTCTTCTTCCCCAGATAGACTTCCGCGACGTCGTCGCGCGCGAGGATCTCGTCGAGCGGCCCGTCGGCGAGCAGACTGCCGCCGTGCAGCACCGTGACGCGCGAGGCGATCTGCTTGACAAAGGTCATGTCGTGCTCGACCACCATCATCGTGAGTCCATCTGCCGACAGTCGCTTGATGAGTTCGCCGGTCGCATGCGTCTCCTCCACGGACATGCCGGCCACAGGTTCATCGAGAAACAGCAGCTTCGGGCGCAACGACACGGCCATCGCGATTTCGAGCCATTGCTTCTTGCCGTGCGACAGGTTGCGTGCGAGCACATGCCCTTCATTCTCCAGCATGAAGCGCCGCAGCAGTTCGTCGAGACTTTCGGGCCGGTCGTCCTTCGCGCGATGCAGCGACAGTTGCAAATGCTGACGCACGCTCAGATCGGGAAACACGCCGGGGATCTGGAACTTGATACTCATGCCCATCCGGATGCGCTCGTGCGGAAGCACATGGCTCATGTCCTTGCCGAGAAACAGCACGCTGCCTTCGGAAGGACGATGCTCGCCCGTGATGAGCTTGAAGAACGTGCTTTTGCCCGCGCCGTTCGGCCCGATCACGCAGCGAATCTCGTTCGCCTCGATACTGAAGTCGATTCCGTTGATCACATGCGCGCCGCCAAAATGCTTCTTGAGCCCGCGCGTTTCGAGCAGCGTGGTCATGACTTGCCCTCCTCTCGCTTCAGACATGCGCCGGCGTGACGTGAACCACCGCCCGTGCGGCTCGACAGACGCCGCAGATTCCGCGCGACGAACGGCAGCAAACCTTCGGGCGCGGCCAGCACGACAATCAGCAGAATCGCACCGAGCAGGATCAGCGCGTACTGGCTGCCGTACACCGCGAGATTCTGCGAGAGCCACACGAGAAAAGCGGTGCCGATGATCGTTCCACCGATGCTCTTTCTTCCCGACGTTGCGACCCAGATCACCGGCATCGCGGCAGCGGTGAGGCCCATTGTCGACGGCGTGATGTAGGAGCCCCAGATCGTGTACAACGCACCCGACAATCCGCCCAGCGTGCAGCCGAGCACGAACACCATCAGTTGATGACGGCGGATGTCGACGCCTAGCATCTCCGCCCGCTGCGGATTCTCCCGGATAGCGATGAGGGTCAAACCGAAGGTGCCGTCGAGCAGCCTGCGCATGATCGCGTAGACCGCGATCAACAGAAGCAGCACGAGGTAGTAGAAGCTCACGTTCTCCAGCGTGAGCGGCCCGCCCGGCCACGGAATGGTCAATTGCGGCATGCCGCCCATACCGTTGTAGCCGTTCAGCCGCGCCTCGCCGATCGCCCACTGCGGCCCTGCTGTCTGCGACATGAAGGTTTCGAGCACGAGCGTCACCGACAATGTGACGATGCCGATGAACACGCCCTTGATGCGTCCATAGAAGATCATGTAGCCGATCAGCGCCGCGACGACGATGCTCACCACGATGCCCGCGCCGAGCCCGAGCCACGACTCGAACCACGTGTCGCCATAGTTGAGCGTGAAGATACCGTAGGTGTAGCCCGAAAGCCCGAAGAACGCGGTCTGCCCGAACGACAGGATGCCGCCGTAGCCCCACATCGCGGCAAGCCCGAGCGCGCTGAACGCCCACAGCAGACAGTAGGCGAGATTGCCGCTGGTGTTCGCATCGACCACGAGCGGCAGACATAGCGCCACGAGCCACGGCACAGTATGCAACGCGCGCGTTGCGGCTTGGGTCGAAGGCCCTTTCATTTGCTTCACGTCTGCCTCCTAGCGCAAGCGGGTGAAGAGATTGCCGAGACCTTGCGGCATCAACCGGATCACGACGATGACGGTCACCAGCAGACCGATCTGTCCGAACAGCTGCCCATAGGACGCCGTCAGCGCGGTCTGGATGATCGCGAGCACACCGGCTGCCGGTGTCGTGCCGGCGATCACGTTGGCACCACCGACCACTACCGAGACGAAGGCCTGCACGATGAAGTTGCTGCCCATTGTCGGCACCGCCGTCATGGTCGGCGCATAGAGCGCGCCGGTGAGGCCCGCGAGCCCCGCGCCCAGCGCGAAGGTCAGCGTATAGAGCCGGTCGGTGCGCAGGCCGAGACATTGCGCGATATTCGCGTTCTGGATCGTGGCGCGCGCGCAGACGCCGTAATTGGTTTTGAAGAACAGCAGGTAGAGGCCGAACAGGATTGCAAGCGCGATACCGGGCAGCACGGCGCGATACGTCGAGAACGAATACTCGCCGAGCGAAAACGAGCCGAACGGTGTGCCTATCCCTTCGATCGACGGACCGGCGACGAGCAGCATGGTCTGTTGCACGATCAGGCTGATTGCCCATGTTGCCACGACGGAGTCGAACAGACGGTCATAGAGATGGCGAATCACCAGCCGTTCGATGATGACGCCCGCGAGCGCCGCCGCGAGCGCGCCGAACAGCATCGCGAGCGGCAGCGGCGCGCCGTGCTTCGCCGTGATGATGGTCACGTAGGCGCCGCACATGATGAACTCGCCATGCGCGAGGTTGATGACACCCATCATGCCGAAAATCACCGCGAGACCAAGCGCCGCGAGCACCAGATACGCGAAGTTGTCGCCGAACTGATAGATGAGCGAATAGAGAACCGATAGAGTGGCCATGCGTGCTCCACGTTCAGGAGGCCGGCGCGCGTGAGCATGCTGCATTGCCCGCGCGCCGGCTTCGGATCAGGACTTCTTGGGCAGGTTCGACGGCGTGTACTGACGATGATCCGGCCGGTTCGGCAGATCGCAGCCGACCTTGCCGAGCCAGTAGGGCTGCACGTCGTCCCAGACCTTCGGAATCTCAACCGAGTGATCCTCCTTCACGTGCACCAGATAAATCGTGTGACTCGCGTGATGGCTCTTTGGATCGATGCAGACCTTGCCTTGCGCGCCGGTCGTGCAGATGTCGCCGCTTTCGAGCGCTTTGCGCACCGCGTCCTGATTCGTCGACTTCGCTTTTTCGACCGCGGCCTTGTAAAGATAGAGGGCGTCGTAGGCGTTCGCGGCTTCCTGGTTGATGTACGGCTCATTCGGAAACTTCGCGTGGAAGCGCTTCTTGAAGTCGTTGCTGGCGGGTGAATCGACCTCTTCGACGTAGTTCGCCGTCACGTACATGTCCTTGAGTGCAGGCGGTTTGAAGCGCTTGTGCTCATAGGCCTGACCGACGTTCACCGAACTCGCCATCGGCAGATTCAGATGCGCCGACGCCTGCTGCTCGTAGTACGAAGACTGATTCGCGCCGACCAGCAGCGTGACGACGAAGTCGGGCTTCGCCTTCTGGATGTTCTGAATGGTCTGGCCGAACTGCGATACCGACAGCGGAATGAATTCCTCGCCGACCATCGTGCCGCCGTTCTCCTTGACGATGTTGCGTACCCACTCCGCCGAAATCTGCCCGAAGTTGTAATCGGCCGCGATGGTGTACACCTTCTTGCCGTACTTCTGCATCATCCACGGAATGAGCGTCGAAAATTGCTGCTCGGGCACCGCGCCGGTAACGAAGGTGTTCGAGTCGCAGACGCCGCCCTCATACTGATTGTCGTACCAGTAGAGTTGATGCGCGCGGTCCATGATCGGGCGGATCGCTTCGCGCGATGCGCTGGAGAACGCGCCGAAAATCACATCCGGCTTGTCGGTCTGCACGAGCCGCCGGGCCAATTCCTGAAACTTGGTGTTGTCCGACTGTGTGTCGTAGGCGATCAGCTTCACCGGGCGGCCGAGAATGCCGCCCTTCGCGTTGATCTCGTCGACGGCGAGTTCCGTGGCGTGAATCTTGGGAATCGTGGCCAGTGCGAAATTCCCCGAGGCGTCTTCGAGCAAGCCGATCTTCACGGGATCGGCGGCGCTCGATGCGAGCGAAGTCAGTGCGAGTCCTGCGGTAAGGGCGAGACGCATCCAGCCCGACGGCTTCAGCAACATGCGGGTTCTCCAGAGGTGGGCGCCAGACGTGAGCGCTAGAACAGGGAAAAAACGTGCAAAAAAAAAGCCCCCTGACGAACGGCGAGTTCGTCAGGGGGCTTCTGTGCCGGGTCCTCGGGCGGACATCTTTGTCGGGCCTCGAAGGAGTGACTTGAGTCTAAAACGCCATATTTTTGTTTGTCAACTGTGGTCAAAAATTTTTGGAGTGCTTCGCGAGGGTGGGCTGGGGGGAGGTTCAAATCGATACCGTGTTCTCCGATTGGTGAGGCGTGGCGAGTCCGCAGCGTTCTCAGAGTGACCGTTATTAAATGATGCTGTTACGGATGGCGCCGCCTACTTCATCATTCATTCGCTGACAGCGGTTGCGAACATCTGCAGTCGACGTCGACGAATGGGTGCTTTCGTTTGGGTTGGTTCGACGCCTGGCGTGAGCGCACGACGACGCGTGCGGGCAGGCATTCGTCATCGGCATGCTGGGCTGCCGTACGAATCGTCGAAATCGGCCGCAACGTGTCGATTCGACAACCCTTCGTTCGTCGTGGTCCTGAAGCACCACTCAACCCAGGAGAACGACAATGCGATTCATCATTACGGCCCAGGCAAGCGAAGACCATTCGGAGCCGGATGCCGGCGGCGGTTTGGACGAGGGTCTTCTCACGGCATACATGAGGTTCAACGAAGAGATGTACCGGGCCGGCGTCCTGGTGGCTTCCGAAGGCTTGAACCCAGCAGCGCCCGGAGCGCGAATTGCAGTTAGCAAGGGGAAGCGCTACATCGTCGATGGCCCGTTTGCCGAGTCCAAGGAACTGGTCGGTGGCTTTTACATCATCGAAGTTGGATCGCTTGAGGAGGCGATTTCCTGGGCATTGCGCGCGCCATCCGGTCTCGGCGCGGACGATGTACTGGAGGTGCGCCAACTCACCGGAGCGGGCGACCTCCCGCCAGATGTGCTCGACATCATCCGGACAGCGGCGCCGACCTGGAGCGAGTCGGTTTGGCAGGCGCGGAAGTAAAGGCCGCATACGGAACCGCCGGGTTCCCATCTAGCCGGGCGCCCGAGCCGCCGTCCGCAGGCAGATCACCGTCCGCGGCTCAGGGCACTGCGCGAGGAATCCATAGGTGTATGTGTCGACGCGCGGGTGCAAACCTTAGCCTCGATCGGCAATGGCCGCCCGTCATTGTGATGGGTAAGTCGGGTCAGCACGAGCCAGTCCTGAGCCGTGCGTGGTCATCCACGTGCCCGCGTTGCAAACCAGTACGCCGCCCGCCCAAATGCCGTCGATGAGGTGTTTCAGCGAACGGAAGACGCCCGTTGCCGGAGCGCTCACGAATGCCCCGGCGTATTGCCGCCGTGGAAACGGCCGAAATGTCGTGCCGAGGGCAGGCTCAGTGCGAGGACGCCGAGCCCAAGCGCGACGCCGTCACTCGTGTTCCTTAGGTCGAAATCACCCACGTGGCAGAGCAGTACGTAGCCGACGACCAGATTGAGAAAGCCCCAGAGTACGTTCACGGTCGATGAGGACAGGCCTTGCCCCGACGGTGTCGCGAATGGACTTTGGAACGGTTTTCCCATCACACCGCTGACGAAGTGCGGCACGGCGTTCGTGAGAAAGGCGCCGCCGAAGAACCAGGACACGAGATGAAGCCATTCCATGCTTAGGCACTCCTCGTTGCCAGTAGATCGATGATGTCTTGAGCCGTGCCAGTTTCGCCCAGCTTCGGGAAGACGTTCTTGATGCTGTAGTCGTGGGCCTCGGGACGCGCGTCAGTCATGGCGTCGAGGGCCAAGGTGACATTGAAGCCATGCTCATACGCCTGGCGTGCGGTCGACTCGACGCCAGTTCCGGTGGCGACACCGGTGACGACGACCTGGGTGACGCCCATTGCCTTCAGCCGGTTCTCGAGGTCGGTGCTGGCGAACGCACCCCAGGTTCGCTTCGTCACAACGATGTCACCGGGCTGCTGATCGAGCTCGGGGATGAAGTCGGTCCACCCAGCCGGAAACGGTTCGCTGTGGCGCTGCCGTTCAGTGCGGCCGGGTGCTACGCCGGCAACATTGACGAGAACGACCGGCAGGCCGCGTTCGCGAAACGCATCGAGCAGCGCGCGCGAGCGATTCACGATCCCGTCAATGGGATGAATGAAGGGGGAGCCGACGATGCCTTTTTGCAGATCAACGATGATGAGTGCGGTGTTCGGATCGAGCGTGGTGAGCGCCATGTCATTTCCTGAAGGGGCTGGGATGGCTCAGAAGTCCGCGAGTCGCTGCAGTAGTTGCACAGCGGCCGCGAGTTCGTCTTGTTCCTGAGGGGACAGTTGAGCCTGCAGGGCACGGACCAGCCAGTCGTCTTTGGCAGCCCGGCTCGCCTTGAGGGTTTTGCGGAAAGCGGGGGTCAAGGCGATCAGGGTCTGCCGACCATCGGTCGGGTCGGGTTCGCCACTGATGGCCCCCGTCGCCTCCAGACCGGCCACCGTGATGCGCATGGACTGCGGGCGCACGCTCTCTGCCCGGGCGAGAACGGAGACGGTTGCGGGGCCGTCACGATCCAGTCGCAGTAGAACGGACTTCTGGGCAGATGTGAAGTCGCCCGGATGCGCTTGCTCTCGCACCCGTCGAATCAGTTTGCCCAGGGAAATGCGCAGCTCACCAGCCAGGGCGGCCAGCTTGGGAGTTTCGGACGTGCGTGATTGTTTAACCATGAGCCGACAGTAGCATATATACAGCTAATCTGTACAGATTAACTGTATATATGCTACCAAGCATGCTCATATTCTTCGTGTTGGCGGTCACGAGCAAGCCAATCTTCTTCAGCGCCGGGTCAGCATCCTCCAATTTCCATATTCTTCAGAACGCCTGCGAGGCCGCGGACGCCGTGTCGATCGCGCAAGAGGCGTCCCTGTCTGCGGTCTTAGCGGGCGTCCCCACGTCCGATGTTGAACGGCAGGGCGCACGAGCGGTAGGCTCGGGTCGATCGGACCCGGCAGTTGTCGCGCTCAGTCCAGCCAATTGAGTCAGTCCGGCGAGTGTTTCGACCGTCCGCTTTGCAACAGACGTGAGCCCATCGGCGGGTTACCGCCAGCCCTGTGCTCGCCAGGAGAAAAGTTGGTCAACGGCAATCCGCCGTTTTAGCGCTATTGACGAAAGGAAGGTGACCGCAAGGCGTTACAACGTCGTGAGGTATGGCAGGGTTGCATAGTGTGACTTGCAAAAAGCCAACACCCGCGCTCCGGGTCCGCCCATTTCCTAGTGTGGGAGACCATGCGCCCGACGGCCTTTTCTATCGCATAGTAGCCGGATTCAGTGTGGTGCGAACCGCTGTCAGGAAGAGCTTTGGGAGAAACAAAAAGCCGCTGACCTCGCGGACAGCGGCCTTGCTTACAACGGCTGGTGACTGAGGGCGCTTCTTCGCTTTGTGCCTGCGCTTTGTGCTTGGCGCCCGGTGCGTTATTAAGCGCCGTTATTTACCGGCTGGCGACGCTGTGCTCGGGGTTGCCAACGTGTTGTTGACCCCGTAGGCGCTGGAATTGGACGCCGAGCTGGTGTTCGTGGTTTGCTGCAGGCCCGAGTTCGCCGACCCGGCGCTCATGCCACTGTCCGAACTGGTGGCGCCAGGCGTGCCGTAGCCGCTCGTTGCATTGGCCGGCGATACGGCGGCGGGCGACACTACGCTCGGCGTTGCCAGCGTGTTGTTGCTTTGCGCATAAGCCCCGCCCGACAGCGTGAGTGCGGCGACAGCCGCGATTAATGTACTGGTTGCCTTGTTCATGACTTGTGCCTCCTGAATTGGACTGGAATTTGATGTAAATGCAGGCACTCAACAGTCTAGGAAAGCGTTCGCTAATAATTGAGCGCATTGTTCGCAAGGACTCATTTCGCTTTTCGGAATGGTGTCTAATGGGCTTTGCTCCCAGATCTGAAGCTCGCGCACTCCAGCATTGCGCGGCGAATAACAGATGGCAAATCCGCCCAAAGCCGCTGTGGGAAACCGTCCCGGTGTTCTCATGGCCGATTCTGATGGAGCGCTTGCTGACTGAGCCCTGCGACTCGTTCGTCTGCTCGACACTCCGAATGCAATCGGGACGATTGCGCCATTGGTAATCCGCGAGATGTGCTACTGGATTCTATTCCGTATCAGGAGCAGCCTCGTCTTGTTGAGGCCCGACGGTTGATGTTGTCTCAGTCGCGAGAGGCCGAAGAATGCCGGCATTCACAGGCGGCAGCTATGGCCAAACGGGGGCGATGCCAACGCGGCGAGTCGAGTCATGAATAGGAACGGCCATTACCATGTTCGCATGAACGGCGTGTGACCTCCCCTTCTCCTGCGTGAAGTGAAGGCTCGTTGCTCAACGTCTCGAGTCGCCACAGTGAAAAAAACCACCGTGATCCGGCTATATCGTGGACCGGCGCACGGGACCGTGGACATTTGGTTTGTATAACTTACGAATGAATAGTGTCATGTAGTCGCTTAAAATAACAATCGGACAAAAGCGACTCGCTCACTGCCGTCGCCTGCGAGCCTAACAAGATGCTTCTCTCATAAAGAAATTCAATAGCGCGCCAACGTTTGCGAGCCGCCCCTTGGGGAAGCTCCGCCCTTCAGCATGTCGGTCCCATCGCCGTTGTACCTGATGCGGGTGACTGATTCGTCCGTTCAACAGGAACAAGGCCGCATTCCAGCATCCTCCAGGGCGATAACGCAACAGCGCTCCGCCATCGTCGTCATTACGCTTTCAATGGAATCGAAACATGAACCTTAATCAGCTGTCAGTGAAGGCCCGGCTCGCGTGGGCGTTCGGCGTATTAGCCGCGCTGGTTCTTGTCGTCTCGGGCCTCTCATTAAAGGCGTTGAGCGATTCAAACGACCGGTTTTCAGCTTACATATCGGGCGCGAACGCCCGCGAAGACGCAGTCGTGAGCGTTCGGACCGCGGTTGATCGACGCGCCGTCGCCGCCCGTAATCTCGTGCTGGTGACAAAACCGGAGGATCTGGCGGTTGAAAAAGCCGCGGTGACGCAAGCCCACGAAGACGTCGCGACCCACCTTCGAAGGCTTAACGAAATGATCGCCACTGCCAGCGACGTGAGCCCGCAGGCGCGCGAGTTCGTGGCGGAGATCAATCGGGTCGAATCGCTCTACGGACCGGTTGCGCTGGCTATCGTGGAGCTTGCCCTGAACGGCAAGCGGGACGCAGCCATTGCCAAGATGAATGACGAATGCCGGCCCCTGCTCGCCGCATTGGTCAAGGCGACGAAGGCTTATGCGGATTACACCAGTAGCCGTGAGTCGCAGTTGGTCAAGGAAGCGGCTGAGCACTATGCCAGTCAACGGAATGTGATCGTCGCGATCTGCCTCGCGGCGGCCTTGGCTGCGGCGCTGGCGGGTGTGTTGATTACCCGCAGTTTGACGCGGGCTCTCGGCGCCGAGCCCGCCGCGCTGGGTGAAGTCACCCAGCGCGTGGCGGGCGGGGATCTGAGCCCCGTTCCGGGGGCGCAGAATGCGCCTGCCGGGAGCGTGCTCGCCTCAATGGGCGAGATGCAGGCAAGCCTCGTTCGCCTGATCGGCCAGGTTCGCGCCTCCGCGGACAGCATTGCCACCGGTTCGGGTCAGATCGCATCTGGCAACGTCGATCTTTCTTCCCGCACGGAACAGCAGGCCGCGTCGCTGCAGGAAACCGCCGCGAGCATGGAAGAGCTGACGGCAACGGTGAAGCAGAATGCCGAAAACGCGCAGCAGGCCAGCTCACTCTCGGCCAATGCTTCCGAAGTGGCGGGACGGGGCAACGAGGTTGTCAGTCAGGTCGTCGATACGATGGGCGAGATCAGCACGAGTTCCACCAAGATCGCGGATATCACGGGAATCATTGAAGGGATCGCTTTCCAGACCAACATCCTCGCGTTGAACGCGGCGGTGGAAGCAGCCCGCGCGGGCGAGCAGGGACGCGGCTTCGCGGTGGTCGCAAGCGAAGTGCGCAGCCTTGCCCAGCGCTCGTCCGGCGCGGCAAAGGAAATCAAGGATCTGATCAACGCCTCCGTGCAGAAGATCCAGAATGGCTCGTCGCTGGCGAATCAGGCGGGAAAGACGATGTCTGAGGTCACGCAGGCCGTGGCGCGCGTGACCGACATCATGGGCGAGATCGCCGCCGCGTCGACCGAACAGAGTCGGGGCATCGAGCAGGTCAATCAGGCGATCACGCAAATGGACGAGGTCACGCAGCAGAACGCCGCACTGGTGGAAGAAGCGGCGGCCGCGTCGAAATCACTCGAGGATCAGGGGCGGCAATTGAACCAGGCGATTTCATTCTTCCGTCTGGACGCCCAGACCGCTACGCATGCAACGGGCGGATCTGCCAGTCCGTCAAACCTCCCGGCCACCCGCGCGGCGCGACCGGCGACAAGGAAGGCCGCAACGCCGGCCCGGCCGGCCACAGTGCCTTCTCTGGCAGGTGCCAGCGCAACGGCTGCCCACAGCGAAGGCTGGGACGCGTTCTGAGTTTGCCTGAACGACGTCAACAGCGGAGCCCGCCATGGAAACGATTGAAAAGGTTCAGGCCGCTATGGCCGCAAGATTCAACGGCGCGGCCAACCGCGCCTGCTGTCCGGTATTCCGTCCTGTTCCATTGAAAAGCTATCCGCATTTATAGCAACGATATCGGCGGACCCAGCTATTGCCGTAGAGCCAAATGCTCTGCCTTATCGATAGCACTCGCGCTGCGAATCGCTTCGCAGCGCGACGACTTGAATTGTCACTGGGCGGTCAGATCACCACTCTTGAGATCAGGCCTGCCTTGCAGATAGTCCACCGCGACCTGGACCGCTTCGCCCATCTCGAGCGCGGCATTCTGCAGGCTGGTGCCGACCATTGTGCCGCTCTGAACCTCGCGCATGCCGTCCTTGATGTCGCCGATGCCGCCAATGCCGTCGGTGCCCGCTACCACGATCTTGCCGTCAAGCCCCTTCGCCTTGAGCGCCTGAGACGCACCAATCGCCATGTCGTCGTTCTCGGCAATGATGCCGTTCATCTGCGAGATTTGCGTGTTGACATCCATGTTCGCGCCGACCCATAGCAGATCGACGTTGTTTGCCGCCGCAATCTTCGGTGCGCGCTGCTTGCCCCACGCCACCCACGCGGCATACCGTAGAGCGCGGATCCAATCACCGGATTTCAAGGCCCGCGCGTCGTAATGCCCCATCTCCCGGCCCTTCAAATGCCCGTTTCTGGACGCCCGACTCTTATATAAGATATAAGATGTTTGACCCCGGACGCCTACCCCTTTAAAATTGCACCCAAGCACTACCCGGCACAGCCACGGCGGGCCGGGAAGCCGTCCCCTGAAACGCCAACATCCGCAGGTTCTTTCATGCTTGAAAACTTTCGCGCTCACGCGGCCGCACGCGCCGCGCTCGGTATTCCTCCCCTGCCGCTGACCGCCCAGCAGACCGCCGAGCTGGTGGAACTCCTCGCCAACCCGCCCGCAGGAGAAGAGCAAACCCTGCTCGACCTGATCACCAACCGCGTGCCCGCCGGCGTCGACGAAGCGGCCCGCGTGAAGGCCGGCTTCCTCGCCGCCGTCGCCAAGGGCGAGGCCGCTTGCGCGCTGATCTCGCGCGCCCGCGCCACGGAACTGCTCGGCACCATGCTGGGTGGCTACAACATCCAGCCGCTGATCGAACTTCTGTCGGACGCCGAAGTGGGCACCGTTGCCGCAGAAGCGCTGAAGAAAACCCTGCTGATGTTCGACGCGTTCCACGACGTCAAGGAACTGGCCGACAAGGGCAACGCCAACGCGAAGGCCGTGTTGCAAAGCTGGGCCGACGCCGAATGGTTCACGAGCCGTCCGGAAGTGCCGCAAAGCCTGACCATCACCGTGTTCAAGGTGACGGGCGAAACCAACACGGACGACCTCTCGCCGGCGCCGGACGCCACCACCCGCCCGGACATCCCGCTGCACGCGCTGGCGATGCTGAAGAACGCCCGTCCCGGCATCACGCCGGAGGAAGACGGCAAGCGCGGCCCGATCAAGTTCATCGAATCGTTGAAAGAAAAAGGCCATCTGGTCGCCTATGTCGGCGACGTGGTTGGCACCGGCTCCTCGCGCAAGTCGGCCACCAACTCGGTGCTGTGGTTCACGGGCGAAGACATCCCCTTCATACCGAACAAGCGCTTCGGCGGCGTGTGCCTCGGCGGCAAGATCGCTCCGATCTTCTATAACACCATGGAAGACGCGGGCGCGCTGCCGATCGAACTCGACGTGTCGCAAATGGAAATGGGTGACGTGGTCGAACTGCGTCCCTACGAAGGCAAGGCACTGAAGAACGGCGCGGTGATCGCCGAATTCCAGGTCAAGTCCGACGTGCTGTTCGACGAGGTCCGCGCCGGTGGCCGCATTCCGCTCATCATCGGTCGTGGCCTGACGGCCAAGGCGCGTGAAGCGCTCGGCCTGGCTCCGTCCACCCTGTTCCGCCTGCCGCAGCAGCCGGCCAACACCGGCAAGGGTTTCTCGCTCGCACAGAAGATGGTCGGCCGTGCGTGCGGCCTGCCGGAAGGCCAGGGCGTGCGTCCGGGCACCTACTGCGAACCGAAGATGACGTCGGTCGGCTCGCAGGACACCACGGGCCCAATGACCCGCGACGAACTGAAAGACCTGGCGTGCCTCGGCTTCTCCGCCGACCTCGTCATGCAGTCGTTCTGCCACACCGCCGCGTATCCGAAGCCGGTCGACGTGAAAACGCACCAGACGCTGCCGAACTTCATCAGCAACCGTGGCGGCATCGCGCTGCGCCCCGGCGACGGCGTGATCCACTCGTGGCTGAACCGCATGCTGCTGCCCGACACCGTCGGCACCGGCGGCGACTCGCACACGCGCTTCCCGATCGGCATCAGCTTCCCGGCGGGTTCGGGCCTGGTTGCCTTTGCGGCCGCCACCGGCACGATGCCGCTGGACATGCCGGAATCGGTGCTGGTTCGCTTCAAGGGCAAGATGCAGCCGGGCGTCACCCTGCGTGACCTCGTCAACGCGATTCCGCTGTACGCGATCAAGCAAGGCATGCTGACGGTTGCCAAGCAAGGCAAGAAGAACATTTTCTCGGGCCGCGTGCTCGAAATCGAAGGTCTGCCCGATCTGAAGGTGGAGCAGGCGTTCGAACTGTCGGACGCATCCGCGGAGCGTTCGGCTGCCGGCTGCACGGTGCACCTGAACAAGGAGCCGATCATCGAGTACCTGAACAGCAACGTCACGCTGCTCAAGTGGATGATCGCGCAGGGCTACCAGGACCCGCGCAGCCTGCAACGCCGCATCAAGGCAATGGAAGCATGGCTCGCCGACCCGCAACTGCTGTCGCCGGACGCGGACGCCGAGTACGCAGCCGTGATCGAGATCGACCTCGCCGACATCCATGAGCCGATCGTCGCCTGCCCGAACGACCCGGACGACGTGAAGACGCTGTCCGACGTGGCCGGTGCGAAGATCGACGAAGTGTTCATCGGCTCCTGCATGACCAACATCGGTCACTTCCGTGCCGCGTCGAAGCTGCTGGAAGGCAAGCGCGACATTCCGGTCAAGCTGTGGGTCGCGCCGCCGACCAAGATGGACCAGAAGCAGTTGACCGAAGAAGGCCACTACGGCGTGTTCGGCACGGCCGGTGCTCGCACCGAAATGCCGGGCTGCTCGCTGTGCATGGGCAACCAGGCACAGGTGCGCGAAGGCGCGACGGTCATGTCCACGTCGACCCGTAACTTCCCGAACCGTCTGGGCAAGAATACGAACGTGTACCTCGGCTCGGCCGAACTGGCGGCAATCTGCTCGCGTCTGGGCAAGATTCCGACCAAAGAGGAATACATGGCCGACATGGGCGTGCTGACCGCCAACGGCGACAAGATCTACCAGTACATGAACTTCGACCAGATCGAAGACTTCAAGGACGTGGCAGATACCGTCGCGATGTAAATGTAATGACGAGCTACGGCGTGCACTGCGCGTTGTAGCTGACAAAAAAAGCGCCGCAGGTGTTGAACCTGCGGCGCTTTTTTGTTCATGCGGAGATTAAACCGGTTAGCTCGAAGTCGACGTCATGTCGTTCTTGATGTTCTTGCAAAACGCCTTGTTGATAGCGCCTGAACCGGGCCGGCTTTGGCGCCTGTTCTTATCGAGGACGTCTCGGTGATTCGCCACTACGCCCGACAGCCTTGTTACGGCGGTAGACGAATGCGCCGAGCGCAATCGCGATGAGGACGACAGGCGCCAAACCGGCACTCAGTCCGCTCACGCCGCGAGGCTCGCTCGCGCCGGAGGCCGCGGAAGCGACAGTTGGTAATGAGGCTTGGCTTGCGACCGGTTGCGGGAGCGCGACGCCGGCTGCACTCCCTTGGCGCACCAAGGACGCTTCGGATGTCGGCAATGCCTGGGATGCAGGAAGAGCACTGGTATCAGACGCAAGGGCGTAGGCATCAGAAATAGGCGCGATCGAGCCTGGCGCCGTCGTGGCCGACGCAACAGCCGGACCGGAGACAGTCGCCGTGGCGGCATTAGCCGACTTCGCCACCGCCTTCCACTGCGAGAACACCGTGTCAATACAGTGGACGTCGGTACAGGCGTTCCGCGTTTGCCTCCATCGGGCAATTTGCTCGGGCGACAGCTTCCCGGCACTCAGCAGAGCCCGTTGCTCCGCGAAGATGTCGTCATACTCGTTGTTCAGAATTGCGTGGTCGCATATGACGCGCTCAGCCGGTTGACGCGTGGTCGAACATTGAATATCGCTCGCCCATGCTCCGGTCGAACCTAACGTTGCCACTGACAGCAGCACTGCGCTGAATAGCTTGAGATGCATCGGTCCTCCTTGAATAGGGTTGCCATGCCTTCATAGCGGCCGCCCGCGAGCGACATCTTGCGCACCCGAGACGGCGCCATGAGCCCCGTGACAGTGTTTCCGCACGAGGCGTGCCAGCGCCGCTTCAGTGGTGAGACCGGCCTGCCCTAAATCCATTTGCGGCCAGTGGCAGCAGGCACGACAATGAATCCGCCCAGCTTATCCCCGTACGCCACGATCTCTCCTTTCAGCAAATAATTCGCCGTCAAGGCACACAGCGTGGCATCCACTTCGTCGATAGACCTCAACGAGGTCGTTTCAATTCCTGCATCTTCGAGAATTTCTCGACGCTGAGTTCGCTTGCGCTTTGCAGATGCGATTTCTGACCCGAGAAAGGCACTGGTTATTGCATGGGGAAACGTCTCAAAGCAGACTCGTTCGCCAATTTTTCGCTCGTTATTGAATAGTGGAAAATGTGGCGCGAACGCCTGATAGATACGCTCGCCGTTAAACATCCAGCCGTAAAACCCGCTTTTGCTGGCCTTGGCCAGCTCACGAGTCGGCGTGGCGAACGAAAAGATTCGTCGCCGTGCGAGTTCCTTCTCTGCTTGCCTTCCAGCGTCACCGGCCCGCCATAGACAGGGTGCGTCAATACCCACCGCGGCGACCCCGAATTGGAGGCATATTTCGAGCATATGCTCCGGCGCCTTCTGGCTGAGGTTGCACACAATCTCGGTGCCACGCAAGATAACGAGGTGATTGCCCTTCCGGTCTCCCCCAATGTCGATTCCTGCTACAGCTTGTCCCGAGCTCATCATGCAATTGCCCTTTTAGATAAGTCCCAGCGTTCGCAGCGGAGGCACGCAAATAACCCGCCGCATGCTCGGCGTAGAACACCATGGGAGCCACGTCTCCGGATATGCGCTAGTGCCGGCACCGAACCGTTCGTCGACACTGCCCGGCCAAAAAGCAATGCCGCCCGAACAGGAGGTTCGTTCGGAGTTCGGAGTTAGGAGTTCGCACCAGGGCAGAGCCTACCCGTCGATTGGCCTGGATCCCAGCAATAGTATGTGCACCAGCCTCCTGGCACTTTGTTGCCAGTCTGGAGCCGAAGCTACGTTCGATACGCCAACCAGTGCGCGCAGCAGGTCCAGTGGCTCGAGATCTGCCCGTACATCTCCACTCTCAACCGCTCGGTCAACTAGCGTCCGGATTGCCGCCTTGATCTGTTTTCCCGAGCACTCGAACAGTTCGGACGACGCCCCACCCACTATCGAATTCAGCGCAGGCGCAATGATTTTCTTTGTCGCAATGTAATCGACGAACAGCAGCATCCATTCTCTGAGGGCGTCACGTGCGGGCAACTCGTCTGTCAGGCGAAGCTGCTCTTGCGCGAGCCGCTCAACCTCCGCGCGATACACGCTCTCCAATAAGGCTTCGCGCGTGGGGAAATGGCGATACAGCGTTCCTGGACCAACGCCCGCCTGGCGGGCGACATCATCCAGGCTGATATCGCTGCCTTCGTGTGTGAAAGCCATCTTTGCAACCTCAAGGATGCGCTCGCGATTACGCTGAGCGTCCGCTCTCGGTTTCCTTTCTTTCGGCATGGAATCAGTCATGGGCAAATCGGCACTTGCAAACGGAGAGATACTCCGCTTATCATTTATAAAACGGAGATTAACTCCGTTTTAGCGGGTAGCATAGGTGGCGTCAATCTTACAGTGACGGAGAGATGGCATGACCGAACATTTTGGTGCGACATCAACAACCGACGACGTACTGTCGGGCATCAAGCTTCACGGCAAGCGAATTCTGGTGACAGGCGTATCTGCCGGGCTTGGCGTCGAGACGGCAAGAGCCCTCGCGGCCCGCGGCGCAACCGTTGTCGGTGCAGCGCGCGATTTGAGCAAGGCGGAACGCGCAACCAGCGGCGCGCAGCAAGAAGCGGCTGCAGGTGGTGGGAGTATCGAGCTGATCGAGCTTGACCTGGCGAGTCTGGCCAGCGTTCGGGCGTGTACCGACAAGTTACTCGCCGAGGGCAAGCGGTTCGACGTCATCATCGCCAACGCAGGCGTCATGGCGACCCCCAAAGGCACGACAGCCGATGGTTTCGAGACCCAGTTCGGGACCAATCACCTTGGCCATTTCGTTCTGGTGAACCGGCTCGCAACCCTGCTTTCGGCGGGAAGCCGCGTCGTGATGCTCGCGTCGTCAGGTCATCGGTTTGCACACGTCGACCTCGACGACCCGGACTTCGAGCGTACGCCGTATGAGCCGTTCGTGGCATATGGACGGTCGAAGACAGCCAACATCCTGTTCGCGGTTGAGTTCGACCGGCGGCATCGAGCTCGCGGCGTGCGAGCTGCCGCGGTCCATCCAGGTGGCATTCACACTGAATTGGGACGTCACATGGGCGAAGAACAGTTGACCGCGTTCGTTGAGACGATTAACAAACAACTGGCGTCCGAAGGCAAAGATCCTTTCCAGTTCAAGACCATTCCACAAGGTGCGGCCACCTCCGTATGGGCTGCCGTGGTCGCGTCTGCTGAAGACGTCGGCGGCCGATACTGCGAGAACTGCCACGTAAGCGATGTTGTTCCTGACGAGGCCGTGATTACACCTGTCAGCGAGGGCGTTCGAGGCTATGCGCTCGACCCTGTCAATGCGGAGGCGCTGTGGCGTAAGAGTGAGCAGATGGTCGGCGAATCCTTTGCCGTTCCGGCCCGCTAGCACTACCCGGCGAGTCACCTGACTCCATGTATGAAAGAGACGGCCGTGTGGACTGTGCGATGGCAGTTTAATCCTGGCTTGATGCAGGTTTGCGGGGCAGCTCGGCTCAATACCTCACCAAACCAGGCGCATCCTGTCTGCCGTCTGCCCTCGTCCCGTTTGCTCGCCTCGCCGAATCTTTTGCATGGCGAAGCGAAGCCTGATCAGTAGATACACCTGAGGGTCATGGCGCCTTGCCGGCGCGCTTGTCGTCGCCTTCCCGCTCCGGCGCGCGCACGGCTTCCGCTCTGGTTTGTTCGTCGAGGCGGAGTAGCGCGGGCGAAAGGAAGCAGCCCATCACCGCGGACAGGATAATGAAAATCGAGGCCGCATCGACCAGCAGCCCGAACCGCATGAAAATAAGGAAGCAGCACAGAAGGTTCAGCAGATGCAGGCATATCCCCAAAGCAGTGACTCCTTTGGGGAGGGTTCTTATGAATAGCGCGAACCGCGAATGGGGGCGCGGCACATACCAGATGATCAGCAACCCGAACGACATGATCAACGCGCATTCTGCCCATTTCAGCCAGGTGGGGCGGCGCAGAAAACGCCCCTCGAAAATCGTTTCGATAACCTGCGCCTGAATTTCAATACCCGGCACCAGCTCCCCCAATGCCGTCGTGCGCATGTCAGTCACGCCGGCCCCGGTCAATCCGAGCAGCACCAATTTGCTCCGGATCCGTTCCGGATCGACTGTTCCCTGCAGGACGTCGCGGGCCGATACGTAGCGGCTCAGCGTCGACCGAATGGAGGCGAAATGCAACCAGATGTCCCCGCCGGGTTGCGTGGGCACCAGCACGTCTGCGACACCCAACGCTTGCACGCCCGACGTGTCGGCAAAGACGCCGATCGCCGCTGAACCCGTGGCGAGGCGGAGCATTTCAATCGGCAGACTGGGGACCAGCTTCTCCCTCAAGCCCATGATGAGGGGAATATGCCGGATTACGCCTTGTTCGACCGCCACGCTCAGCATCGCCTGTCCGTGAGCCGCCGCCTGCAGTTCCGGCAGGCTGGCGAGCACATAGTCGAACCGTTGCACGTGGTCCAGCGGGTCGGCGCCATGCACGAGAATCGGAGCGCTTCGCAGATCGGTGCTGGTGGCGACGCCCGCATGATCGAGCGCCGCGGCACCCAGGATGGTCGGCGCCGCGCGCAACGATCTGGCGAGGATGGCTTCGTGACTGGGCAGCGCCCGTAAGCCGGCGGCGAGAGTCGCAGCCGTTTTCGGCAGATTGCCGGCGACCTTGTCCGGGGAGGTCTGATCCGGCTCCGGCATGTAGATGTCGAGACCGATAGCCAGCGGTTTCAGTGCCGCAATGGCATCGATCAGACTCGCGAGTCGATTTCGCGGCCAGGGCCATTGACCGACGGTTGCGAGCGTCTCCTCATCGATCTCGACAATGGTCACGGGCTGGGCAGTCGGAAGGCGCGGAAAGTGACGCTGATACTGATCGAATAGAATTTGCCGGGCTGTTTTAAAAGAGTCGGGAAGCGCCTCGTCGAGCGTGTCCACGAACGCGGGACGCGCTATGTCGCTCGGCCATTCGCTGCACAGATTGAGCAGGCTCAGGCCAAACAACACCACGAGTGCCACCGGACGCCCCTGAGCCGCCCTCAGCAGATTCCTGATCCGGGCATGCCATGGGTCGAAAAAGCGTTTCATCGACGGAAAGGCCATTTAGCGCCGATGACGGGCGCGGGTCATTGGAGTGTGATGACTGCGCGCCGGTTCATGCGATTGGGAACGCCGTCTGCGGTGGGCACCAGTGGCTCTCGCTTGCCCCGGGCAGCAGTCTCCACCTGTTGGGCAGGAATGCCTTGCTTGATCAGGAATGCTGCAACTGTCTTTGCCCGCTGCATGGAAAGCTGGTCGTTGAATTGATGAGAGCCCGCCAGGTCAGTATGACCGACCACCACGAGCTGCGGCGCAGGCCAGGTCGCGAGAACGGCTTTTAGCTGTTTAACCGTGGCCGTCGACTCAGGGGCCAGTTCGGTAGCCGAATCAAAGAGAAAAAAGATCGTAAATGTCATGGGGCGAGGCGGCCGGGCCGCAAGCAGCTCGCCATATCGCGTCTCCACGGCGGATTGGCTATCCATCGTTTTTTCGATGGTTCCGCTCCTGGTGACGTCGACCCCGGCGTAGGCTTTGTCTATTTTCTGCTCTCCGGCGGCGCTGTGGACAACGACCGCGCCGACTTTGCCATCAGGATCCGGCAATAGAATAATTTTGTCCGGCGTGCCGCACCCAGCGAGGAAAAGCAGCATGATGCACGCCGCGGCAAAGGCCAGCCCGTGAAGTCGAATTGCAGCCTTCAACGTACCCCTCCCCTTCATTTATCGCCGACTTCGATGATGAATTCGGTGCCGCGCACGCCCAGCGTGGTAGTCGGCGTGCTGAAGCGGACCGCATCCGGATTCGCCTTCGCCAGCTTCCCGGAAATCACAGCGAGGGAACCGCGTTTAATGGAGGCGTCGAGCGCCCCCTCATGGGTCGTGGTATTGAAGGCGAATTTGTTGAGCTCGAGGATGGTATTGGCGCCCGCCGAGAGTTGGGTGGTGTCCCGCAGGGTGATGCCCACCGAGGATTCCGGGCCTGTCACGATGCGATCGCTGCCGTAGACCTCGCTGCCTATGGTCGCACCCGAACTTCCTCCAGCCCGCTCGATCTGCACCGTACCCCTAACGGTCTTGACGACGCCGGCAGCATCCGCGGCCAGCGCATCGGCGGCTGCCATGCACCCGCAGGCAAGAATCAAGGCATATCTGATGGTTCGAAGACGCATCGGTGGCACCTGACTGCGTAAGGCTGCTTTCCGCGGGGCAGCACGGCACCCCCATGTCGACCCGGCGTTGCGAGCGAGCAATCCCCAACTGTCCGTGGCGCGCGCTTGTGAAGGACCTGCAGAAATACTGCTCTTGGAAGTCGGGTGGAGACGTGTCTGCTGCATCGAACAGAGTATGGGCCCGAACCGAACGATTCTGTGCGGTTCCGCGCATATCGCACCAGACACTTCTACGGGAGCTGAGTACCCGGTACCCGAATACTCACTGGACTCCGTTTGCTGGATTGGCGCTCCGCTTAAGCGTCTTCCATGACGTATTGGCGACGTGCGTCGGAGAGCGCGGCAGTTACCGCGGTCATCTCCTCAACGCCACCCGTTAAGACATCGATGAAATGCCAGTTGTGACCGTCAGGCGCGGTTGGCACAAGCCGCGCGGGCAAGCCGACGCGATAGGCCGGACCGAGTCCGGCCGCTTCGAGCTTCGTGTTGATCAACTGCTGGATCTCCTTGGCGGAGCGGATTTCCTTGCTCATGCGATGTACTCCCGCAGGTCCCGGGACATGCCCGGGGGCGAAGCCTAGCTGCCGGCTTCGTCAGTGGGTGAGGACTCACCCTTCGTTTCTTCGTGCTTGATGTGCGGCTTCTTTCCCGGCTGCGGCGCGTGATCCGCGTCGGGCGCGACATCTTCGCCGTGATGCCTTTTTTCCTGGTGCACTTTCTTATCGTGCGCGATGTTGCGGGGATCAGTCATTGAGATTCCTCGACGGTGAATGAACGGGCCGCGCAAAATTGCGCTCCCCCCGAACGACTGCGCAGATTCCGGGCCAGCTATGGGACGTGATCGGTGTCGAAGCGTTTCGTCACCCCGAGCGGTCGATGAGGGACCGCCGGTAGTCGCATGGTAGGGATACCACGGGCGTTCCAGAAGCCGGGAAGAGGATTGGCTGCGTAACGGCGAAAAGTTCATTCTGGCCAGTTAAACGGCGAATAACGCCAAAATCCCGAATGCCGGTTCAAGCCGCTGGGGACTTCTTACTCGTGCTTCCGACATCATAAGGAGCAGGATGGCTCGTATCGAACCTGAGATCGTCGGCCAGCGAAACCCAACGTCCGATATACGCCGGCGGAAAACTGCCAGCCGTTTGAAGCGCACAGCAGGAACAGCACACACAATTACGGTCCAAGAGGTGTGGGCAGGGTCTGGATTCAGTAAGGCTGCGTTACCTGCGCGTCAACGGCATCTGGTTGTACTGTGGTGCACGCGTGGAGCACGCCGCATTTGCATAGCGACTATTCTATCCGGGGCTGTGCTTCGTCTTTTCAGAACGAGAAAACCGGCAATGCGTGCCCGTCGAACCAGCAGCGCCCCGGACATCACCAGTCACACCGGACATGCACGCTTCGACCGCCGGGTGAGTGGGCCCAGCACATTCGATCTGCTGATCGGAAATCTTTAGAATCCCTACGTCGGTATTTCGTCGTGCGCTTGACTCTTCCGTCGGAGCATGCCGATTTCACGAGTCATTTTGTTTCTCAACCAGACAGACGCAAGAGCATCCAGGCAATCGTTCACATTCGACTGGCGCGTCGAAATTGAAAACGGATGAGCACTCGCGGGCGGCGGGCACAGAATTCGTTCCGCTCCCAATGTCAAACAACGAAACACTGGCTCGCATCGACTTTAACCATCTTCGCGCGGTCGACCCACGCCCGTCACCCCTTCAACTCAAAAATGCTGTCGATCTCGACCGGGATGCCCATTGGCAACGAATGCACTCCCAGCGCGCTTCGAGCCGGCAGATTGTCTTGCCCAAACAGCGTCAGCAAGAGGTCGCTGGCGCCATTGGCCACTTGCGGATGTTGGACGAACGACTGTTCTGCACGCACGTAGACTGTTAGCCGGCTGCATCGTCCGACGTTGTCGAGTCCGCATGCCTCGTCGACACAGGCCAGGATCATGAGCATCGTCAGGCGCGCCGCGTCTTGCGCCTGCTCCAGAGACATATCGCGGCCGACCATGCCGACGATTGGCTTGCCGTCTTTGAAAGGGCCGAGTCCGGATACATACAGTTGGCTCCCCGAAACGGAAACCGTTCGATAGGAGCCAAGCGGCTTGATGGGCGACGGCAATTTTAGGCCCGCTTGCGCGAGGCGCTCGAATACATTCATGTTCGGGCTCAACGTAAGAAGAAGAGATAGATTTGGCCTGGTGAATATAGCGCGGTGCGGTGAGTTCGCGCGTCCGATGCAGCGGACGACGCTCGTCGGTTGCGGATCGATTCCGCCTGCCGAAATGAACGACTGCTCGCGCACTAGCGCTGTGCTTGCGGATGGTTGCCTGACTTCCAACGCGTTGATGTAATCGAGCAGTTCGGCCAACGCATCACATATCGAGAAGCGTGCGAGTCCCGTTTTACAGATGCTGATGTGTACGCACCACGGGAAAGTCAATCTCCGTGTTTGTAACGACGTTGGCGTAGTTGGTCAAGACGCTCAGTGCGATGTGCACGACAATCTCGACGATCTGCGCATCCGTGTAGCCAGCCCCCTTGACGACGCGCAGATCGTCGTCGGAAACGCGGCCACGCTCACGCGCGACCTTCGCGGCGAACTGCACGGCAGGGGCGGCCTTTGCATCATTCGAGCCACCATTTCGATTGGCGGACATTTCCGCTTCGTCGAGCTTCGCCACGTTCCTTCCCAAATAGCTGTGTGCCGACATGCAATAGTCGCAGCCGTTGATTTCGGCGACGGCGAGAGCGATACGCTCGCCGGTTTGGGCTGGAAGCGCGCCTTTTACCAAGGCTCCGGCCAGACCGAGGTAGCCCTCGAGCGCTGCAGGGCTGTTGGCCAGCAGGCGAAACAGATTCGGCACAACACCCAGTTTCTTGTTGACGGCCTCAAGGAAGGGCTGGGAAGCGGCGGGTGCATCTGCGATCGTGGCGGGTATCTGAAGACGGGACATATTGGTTCTGCCTTTGGAAACAAGAGAAATTGTCGAAAACACCTGACGCAAGCGCGGGTGTTGCAACGAGAAGTGTTATCGCAAGCCGCGTGAGCAACTTGCGCATGAAAGATCCGAGCCATAGTGCGTGAGAGCCTTTCTCCTCTTCTGATACGGGAGGACCTTGGCTATCCACTCTAAAGAACGTACCCTGGACTGACCATATCCCGGCGTCTGATTTGCATGATCTATCGTCCGATCGACGCACCCGGACAAGCGGAGCAGCTCGACCCGCGTGGGCACTGACGCAATGCCGTTGAAACGAAACCGCCACAATGACAGTTCAACCGACGAATCGAGCCAACGGTGTGAAAAGGACTGTCAAAGGAGTTCCGAACTTCGCGCGACAAAGGCCCCTGTCTGTTCGATTCGATGCGCGTCCCGCGGTGGATAGCCGAACTCCTCCTTGAAGGCGCGACTGAAGGCAGCCTCCGAACCATAGCCGGCACCGTGGGCCACTTCGGTCACCTTCAAGGTTCCTCCGCGTAGCAAGTCTGCTGCGATCGTCAATCTCCACCGTGTCAGATAACGCAACGGTGGAAGTCCCACCACCGCCGTGAAGCGGTCCGAAAACATCGATCGTGACATCATCGCCGTCTCGGCGAGCGCCGAGACCGTCCATGCACGGTTAGGTTCCAGATGCATTGCGTTCAACGCACGGCCGACGCGTTCGTCACTCAGTCCGGACAGCCAGCCGACCCGATCGCCTTGCCGGCTAACCCACATCCGCAAGGTGCGGATAACGAGCAAATCGATGAGCCGCGAGATCATCAGCGCTGACCCTGGCCCGGCGCTACGCGATTCCACGTCAAGAAAATGCGAGATGGAGGCCAGCCAAGGGGGTTCGCTGACTTTGTCGCATGTCAGATGAATCAGCCCGGGAAGTCCGGTGAGCAAAGAGCGTAACGGCGCCCCGTCAAAATAGAATGATCCCGCGAGAAAGGATCCTGCGATTCGGTCGTCAGCCGCCCATCTGAACGTCTGAGCCTGTCTGCTGGGAGTAAAGTCCACCGCCGCCTCAAAGCGTTGATGTGCTTTCCTGTCCGGCTCGCTTCGAATCGTATGTCCATCCGCATGAGGCAAAAGAACGAAGTCGCCTGAGCGCAGCATCACGGAGGCGCCATTGCGTTGAGACACTGACAGTTCGCCGGTGCGCAAATGCAAAAACGTCGCCGGTCCTGGCGGAAAAGTCACCTCGGTAGAACTGCCCAGCTCGCCGTGGAAAACGTGGTCCCCGCGAAGGCGAATCAGCTTGAGTACCTGGGACAGGACATCGGCGTGCTCGGACGGCATGGGTTACTCCTCTGGGGCATATTCACAAGACCGCCGCCATCAACGATGTGTGCGAAGTCAAGAGTTCGAGCTTTGCACACACATAGCGGCTGCTGGCCGATCAGAGGGCGCCTCGCGTCGAACCGCAATCGGCCCGGAACAGTCGCCGAAGTCATCCAGCCCGTACATCCTCATCCGGCACATCTTCGGCCACGGCGTCGCGCTGATGTCGTGCGGCGAGCGCCTTGATTCGCTGGGCGACTTCACTATCGAGCGGCGTATAGACGATCAAGCCCAGGTCTGGTCGGCCGTCAACGGAAAATGCCGAGTACTCCAGTTCGACCGGACCCAGCGTGGGATGCTGAAGTCGCTTGACGCTGTCTCCTTCGCTCTGGTTAAGTACTTCGTTGTCCTGCCACAGCGCGTCGAACTCCGCGCTAAGATCGCGCAATTCGGCAACCAGCTCGCCGACCTCGGACGCGAGACCGGCGCGAGCCACATCTGCTCTGAACGCACCTACCACGACACGAGCGACGCTTTCCCAGTCGTGCTGCTTCGCACGGACGGCGGGATTGCGGAACAGGAATTGGAGAATATTGCGCTGACCGGGCGGCAAGGTCCCGTAATCGGTCAGCACCACTGCGGCGGCATGGTTCCAGGCAACGACATCCCAGGTAGCGGTCTTGATGATCGCCGGACTGGCGTCGAGCGAATCGAGCAGTCGCTGCAACCGAGGATTGACCGTGTTGACGGGGTTATAGCGGACCTCGGGCGGCCGCCCAAGCCCGAGCATGAAAAGATGCTCACGCTCGGCAAGCGTCAGCATCAGGGCACTGGAGATCCGCTCCAGCACTTCCGCAGAAGGCGCGCCGCCACGCCCCTGTTCGAGCCATGTGTACCACGTCGGGCTGATATTAGCGCGCTGGGCAACCTCTTCACGGCGTAGTCCAGGCGTTCGCCTGCGCCCAGTCAATCCAAAGCTCGCGGGGTCAAGGCGCGTCCGGCGGCTTCTCAGAAAAGCTCCAAGCGAGCTGGGGGTATTGACTGACATAGTGAACCTGTTAGTCACTTTACTATGATGAGATCACTACTTTAACGGGATAACAAATGATCGGATAGTGGATGCCTGACGACCAAGGAGGCTTCACCATGCGTATTTTCCTCACAGGTGCGACTGGCTTCATCGGTTCGGCGCTCGTTCCCGAACTCATTCAGGCCGGTCATCAGGTGATTGGTTTGACGCGCTCGGACGCGGGAGCGCGAGCGCTCATCGACGCGGGCGCCGAGCCGCATCGCGGCACGCTCGATGAACCGGAAAGCTTGCGCAGCGGCGCCGCAAAGGCAGACGGCGTTATTCACGCGGCGTTCGACCACGATTTCACCCGGTTCGCCGAGAATTGCGAGAAGGACAGGCGCGCGATCACCGCCCTCGGCGCCGCACTCGCGGGTTCCGATCGACCGCTGATCATCACGTCGGGGACCGGTATGGGCAGCGGCCAGCACGGCGAACCCGCGACCGAAGACGTCTTCAACGCCAGTCATCCCAATCCGCGCATTGTCTCCGAACTGACGGGACAGGCCCTGCTGCAAGAGGGCATCAACGTGTCGGTGGTACGACTGCCGCAAGTTCACAATCCGTTCAAGCAGGGCCTCATTGGGCCGCTTATCGACGTGGCTCGTGAAAAAGGCGTAGTTGCCTATGTCGGTGACGGAAGCAACCGCTGGCCCGCCGGCCACCTATCCGACGTCGCGCGTCTCTATCGCCTCGTCCTGGAGGCGCGCGAACCGGGCGCGCGTTATCACGCTGTCGGCGAGGAAGGCATCAGCAGTCGCGAAATCGCCGAGGCACTGGGTCGAGGCCTTGAATTGCCGGCCATTTCGATCGCCCCGGAGGAAGCCGCGGCGCATTTCGGATGGATGGGGATGTTCGTCGGGCTGGATATGCCCGCTTCGAGCGCGTGGACACAGGCGCGGTTGGATTGGCACCCGGCAGGACCCACGCTGATCGCGGATCTCGACGAAGCGCGGTACAGGAAATAAGCGTCGTTTCTTGAGGTTGCATTGCACGACGTTCCCTCGCTCCAACCTTGTGCCCCGAGCCGGGTGGATGCCCGCCATGCGCATGTCGTCGATCATGCGCTGGCGCAGTGGCCGTTAGCGGCGTTGCCGATTCCGTTCACGCGACGCGTGGAATGCGGGCCTCACCTACGGCCAGCGATACGCCAATACGCGGTCTAGCGGATAAGCCAATTCACGCACCTCTTCAAGCTGATTGCCTCCGAACAGGTGAACGTTCCGCGCGTCTGATCCCAGAAAGAATCCCACATGCCCCTTCCATTCAACGGCATCGTCGGCAGTCAACACTGCCACGCAGCCGTAGATAGGGGCGGCGAGCTCATTTCCCCAAGTCAGCCAGGAGCGGGCCAACGCCGACCGCGTTCCGGCAATGTCCGATTGCTTCATGCACCAGTTGAGGAATGACGAACACCATGCGATCTTGTCGTCGTAGCCTGCCAATTGAGTGCTTTCGTTATACTCCGCGATCCTCGGGTTGCATTCGCCCACGCCGTAACGCTTGACACCTCGCTCCTTGAAGGCGATATCCATCCAGACGGGCGTGAATCCGTTCGTTGCTTGCTTGTCGCGATGCCCTTGAATCATCCGCGCGCTCCTTACAGACACTGTTCTTCCACTGGGCCGTAGATGGCACGTGGCTCATCAGATATTACCGCCCAGTATCGGTCGCCATAGGACCCGTGCCACCATTCCGACGGATAGTGACGAAACCCGCGGCGATCATAGCAGTCGCCAACAACTGACGGTTGCCCTGCGCCTGCCGGCTGATGAACCGACAGGCTGTGTAACACACACCCGATGACTCTTCATCAGTGGCGTTCAACACGCTTCCCATATCGGCCGCGTGCCGCCTCATGCAATCGCCATGCGCGGCTTCACCCTCGCACGGCTGCGAGCCGCAGCACGCGACCCTGAGCAGTAGTTCACGATGAGCCGGTCAAACCACGGCTCGCGTGTGAGAAGCGGACACCTTCGCCAGAGTCGACCTCGATCGGACACTCGCTACGCACGATTTCAACGTCAGTTCGACTCCGAAGTTGTCATCGATCCTCGCGTGAGTGCGCCCCTACCCGCCAACCTGATGCACGCCGAAGCCGTACCGGTGTCTGCCAGCGAACCTCAAACCGCCAGCCTGTTCCACGGCTGGCGTTACTCATCTCACTGATCAGGGTTGGCGTTTGCCGCGGCCACCAGCGGGTTTGCCAGCCGGCTTGTGTGAACTCGCAACGGGCCTGCCGGCGGGTTTGCTACGCGGCTTTTGCACGCTGAATGGACTACCGCTGGACAAGCCTGTGCCTTTATCCGCGGCCACAGCGCGTTGCGCCGCAGGCTTGCGTTTGTTTTCGCCACTTTGCGGGCGCGTTTTTTTGCTCGGCTCCTGCACGGCACGCGGCGCAGCTTGCGGCACTTTGGACTTCTTGGGCTTTTTGGGTTTCTTGATGATCTGGCCCGTCGCGCTCGTCTGCGGCACGCGGTGTTCTGCCTCAAAACCCGGCTCTTCTTCGCGGGGCAGCGTTTGCCGGATCAGCGCTTCAATCGCGGCCAGTTGCGGCGCTTCATCGGCACACACAAGGGACACCGCCACGCCGCTGGCGCCCGCGCGTCCGGTACGGCCAATACGGTGCACATAGTCTTGCGCCACGATCGGCAGATCGACGTTGATCACCAGCGGCAGGTCGTCGATATCGAGCCCGCGCGCAGCCACATCGGTGGCTACCAGCATATGTACTTCGCCCGACTTGAAGCGCTCCAGCGCACGCAGGCGCGCGGGTTGCGGTTTGTCGCCGTGGATGGTGTCGACCGCATAGCCCGCTTCATCCAGCATGGCCGCGAGGTAATCCACGCCATTGCGGGTTTTGACGAACACCAGCGCGTGCGTCCAGTCGTTCTCAGCCACAAGGTGCATGAAGAGGTCCGGCTTGTTCCTCTTATCCACCGGCACCACCCACTGCTTGATCCTGCTGGCCGTGGCGTTGGGCGGACTGACGCTGATATTGACCGGGGCGTGCAGAATACTCGCCGCCATGGCGCGGATATCATCGGTAAACGTGGCAGAGAACAGCAGGGTCTGGCGCTGAGCGGGCAAGGCAGCAAAGACGGCGTTGAGTTCGCGCGCAAAGCCCAGATCAAGCATACGGTCGGCTTCATCCAGCACCAGCGTTTGTACTTGATCGAACTGCACTGCGTTCTGGCGGTTGAGATCCAGCAAACGGCCCGGCGTGGCGACGAGCACATCCACGCCTTTGCGCAACTTCATCATCTGCGGGTTGATACTCACGCCGCCGTAGGCGGCCAGAAATCGTAAGTCGAGGCCTTTGCCGTATTCGATAAAGCTTTGCAGCACCTGTTCGGCCAGTTCACGCGTGGGCACCAGCACCAGAACACGCGCGCGGTTGCTCGACACCGCCGGGCCGTGCTGCACCAGCCGTTGCAACAGCGGCAGCGCAAAACCCGCCGTTTTGCCGGTGCCGGTCTGTGCCGCCGCCATGACGTCCTTGCCGCTGAGCACAGCAGGAATCGCCTTGGCCTGCACCGGCGTAGGTGCCTGGTAATTGAGGTCCTGCACATTACGCAGCAAGGGATCGATCAGGCCAAGCGAGGCAAAAGACATGGACGCATTCCGGGCTAAAACCGCAATTCTAGCGGTTACCGCCTGATTGCACCGCGCAGATCAATGGTCAAGAAGATCGCCGTTGAGCGCCATTGAAAAACGTAGCGGTGCCGGGCGCCGCGTCGGCAAGCGGTTCTACGAGACACGAATGGGCGGCGCTGCCGCCACCGCCATTCCCAATCGCCGCCTGATGCGCAACGACGGCGGCACAAACTGCAGCGGAGCAATTCTCTTCTGGCAAGGTACGGCTTCCTACTCATTCATGAATTCTGTCGCTTCGTTTGGGTTATCGCGACACAACCATCAGGCTTCCGCCGATCGACCTGCGACTTCATATCGGCAATCTCCTGATTCGTATCGCGTGCATTGCAATACGCGTAAGGCGAGCGACGACCTCACGCACAAACCGCTTGCCCATGCACGACTTGGGTCCGACGTTCATCAAACTGGACTGAGATCTACTGGCGAGTCCTGCATGAACGGCTCGATGTGTCGCATTGCACGCGAAACGTATTCATCCTTTTCGCCTACAGGGGCGACGTAGTGAACCGCGCTGGCAGCTTCGGCGATACCGGCAAGCCGGCCAATAATCCATGCGGCGAGGTACTGCGAGGCAAGGCATCCGCCCGCGGTCGCGACGTTGCCGCTGACGAAGAATGGCTGGTTCAATACCTCAACCCCCGCCTCCTGAACCCATGGTTTCGTTGTCAGATCTGTGCAGGCGGAAACGCCGTCGAGTAATCCCAGTTTGGCAAGGATGAGCGTGCCCGAGCATTGCGCCGCGAGAAGCTGTCTTGAAGGATCAAGTTTTAGCTGCGCCATGATTGCCGCATCGGCTGCGATCTCGCGGGTCTTGATCCCGCTGCCGATGACCACGGCATCCGCGGCGCTTGCCTCCGCCAGAGACACATGAGAGTCGAGAACGACCCCGTTCATTGACCGGACCTGCTTCGTTGGACTCGCGATGGATACGCGCCATCCTGCCTTCTTGACCCGGTTGAGAATGCCAAGGGCGATGAGCGAGTCGAGTTCGTTGAAACCGTCAAAAGTGAGTATGGCGATATGCATGCTGAGGGACTCCTGAGCGACCCGGATGGGGGGGGTGGAGCGGCTGCGGACCACGGAAATTTCGCCATTGCGGCTCACTCCCGGCGCAGTGCGGATCCGAAAAATTGCGAGAGATATCCAGCATCTTAGGGACGACAACCAATACAATCAAATAATTGTCATGGATACATTTGCCTGTGGCCACTCCCCGCTATAAGACCCTCGTCGACGCCCTTGCTGCAGATATCCGGGCGGGACGGCTCTCACCCGGCACTCGCCTGCCGACGCATCGCCAGCTGGCAGCGCGGGAGGGAATCGCCCTGGTCACGGCCTCGCGCGTGTATGCGGAACTCGAAACGATGGGGCTGGTCAGCGGAGAAACGGGGCGAGGTACGTTCGTAAGGGAGACCTCGCTGCCGCCCGGACTGGGCATCGAACAGCACGCAAGCGTTGCGGGCCTGACTGATCTCAACTTCAATTCGCCATCCGTGCCAGGTCAGGCGGAATTGCTGAGAAGCGCCTTGCGGCAGTTGGCTTCGTCAGGCGATCTCGAAGCGTTGCTGCGGTATCAACCGCACGCAGGACGAATGCATGAGCGTGCGGCTGTCGCGCGTCACCTTCTGACGCGGGGGCTGTCTGTCGAAGCCGAACAGGTCCTGATTGTCAGCGGTGCCCAACATGGGTTGACGGCGATCGCGATGGGCCTGTTTCGTCCGGGTGATGTCATCGCAGTCGACGCGTTGACCTACCCCGGCTTCAAGCTTCTCGCTGAGACGATGCGCCTCGAACTTGCTGCCATTCCCGCTGACGGCAACGGTCCCGATCTCAGGGCGCTAGAGCGCTTGTGCAGTCGCCGCGCCGTTCGCGCTGTCTATGCGATGCCGACATTGCATAATCCGCTCGGGTGGGTGATGCAGGACCAACAGCGGCACGACCTCGCGGCGATCGCCCGGAGGCACGGCGTACTTATTGTCGAGGACGCGGCTTACGCCTTCCTCGTCGAAAATCCGCCGGCTCCGCTAGCGGCGCTTGCGCCCGAGTTGACCGTGTATGTATCGGGCCTCTCGAAGAGCGTCGCCACCGGATTGCGCGTTGGATTTGTGGCGGCGCCGGATAAATTCGTGCCGCAGATCGAGCGTGCCATTCGGGCTACGACGTGGAACACGGCCGGTGTGATGACCGCGGTCGCTTGCAACTGGCTTGGCGATGGGACGGTCGCACGGCTCGAAATCGAAAAACGCCAGGACGCCATGACCCGTCAGTCGATGGCCGGAGAAGTCCTGACCGGAATACGCCGTATCTGCCATCCAGCGTCGTACTTCATCTGGCTTCCTCTGGCGGACGAGGTTCGTGCGGATCAGGTCGCCATGTCACTCGTTCGCGAGAACATCTCCGTGTCGACTGCCCAGCCATTTGCGACATCCGAACATGTGCCACATGCAATCCGGCTCGCCCTGGGGTCCGTTGACCTCGACTCGCTGAGGCAAGCGCTGGAAAAAGTAAAGAATGTCATTGGCAGGTACACGTATTAAGGCCTGCCGACACTGGCCCCTGCTGATTTCATGCGTCGGTCAAAATTGACCTGGCCTGTTCGAGAAGAGCATGCGCCGCGGCAAACTCGTTGCGTCCAGCCATGGTTAAGGCGGCGTGGGCAGTACGAGCAAATAGCTCGTCGTTGGATCTCGCAACCCTATGCGAAACGGCGCCAGACTGATCGTCCCGTCGAAAAAGTTCGAGCAGCTGGAGCGCGCTTGCGCGCCGGTCCGGCGGACCGGCCGTAGCGAGAATTTGCGCCGCGGCCGCCAGTTGTCGCTTGGCCAGCAGGAGTTCAGAACCGTCCATGGCACCATCCTCATGAGATGCAGTCGCCGGTACGTGCCAGGATATTTGACGTCGCAGGTCGCTGGCCTGCCCGCAGGGCAACATTGATAACGCATTGGCTTCACCAGGCGCCCCCGTTTTCGACGACCATCACGGGCGCGACATCTATCCAACTTCGACGCGATTACGGCCAGATCTCTTCGCCCGATAAAGCGCACGGTCCGCGCGCTTCATCAACGCGTCAACGTCGACCTCTCCTGCTTCACGTGTGACCACGCCAATGCTAACGGTGAATGGAATCGGCTTATGAGGCCACTGGTGCTCGAAGTCCTGTCGTTCATAGCGCTGCCGTAGTTCTTCCGCGATCACATGCGCGAGATCCGCGCCGGCGCCAGGCAGGGCCGCGACAAACTCCTCGCCGCCCCAGCGGGCGAACAAGCCCGCCCCGTCCGTCATCGAAGCGCCGACCTTCGCGAGCACGCGTAAGACCTCATCGCCGGCGTCGTGCCCATGTTGATCGTTGATCTCCTTGAAGAAATCAATGTCGAGAATGAACACCGACAAAGCGTCGCCGGTGCCAAGCACTTTCTCCACGAATTCCAGAAACTCGCGACGATTCGGCAGACCGGTCAGCGCGTCAGTCGCGGCCTGCTTTTTCAGCAGATCCATTAGTCGGGCGCGATCGGTGATGTCGCGGACGACCGCCATGAACTCGGTCCCACCGTTCAAGTCGATTCTGGAAACCGCGATTTCGACCGGTATTACCGATCCGTCGCGATGCTGGCCGTACACACTGTTGCTCTGGTCCATGCGCGGCGCGGTTGCCTGCCGCAGGCCCGGCTGATACGAGTCCGAGAACTGCTGCACCTTCCGCGGATGATGCGCGCGAAACTTTTCGGGCAACAGGGTCACTATGGGCCGCCCGAGCACCTCGGCCGCCGAATAGCCAAAGAGATTCTCCGCCGCGCGATTGAACAGCGTGATGTTGTGCTGGTCGTCCATTGTCACGATCGCGTCATAGGCCAGGTCGACCAGGGCACGATAACGCGAGGCATTAGCTTCCGGTTCCGGTGTCGAGTTGATCTTCGCCGCCATGTCGAAACCAGTCACCAGAATCTCGCGCACGCTCCCACCGTCGTTTCCATGCCTGATCGGCTTAAGCGTGAGACGCCACCAATGTCCACCTTCGCGGACGTCGTGAGTCTGCTCCGGCTCCTGTGGTCGGCTGGACGCAAAGCACGCGAGCAGTTTCTCGCGAAATCCGGGCGGCGCGGATTCCGTAACCAGTGCATCGAATGGAATGGGAAAAGTCTGTCTATCTGCGTCCGCTCCGCCCGTCAATTTAAAGAATGGGGCGTTGCAGGCAGTGACGATCAAGTTCTTGCTCTCATCGAGCCTGATCATGGCGGCGCATAGGGAGATGTCATCCATGCGCCGGTTCGGTTCCTTGGGCCTATCAGACAAAGTTTCACCTTGCAAAAGCTTTACTCGGTACCAGTTTGAATCGCGCCGAGTCATTGTCGCACACCGTCAGCGCGTCCTCATTTCGTACCAACCGTGGCGCAGCCTTGCATTCTCATTGACCATCGGATTACTCTTTTTTAGTTGATCTCCGGTTTTTTCGGGTGTCGAATCTCGCCGCATGTACTGACATACATCGATAATCGATCCTTTCACGCGAAGCTCGGCAAATTCACTGTCTATGGCGAACCACGACCATCAACAACCGGAATCGAACGCGACCCCGTCGAATCGATCGCTCGAACGCGGGCTCGAGTTGCTGCGCGCGTTCGGCCCCGGTGCGACGCTTCTCGGCAACGGGGAACTCGCGGAACGCACGGGCCTGCCGAAAGCAACGGTAAGCCGCCTGACGCGAACGCTCGTGGAGGCGGGTTATCTCGAGCACGATGCGGCACGCCGGGCGTACAGACTGGGCTTACCCGTTCTCAGTCTGGCGCAGGCGTTGCGCAGCGGGTCCACAGTGCTGAATGCCGCAGGGCCGCTCATTCGCGATACTGCCCAAGCAAGGCGCATCAATGTCGGAATCGCGGGCGCCGACCGGGAAGAGATGGTCTATCTCGAGTCCATTCGTTATAACCAGCGAGCCTCGCTGCGTACGATCGTCTCGGGACAACGCGTACCGATGGAACTGACCTCGCTCGGCCGCGCGTATCTCGCGGCGCTGCCGCAGGCGGAATTCACCGCCCTGATGGACGCCTTCAGGCGGCGCAAACGCAGCGGCTGGGAACGCCTCGCGCGCGAAATCACTGACGCCGTAGATGATGTGCGCCGAAGCGGCTTCTGCGCTACAAGTTGGCAGCCGGAAGTCATCGCGCTGGCGACGCCGCTCGCCATTCCCGGACACCGTTTGCTGGTGCTCAACTTTAGCGTCCGCACGGCGGCGTCAAAAGATAGCGTTGTAAGCGAACTGGGGGCGCCCCTGCTGCGTCTACGCGACGACATTAAGGCCGCATGCGCGCGGCAGGAAGGCTGAAGACTGCAAGCGTCCCGTTCATTCCCGGCGTTCGCTGATCGCGCGCGCTGGAATACCGAGTACCACGGCAAGACCGCCAAGAATGGAGACGACTGCAACCGCGTAGAGGCCCACGGCGCTGCTACCGAAGTGCGTCGATGCGTAACCGATCACCGAGGGCGCCGAAATCCCGCCGAACTGCCCGAGGCTGCTAACGAGGCCAATGCCGCTTGCTGCGACCGAGCTCGACAGATACGCGGGTGGCATCGTCCAGAACAGCGACAGCATGCCCAGATAACCGGCCGTCGCCACGCAAAGCAGTGCCACCAGAATCGCTGCGTGATTCGCCGCCGCCGGCAGAAGCACGACGCCCAGCGCGGCCATCAATGCGCTTGCCATAAAGTGCCACCGCCGCTCCAGCATACGATCCGAGTTGCGGCCAAGCAGATACATCACCACTGCGCCGACCACATAGGGAATCGCGGAGAGAAGCCCAATGTGCCAGTAGTTCGACACGCCGCTTTTCTGGATTACGCTCGGCGCCCAGATATGCACGACGATGCTCGCCCACGGTACGCTGAAATAGGCGAACGTCAGGAAATAGAACTTTGGCTCCTTCAACGCAACCCAGATCGAACCATGAGCGCGAGCGGCCTTCGTCTGCGCGTCGCGATCAAGCTCTGCCAGCAAGAGAGCCTTCTCGTCATCCAAGAGCCAGGTTGCCTGCTCGGGCCGGTCCGTCAGATACACATAGGCAAAGACACCGGCGATCACCGACGGGAGTCCTTCGAGAAGAAACAGCCATTGCCAGCCGTTATAGCCGAGTAAGCCCGACATGCTATTGAGAATCCATCCCGACACCGGCCCACTGATGATGCCGGATACGCAGATCGCCGTCATGAAGATGGACGTGACGCGCGCCCGGCGCACGGCCGGAAACCAGTAGGTGAAATAGAGAATCACGCCGGGGAAAAATCCTGCTTCCGCTGCGCCCAGCAATACGCGCGCGATGTAGAACTGGGTCGGCGTTTGCACGAACGCTGTGCCCGCCGAAACGATGCCCCATAGCGCCATGATTCGCATGAGCGTTTTTCTCACGCCGACTCGCGCGAGCCACAGGTTGCTCGGCACCTCAAAGACCATGTAACCGACGTAGAAGAGTCCTACGCCCAAACCGAATGCGGCGTCGGAAAGACCGATGTCACGCGAGAACTGCAGATGCGCAAAGCCGATATTGGCGCGATCCAGATAGGCGAAGACGTAACAGATGAAGAGGAACGGCAGCAGCCGCCAGGTGACTTTCCGGTAGAGGGCCTCTGTCCGCGGTTGCGCGACCGCGCTGACGTCGATGGGATTGGAACGGGCTGCGTGCATCATGTCTCCAGGCTGTATTCGGTCGCAGGTTCGTCATGGCAAGTGTCCTGCGTTGGAATCCATTATCGGTGCCGAATGGTTGATGACAATCCGCCAATTCCATCCAGTGGAATTGCTCCGCCCCTCGGCTGACTGCGCCTTCGTTCCATAGAGTGGAATTGACGGGGTGTCTCTGGCGGCCGCTGAGGCTAAGCTGCATTGGCAGATTGACCTTGTCAGTCGACTCCAATTCAACCATCGAGACACGCATGAGCACCTCCACCGTCCAAGTCACCATCACCTCGCGGGTCGCCACGATCGCGCTGAATCGTCCTGAAAAGCGCAACGCCATTACCAACGAAATGCGCACCGAACTGATCGCGGTGCTGGAGACCGTGTCGCGTGACCGTGACGTGCGCGCCGTAGTGTTGATCGGCAACGGCAAGGGATTCTGCGCGGGCGGCGACGTCAGCGGCATGGCGCAGCGCATGGAAGCCCCAGCGGGCGAAGTTGCGTTCAATGGCTGGTCACGCCAGCAGCTCGTTCATCACACGGTCAATCTGCTTTACTCGATGCCCAAACCGACCATCGCGGCAGTCAACGGCGCAGCGGCGGGCCTGGGTGCCGATATGGCGCTCTCCTGTGACTTCATCGTCGCGTCGCAGGAAGCAAGCTTCACGTGGAGCTACATCAAACGCGGGCTGATTCCCGACGGTGGCGGCATGTACTTTTTGCCGCGGCGAGTCGGCCTCGCGCGGGCGAAGGAACTGATCTTCAGCGGCCGCAAGGTAGATGCAAAGGAAGCGCTCGAAATCGGCATCGCGGATCGCCTGAGCGAGCCGGATTCGCTCATCGCCGACGCCCACGCCTGGGCCGCCGAATTGAGCCAGGGTTCGACCACGGCACTCGCGCTCGGCAAGAGCATCCTCAATCAGAGCTACGAGCTGTCCGCGCATCAGGTGTTTGCACAAGGCAGCCAGGCACAGGCCGTCTGCTACACAAGCAGTGAACATCGCGACTCGGTGCTCGCATTCCTGAACAAAACCAGCTGAGCACGAAGGAGACCGGCATGAACGCAATCTCAAAGTTGATGCGCCCGACGAGCGTAGCGGTGATCGGCGCATCGGCGGACGCAGCCAAGACTTCAGGCCGCCCGGTGGCTTACCTCAGGAAGCACGGCTTCGACGGCGACATCTACCCTGTCAACCCGCGTTACGACTCGATCGATGGCTTGCCCTGCTATCCCGACGTAGCGTCGTTGCCGCATGCACCCGATGTCGGAATCGTGCTGCTCGGCGCGGAGCGCGCCCACCTTGCGGTGCGGGATCTGGCGAGCCGCGGGACGAGCGCTGCAATCGTGCTGGCGAGCGGCTATGCAGAAATCGGCGAGGAAGGTGCGAGGCGTCAGGCGCAATTGATCGAGGCAGCAGGGTCTATGCGGTTGCTCGGTCCCAATACGATCGGACTCGTCAACCTCACTGACCGCATCACGCTCTCGGCCAGCGGAGCGCTGGAGACCGACGCTTTCACAGTCGGCGGGATCGGCGTGGTATCACAAAGCGGCGGGATTCTTGGTTCGCTGTTGTCGCGAGCGGCGGCACGCGGCATCGGCTTGTCAAAGCTGGTGTCGACGAGCAATGAAGCGGATCTCGACATGGCGGATTTTGTCGATTATCTGGTTGACGACGATTCGACCTCTGTTATCGCGCTCTACATGGAAGGACTGCGTCATCCGGACCGATTCCGGCGCGCGGCGTTACGGGCGGCGGCAGCAGGCAAGCCGGTCGTGGTGTTCAAGATCGGGCGCTCGGAATCAGGCGCGCGCTCGGCGGTCTCGCATACCGGCGCGCTGGCGGGTTCCGACCGCATGTACGACGCGCTTTTTAGCAACGTCGGCGTGATTCGCGCCCAGACGTTCTCCGACTTGCTCGACATTCCTCACGCACTCGCGACGGGGCGCAGGCTTGGCGGGCGGCGGGTGGCAATACTGACCTCGACTGGCGGAGCGGGCACGCTCGTCACCGATAGCCTCGGTATGTCTGACTTTGAGACTCCGCCTCCCGATGAGGCGACGGCCGCAAAGCTGCGCGCACTCCAGAGCGGCGACCATGCGGTACTCGACCGCAATCCGATCGATGTGACGCTCGCGGGTCTGGAACCGGCCCTCCTGCGTGGTGCGATCGGCGCGCTACTCGACAGTCCGGCTTACGACGCAATCGTGGTGATCGTCGGATCGTCGGGCCTCGCGATGCCTGACCTGATGGCTGGCGCAATCCGCGATTCGCTGCCCGGGAGTGACAAACCGGTGATGGCGTTTGTGAGTCCACACGCGCCGGAGATCACGCGCTTGCTCAACGAACAGGGAGTACCGGCGTTTGTGTCGCCCGAAAGCGTGACGAGCGCACTTGCGGCCATGTGGCAGCACGGCCAGTACCTGCCACACACCCTGAGTGGGAACGAACGACACGCTGAAGCGCAAGTCGACGTAAGCGATCTTCCGGCCGGATCATTAAACGAAGCGCAGGCCAAAGCGCTTTTTGCCCGCTTCGATGTGACAGCGGTACGCGAGTTTGTCGTCACGAACGCGAACGAGGCCGAGAGCGCCGCACGCGAACTGGGGAACAAAGTCGTGCTTAAACTGCTGTCGAACACGATCACCCACAAGAGCGATGTCGGAGGCGTAGCGGTTGGGGTCACGGCTGACAGCATCGGGGCGCGCCTGGACCGCATGCGGGACGACGTTGAAACCGCAACCGGCTTGTCCGCGCATGCATTTCTCGTTCAGGAGATGGTGGCCGGCGGAACGGAACTGCTTCTCGGCCTTCATCGGGACCCGTTGGGCACCGCATTGCTCCTCGGCATGGGCGGCGTCACAGCGGAATTGTTCAAGGACACGACCATGCGGCTCCTCTCTGCCGACGCGCCGCTGTCGCGCGACGACGCACACCAGATGATTCGCGAACTGAAAACGTGGCCGCTGCTTGACGGCTATCGCGGACGGCCACGCGCTGATATCGATGCCCTGGTGACGGCAATCGTCGCGTTTGCGCGAATGGCGGTGCGGCTTGGCGGGCGTATTGTCGAAGCAGAAATCAATCCGCTCTTCGTGCTGCCAGCGGGCCAGGGTGTACGGGCGGCTGACGGCGTTGCCGTACTCGCTTCGGAGGCTCATGAAGGGTGAGGCTTGTCGGGTCGCGCTCGACTGGCGCGCCGAGGCCAGTGGGCCCGGCGTCGAGCCGGCCCTCGAACCGCGCCGGTCCAGATGCACGTTGTTTTTCATGCAAACCGCCGCTGTCTTCACGATTCGCGAAAAGCCCTAAATACCCGACGGAAGGAAGTCGGTCATGGCCGACGTTTGCTTATTGAACGTCGGCGGTGCCTGCAGGTTGAACAACCATCCATTCAGTCGCCGTTCCGAACCGCGGCGTGCGCATTCAGCGGACTTGTACCCTCGACACGCTGCTGAGAGTCGCTACACTACGCTGCGGTGAGGTGAGGATGGCGCGCGCGGTTTAAATTTTGCGCTCACGGCCGCCCCCGTGCATACTTTCTTTCCGCCACAAGAAAGTGCGGTGCGACGAGAAGACCGCGCCTCGGGAGACTCAATGCGTTTTGATTTCCAGTCGCTGAAACTATTCGTTGCCGTCTGCGAGCACGGCAGTATTGCTCGCGCGGCAGAAGCCGAAAACATCGCGCCTTCGGCGCTCAGCAAGCGCATGTCTCATCTCGAGGACACCCTCAAGACCGCCCTCTTTGTGCGGAGCAACAAAGGACTCGGGTTGACGATCGCGGCTACCGCCCTCTTGCAGCACGCCCGCGTGCTGCTGCGCGATGTCAAACAAATGGAAAGTGAACTGCTCGACCATGCCGAAGGCGTGCGCGGACAGATCCGGCTACATGCGAGCCTTTCGACCATTGTCCAGTACATTGCCAACGACATTCGCGACTTCCTGGCACTCCACCCGGGACTGCGTATTGACCTGCAGGAAAGTTTGAGCCCAGCCGTGGTCCGCGCGGTCGCGGAGAACACAGCCGACATTGGCGTGTTCGGCGGCACGACGGTGGCTGCCGGCCTGCAGGTATTTCCATACCACAGCGACCGGCTGGTGGTGATCATGCCGCCCGATCATCCACTCAGCCATGCAGACAAGGTGAAGTTTCGCGAGATGGCCCAGTACCCACTAGTGGGACCGCAAGCTGGCAGCTATCTGAATTCGCTCGTCTTGCGCGCGGCGGCGGATCTCGACCACCCGCTCAAGCTGTCGATCAGGGTAAATGGTTTCGAGCCCGTGCGCAGCATGGTCGAAGCGCGGCTTGGCATCGGGCTCGTGCCTGAACATCATGCCCGCCGCTATGTGAGCTCGGGGCCCTTGGTCGCCGTGCAGCTCGACGAAGTCTGGGCCGAACGACACTGGAAAATCTGCGTGCGCGAGGCCGAAACGCTCCCCGCACCGGTGCAGCTCTTCCTCAAGCACTTGCTCGCACGTAGCCGTCAGGAGTAAGCCAGTCTCAACCCCGCTTGCGGCCAGTTCAAGGTCGCGAGGCGCCCCGTGCCCGACAGCGTAACGTAAGCGGTCTTCATGTCGGCGCCGCCAAAGCAGATGTTGGTCACCATGCCATCGGGCACCGTCACTTGTCGCAGTACCTCACCGGAGGGCGCCACCACTGTGATGCAGCCCGTGACCAGCGTCGCCACGCAGATGTTTCCCTCCTCGTCCACGGCCAGGCTGTCAAAACGTTGGTAGCCCGGTAATCCGCAAATCAGGCGACCGCCGTGCGGAGAAGGATAAGGATGCCTGCGCGCCCTGCCGGGCGCCTCGAGATCGAACGCCCATAAGCGCGCGGTCTCGGTCTCCGCCACGTACACGACACGATCGTCAGGCGACAGGCCAACGCCGTTGGCCGTCGTGAGCGGGTAGGCTACTTCAACGATGATTGATCCGTCAGCTCGTCCGTAATAGAGACCTGCGTGATCGCGCTCGCGTAGCCGGTTCTTGCCGAAGTCGGTGAAGTAGAAGCCGCCGTCGTGGTCAAACACGATGTCGTTGGGACCGCGTAGCGGGTATTCACCACAGTGGTCGTACAAAGTCTTCAGATCCCCGGTCCGTGGGTCGAAACGCTCGATGCGCCCGCTGGTATAACGCGGGTGTACGCCTGGTTTGGTGCGATTCAGACCGGCAACGGTACGGAACAGGAAACCTCCGTTATTGCAGATGTAGAACGCCCCATCCGGCCCCAAGGCCAGGCCGTTGGGGCCGCCGCCCACCTCCTTCAATACGCTGACCGTGCCCTCGGGCGTCACGCGGCTGATGGTCTCGCGCTCGATTTCGACCAGCACGATTGAGCCATCGGCCATCGCCACGGGTCCTTCGGGAAACTTGAGCCCTTCAGCCACGATATGGATGCCGCTCTCCATCATTGACCTCCGTGCAAGTCAGTGCTTGCTGGCATTTTCGACGAAATGATTGTCATACGTGGCTTTCAGGTCGATCGAGGCCTTGCCGATGTCGGGATCGAAGGCAGCAAGCACATCGCGCACGGTATGCGCTGCGGCGTCCGTCATCAGTCCGTCGCGCGAAATGCAATTCTGCATGTTGCCGTAGGCTCGAGCGAACACAGTCCTGTCGGCGAGAGCATATTGGGCGGGGACTGCTTCGGCCACCTGCTCAGGCGTGGCCTGCGCCATCCAGCGCTCGGCCGCGAGGACAGCGTTCGTCACGGCTTGCACCGTATTGGGATACCTGGCCGCGAACTCGCTCGTGGTGTAGACAGACGCTTCCGGGTAGTCGCCGCCTAGCGTCGCACGGGTTCCGGCGGGGTCACGCATCACGGCCAGCGGAAAGAGATCGCCGCTGCCCTGCAGTACGGTCGCGACCGGGTCGTTGCTCATCAATGCATCGATCTGCCCGCTGCGTGCCGCGGCAATCGCGCCGGCAGACGAACCCACGCCGACGATCGAGACATCCCCCGTTTTGAGGCCGGCCCTGTTCAGCAGATAATTGACGCCCATGTGGAAGCTCGAACCGGGCGAGCTTACGCCGATGCGCATTCCCTTAAGATCCGCATAGGTCTTGACCTTGTCATGGCTGGCCCGCGTCACGCCGAACACCCAGCCCGGGCAAGAAGCCAGCGTCACGAACGAGACCAATTTCTGTCCCTTAGCCGCCATCGTGATCGTGTTGGAATAAGCACCCGCGACCATGTCGGCGCTGCCGCCCAACATTGCCTGCAACGCCTTCGCGCCGCCGCTAAATACGCCAATGTCCACGTCCAGCCCCGCCTGCTTGAAATAGCCCCGGCTTTGCGCGATGACGAAGGGCAAATAGGGAAAGCCAACGCCGGCGGCAGCCAGGTGAAGTGTTGGTTTCTCTGGCGCCGGCGCCGGGGCTGCGCTCGCGCCCGAGTGGCTCGTCAGCGCGAGGCAGGCGGCTAGTATCGGCAACAGCAGGCGCCTGATCGTTAGCACGATGTTGTCTCCTTGTTGTCCAGATCGGCTTGGCGGCGATTCTCTAGCCCTGTACGACGTTCTGGCGTTGCTGACCCAGGCCGTCGATGCCGAGCGTCACCACGTCACCCGGTTTCAGATACACGGGCGGCTTCTGTCCCAACCCAACGCCGGGCGGCGTGCCGGTGGATATGATATCGCCCGGCTGCAACGACATGAACTGCGACAGGTAGGCTACAAGGTAACGCACGCCGTAAATCATGGTCGCCGTAGTACCGTTCTGGTAGCGGTGGCCATTCACCTCCAGCCACATGGGCAGTGCTTGCGGATCGCGCACTTCGTCTGAAGTCACCAGCCACGGGCCCGTCGGACCGAAGGTGTCGGCCGACTTGCCCTTGGTCCACTGCCCCTGGCGCTCCGCCTGAAACGCGCGCTCAGACACGTCATTGATCACGCAGTAGCCGGCCACGTGATTCATCGCATTGCTCTCGCTCACGTACTTCGCGGGCTTGCCGATGACAACACCCAGTTCGACCTCCCAATCCGTCTTGAGGGCGTTGCGCGGGATCTCGATGGCATCGCCCGGACCTACGATCGCGCTGACAGCCTTCATAAAGACGATGGGTTCCGGCGGTATCGCGCCGCCCGTCTCGGCGGCATGGTCGGAGTAGTTCAGCCCGATGCAGATGAACTTTCGCGTACCGCCCACGCATGGGCCGAGGCGCGGATTGCCTTCCACGCGCGGCAGCGAAGCGACGTCGAGCGCTTTCAGGCGGGCCAGACTGGCGGGCAGCAGAGTGTCGCCGGAGATGTCGGCCACATGGCCCGACAAGTCTCGCAAGTCTCCATCGGCGTCGAGCAGGCCCGGCTTCTCCTCGCCGGGCGGACCGTAGCGTAACAGCTTCATTTTTGGTGTTCCCTTCAATAGGTCGCGCGACCGCCAGACAGATCAAAGACCGAGGCCGTGGTAAATGAATTCTCTTCACTGACAAGCCAGGCAATCATTGCGGCCGCTTCATTGAGTTCGAGAAAACGGCCACGCGGAATCTTGCCCAGCATGTAGCGGATATGCTCGGGCGACTGTTCCATCGCGCCTGGTGTACGCGCCACCGCGGGCGTCACGCAGTTGACCGCGATGTCGTGGCTCGCCAATTCCTTTCCGAGCGACTTGGTCATGGCAATCACGGCAGCCTTGGCCGAGCTGTACGCCGCGGCGTTCGGGTTGCCTTCCTTGCCAGCGACAGAAGCCAGATTCACGATGCGGCCGTAGTTCTGCCGGATCATCGCGGGCACCACGGCGCGGCAACAGTGGAAGGTGCCGTTGACGTCGATGTCGATCACCTGCTTCCAGAGGTCGACGGGATACTCGGCCAAGGTCGCATTGGGGCCGACGATCGCTGCGTTATTGATCAGGATATCGATGCGTCCCGCCGCTTTCAGCGTACCCGAGACGGCAGCTTCGACGCTGGCATAGTCGGCGATATCAACGGGTTCGACGTGAACATCGGAGCGTCCCAGTTCAGTACGGGTCCGCTCAAGGCCCTCGGCATTGATATCCCAGATCACGAGGCGCGCGCCAGAAGCCAGCAGCCGGCGGCCGACCTCCAGGCCGATGCCTTGTGCGCCGCCGGTCACGACGGCGACGCGTTCCTTCAGGTTGATTGCATTGGTCTGCAAGATAGTTTCCTTGATGTTGGATTGTCGATCGCGGCCCGCACGCTCATGCGCTCGCGGCCACGGTCTGCCCGGCGACAGGCCGCCAGCGCAGCAGATAGTCCTCGACGACGGATACCGCTGTATCGAGCAGCAGTGCAAATAAGGTCAACACAAGAATGCCGGCGATCACCGAGTTGATGTCGAACACGCCCTCCGCCAGCAGAATCAGATACCCTACGCCCTTCTCCGAGCCCAGATACTCACCGACCACGCTTCCGACAAACGCGATACCAATCGCGTTGTGCAGGCTTGAGAACACCCAGCTCGTCGCCGAAGGCAGATACACGTGCCGCATCAGCTGACGCGCATTGGCGCCCAGCATGCGGGTGTTGGACAACACCGCGGGGCTGACCTCGCGCACACCCTGAAAGACATTGAAGAAAACCACGAAGAAGACGAGTGTCACGCCCAGCGCCACCTTGGACCAAATGCCGAGGCCAAACCAAAGTGCGAAGATCGGCGCAAAGATCAGGCGCGGCATGGAATTCATGGCCTTTATAAATGGATCGAACACGACCGCGAGAAACGGATTGAGCGCGAGCCACAGACCGCACGCCAGACCGGACACCGTCCCGATGGCGAACGCCAGCATGGTTTCGAGCAGCGTCGTGTACAGGTGGCGAAACACCGAGCCGGTCACAGTCCATTCGACGATGCGACGCACAACACCCAACGGATCGCCGAAGAAGAAAGGCGACAACCATTTCTGACTGGTGCCGATCCACCACAAGAACAGAACGCCGCACAGAAGTGCGAGCCGCGTGACAAGAACGACAACGCGATTGTTTGGGTCAAACACGATTGCGCGCATAGCTTTTCAGAACCTCCCCTCGAAGCACGTCCCAGATCTGGGTGTGCAGTTGCAGGAAACGCTGCGTCATGCGGATTTCCGACATTTCGCGTGGACGCACAAGGTCGATTTCAAACTCGGCGATAGGCCGCGTACCCGGCCCTGCCGACAGCACGATGACGCGGTCCGATAAGGAGATAGCCTCCTCCAGATCGTGAGTCACGAACATCACGGACTTGCGGTCGCGCGACCACAGGCGCAGCAGTTCGTTTTCCATCAGGTGCCGGGTCTGAATGTCCAGCGCGCTGAAGGGTTCGTCCATCAGAATGATGCGTGGATTGAGCGCCAGGGCCTGCGCGAGGCCGGCACGTTTGCGCATGCCGCCCGACATCTGGTGCGGATACTTTTTGCCATGGCCTTGCAAACCCACCCGCTCGATCCACTCGTGCGCCACCTTGAGCGCCTCATCGCGGGGCGTGCCACGGAAGATGAGGCCCACCGCGATGTTCTCTTCGGCCGTCTTCCAGGGCATGAGTGCGTCGACCTGGAACAGGTAGGCAGCTTGCTTGTTCAGGCCATTGCTCAGTTTCTCGCCGAACACGCTCAAACTGCCCGACGAAGGCCGGGTGAGCCCGGCCGCCACGTTCAGCAACGTGGACTTGCCACAGCCCGTGGGGCCGACTATCGAGACGAACTCGCCGTCGCCGATCGTCAAATTCCCGCCGGAAACGGCCGTGTAGGTCTGAGCGTTCTTGCCATTGCCGGCGAAGGTGCAGGTCACATTGTCAAAGCGCAAAGCCTCACGCATTGCCCTCTGGCCATGCTCTGGAGTGATAGTGCACGGTGCGGTACTCATGGCTGGATCTCCGCCGCTTTCTCGACAAACCGGTTGTCGTAGGTCGACGTGAGATCGATTTTGGTCGACGCCACAGTCGGGTCGAACGCCGACAGCACATCACGCACGGTCTGTGCGCCTTTGACTGTGACCTCCCCGTTCTGTGCGATGCAACGGCGGCTGTTCGTGAAGGCATCTGCATACAGTGCCTTGTTCTCGCCCAGATACTCGGGCGGCACATTGTCCGCGACCTGCTGGGGCGTGGCTTTGGCGATCCATTTCTCCGCGCGCACGATCGCATTGGCGACCGCCTGTACCGTCTTCGGATTCCTGTTGATGAAATCCCGAGTCGCGAACAGGCTCGATTCGGGGTAATCCGAGCCGAACACCTTGACGTTACCCTCCGCGGTGCGCATGTTCTCCAACGGTTTGAGGCTGCCGTCTTTGGTCAGGATCGTGGCGCTCGGATCATTGACGATCAGCGCATCGATCTGGCCCGCCCTCACTGCCGCCACCGCTCCCGCAGCCTGGCCGACACCGATGATGGATACGTCCGAGGGCTGAAGGCCTGCCTTGTGCAGGATGTAGTTCAGTGCCATGTGTGTGCTTGAGCCCGGCGCACTCACGCCGATACGCATACCCTTCAGATCCTTCGTCGACTTGACTTCGGCCTGGCGCTTCTGGGACACGCCAAAGATCCAGCCTGGACAAATGACCTGCGCTGCGATCACTACGAGGTGCTGCCCCTTGGTAGCCATCGTGATGGTGTTCGAATAGGCGCCCGCCACCATGTCGGAACTCCCACCCAACAACGCCTCCAATGTTTTGGACCCACCGGAGAAGGCAGCGATGTGCACATCCAGCCCCTCGTCCTTGAAGTAGCCGCGTTGCATGGCGACCAGCATGGGCAGATAGGTGATGCCGACGGAGGCCGCCGCAATGTGAAGTTCGGGTTTTTCAGGCACGTCCTTGGCCACGGCCGCGACAGAACCGCAGCCAAGCTCGAACGCGGCACAAAGCGCGATGGCAAATTTCAGCTTCATGGTTGTCTCCTCCCTTTCAGGGGATATTTGGGTGCGACATGCCGCCGAGGACGGACCGGGGTCTTCACGTCCCCGATTCCTTTGATGCTGAGAACTGCCGAGGATCATCGGCTCCTCATGCTCCCGATCCTCGTGCTGCCGGCTTTCGTCCTGCTGCGCGATGCGCTTACGCTGCCTGCTTGCGCAGTGCCTCGACCACCGCATCGCCCATGTCTCGGGTACCCACGGATTGCGTGCCCTCCTGATGGATGTCGGCAGTTCGATAGCCGGCGGCCAGCACTGCACGCACGGCCTGCTCGACGCGCCTCGCGGCATCTTCCATCTCGAAGCTCTCGCGCAGCATCATCGCCAGCGACAGGATCGCGGCGAGGGGATTGGCGATATCCTTGCCTGCAATGTCCGGCGCCGAGCCGTGCACAGGCTCGTACAAGCCCGTTCGGTTATAGCCCAGCGATGCTGAAGGCAGCATGCCGATCGAACCCGTCAACATGGCCGCGGCATCCGAGAGAATGTCTCCAAACAGGTTGCCCGTGACGATCACGTCGAACTGCTTGGGTCGACGCATGAGCATCATCGCGGCGGCATCCACAAAGAGATGGCTCAGTTCGACATCCGGGTAGTCATCGCGCCCGACGCGCGTGACCACTTCGCGCCATAACTGGCTCGCCTCCAGCACATTCGCCTTGTCCACCGAGCACAACTTGCGGCTGCGGCGTCGAGCGCTCTCGAAGGCAGCACGCGCAACCCGTTCGACCTCCGATTCCGAATAGCGCATTGTGTTGAAACCCACGCGCTCCCCTGCCTGGTTGGTTTCGAACCCTCGGGGTTGGCCGAAATAAGCGTCGCCATTCAATTCACGCACGATGACGAGATCCAGCCCATCGACGACCTCTGGCCGCAAGGTCGAAGCGCCGATCAGTTCCGGGAACATGTAGGCAGGCCGGAAGTTGGCATATAGCGTCAGCGCTTCGCGCAACTGCAGCAATCCCGTGCCGGGGCGACGTTCACGCGGGATATCGGCCTCGTCGGCCACTCCCACCGCGCCGAACAGGATCGCATCGGCTTTGCGCGCCAACGCCAGAGTGGATTCGGGAAGCGGCACACCATGGGCCTGAATGCCCGCCTCGCCCACGGGCGCCTCCTGAGTCTCGGCATGAGGCGCCACGATCCGCAGTACCTTGACAGCCTGCGCCACCACCTCCGTGCCGATACCGTCACCCGGCATGACTGCAATCTTCATTTGAACTTCTCCTTGGTTGCTATCCGTATGAGTGCGCCTTCAATAAGCCTGGGCATGGTTGCGCTCGAACGCGTCAATGCGATCCTGATGCGACAGTGTGTAGTCGATCTCGTCCATGCCGCGCACCAGACACTGTTTCGCGAAGGGCTCCATCTCGAAGGCATGAATAGAGCCGTCGGGCAACGTCGCGGTCTGTGCGGGCACGTCGATGGCAATGCGGCTACCCGGACTGGCCAGCAAGGTGTCCAGCAGTGGCAAAACCACGGCCTCGGGCAACACGATGGGCAGCAGCCCGTTTTTCAAACAGTTGATGAAAAAGATGTCGCCGAAGCTCGACGAGATCGCGGCGCGGAACCCGTAGTCATGCAGCGCCCAGACAGCGTGCTCCCGCGAAGAGCCGCAACCGAAATTGTGGTTCGCTACGACGATGCGGGACTCCCGGTAAGGCGTCTGGTTGAGCACAAAGTCCGGCCGCTCCGCACCGTCCTGGTCGAAGCGCAGCGCACGGAACAGAAATTGACCGAAATCGTCGGAACGGGGTTTCTGGAGAAAGCGTGCCGGCAGTATCTGGTCGGTATCGCAGTTGATGGCGGCAATCGGCACCGCGGCTGAGTCAAGGTAGTTCAGGCTGTCCATGTTCAGACTCCCATGAGGCGGCGCACGTCCGTCAAACGACCCGTCACCGCGGCGGCGGCGGCCATGGACGGGCTCATCAGGTGCGTGCGCACGCCCGGCCCCTGACGTCCCACAAAATTACGGTTTGAGGTCGAGGCACAGCGCTGGCCAGGGGCGGCGATATCGCCGTTGGTTGCGAGGCACATGGAACAGCCGGGGAAGCGCCACTCAAAACCGGCCTCCCTGAACACGTGGTCCAACCCTTCGGCTTCGGCCTGCGCGCGTACCTGGTGCGAACCGGGCACCACCCATGCCTCGACGCCGGGTGCAACGCGGCGACCGCGCGCGACCTCGGCCGCGCCGCGCAGATCCTCAATCCGCCCGTTGGTGCACGAGCCGATAAACACTCTATCGATCGCCACGCCTTCCAGCGCCTCGTGAGGCTTCAGTCCCATGTAGTCGAGAGCCCGCAACATCGACGCACGAAGATCAGGGTCGGCCTGCTCCGCAGGATCGGGCACCCGGCGGTCGATTGCGCATGCGTATTCGGGCGTGGTTCCCCATGTCACCATGGGCGCGATATCCGCCACGTCGATATTCACCTCGCGATCGAACACCGCGCCTGCGTCGGTAAACAGTTCGTGCCAGCGCGCCATCGCCCGATCCCACTGCTCGCCTGTGGGGGCGTAAGGACGGCCGGACAGATAAGCGAAAGTGGTGTCGTCGGGAGCGATCATTCCGGCACGGCCGCCCGCCTCGATAGTCATGTTGCACAGCGTCAACCGTCCTTCCACCGATAAACCCGCGATAGCCGGGCCGGCGTACTCGATCACGTGGCCTGCCGCGCCAGCCACGCCAATCCGCGCAATCACGGCAAGAATCAGGTCTTTGGCGGTCACGCCCTGCCCCGGCCTTCCGTCGAGGATGACGCGCATGTTGCTCGATTTGCGCTGCCACAGGCATTGTGTGGCGAGCACGTGCGCCACTTCGGTTGCGCCGATGCCGAACGCCAGCGCGCCGAGCGCGCCGTGGGTCGACGTGTGGCTGTCGGCGCAGACGACGGTCATGCCGGGCAGACTCAGGCCCTGCTCCGGTCCAACGACGTGGACGATTCCGCGCCGCGAGTCATCCATGTCGAACAGCGTGATGCGCGACTCCGCGGCATCACGTTGCAAAGCCGTGATCATGCCTCGCCGCTCGGGATCTGCCACGGACGCGAGATCGTTCGCCGTGCTGGAAACGTAGTGATCAGCCGTGCCGAAGATACGCTCGGGAGAGCGCGGTTTGAGTCCACGCTCACGCAACATGTCGAACGACTGAGCAGTGACGTCGTGGACGAAATGCCTGTCTATGAACAGCAGGTCCTGTCCATCGTCACGCCTCATGACCCGGTGAGCGTCCCAGATCTTGTCGTAAAGGGTTCGCGGACCACTCATGGCTTGGTCGAGTTGCATTGCTTCGTCTCACTCCGTCAATTTGTCGACCATGGTTGACACGGTCATGCGGTTTCGCAATTGATTCTGGTGTGGAGGCATCATGCATCAGGCACGCCGGCTCGTTCGTGGTCTTTTGGAAAGGCACCATCGCCGATCGCGATGACGAAAGATCATCGATGTCGGCGTTCTCTAGGGCGCGACAGAATCTCGTGACCTGTCCGGATCAAGAAGTGGTTTACCCGACTGGATTTCCGGGCTACTGCACTATACGGATTCAGCAAATCGACAACCGGTTTCAATGACAACCGCAGTTTCGGCGCGGGCATGAGCAACAACCTCGGCAGCCTGACCTGCTCGCGGAATACAGACGCCCAAGCGATAAATTGAAGCGGGCGCGCGAGCCCCGTGGTCAACATGAAACATCAGCCGTCGGGCCTGTTCGCTCGCTAAATTCCGGCGCTGGACGACGGGCAAGGGGAGCCGGATGGATGGAAAAGTCACGTCCGCTCTGCGATAGCCCGAGGGTGCGACTTCCGTGGACGGTCTCAGCTAAGGTGGATTGACACACATCAACGCTTCACGTCATGCAGAGGTGTGGAATAAGAGCTTCCTGAGCTCTACGCAATCGGGGCATCCGGCGGCGCACGACCCTGGGTCAACGCTGCCGCCCAGTGCCTGGCGTTCGCATATCGCGCGAGCCCCGTTTCCCATCTGGAGGTGAATTGTGTCGGCCAAGTCGCTGGTCTTTCATCAGAGTGCGAGGCACTTGCTGCTTGACGGTGTCAACGCATTAGCGGAAGCAGTCAAGGTTACCCTCGGCCCAGGCGGGCGCAACGTGATTGTCGAACGTCCTGGAGGGCCGCCGCTGATTGCAAATTCGGGTGTGGTCGTGGCCCGGTCCATCGAATTGCAGGATCCTTTCGAGGCGATGGGCGCGCAACTCTTGCGCGAGGTGGCGACAAAGACGAGTGAAGTGGCCGGCGACGGCACGACCACCGCGACCACCCTTGCCCAGGCGATGATGATCGAAGGCATGAAATGCGTGACCGCAGGCTACGACCCAATGGCACTGAAGCGTGCGATCGAAGCGGCCGGCAAAAGCGTCGTCGAAGAACTGCATCGCCTGGCGCGGCCTTGCTCCACCATCGAGGAGATGCGCCAGATAGCGACTATCTCGGCTAGCGGAGACGGAAGTATCGGCGCGCTGGTAGCGCAGGCGGTCGAGCGTGTCCACAAGGACGGGGCAATCAGCATCGAGGACGGCTCGAAGCTCGACGATGAACTCGAGATCGTTGATGGTTCCCTGATCGAGCGCGGCTACCTCTCGCCCCTGTTCGTCGAAGCGCAGAACCGCGAGCTCGTGCTGGAAGAGCCGCGCATCCTGCTGTGCGACACGACGATTACGGCTGTCTCGCATCGGTTGCCCGTGCTCGAGGCAATCATCGGCATCGGTAAGCCGCTTCTCCTGGTCGCCAACGAAGTCGAAGGCGAAGCGCTGGCCACGCTGGTCGTCAATCACCTGCGCGGCACGCTGAAGTGCTGTGCGATCCGCTCACCCGGATTCGGTGAGGGACGTTCCGGACAACTCGCCGATCTGGCCGCTCTGACTGGTGCTACGGTCATTTCGCCGCAGACGGGACGCACCGTCGAACATGCGACGCTAGACGATCTGGGCTCCGCGCGGCGCGTCGAGATTACGCGGGATACGACCACGATCGTCGCCGGCGGCGGGGAGCGCAAGGGCATCGACGGGCGGATCGCCAGTCTGAAGCAACAACTGGAGACGCTCGGCGCGGGACGCGAACGCGATGCGCTGGCAGGCCGGCTTGCGAAGCTCGCGGGCGGAGTCGCCGTGATAAAGGTTGGCGCCGCAACTGAGGCCGCGCTCCATGAGCGCAAGAACCGCTTCGAGGATGCATTGCATGCGACCCGGGCGGCCGTCGAGGAAGGGATCGTACCGGGCGGCGGCGTCGCGCTATTGCGCGCCCGTTGCGTGCTTCTCGAGTCCAGCAGCAACACGGAGATGCAAGATACGGGGGCAAAGATCGTCTTCAATGCACTCGCCGCACCGCTGCGCCAGATCGCGGAGAACGCCGGCGCGGACGGCCCCGCGGTCGTGCATGCAGTCGCCGCGTCGAACGGTTCGTATGGATACGACGCGGCACACGCCGAGTACGGCGATATGTTTGCGGCCGGCATTGTCGACCCGGTCAAGGTCGCGCGCACCGCGTTGCAGAACGCGGTCTCTGTTGCATCGCTGCTTCTGACGACCGATTGCATGGTGGTGGGCAGGCCGGCCGCGGACAGCGCTTCATCCTTAGGCGGTGTTTCGCCCGATCTCTATGGCGGTGGCATGTGATGCTTGTGCCGGAAGCGGGGCGGCGGGCCCGTCAGTCCGCCGTCACTCGCTTCTGTTTCCGTTACCGGCACGCACGTCATCGTGCAAGGCAGTACGACGTGCTGATCGTACTCGACGATGCAACGCGCGCTTGCCGGCTCGAAATCCGTCATGCCCTCACCGTCGACGACCTGCCCCCTCTGTCGAGCGGCAGGCTCAGTGCCACCTGCCTGCGTAAAGCGGTAAGCCTGCTGGGATTGGTCGAACGCCTGACCCGCAACGATCGGACGGCGAACATACCCGGCACGCTTGTCGCCAACATTCATCGGCAAGCCCCGCACCGTTCGCTGCGCTTGCAGGCATTGCTCAGGCGGACAACGGTGCGCGATCGTCGCAAACGGCGAGCGGGTCCATCGGACTAACGGCCCGCTCATCGACCCAACAACGCCGGACTCATTCCGGCGCTTTTCTGGCGCCGTTCAGACACTACTGCGAACTCGATCGGGCGGTGAATTGTTTTTCGACGACGACGTTCTTTTCATCGAACGGTATGGTTAGCCTGTAATCACGTGCGATGGCCCCGCCTGTCGCGTTATATCCGGCAGCAGCCATCCAAAGCAGCTTCACCTTACTCCAGGAGTACCCCAAGCACGCTTCGTCCATAGAAATGAAATCAGGTTCGCCCAAGGCAAGGCGCACATCCTCTTTGGTGGTCACACCGATGACGATCCTGTCTATCGTTTCCTTTGAGACGTTCTTGCGGTCTCCATATTCGGTATAGCTGACGGGCACGACGATGTAACTCGCGCACAGACTGGCACATGCGATGATGAACGTGATTCTCATCGGTATCATCGCGCGCTCGCCTCCATCAAAATCACCTTACCCGTGATTGCCGGTTACCTGACCTGACCCAGAGCGTGTTTCTTCAGGACACCTGCGTCATCGAAAACAAGCACAAGGCTGAAGTGGGTATCGACCCAAGTGTCAGATGCAGTTTCCCACTTGTGCTCGCGCTGTCGCGAGATCGTGTAACCCTCATTCTTACGGCTGCCGACCCGGTAGGTCACAATCCTTTCGCCTTCGAACGTGGCAGACGGTTGCCCGAGCCTCAGGATGACCTCTTCCCGCGAGGTCGTCCCGTCACGCAGGAATTCCAGTAGTGTGCGGTCACCATGCGGCACATCCGTTGTGCACGCGGAAACGCAAAGAAGATCAGCACCTATCAGCCGCTGAAGGCGCCGAAAGATCGTCCCTGAAATGGATGAAGCATACGATTGGGGAGGCTGACTCATCGAAGTCAAGATCCACTTTGCGAGAGCATCGCAGGAATCCCGCATTGCGTCAGCCGGCGTCAGTGCCAGCATGTCTTGCCATGCGCGGACTGTGCGTGGCATGACAGATCACCAAGCTAACCCTCGACGCCAGCGAGGGCTTGACGCACGTCAACCGACGTGGATCTCTCAAGTCGCGGTGAGCCTCTCGTCGAGTGGGCAAGCGAAACCAATTCGTGCGGCAACTCACAGCATCGACCATTCCACAGAGGCGCGGCATTCGTGGAATGGTTCGCCGAACCGGCGCTCCGGGACGGGCATCCGCCTTGCTCATTCCCGACTGGGTCGACACAACCCTGAACCAACCGAGAGACGGATACATGGCAACGTGTTTGGCGGTTACGCAATGTTCGCGCGCAGTGCGGTGGAATTATCTGGTCGGACTCAGGCGTGGCAAAGTTCACCGGCCGCGCAAAGGCACTTTTGTCCGACCTGTGGATCAGTGGCCTTCATGGAATATCTCGAAAGCGACGAGTTGGACCTGCCATTGGGCGCCTTCGACCGGGTTGGAACTTACGAGCCGACCTACGAATTGTGGTGCTGCCATAAGGAACCCTGGTTGCCTGTTGGGGTGCGCACCGAATTCGAGAAGGACAGGCCCGCGTAGTCGGCAAGAGAAGTTACAGCCACATGCGACGAGGCAAATGCACAGCAAACACGGTTTCTGCGTCGTCGGACTGCGCCTCGATCTCGCCGCCATGGGCCTTCGCAATCTCTCGCGCGATATACAAACCGAGCCCAAGGTTGCCGTCGGCGTTATTTGAGCCTTGCTGATTCAGGCCACGCTGCAGTGGGTCGAAGATCCGTTGCATAGTCGTTCGATCGATGGCAGGTCCCTGGTTTCTGACCTCGAAACGAACTTGCCGCCCTTCGCCGGTCATTGCCACCCGCACGGGTGCGTCCGGCGTGCCGTATTTGATCGCGTTCAACACCAGGTTGCCGAGCAGTTGCTGCAAACGGCGGCCATCCCACAGCCCCCGACAGTCCCCTTCCACTTCGAGATGAATCTGACAGTCTGGGTGCGCTGCCCGCAACTGGTCGAGCTCGTCGGCAAGCAGTGTCGCCAGGTCGCCCTCTATCGGCGCGATATTGATCCCCAAACCCAGCCTGGTTCGATTGAAATCAAGCATATCGTTCAGAAGGGCTTGCATGCGAGCGCCGCTCCTGATCAGGCGGGATGCGGCTACGGACACCTGCTCCCCGGCGTTCAATGCCGCCAGATACTGGGCCGTCAGCACGATGGTCTGTAGCGGGCTGCGCATGTCATGCCCGAGCATGCCAAGCAGGAGATTACGAGCCTGATCTACCTGCGCACTGAAAAACCCGACCGATTCGGCGAGCGCCTGGTCGATAGCCTCGTTGAACCGGACGACATCGTCCGGATGCGGTACTTCGGGCTGACATTCATCCATCCAGAGGCGCAGGACGCTCGCGCGCAAGGCCCGGTACTCCGCAGCCAGCTGGTTAATGTCGAATCCGCCTCGCGCCCGCACAAGGGCATGGGTCTGGGCAGCCGTCTCTGGCGCCCCGATCAGGATGGGAGCACGCCCCATCGACTTTTCGGCTTGCGCTTTCCGCGTCTGGGCGGTCGACAGATCCTTCGCTACGGCGTGCAGAATCTGTTGCGCGTGGTCTCGCAGAGCGAGTGATTTCATATCCCCGGCTGCCGGCAGCAGCGTAGCGGCGAACGTCTCCCATTGCACCAGAATCGTTTCCATGTCCCGCACGATGAAATCGGCCAATCGCATGTTTAGCCTCAAAGAAGCGGAAAAGGTCAGTGGCCAAAGCCATGAATCCATATTACGCGCAAGTAGCTGCGTTGATTCTATCGGGTCCCCAAATTGCGTCTCATAGGGGCAACCTACAGGAATCCAATGTCCACTACGAAAGCGGAGCGCCTACTCATCGCGGACGACGACCCGGATTTGGTCAATGCCTACGTGCTGTTCTTCGAGGCTTACGGTTTCATCATCCAAAAGGCTACAGACGGAGTAAGCGCGCTCGCCGCGTACTCCGCCTGGCGTCCTGATGTGGTGATGCTCGATATCCAGATGCCCGGTAGGGACGGTCACGCAGTGGCGAGAGAAATCCGGCGCATCGGCACCGTGCCCAGACCGTTGCTGGTGGCGGTGACCGGCCAGCGCGCATCCTCCCAAAGGGTCGAATCGTTTAGGGCGGGTTTCGATCACCATTTTGTAAAACCGGCCCAATTGCCGATCATTCTGGCTGTGATAGCGTCCCGCTCAACCCCTTGAGACGGGACGTTTTCGGCGAAAAAAGAAAGCGGCGCCAAGCGACTGCTTCCGCGGGGCGTATGAGTGAGCGCACGGCCGGCTCCGCGTTCGCAAGCGCCATGGTCGATCCGGGTGATGGTGGCGGATGGTGAGATTTTCTTGGGTTTACCGTGCGGGATATCTAGACCACTGACGGCACCTTGCCCCGGAGTGCGTGATTTACTGGAGGTCCGCAGGGGCTGGCAATGCCGAAGAAAAACTATTTCTAGCGCCGCAATGGCGCCGACCCGTGTGACCTACATGCCGGAACCGGCAGCGGGTAATTCGCATATCGCTCGTACTCGCAAACGCGAGACACTGACCGGCTCTTGACGGCCGACGATTGCCTCATGTTTTCGGCATGACACCGCCCCTGTTGACGGTCGAGTCGTTGCATTTCCCTCAGCGCGTGTCGGCGTGGAGCCATCGTTCCAAAGAGCCTGCATACCGAGCCGCACCCTCCCCTCTATCGCGGATAAAGTAGTGTGCGATGCCACACATACGGCGCACGTCGAATCCATATGCTCTGGTATATCGCTCCAGTCGATGTGGGCGCTGACCTGCCAGCATCTATGCAAATGATGTTCGGTGCATGGTTTCCGTTGTCGAAACTTGCGAAGGGAATAGTCACATGATTACTCCGATATTGCAGAGCGTCGAGCAGGCGTGTAATGATTTTTCCGGCTACACCGGCGTTCCGGTCAGTCGTCAAGCCGCAGAATTCATCGCTGAGGTAATCAGCCTGATCACTGAGGATCCGCATCCCAGATGGAATGTTCCAGGAGCAAATGTCGAGAGGTTAACGCAAGCCTACGAGGTGGCTGTACCGATTTTCCTGTACCAGATACTTAAGCAGATGGACTCGGACAAAGGGATTACTGCATTCGATGCTGTGCACTGGCTGGCAACCAATCTCGATCAATTTATTTGTGTGATCAAGAAATAGCGGCTTCGCTAAAACGCTCCCATGTCATCGCCTTCGCCGTCACCGTCGCCGGGCGCACCCGATCCTCCGCCGAGCCCGTGGACAGTCCTCAGTGAGTTTTCGAAGGGCATTGTCACGCTTTCGAGTGCGATTTTTGCGCTCACGGCGACGTTCTCAGGCAATCTGCTGGGCAAGCCTAACGGTTCGACTTACATCTGGATCCTGCTCCTGTCGTGGGCGTGCCTTGCCTTCTCCATCTGGAGTGCGGCGACCTGCCATGCGCTCCTCGTCAATTATCTAAGAGACGACACCGACATCGTGAGCCGAAGTCGGGCGATATGGCGAGCAAACGCGTCGCACATTACGATGTTGCTCGGTCTCCTGCTGTTTGCTGCTTTCGCGATATTTTGCTTGAGTGACAAACCGGCAGAAATGCTCGACGCGCGCGGAGCTGCCAGCAAGACCGTAGGGGCTGCGATCGATATGTACAAACGCCCTGCGTCTGACTTCGCGCTGCACGCAGCGAATTGGGCGGAACGCACAAAGACATACAGCGTAACCTTGGACGAGGAATCAAAGTCACGGCGGCTTTACTTCGAAATTGACGCATCGAATGGACACGTCATTCAAAGCTCCGCGCAGGACATAGCAAAGCCCGTGGTTCATCATGATTTGTTCGAGGCCCAGCTTCAACTGGTCAGACAGGGCTATAAGCCTGGACCAATCGACGGTGTAATCGGAAAACGAACAACAGCGGCAATTGTGCGGTTTCAGGCCGATCACCTCCTTCCAACAAGCGGGATCCTGGACGAGGCCACATGGGCCGCCCTATATCCAGTTGACCGCTCTTCGCAAACCAGGGCTCCTTGATCGAATAATTGGCGAGAATCGTCGGTGGAAGACTGATCGAAGCCAATAGCCAGATGACAGCCTGGGCCAAGCTGGTTCTATCGTGCACCCGGCAGATGACGCAATCAATTCGCCATCGCAATGACGCATTCTGCGTTGCGCTAATGTCAACTACTGGCTGGTCACGCGCACATCGCGCGAACTCCGAAAGCGGCCGCACGATCGTATTTACCGCCGTGCGGCTGCTAACGCGTCGATTTCTTACCTACCAGCCGGCGAAGCCAGGCAGCGAACGGGTGAAAACGCGCCCCGCAAGCCAACGCATAAGCAGGCACCGATCGTGCGCAGCGACACCACGTCGGCCGGTTGCTCGAACCGGATGACATGTGACTTTCTGAGGACTACGACCATGCCCGGTTCCGATACTGGCTCCAACTCTCCCCACCTCGATGACGGCGAACAGCGACAGGCTGCTGAGCATTCGTCTCCCCGCGCCCTCGTCATCCATGAGGTCGTCCGTGAAGAGGGCGAGGCTGCCATGGACCGGACAGCCGGTGCGCTGATCATGTCGGCCCTTGCCGCAGGGCTGTCGATGGGATTCTCCTTTCTGACCCAGGCGGTCATCGAGAGCTCGTTGCCTGATACCGTCGAGCGCTCTCTGATTGCATCGTTCGGCTATACGGTCGGGTTTGTCATCGTCATTCTTGGCAAGCAGCAATTGTTCACGGAAAGCACCCTGAGTGCGGTACTTCCGGTCCTGACGCGCCGCGACTTCAAAACTGTCGTGAAGACGGCGCGGTTATGGGGACTCGTGCTGTTCGCGAACGTAATCGGTACGGTAGTATTCGCGGCCATGCTCCAGATCCCGGGTGTTTTTTCCAACGATGTGATCAAGGCGCTAGGCGCGCTAGCCACACAGCCGTTTTCCGGCAGTTTCGCGGTGACGGCAGTGCGCGCGGTGTTTGCCGGCTGGCTCATCGCACTGATGGTCTGGCTGCTCCCAGGTGCGCGCTCGGCGCGACTTGTGACGATTCTGCTCATCACCTATGTCGTGGCAATCAGCAGGCTGTCGCACATCATCGCGGGCTCGGTCGAGGCAAGCTATGCGGTGATGACCGGCGCTGCAAGCGTGGAGGACTATCTGTGGAGGTTTTTCGTGCCGACGCTGCTTGGCAATATGATTGGCGGTATCTCGCTGGTAGCCATCATCAACCACGGTTCAATCGCGGCAGAAATCCAGTCTCCCGGGAACACTGTCGACGGTAAGCCTAACGCGGCCCCGACGCAGTGAGCGCGTCGGGTACGGGCATCAACATCGCGCCGGCCGCATGCACCGTGCACACTTCTTCGCCTCCGGTGCCGGGCATCCGGCGGAAGTCGATTCTGAAACCGTTGTCGGCAGCGTCAATGACCGCCGCCCGTCGCTTGCTCGCGAGCCAACGCGTAGGGCTTGAGGCACTCGCGCAGAGTCGTCTGCCACGCCTCGCGGTTCACGCCCGATGCATTTCAGCCGCCGCCGACGCGTCATCAATGGTGGCTTGGCTATCGCCGGGTTCAACGGACTGTTGATCCGAACTCATCAGGTCGATCGCCTCGACAATTTCATCGGGGACCGCGTAATGCGCCATGTGGCCCGCCCCGGGCGCGATTACGAGCGTGCTATGAGTGATTTCGCGATGTAATCGCACTGAATTGGATTGGGGATCAATGACCTTGTCATCCGCTCCCGCAAAGATGCTGACCGGCATCTTGAGGTTCGGATAAAGGGCACTGTACTTTGCCGCAGCGGGGATCATGAACGCGGCATCCTCGGCGTCCGCTTTGAGCTGCACCGGACGGAGGATCATTTCTCGAGAAACAAAATCAAAGAAGTCGGCTGGCATGGGCAATGGGGCGAACATCGCTTCGACGGCCCGCTTTAACAACAGTCGGCCGGTCAATGGCGAAACCGTGTATCGCAGAATGTCCCCAACGACAGGGAGCGCTGCCGGCGCGGTGAGCGCAACATCGACGCGTGCCGTCGGATAGTAGTAGCCGGAAACCAGCACCAGACCACGTACGTCTGCGGCGCGGTCGGCCGCCATACCCAGCGCGACCAGAGTGCCCCAGGAATGGCCGAGCACGACCGGTTTCACGACGCCGATTTGCACGAGCGCCTGTTCTATCAGTGCGGCCTGAGCCTGTGCGGTCCACAGGCGGTCGCGTGGCCGGCCGCTGTAGCCGAAACCTGGGCGGTCAAACGCGATCACGCGATAGCGCTCAGCTAACCGGTCGACTAATCCGCTGGCGATAAAATCCTGCAACAGCACTGCATTACCATGCAAAAGCACGACGGCGGGCCCTGTGCCCTTGTCCACGTAGTGAAGCGGTACGCCGTCTACTTCGACAAAACGGCCGGCAGGCGGGTTGTCGCGTTCTGCTTTGCATGCGCGATGTTCGACCCATAGCGCACCAAGAGCGGCGGCAGTCGCCGCAGCCGCAAGTGTTCCGATGGTTTTGGTAGGTAAGGCAACTTTATTGAACGAGCGGCGCATGATTTCTCCAGTAATGGCCACGGGCGGAAGACGATCCACTTCAGAGAAGATCGGCCGCCCTGCCGCAGCGTGAATGTTCGATATTTTCGTCAGCGCCGATTCGCGCGGCCAAAACAAAGGGTTTTCCAACTTTTTCCGCGCAACGTTCATGCCGCGGCGCGCAATTGCACCCAGCCCACTCGACGTGTCACCCGAGATCGGTCGCTTCGATGCATCCGCGGGAGCGACGCGCGTTGTACAACCGATACGCGTCATATGTTCAATCTGGGGCCCGCGCCCATCGGCGGTTCAGATCCATCGACTCGTCTATGGACGGATAGAGCCGCGCCGCGATCGTGCGGTCGCATTCGGTTCAAACACCTACTGGCGGTCCGATCCCTGTGGCGACTTGATATCCGACGCACCAAACGGCAAAGGTGGATCGAACTTGTGCATCCGTTGAAGTCGGATGCCGCCGCGAGGAAAGACACCGATCCGCGCGTACTGGCCATTGCGGGACAGGGCAAACCCGTAGTATGATCCCGCAATTGATAATGATTCTCATTTCAAAGTAATTCTACGACCCTCTTGCGCAGGCTGGCTCTTCTCCATTACCGATGCGTCCTCATTCCATCTATTTCGCTATCCTTACCGTTTTTGCGTTCGGTTCGTCCCAATCCTACGCGCAAGCCGCCACTTCGGACTCATCCACCGCCTCTTCGCCTTCATCGAGCTTGCCATCCGCGCCTGCCGACCACGAAACCGACTCCGCCGCGAGCGTTGCCGACAGCGAACTCCCCGCGATGAAAGTCACGGAGACTAGATCGCCGAGCACCGCGTTCGACATGCCTGCCACGGCACAAGTCACGAAGTCATCCGTTCCATTGAGCGAAACGCCGCAATCAATCAGCGTTGTGACACGTGATCTGATGGACGCGCAACAGGTCCAGACTCTCAACGAAGCCTTGCACAACGTGCCCGGCGTGATCTCCGGCACTTATGGTCGTCGCGGCTGGGACGACTTCATCATCCGCGGACAGACCGCATCGGATTCGGTCTATCTCGACGGGCTGCGCACGGCGGTCAACAACCGGTTTGCCGAAGAGGTTTTCGGCATGCAGCAGATCGAAGTGCTCAAGGGTCCGGCTACACTGCTCTCCGGGCTCGTGCTACCCGGCGGCATGGTCAATATGGTCAGCAAGCGTCCGGAAGCCGATGAGTTCGCCAACCTGGACCTCACGGCAGGCAGCCACGGCTATTATCAGGCGAGCGTCGACATGGGCACGCCGCTGTCGGAGAACGGCAAAGCCGCGTTCCGCCTCAATGCGCTCGCGATGAACTCGAACGACGCCACCGATTACGTCTGGTCGCGCAATCGCTACATCGCGCCGTCGCTGTCGCTGGATCTTGGCCCACGCACCGAATTCACGATCCTGACGAGCTATCAAGAACGCAATTACATCCGTCAGCAGGGCCTGCCGTGGTCCGGCTCCGTCCTGTCAAACGCGCACGGCAGCCTCTCACGCAGCCTGTTTACCGGCGAGCCTGACGAGCAGCCCTATTCAGGGCACGAGGCGCGCGTCGGCTACAGCTTCGCCCATCATTTCGATTCGGGGTGGACCGTGAACCAGAATTTCCGCTGGCAGCAGTTTTCACTCGGCGGTCAACTCGTCGGCAACGGCAAGGTCGCCTCGAACGGCGTCACGCTCAGCCGTACCGCCACGGATTCGCAATGGTCCGGAGACACGATCTCGCTGGACAACAACGCGCAAAAGACCTTCGACACCGCGCTCGGACGCCATGAAGTCACGGCGGGCATCGACTACATGCGCGGACGCGAGGACGCGACCTCGTACACGTGCACGGTCGGCTCGATCAATATGTACAACCCGGTCTACACTGGCACGATCACCTGCCCGGCCAACCCGAAGACGCACACCTACACGACGATTCGCGACCTCGGCTTCTATCTGCGCGATCAGATCGCGCTCGGCGAGCGCTGGCGCGTGCTCGCGGGCGTGCGCTACGACGACGCGTCGAGCGACGCGCTCAACAAACTCACCAACCTGCGCAGTGGAAATCCGTCCAGCGCAACCACGGGCTCCGTCGCCCTGATGTACGAACTGTTCCCTGGCGTTCGGCCCTACGTGAGCTATGCGACGTCGTTCTATCCGAACAGCGGCGCGGACGTAAACGGCAAGGTCTTTGATCCTGAGACCGGCAAGCAATGGGAAGCGGGCGTGAAGTTCGACGTGGAAAAAGGACGCACCAGCGTGACGGTCGCGGCTTTCGACCTACGTCGCCGCAACGTGCTCGAAGACGATCCGATTAACGACGGCTACAGTATCGCTGTGGGCGAGGAACATTCTCGCGGCTTCGAATTCGGCTTCAACACTGAATTGACGAAACACTTGAGCGTGACCGGTGGCTACGCCTACACCGCTGCCGTGATAGCCGACGACGGCGGCCAGGTGCCGTCGACGGACGGCGAGCGCATCAACAACGTGCCACGTCACAGCTTTAACGTGTTTACGCGCTACAAGCTGCCGGGCGAACTCTATCGCTGGGAAATCAACGGGGGCGTGCGCGGTCAGAGTAATCTCTACGCGTACGGCTACACGATTCCGGGCTTTGTTGTCAGCGACGTCGGTGTAAGTTATACGGCACCGCGATGGCACACCTCGTTGCGCCTGAGCAATATCTTCAACAAACACTACTACACTGGCGGCCTGAGCAACGCGGTCGCACTCGGCGACGATCGCTCCATCATGCTCGCCGTCGGCTATATGTATTGAACGTCGGCTGTACGCCGGCATCTCACGAGCGAACATGCGGGGCGTTTCGCTATGGAAAAGCGGTCGGCGCCCACCTGGTTTTCGGCAAGCGCCTTCACGCACTAGAGGCGATTCGGTTCCTGGTGGCCTGCAGGAATGGGAAGCTGGCGAAGCAAAGTTGGGCCGCGAGTCCGATCGCCCCGGCCATCGACCGGAATCCGGCAAAGTACTCGGCCACAGTCCTGTTGAAGCAAAGCACCGCGGTTGCCAACTCCGCAGACATCAGGACGGCAGCGGCGATTGCGCCCATCGACAACGCGCCGCGGGTATCGGTCAACAAGCCGTGTTTTTTTGCGCTCCATCGCGACATCCTCCAGCTCACGGCAAGCATGACCGGAGTTTCCAGCGATACAGAGGCCGTGTCCCCCAGACGCGGGACAAGCAGCAGGATGCGGATCGCTCCGAGGGCAAAGCCGATCGCGAAAACGCTCAAGGCATACACACTGCCTGCCTTGGCACAGGCCGCCCATCTGATCCGCCTGCAAGCGCACCGTCTCATGGTTTGCCGCATCCATCTCACGAAACGGGTTTTAGCACGTGACGAGATCCGTGTGGCCGAAGCCTTGCGAATAGTCGAGCACGGAAATGACCGTCGGCGTGACTCGGAATATTCGGACATCTTCAGGGGACGGCATTGGCATCGGCAAAGTAACCTGTTCCGGATACTTGAGCGCAAGCATGCGCAGGACCTTTTCCGCTTCAGTACGATCTGTCACCGGTCGCGCGTGCGCCGCCATGGACAAACCAGTAATCGCCATCAGATCCGAAGTGTCATGATCGATCGCAAGCGAGACGCGGGCATCTCTGGCCAGATTGGCTGCCTTCTGACTATCCAGACCGCAAAGGAAGTAAAGCGTAAGCCCCTCATTCACGTAGCCTACGGTTGTGGCCTGCGGCCAGCCGTCCGACCTTAGCGTGGCGATCGTCATGATCCGGTGCTGATCCAGCAGTGCCAGTATCTTTTCCTTGATCTGCTCATTCATGGATCGTCTCCAGTCTCGATACGGACCCAGCATGGACCGACGTCTCATCCACCCGTTGACACAGATCAATGGCAGACTACGATCGACTTCGCGGCGCGCACTGCGCGAACGGGTTGCGCATCCTTTGTCGCGATCGCACGCTCGCCGCCGGCCCCGACGCGACAGCCACGACAACGTACGGAATGTGCTATGAACAGGCGAACGTTTTTCATCGGCGCTGGTGGCGCCCTGATGCTGGCGGGCAGCACGACTGCCTGGATGTCGTCCGTGGGATCGATGACGGACTATGAGGCCTATGCAAAGCGCCTGCGCGCCGATCTGACCGTGCCGCCGAACATTCGCGACCTCGTCCGCTATGCAACGCTTGCCGCTAACAGTCACAATACACAGCCTTGGCGATTTCACGCCGGTGACGGGTTCATCGACATTCTGCCGGACTTCTCCCGCCGCACACCCGCTGTTGACCCGAACGATCATCATCTGTTTGTGAGCCTGGGATGCGCGGCGGAAAACCTCGCCATCGCGGCTGCGGCAACGGGATGGCCCGGCGAGGTTCAGATGACTCCCGAGGCAGACGGCGCACGCTATGCATTCGCAAGCGGATCGATGAGCACGAGTCCGCTCTATGCCGCCATTACCCAACGACAATCGACGCGCGTCGAATATGACAGGCGTCCCATTCCTGTTGCGGACCTCGCGTTCCTCGAACAGGCGGCCGACACGCCTGGCGTTCACCTGACCCTCCTCACGGACCGGGTACGAATCGGCAAGGTGAGAGATCTGATTGTTGCCGCCAACGGCGTTCAAATGGCGGACCCGGCTTTCATTAGCGAACTGAAGCGGTGGATCCGGTTCAACCCGCGCAGCGCCCTGGCCTCGGGCGATGGCCTGTTCTCCGCCGCAAGCGGGAATCCCGTGCTGCCCAACGTTCTTGGCCGCTTCGCGTTCGAACGGTTCTTCAATGCCCGAACAGAGAACGACACCTGTGCCCGCCAAATCGATTCTTCAGCAGGCGTCGCCGTGTTTGTCGGCGATCGGCAAGACAAGATGCATTGGATCAGGGTCGGCCGGTCCTGTCAGCGCTTCGCGCTGACAGCGGCGCACCTTGGGATCAAGGTCGCCTTCATCAATCAGCCCATCGAGGTCGCGCGCTTTCGTCCAGAACTGGCAGCCCTCGTCGGCGACGCTGGCCGGCGGCCTGATATCGTTCTGCGCTTCGGCTATGGGCCGACGCTACCGCTTTCGCTCCGCCGTCCCGTGCAGGCGGTGCTGGGTTAACCTAGGCGACTTTCGCACGCTGACGCTGATCCAACCTGCATCCTGGACATGTCGTCCTCGATTCCGCCGAACTGCGCGACCTCACCCATCGTTGCCTCGCCGCCTACGAGCGCGTCGCCGGCCAGCCATTTCCGCAGGATCCGCAGGTTCAACTGGCGAACGCCATTGGCGCCGTGCTGACAAGCTGGCAGTCAAACAGGGCCCGTGCGTGCCGCAAACAGTGCGGCATCAGCGATGCAATCTGGACCGCCGTGACCGTGCAGGCAATGGTATTCGGCAATGCGGAGGGGCGTTCGGGCGCGGGGGTCGGATTCACACGAGACCCGATCAGCGGCGAGCCGACGCTGTGGGTCGATTTTCTGTTCAACGCGCAGGGCGAACATGTCGTCTCGGGCCGGCGTAACGCGCATGGCCACGAAGCATTCGCTCACGCGATGCCCGCGGTTTGGGAAGCGTTGCGTGACGCCGCGACGCGCCTCGAGCGCGCGTTCGGCGACATGCAGGACATCGAGTTCACCGTGCAGGATGCGCGCTTGTACATGCTGCAGACGCGAACTGCAGGCACGCCTTGAGCGGTTGCGTGCGCAGTAAGCCGACATGGACTACGCGCCATCCAGCATGGCGACGCGCGTGGCGACCTGGAGCGGATGGCCGCGCTCATCGAAAATGACGTTATGTCATCCGCGCGATCCGAACGCAGCTCAACGACCTCGTGTCTTGCCGGCTGACAGATTTCGCCAGACACACCCACCTGCTTTTTGAGGGAATGCGATAGCCGCACCCTACCCAGGCAGTATTGCCACAGCCTTGATTTCGACGATATAGCCGGCCGTCCCGCCGAGCATATGTGCGCCGACTGCCGTCCAGGCCGGTCGCGGGTGCGTCGCAAGATACCGGTCACGCACCTGCATGAAGAGCGGAAGGTCGCGCATGTCGGTATGGAACGTGGTCAGGTCAACCACGTCGCTCAACGACGCGCCCGCGGCATCCAGAACAAGCTTGAGGTTTTCGAAGGCCTGGACCATCTGGGCCTCGCGACCTTCGACGAGCTGCATGGACGCGTCGCGGCCAATCTGGCCGGATACGTAAATGGTGTTGCCGGCCTTGATAGCGGGCGCATAACGAATCTTCTCGTACACCGCTTCCATACCCGCCGGGATGATGGCTTTGCGTTCAGTCACGGATCTCGCTTCCTTTCCAGTACGAACTTGCGATTGTCGGCGTTGTCAGCCGTTGTCCCCACCGGCGACCGGGAGTACTGCGCCAGTGATATAGCCTGCGTCATCAGACGCGAGAAACAGAATCGGTGCAATTTGTTCCTCGAGCGTGCCGTAGCGCTTGAAGAACGTCGACTCCGTGACCTGCTTCACGGCTTCACCCATCCAGACCTTCTCCTGCGCGGTGTCCCCGGAAGCGTTCCGCGGCACCCGGCGAGGCGGGGCCTCGGTTCCGCCCGGCGCGGCCGCTACGACGCGAATTCCGTGCTCACCGTATTCCATGGCGAGAGACTGCGTCAGTGCGTTCACGCCACCCTTGGCCGCCGAGTACGGCACGCGACGGATGCCACGCGTAGCATTCGATGACACGTTGACAATGGTTCCTCCGCCTTGCTCCAGCATAAACGGAAGCACCGCGTGGCAAGCGTACAGAGTGGGCATAAGCGAACGGCGGATCTCGGCGTCGATGTGTGCCGGTTCGAACTCGGCGAAAGGACGCATGCGAATCGCACCGCCAACGCCGTTGACGAGAATGTCCACTCGACCAAACTTTTTCGCGGCGAAAGCGATTGCCGATGCGGCGCCCTCGTAGGTCTCGAGGTCGGCCACGAACCCGGCCGCGTCATCACTGTTCGCTTCGGCCGCGACCTCGGAAATGAACTCGGCCCGATCCACCAGCAGCACTTTGGCGCCTTCGGCCGCTGCCCGTAAAGCCACGCCCCGGCCGATACCTTGCGCCGCGCCCGTGACGACCATGACCTTGCCGGCAAATCGGTCGGCGCTCATGCGGGCTCCGGTGCAGTGTTGGGGGTGAACTTCTCGTAGTGGAAGCTGTTCGGCTTCACGCCGTTCTCATCGAAATACTTACGTACCGCGTCGACCATCGGAGGGGGGCCGCACAGATACACGTCGACATCGCCGTCGTTCAACGACTCGACCGGCATGTGCTGTGTCACCCAGCCTTTGCGGGGATGGTTCGACTCCGCATCGGCAACGACGGTGCTATAAGTGAAGTTCGGCAGCCTGGCGACGTAGGCTTCGATCGCATCGACCTGCACGAGGTCGAGCTCTCTCGTCACGCCGTAAATCAGATGGATCCTCTGCTGGGAATTCGTGCGCGCCAGCACCTCCAGCATCGCCAGGAAGGGAGCCAGACCGGTGCCGCCAGCAAGGAATAGCAGCGGCCGCTCAACCGGGCGCAGATAAAAGCTTCCGAGCGGCCCGGTGAACTGCACGTCGTCGCCCGGCTGCGCGGACTCGAGCCACGTGCTCATCAAACCACCGGGAATCTTCTTGATCAGAAAGCTGATTCTGGTTTCGCCCGGTGCTGACGAGAACGAATACGAACGATGCTGGCCGCTGCCGGGGACGTCGATATTGACGTACTGGCCTGCCAGAAACACGGGCGCGGCCGCGTCCACATCCAACTCGAGCACGACGGCTGCGTCGTTATGCGGTTCGACCTTGCTGACAGTCGCGGCAAACTTGCTCTGTTCTGTCTTGCACACCGCCGACGACGCCGGCACGGCAATCACGCAGTCGCTTTGCGGCACCATCTGGCACGTGAGGACTAAGCCGCTTTCTTTCTCCTCGTCGCTCAGCGCGTCTTCGATGTAATCGTCGCCCAGGTCGTAACTGCCGCTCTCGGCTCGGCACTTGCAGGTGCCGCATACGCCGTCGGAGCAATCCATCGGCAGGTTGATCCTGGCGCGAAAGGCGGCGTCGAGAACCTTCTCGCCGGCCTTGCATTCGACGAAGCGGGTCACCCCATCCTCGAAGTTCAGTGCAATGTTGTAACTGGTCATGTTGCCTCCTGCTTCCTGTCTCGTTCCAACCGTTGGCATCAGACGTGGTAGACGTCGAGTACCTGGCGGATGTAGTCGTTTTTAAGCGCAATCTTCTTGTTGGCAATCAACAAGCGCTCGCCGACCTTCCGGAAGGTGACGTAGATGGTGCCGAAAAACTGGTCAGTAACCTTGTAGCGATGGTTGAGCGTGTTGAAGTTGTATCGAACGTCCACTTCGTTCTCGCGCTCCGCCAGCACTTCCACATTGGTGACGTTGTGGCTGGTCCGCGGTTCCGGCATCGAAGCGCCGCTGCGTTCGGTCTTGATGCGAAACACTCGGTCCTCGAGTCCGCCACGGTCCGGGTAGTACATCAGCGAGATCTGGCTGTGCGGGTCTTCAGTGAGGTTGTCGTCGTCGTCCCAGGCGGGCATCCAGTAGGTAACATCCTCGGTGTAGCAGGCAAGCCATTCGTCCCACTGGCGGTCATCCAGAAAGCGCGCTTCCCGATACAACGCGTCGCAGATTTCTTGATAATCGAAGTTCATACCATCGCCTCCGCTTGTTCCTTCTGCAGAGCGTCGCGCATCACCTTCACCCAGTATTCATGCTGGACCACGAAGAGCCCTTCATCCTCGCTGCGCTCGCCCGAGATCAGCGGGTTCAGGCCCATGTTCCTCGCGTTCTCGTCCGCACCGTGAATCCACAGCGGCGCCCCGCGGGAAAGGTCGTTCCACATCGTCGTCGAACCCGCGTAGCCTGACTGACAGGCGCGGAATTCTTCCAGGTCGTCGCTGGTTCCCATACCGGACACGTTGAAGAAGTCTTCGTATTGGCGGATACGGGTCGCACGGCTTTCCGCACTTTCACCCTTTGGAGCGAAGCAGAAGATGCTGACTTCGGTCTTATCGACGCTGATGGGACGCACGACCCGAATCTGCGTGCTGAACTGGTCCATCAGGAACACATTCGGATAGAGGCACAGATTGCGGGTCTGGTTGACGATAAACTTTGCCTTGTCCTCACCAACGCGCGACGCAATCTCTTCGCGATGTTCATAGACCGGACGCACTTCCGGGTTCATCGAGTTGGTCCACAGCAGGATGTGGCCATGCTCGAAGCCGTAAACACCGGCTACCGACTTGCTCCAGCCATTCGCATCCACGGCCTTCGTGCCCTCTTCCTTGCGCCGGCCCATCGTTGCGGCATAGTTCCAATGCACGGTGCTGACGTGGTAGCCGTCGCAGCCGTTTTCCATCTGCATCTTCCAGTTGCCGTCGTAGATGTAGGATGAATTGCCGCGCAGCACTTCGAGGCCGTTCGGCGCCTGCGCGACGATTTGATCGATGATGACCTTTGTCTCACCCAGATATTCCTCGAGAGGCATCACGTCCGCGTTCAAGCTGCCGAACAGGAAACCCTGATAGCTCTGGAAGCGGGCCACCTTTCGCAGGTCATGCGAGCCTTGCTTGTTGAATTGCACGGGATACTCGGTGGTCTTCTCATCCTTTACCTTGAGCAGCTTGCCCGAGTTCGAAAACGTCCAGCCGTGGAACGGGCAGGTGAAGCTGCCTTTATTGCCGTGCTTGCGGCGACACAGCATCGCACCCTTGTGTGCGCAAGCGTTAATGACCGCATGCAACTCACCGGCTTTGTCGCGCGTGATAACAATAGGCTGACGACCAATCCACGTGGTGTAGTAGTCGTTGTTATTGGCAATCTGGCTTTCGTGCGCCAGGTACACCCAGTTATTCTCGAAGATGTGTTTCATCTCGAGTTCGTATAAATCGGCGTTGGTGAAAATGTCGCGGCGGCAACGGAATATACCGTTTTGCTCGTCGTCCTGAACGGCGGTGTGCAGCAGTTCATCCAGCTGCCTGGCTTTGTCGATAATGGCGGACATAAGTGTTCTCCCCACGCGTGCTCAGGTAAGCGGGCACGCGCATCGGTGTAAGAGGATTTTGCGCAGAATCAGGCGGCAACTGTGATACGACGCTGTGGCCGCGATGAGCGTTACGCCGTGGCAGACGCTCGCAGACGATTGACCAACTGGTTGTCCTTGCCTTGTACCCGTGGAGTCAACTCAATGTTGAACTCGATTTCCTTGTACTCGTCCGCTTTCAGACCCAAAGCGGTGCCGCCGGTCTTTTCGACCACATGCGGAATCAGATCTTCGCGAGTCGCATAAGCGAAATCGTCCCAAATGAGCGGGTCGCCTTCGATATTGATCTGAGTCGTCAGCTTGCGGTACTTGTCGGAGGTAGCGAAGAAGTGCACGTGGGCCGGACGATTTCCATGGCGGGCAAGGACATTCAACAACTGTTGAGTCGCGCCGTGCGGCGGACAGCCGTACCCGACTGGCATGAGCGTACGAAACTCGTACTTGCCATTCGCATCGGTGCTCACCGCGCCGCGAAGATTGAAGTCGCTCTGCGCGCCAGTCGGGTCGAAATGCGAGTAGAAACCTTTGGAATTGGCGTGCCAGCATTCGACAACCGCACCCGCGACGGGCTGGCCGTCCGGACCGGTTACCGTTCCGCGGATCACGAGCGGCCCCGCGTCCTCGTCCGGATTGACGTCAATCTTCGCGACACCATCGCGCACCGGTGCGCCGGCCACATAAAGTGGGCCTTCGATGGTACGCGGCGTACCGCCATTGATATCCGCCGCCTTATCTTCCGCGTCCATGCGGATATCGAGGAATTTCTCCAGACCGAGACCAGCAGCAAGCAGTGCAGCTTCGCCGTCCTGACCAAGCTTGTTGAAGTAGTGGACGCCGGCCCAGATTTCGTCGGGCGTCATGTCGAGGTCGTCGATGGCCTTGAACAGGTCGCCCAGCAGGCGATTGACAATCTGCTTTGCGCGGGCATTGCCGTCCTCACTTCCAAGGTTCGCAGCAGCCCTCAACAGGTCCTGAACTTCCTTCGTATCAAACACTTTGACGCTCATGTCTGCTCCTGAATCTCTGTATTTTCTGGTCGGGTTAACCCGTGATTCGGTTTCGAGCCATCTATCTACAGAAGGTATAATCGAATGCCGAAACTGAGTGTGAATGCAGGATAATGGACGTGAGAAGGCGTCGTCCAACACCGTTTTAGTATCGGGCTATATCCTGGAGGTATCGAAATGGAACTGCGGCATCTACGTTATTTCGTCGCGGTGGCCGAAGAACGCAACTTCACGCGCGCAGCACAACGGCTGAACATTGCGCAACCGCCTCTGAGCCGCCAGATACAGCAACTCGAAGAGAATCTGGGCGTGCAGCTACTGGAGCGCAACTCGCGGCCGCTCAAGCTGACGGAGACGGGGAAGTTTTTCTATTCTCACGCTGCGCAGTTGTTGGCGCAGACGGCAGACCTTGAATCCATGACACGGCGCGTGGGCAACATTGAGCGCAGTCTCTCGGTCGGGTTCGTGGGTTCCACGTTGTACGGGATGCTGCCGAAAATCATCCGGCGTTTCCGCGACGAGCACACAACGGTTGAGCTCAGCCTGCATGAGATGTCGACGATGGACCAGATCCGAGCATTGAAGGACGGTCGCATCGATGTCGGATTTGGCCGCATCCGGCACGAGGACGCAAACATCCGCCGGGTGATTCTTCGCGAGGAGAAAATGATTGTTGCCTTTCCGGATGGCCATCCGCTTTCGGTTGCCAAACCCGTTGTCGCTCTGCGTGACCTGGTCAATGAGACGCTCATTATCTTTCCCAAAGCGCCCCGCCCCAGCTATGCCGACCAGGTGCTGTCGGCATTTGACGACCGCGGCCTCAAACCCCGCAAGATATATGAAGTGCGGGAATTGCAGATTGCGCTTGGCCTCGTCGCAGCGGGAGAAGGCATCGCAGTTGTGCCCAGCAGCGTGTACGGGCTGAAGCGAGACGATGTGAGCTACAAAGAACTGGACGACCCAACTTTGGTGTCCCCAATCATCATGAGCATGCGCGCACTCGATGAATCGCGCGACATTTCGGAAATGCTCGAACTCATCTATCGGCTCTACGAAGAAGAGAAAATACCCTACACACCCCGCGCGGACTGGGCGCGTTGACGGCCACCATACCCGCACGGTATCAGGCTAGACGTTAATGGTGTTGGACAGGCGGTTATTGGGCACGCAATACTGCGTCAACCCAACTACTCAGCCATCCAAGGTATGAACGCCCAAATCACCTCCGTCGAAGCCATCCTGGTTGACCTTCCAACCATTCGCGCGCATCAGTTGGCCATGGCGACGATGCAGCAACAAACCTTGGTTATCGTTCGTCTGCGCTCGAGCGACGGCATCGAGGGCATTGGCGAGGCCACCACGATTGGCGGCTTGTCGTATGGCGAAGAGAGCCCCGAAGGTATCAAGCTGACCATCGACACCTACCTCGCACCTGCGCTTGCCGGGCTGGACGCGACCAACGTGAATGGCGCCATGCTCAAGCTGAATAAGGTCGCGCGAGGAAACCGCTTTGCAAAATGCGCGATTGAAACTGCATTGCTGGACGCACAGGGCAAGCGCCTCGGTGTTCCGGTCTCCACGCTGCTTGGCGGCGCTGTTCGCAAGACACTCCCTGTCCTCTGGACGCTCGCAAGCGGCGATACACAACGGGACATAGAAGAAGCGGAAACGCTGCTCGCGCAGCGGCGCCACAACACCTTCAAGTTGAAGATTGGACGACGTAGCGTTCGTGATGACGTCGCGCACGTGTCGAAAATCAAGTCCGCTCTAGGCGAACGCGCCAAAGTGACCGTCGACGTCAATCAGGCGTGGAACGAAGTGGACGCCTCGCTGGGAATCCAAGCGCTCGAGGCGGCCGGTATCGACCTCATCGAGCAACCCACGCCGCGGGAGCAGCGCGGCGCGCTTGCCAGACTTTCCGCACGCTTCATCGTGCCGATCATGGCGGACGAAGCCGTCACGGGCCCGGAAGACGCACTTGAACTCGTACGTGACGCATGCGCGGACGTGTTCGCGTTGAAGATTGCGAAGTCCGGAGGCATTTACGGAATGATGCGCGCGGCCGCTATCGCGGATGCCGCCGGCGTAGCGCTGTACGGCGGCACGATGCTGGAAGGCAGCATTGGGTCGATTGCGTCAGCTCATGGATTCAGCGCGCTGCCGCAACTCGCATGGGGAACGGAGTTGTTCGGACCACTTTTGCTGAAAGACGACATCGTCACCGCGCGACCTCAGTATCGGGACTTCGACCTTCACCTGCCCGAGGGACCGGGGCTAGGCCTGCATATCGACGAAGAAAAGCTCGCTTTCTACCGTCGTGACAAAAAATAACTGAACACACTGCCGTCACAGCACCAGACACATTTCGTCATTCCAATCGTGTGCTGGCGGACCTGAGAGACCCTTACCTTTTCAAATGAGAGACACATGCTCTATCTCGTAAGAATGGATGTGCACCTGCCACACGATATGCCGGTGGCTCAGGCTGACGAAATCAAAGCCCGCGAAAAAGCTTACTCGCAGGACCTTCAACGTCAGGGCAAATGGCAGCAGCTCCATCGCGTGGTCGGTGAATACGCGAACTACAGTATCTTCGACGTCGACTCGCATGACGAACTGCACACCCTTCTCTCCGGTCTGCCGTTGTTTCCGTATATGACGATGAAAGTGACGGCGCTCGCACGTCACCCGTCGTCAATTCGCTAAGGTGGGCTAAAGTTAGCGCCGGCCCCGCCCGCTGACAGTGGGACGCGAAGCAACAGACGTACCGGGGAATTAGAAAGCTAAGTCCCCGCGAGGTCGCGCTGATAGAACCCGGAAAATTGCTCCAGGTGGCGGGCGGCCTCCGCCGGATCGAGTCCGTCGTTGAGCACGGCGCTGGAGAAGCCGGTTCGCGCCATCTGCAGGAGTTGGTCGATCTGGACATCGCCCGTTGCCCGCAAATCTCCCGTGAAGCGCAGCCTGCGGCGCAGGAGATAGGCCTGGCTGTACGCACGACCGTCGGTGAAATGCGGGAACTGCAGTTCAATTCGCTCGACGCCGGCGATCCTGCCCGCGAGCGTCATGGGGTCAGCGCCATTGGGCAGCTTCAGAACGTTGGGTTCTTCATTATCTCGAGCAGCGCGCCCATCGATGATTTTCATTCGGGGGAGACTATTCACGCATGCACCTCGTGGTTCGCTCGCGCGCCATTCGCGGCCGCTTTGAAGGGGTCGAGGCCGGTCCGACGCAAGGTTTCAATGAAGCGCTCGTACCGCCCCTGTTCTCGATGTTCGCGCAGGTCTCGGTAGGCGCCGAGGATAGCCTCGATTGCATCGGGCACTTCAGCCGCGGAGAAGGAAGGACCCACCACCCTGCCCGGTTGCGCCGCGCCGCTCGCCAGGGTTCCGTCGGCTCCGCCCAACGTAATCTGGTACCACTCCTTCCCGTCCTTGTCGACGCCCAACACGCCAATGTGCCCGCTATGGTGATGGCCGCAGGAGTTGATGCATCCGCTGATATGCACGTCGATGTCGCCGATGTCATCCAGTTCGTCGATGTCTTGATACCGCTCGGCCAATGCCTGAGCGATAGGAATCGAACGCGCATTGGCAAGCGCGCAAAAGTCGCCTCCCGGGCACGCGATCATGTCGGTCAGCAATCCAATGTTCGTGCTGGCGAGGCCGAGTTCACTTGCCGCCTGCCACAACGCATGGAGGTCGTCGGCAGCAACCCAGGGCAGAACGATATTCTGCGTATGGGTCACGCGCGCTTCGCCCCCGGAAAATCGGTCCGCCAGGTCTGCGAGGCGCTCTAACTGTTCGGCTGAAGCATCTCCGGGCGCCTGGCCGAGTCGTTTGAACGACAGCGTCACGATGCGCAGTGCCGGTTCCTTGTGCGGCGCCACGTTGCGCTGCACCCATCGCGCGAAACGGTTCGAGACGGCTGCCGATTCCGTGGAACTCTCGGTAGACTCGCGCGTTGCCACGGGCGGCACAAATGCGGCGGTCACACGGTCGAGTTCCTCATCTGCAATGGTGTGCGGTCCGCCATCCAGTTCGACGATTTGCCGGAACTCTTCCTCGACCTCATCGATGTAGCGCTGCCCTTCGGTTTTGACCAGAATCTTGATGCGAGCCTTGTATTTGTTATCGCGCCTACCGTAACGGTTATAAACGCGCACGACTGCTTCGATGTAGTTCATGATCTGGTTCCATGGCAGGAACTCCCGAAGAACAGTCGCAATCATTGGCGTTCGCCCCATACCGCCACCCACTGAGACACGAAACCCCAGCTCGTCCGCGTCATTGCGTGTGAGTCGAAGCCCGACGTCGTGCCAGTCGGTGGCCGCCCGGTCTTCCGTCGAGCCGGTGACGGCGATTTTGAATTTACGCGGCAGGTAGGCAAATTCGGGGTGGAGGGTTGTCCACTGCCGCATTAGCTCAGCGAAAGGCCGAGGGTCGGCAATTTCGTCGACCGCCACGCCGGCGCGTTCGTCGCACGAGATGTTCCGGATGCAGTTTCCGCTGGTCTGAATGCCATGCATGTCGACGGACGCGAGAAGGTCCATTACGTCGGCGGCTTTATCCAATGGAATCCAGTTGAACTGGACATTGGTGCGCGTTGTGAAGTGAGCGGTATTGGTGGGCAGATGCGTCGGCCCCAATCGTGCCTGCGCGTCCATGGCGCTCCGATACACGTCCGCAGCCGGGTCGTCGTATTCGCGAGCAATGCGCGCCAGGACGCGCAGCTGTGCGCTCGACAGTTCGCCATAAGGCACGGCCACGCGCAACATGGGAGCGTGTCGCTGCACGTACCAGCCGTTCTGTAGTCTGAGCGGACGAAAGTCTTCCTCGCTCAACTGGCCACTTTGCCAGCGCCCCAACTGGTCCCGAAACTGGGCGGCACGGCTTCTAACGAATGCTTTGTCAAAATCGGTGTATCGGTACATGGGTGGGGAGCTTCTCCGGTCACGTGTTCCAGTTGGTTTAGCGCGCGCTCGTACCGCGCGACGCACACGGGTACGGTAGCGTCGGCACGGATGAGCGGAAAGAAGCAGATGCGGTCATTTCTTGCGCAGCAGCAGGGCTTGCATGAGCCCGTTGACTCGAGAAGCTGCAAATCCGGGTAGCATGGCAAACAAACATCGAGGGGACCCGGGGACGTCACGAAGGCGCGGCCGCTCCAGGTTCCGCTGCACCAGCACGCCGCAGGGTCAACCTATGAATCGCTTCGAAACCATTGCGAATAATCTTGCAGAGCAGATCCGCGCGGGGCAAATCCCCGTCGGGACCAAGCTTCCGTCTTTGCGCCAGATCATCGCGCAATACGGCGTCAGTCAATCTACTGGCTTTCGCGCTTACTATCTGCTGGAGCAATGGGGCTTGGTCCGCGCCGAAGAACGCTCCGGCTATTTTGTAACGCCCGGCGCCGCGATCAACGCGGTGTCCGCTGAAAAGCCGGTGGAGGCGCCCAAGAAGGTCGATATTAGCGACCTGGTCTTTTCAGTACTGGAATCGACGCGGCACCCAGACATCGTGCCGCTGGGCTCTGCATTTCCTTCGCCGAAACTCTTTCCGTCGGCGCGGCTTCTGAAATCGCTGGTCGCGGGCACTCGCTCGCTCACCCCATGGAGTACGGTTGAAGACTTGCCCGGTAGCGACCAGCTTCGTCAACAAATCCGGCTGCGATACGTTGCGACGGGGTTCGCCGTCGCGCCGGAAGAAATCATCGTGACCAGCGGCGCGCTGGAAGCGCTGAATCTGTGCCTGATGGCAGTGACCCGCCCGGGCGACGTCGTGGCCGTCGAATCGCCCGGCTTCTACGCCGCACTGCAGGCAATCGAGCGACTGGACCTGAGGGCGGTCGAAATTCCCGTGGACCCGGTGTCGGGCCTCGACCTGGATGCACTGCGAGATGCGCTCGAGCAACATCCAATCCGGGCATGCTGGTTCATGCCCAACTTCCAGAATCCGACGGGGACCTCGCTGACTGTCGAGAAGAAACGCAAATTGGTCGAGATGCTGCGCGAAAAACAGGTGCCGCTTATCGAGGACGATGTTTATCAGGAACTCCACTTCAGCCGCGAGCGTCCGTTGCCCGCAAAGGCATTCGATACGGAAGGACTTGTCATGCACTGCAGTTCATTCTCGAAAACGCTCGCGCCCGGTTATCGAATTGGCTGGGCAACGGCTGGACGGTACGCTGACAAGGTACGCCGGCTCAAGCTGATGACAACGCTGTCTGCGTGTATCCCGGCGCAAGCGGGTGTCGCCGACTACCTGGAACATGGCGGATATGACAAGCACCTGCGCTCGCTACGGTCGTCGCTTCACGTGCAGCTTGAGCAGATGGAGACCGCACTGCATAAGTGGCTGCCCAGCTCGGTCAGATGGACGCGTCCGGACGGCGGTTACATGCTCTGGCTACAGCTTGCGCAATCCGTTAGAGCAATGGAGCTTCATGCGCTTGCGAGCGAACGGGGCATCAGCATTGCGCCAGGCCCCATGTTCTCAGCAAGACACGCTTTCCAGAACTGCGTCCGGCTCAACTTCGGACATCCTTGGGAAGCCCGCTTCGAAAACGCGATTGCGTCACTCGCCGAAATCCTTGATGACCCGGAGGTCCATGAGTGTTAAGCGTTGTTCGACGCCTGCCCATGTCTGCCACCGCGTGAGTACACGACGAGGGATGCGGGCAGGCGTTGGACAACGCTCGAGGGAGGAAACCGCGGAGTGGACCAGGACGGCAGGAATATTGCGCTGCTATGGGGATTTAAGTGCTCTCATGAACTGCAGAGACTCACAATCTTCAGTCGAAGCGAGGGTTTGGTGGTCGCGTAAAGATTCTGCTGCATCCATGCTGCACGTCTGTAGAGGTGTCGCGAGCGCGGCAAGGTCTGCTGGTAACGACAGGCACAAGCGTCTTCTCCGGGCGCTCGTTGCCGAAGAGCCGACAGTCGGTCTGGACAGCCAGGGTGATTCGTCTTCATACGTTGCTTCGGCAAGTGGGCGGAGCGCGAATTGGGTGGCTGCGCAGGAGGATGTCGATGATGATCATCGGCGCGCCGCAATGCCGGCAGACGAACTTCGGGGCGGGAGTGCCCGGTGACGGACCTTCGCTCACAATAATGGAAGCTGGCACGTCTAGCAGCGCCCGTATCGCAGCCAGATTCTGCCGACGCACGGGATTGGCCAGCAGACCATAGTGGCGAATCCGATGGAAGCCGACAGGCAGTACATGCAGCAGGAAACGCCGCATGAATTCCTGTGGCTCAAGCGTCATCGTCTTCTGGCGTGTGCGGCCGCTGGCCCGATAGTCCTTCCATCGGAAGGTCACGCCGCGTTCGTCGAGTGCTATGAGCCGCTGATTGGAGATGGCCACGCGATGCGTGTAGCGCGACAGATACGCAAGCACCGCTTTCGGTCCCGCGAACGGGCGCTTCGCATATACGACCCATTCGCACGTACGCAGCGGCGCGAGCCACTGTGCGAAGGCAGTGGGATCGGCAAGCCCGGCGTACTCACCAAAGAAACGCAACTGGCCCCGGCGATGTGCATGGGTGAGCTCTTCCAGGAAGCGCCGCCGGAACAGCCGCGACAGCACACGTACCGGCAGGAAGAAGCCGGGCCGGCAGGCGACCCACCGCTCACCGTCTGGCGAGAGGCCTCCGCCGGGAACGATGCCGTGTACGTGAGGATGGTGCGTGAGCGCCGAGCCCCACGTGTGCAGCACGAGTGTCGCGCCGACCTGCGCGCCCAGATGCTTTGTGTCGGCGGCGATAGTGCGCAGGGTTTCGGCGGCAACGTCGAACAGCAGGCCGTAGAGCACCGCTTTGTTGTACCAGGCGATCGCGCTGATCGTGGCGGGCAATGTAAAGACGACATGGTAGTACTCGACCGGTAGCAGATCGGCCTGACGTGCTTCGAGCCAACGGTGCGCGGCGCTCGCCTGGCACTTCGGGCAATGGCGGTTACGGCAGGAGTTGTAGGCAACCTCGATCTGCTCGCAGCCGGAACAGCGCAACACGTGACCACCCAGCGCCGCGCTGCGGCACTGTTCGATCGCCGACATGACCTTCAGCTGTCCCAGACTCAGCTGTGCGGTCTGTCGCCACACGGGCCCATGCGCGCGGAACACGTCCGCGACTTCGGGCACGGCTGTGCGCCGCGTTCAGCCGTTGTTCTGCAGTTTCTCCAGCGGACTGATCACCTCGCGCAGCAGGTCGGTGGCGACCTGCGCATAGAGTGCTGTCGTCTCCAGCTTCTTGTGCCCCAGCAGAACCTGGATCACGCGGATGTCGACCTTCTGCTCCAGCAGGTGGGTCGCAAAGCTGTGGCGTAGCGTGTGCATCGAGACACGCTTGTTGATGTTCGCGGCCTCGGCGGCGGCATGGATGGCGCGGTTGAGCTGCCGCGTGCTGAGCGGATCGACCGGATCGAGGCCCGGAAACAGCCAGCCGCGCTCCAGCATCCGGCCCTGCGTGTGCGCCACTCGCCACCAGACACGCAGGCGTTCAAGCAGCACCGGCGAGAGCATGGCGTAACGATCCTTGCGGCCCTTGCCCTGTTCAATGCGCAGGGTCATGCGCTGGCCGTCGACGTCGCCGACCTTCAACGCCACCACTTCACTGGCGCGCAGGCCGGCACCGTAGGCGACCGATAGTGCGGTCTGGTGCTTCAGATTGCCGGTGGCGGCAATCAGGCGGCCCACTTCGTCCGGGCTGAGCACGACCGGCAGGACGCGAGGCACGCGCACGGGTTGCATGCGTGCCATCAGGTCGGGCTCGTGGAGCGTGATCTCGAAGAAGAACTTCAGTCCGGTGATCGCCGCATTGAGCGACACGGGTGACACGCCTTGGTCGACCAGATGCAACTGGTAGCGCCGCAGGTCCTCGACGGTGGCGGTGTCAGGAGAGCGTCCGAGAAAGCGCGTGAACTCGCGTACGACACGCAGATAACCGGCCTGCGTCTTCGGTGCGAGCTGACGCATGCGCATGTCGTCGGTCATGCGCTGGCGCAGCGGACTGATGGGCTGAGGTGTGTGGGTCATGACTCTGCTCCCGTTGAACGACGAGGCGGATTGCCTCGCCCTTCAGCATGAAAACAGAGTCGGCTTCCTCTCCAGAACCACTAGCATTGGACCGGAGCCCCATACCGCGCGAGCGGTTTAGTCCTTTGACGGAAGGTGGTCGTGTGAGGTGCGACTTCGTTGAGCAGACCGCAACCGCCTTCTCGCCTGGCTGCCGATGGGTCCCTATCAGAATCCTTGGGAGGAGCTCGTCCCATCGACAATCAGATGAACAGCGCCGAAGATGAGCAAACCAATCATCAGAGCGAGTGCTACTGCGACAAACGGCAGCAATACCATGTTGACGTTGGCCAGATCTGCCTCATGATTGGAACGCTTGCGTACGCCGAAGAAGCTGGCCAGGACCATACAGACCATGCGGACGAATTCCATGATTTTCCTCCGGAAAGACTACCGATGCGGATATCTTCGGACAGGAGGGATCCGTGCAAAAGTAGCAGTTGCGGTCAATTCCACAGGAGCAGAGCGACCGTCCTCTGCAGGAAATTGCGCGGACGGCCGATTCTCGGTTCACTTCGCGAGGACAATGTGGGTGGCTCGGTCCGTGGGTACATGCTCGACTGTCCGATATCCCAGCGCGCGGAGATCCAGTCCGCTAAAGAGCGGTTCCCCCTGGCCAAGCGCAACCGGAGCAAAGGCGAGGTGAATCTCGTCCACGTAGCCGGCCTGAACGTATTGCTTCACGGTCTCGGCTCCGCCGCCAATCTTCACGTCCTTTCCGCCCGCCGCTTCGCGCGCCTTGTCCAACGCATCCTCAATGCCGCCAGAAACAAAATGAAATGTGGTTCCGCCTAGCATCTCGATTGACGGTCGCGGATGGTGCGTGAGTACGAAGGTCGGCGCATGATACGGTGGATTGTCACCCCACCAGCCTTTCCATCGATCGTCCGGCCATTCCCCGCGAACAGGGCCGAACATGTTGCGACCGAGAATGAAGGCACCGAACCCTTCCATTGCTCGTTGCGCGAATCGGTCATCAAGGCCCGTTTCGCCACCTTCTTTGCCCAGCATCTGACAGAACGTCCGCGTCGGGAAAAACCACTGAAAAATTTCCTCGCCGCGAACCCCAAGCGGGTGATCCAGACTCTGATCGGTTCCCGCGGCAAAGCCGTCAAGCGAGACACTAAACCCGGCAACTCTTACCCTAGTCATTGTCATCTCCGTCGGCGCTTCAAGTGATGTGGATTCGAAGCCAGTTGGTAGTTTGCTCCTCATCCACACGACGCGCGATACGACGGCAAATCGACAATGATTCGATTCAGTGAAAACCCGAATGCGGCACTCGCACCATTCGCAGTCTGCCCACCCGGATCATACTTACGAATCATTTTGCGAACTCCCGACTGGCCACCTGGCGACGGCTCACTGAAACCCTGCACCGGCGCATATGGCTCAACAAATCAACGAATAGCCGTGACGATTTCTTTCGAAACCGGCGTCACCGTCCCGTTGAGCGCGACCTTCTTTCTCAGATCCCTGCCAGATAGTCCAACAGGGCCTCGATCGGGACGGGCTTCGTAAAGAAGTGGCTAAACCCGGCTTCACTCGCCTCTGCTCGAAACGCTTCAGTGGAATACCCGCTCATTGCGACCAGCGTCGGCGATGTTGACTCGCCGCCAAGCAAATGCTTCGCGAGGTCGAACCCAGACATATCGGGCAGGCCAAGATCGAGAAAACCGACAGACGCTTCAAACGTGCCGGCAATTTTCAGCGCTGATGCACCGTCGTATGCAACCATGCAACGATGCCCATGCATTTCGAGCAACGCGGCCAACGCGTCAGCGGAGTCCCGGTTGTCGTCAACGACCAGCACTTTGTGCTCTTCGCCAACCCTTTTTCCGGCTGATACGAGACTTGGAGTGTCCACAAGCTCTTCATTGACAGTGGGCAGCGTCACGACGACCCGTGTGCCCTTGCCGAACCCCTCGCTATAGGCTTTAACCGATCCACCGTGATCGTGTACAAGCCGCTGCACGACGGTCAGCCCGATGCCAGGCCCGGCGTCCTGGCGGCCGATTCCGCCGCCCGCCTGGGCAAACAAGTCGAACACCCTCGGCAGCATGGCGGGATCGATTCCGATACCGTGATCCGTAAATGCGATCTCGACCTCGCTACCAACGCGCGTGACGGAAATTGCAATGGAATCGGGCTGCGACGTGTAGCGCGCTGCATTGTGGATGGATGTTGGTGAACACCTGCTTGAGCCGCGCGACGTCGACTCGGACCCGCACCTGTTCGGGCGGATACTCCGTCTGGATGCGGTGTCCCCGCCGCCTGATTTCGGCCGCGGCCATCTCGATCCCACCGTCGATAAGCGTATCGATCCGTACAACCTCAGTCTGCAGTTCCACCTTCCCACGCGTCAGCCGTGAAACATCGAGCAGGTCGTCGACCATCCGCGATAGCTGCGCGGTATGCCGCCCAATGACGGCCAGGGTATGCTCCCCACGGCTTTCACCGGCATGCGCTTCGAGTTCGAGCGAAAGCGAAATGGCGGCGAGCGGATTGCGCAACTCGTGTGCGAGCATGGCGAGAAACTCGTTCTTGCGGATATCCGCTTCCTCGAGTTCGGTCTGCTTGCGGCGAAGCTCCTCAAGTGCGAGCAGCATTTCCCGGTTTTGCTGCTCGAGTTCTTCCACGGGACTCTGAGGCTTTCGCTGGGTAAGCCGGTCGACGAGGCCGCCAAGGTCGCGCACCGACAGACGTCCCGTGCCACGTGGCAGGAACATCTCCAGCGTCACGGTCGTGCCTTTGCCGGGTTGCGACTCAATAAAGAAACCATCGGTCATACGCCGGCTGCCAGGAATGCCTACGCCGGTCGCGCCGGGCCGCTGGCCGGAGTTGAGCAACACCGTCTCCAGATTGGCAATGCCGGGCCCTTTGTCGCTAATCTGCGCGACGACACACTGCGTTTCGGCCGCGTCCGTCGCATCGCCCACGAAGAAGGTCAGCGTGCCGCCACCGCCGAACTGGATCGCATTACGCGATATCTCCGAGACGGCCGTGATGAAGCGCGTACGCTGCACGCTGTCAAGACCGAACAGTTCGCCGAGCTGACGCGACCGATCGCGTACCGCCACGAGACTCAAATTGGAACTGACGGGCGTCGCGAGGATTCGATGCCGCATATCAAAGCGCCTTCACGACGACGACAGTCGCATCGTCCACGTCGCGTGCGAAGTCACGATGCAGCACACTCGCAATAAGACTCGGATGCCGGCTTGTCAATCCGGGATGGCGGTTGAGATTCCAGCGCGTGGAAAGTCCGTCCGTGGTGGCAATGAATACGCTGCCGGGCACCCAACGGGCTTCCGTATGCCGGACTACGCGCATGTTGTAGCCGACGGTCCCGTCGGTCGAAAGCAGATGCTGCGAAGTCTCTCCGCCATGGACGATGGCGATGATATTACCCACACCCGCAAACGACAGCATGAAGTTGACCGGGTCCAATTTGGCGATTGCCATCACCGCTCCACGCGTGCCTTTAATGCCCAGATGGACATTGCGCAGCATATCGGCTGGCGATCCGCTCGGATCGGACGCCATGAAGACGTCGACCGCCCGCCGTGACGCTTCGGCTGCAAGCGGACCATGGCCAAGGCCGTCGATCAACGTCAGCCACATGCTGTCTCCCGCGTGACGCACTGCCCATGCATCGCCGCTTACAGTCTGACCCAGCTTAGGCGTTGCCCTCGTGCCGACCAGAAACGGCGAGCGTTGTGCCACGGCTCCTTCACCGACACGCGCAAATAATGCGGTGCCGCTGCCGGCGATCGAACACACGTCGAAGAGCGTCGAATGCCGTGCGATGGTTCCGAGTCCAGCGCCAAGGCTGCCGCCGGTAGAAAAACCGTCGGAACATGCCGCGCCAAGATTGCCGATACCGGGGCCTCGATCGAGCGCGAACACATCCAGCCTGTTGGCCCCGTCTTCGCTGGCGCTTTTCAGGGAGATCTCGCCGTGGCCGGCATATTTGAGAATGTTAGTCGCAGCCTCGGTCACAATTAATGCCACGTCTGCCTGCGATTTCTCCGAAAGGCCGACGGATTGCGCCATATGCATCGCGCGCCTGCGCGCGTCTGCCACGCCGCTTTTGTCGCCGAGGCTTAGCGTCGTTTCCATTGAATAATGCTCACTCTCGTACCGCCACCCACTGTCGACGAAATGTCGAACTCGTTGACAAGCCGGCGTGCGCCGCCCAACCCCAACCCCATGCTCCTGGCTGTACTGAAGCCGTCCTGAAGCGCCCGTTCGATATCCGGGATACCTGGCCCGTTGTCCTCGAAAACGAGTTTGATTCCAACCCGCCCATCGCGCTCGACCTCAGATATAGTAAGCGTCCCCCCTTGGCCATGCACGAGCGTATTACGTGCGAGTTCGCTCGCCGCGGTAACGAATTTGGTTCGATCGAGCGTACCGAAGGCCAGCCGCGTAGCCCAATCCTGAACCGTCTTGCGGGCCAGGTTGACCTGATCGGGCGAGCGAATGTCCAGAACGGCTTCGCTTAGGGTAACGATGAGTGGTCTCCCGCGTCGTCAAGCGACTTGCGCAGCAAAACCGTCCCCTTGTCGACATCGAGTGCCGTGCGGATACCTTAGACATCCCCAGTTCAACCAGCGTAATAGCCACAGCAGGCCGCATGCCCACCAATACGGTGGTGGCGTCCATCACACGCGCCATGGCGGCAATACGACCCAGCGTTCGACCGATAAACGAATCGACAATTTCCAGAGCGGAGATGTCGATCAATACTCCTTTTGCACGGGTCTTCTCGATTCGCAACGTTAAGTCGTCCTGCAAGCTCAGCACCAATTCATCGTGCAGTTCAACCTGAATTGACACGAGCAGAAATTCGCCAAGCTTGAGGACAGGGATCTGCTCCATTTCAATTGTCCTGCTTCAAAGCGGCGATCTTGGTCACCGTCATGCCGACGCGCCGCAACGCGATTTTTAGTGCCTCGGCGAGCGTAGCCTTTGTCACGACATCGCCCAGGTCGACGCCCAGGTGAACAATAGTTCAAGACCAAATATATCCTGGTAGAACCGCTTCGCGTCATTCACTTCTTGCGTCTCGATGTTTGCAACTATTCTTTTGACTTTCATGCGTTTCCTCCATGTTCGGCATTGAGACTTTGCAACTCCTCGTCGCATCGAACCAGAGATGCAGATCACACCACGGGCACGGGATAGCCGCAGTCCGCAATCGTCAATCCCTGCCCAACCACTGCCTCCCGCGCCTCGGCAATCTGTTACACGAGGGGAATGTAGATATCGGTCTGCCACTGGTCCTGCGGCGTTTCCGGAGAGACGCTCAGGTAGTGAAAGAACAGTGGATGGTCCCGCAGTTCCTCTCCGCTTCCGGGAAGCCAGTCACGATAGATCGGATAGATTGTTTCGCCGATGTGGTCGGTCGATCCAATATGTCGAACCACCGCGCATCGACCGCCCGGAATGACGAGTTCGTGGATATTGTAGGCGTTCGCGGCCACTGGCTCGTCGATTTCTCCGCAGATGTCGAAGCGAAACGCATCTGCCGGCGTCGTGTCAGGGTTATTGCGCGGGATACCAAACGTTCTGCTCGACGCAATGGGAGACTGCCCACTTTGCTTACGCCAGTCGACGAACTTGCGCACGCTTTCGTTGACGAGCCCGATCGATCCGCAGTGTTCAAGCGCGGCGACGCGAGTTTCCAAAAAATCGACAATCCGTACTTGCATGGTGAGTTTCCTCGAAAGATAGGGGACGACAAAAGTCGCGCTCCAGATCTGCCAATTCGGATGCTGGCGAAACGAGCTCGGCGTCACGCCAAACGCACGCTTGAAAGCCCGGCTGAAGGCTTCGGGGCTGTCAAAGCCCGCGTCGAGCGCGGCGTCGAGCACCGAACAGAATTCGCGTGAAGCCAGGCGCTGGGCGGCCTTGCGCAAGCGCATCAGCTGCACGAAGCGTGCGACCGGCACTCCCACATATGCGGCAAACTGTCGATGAAAATGGAACCTGGAGAAGTTCGCGACGCGGCTTAGCGCTTCCACAGACAGGTCGCCCTCGATGTTCGTTTCGATGTACGCGAGCACGGCATCGAAGCGCTTCGTGTATGCGCAAGTGGCGTCAACGTGAGCTTGCATGGTCTGGATATCTGGATTGTGCGACTTGCGTTATGGTCGCTCATGTTCAAGACATTGCGCCTAGCCGCTCTTGCTCTATCCTCAGAAGCCCTGTCCGATAGGGCCCGCCTCACCTCGCTAAGGCAGTCCTGAGCGCGGACCGGTGCGCGGCATCGAATGCTGCTTTGTCAGCCCGGCGCGGGTGTGGCAAGTCTTGTCCTCACGTCGGCAGTCAAAGCGGAGGCCGGTCCAGTTGGCCCATTGCTGCACGGACGCCCTCTTCCGTTCACGCGCTGCGTAACTACTTAGCTTCCAGGGCGCCGGAATGTCGATGGTAACGGCCCACCGCGGACGGCCGCACTTTCACGAAACGGTCATTTCGGTAGCGCTTGACGACTCGCCTCGCCACGCCATCAGTGGCCTCCGGCAAGGTCAGCCGGCCCAGATTGACAGTGCGCGAGACTCGCCACGATCTCCTGGATGACCGGGATGTCCGGGGCGTTTTGCAGCAGCAAATCGGGAGAGCACCAAGGATATGGAAGCATGCTGGCCCATTCAAGAATCGAGTCACCTAGTTCGCCCGGCAAGTTCCTCATCTCCTCGATCGTGATCTTGAGCCTTGAGATCAAGTTGGAATCGTCTCGACAACACCATTCGTAGTTCCCGAAGCCTACCCGCACTGCGCCCGAAAGTTTCTCCGTCATGCAGACGAGCCAATTGCAGCGAAATGCGGCCGCTCCATCCGGCGGAATTTCCATGCAAAAGGTATAGATATTTTCATAACGTTGTGCGAACTCACTGACCACAACAGCCGATATGCCGGGCAGGCCTTTCGTTGTCGTCGGAAACGTTATCTCATCGGTTTTGACATCGATGACGAGTTCCGCGTCAGCAGAGAATGCCCGGGAGAGCAGATGCGGGCGGTTGCGATCTTTGGCAAAAATATAAGTCTCGATCGATCGGCGTAACGGCATCATTTCTGCATCCGCGAAACTGGAGTTCATTTCGCGACGAGTCTACGCGATGTTCTTGTGCGGACTGTGATGACCCTATGTTGTGCAGGGAATGACAGGCTTTGCGGTCCCCCTGCCAGATTGGGATGGCGACAGAGTCGCAGGTCTCCGTTCAGGGACCCGCGTTTGTCCGAATCACCGACTCACGGTGGGTTGCCCACGATTGATACCACCTTGGGGAGTGTCCCCTTGGGCCGCGCGCGGTCCGCTGCGCAACGTACAGCTGATCCGTTGCAAGTCGACCGGTAACCACCTCATCCCAAGCTGCACCGGAGCGTGCATGCACACCTTAGCCGGCACATTTCACATCTGATTCTGGCGTCGGCATGCTCGCTGGATTTCGTGAACCGCAAACGCGTCCCTCACGCCCTGTACATTCTGCAGGACACACGCGTAATACGATTTTTCGCGAGGTAATAGCAGCGCGCTGTTTCTGTAGAGCGCGTCGCACGAGTCTTTGATTGCGCCCGCCGCTATGCGGCTCTCGCTGTTTCTGAGCGAAAGTAGAATGCATTGATCGTACTCTGGATTGTCGTTGCCGAGCGCCAGTGCCGAGAACGGCAAGGCAAGCACGATCGAGATAAGCAGATAGGCGATATTACGCATGGTTCTGGGTGAAACGCGAGGATCGAGGCGGTTGTCGATTGTCGGCGATTTCCAGATCGATGTCGATTGTGTCGGACTGAGCCAGAAGTGCTCATTGGACATCAGTACCTGAATGATCGACAATCGGCAAACGTGCACCGTCGATTTGACCGAAGCTGGACTACGTCGGTCACCCAGGAAAGGAGCGCACCATGGCAGCCCTATCCCTTTCAAGCGATACCACAATCCACGAGATTTCGGAGCGCATCTATCGCATCTCCACGCCCGTCCAGATTCCCGGTGGCGGCGGATTCTCGTTCAACCAGTACCTGATCGACGACGACGATCCGCTGTTATTTCATACTGGTCTGCGCAGGCTGTTTCCGGTCGTCCGGGAAGCAGTGGAGCGAATCATACCAATCGATCGTTTGCGTTATGTCGGATTCTCACATTTCGAAGCCGACGAATGCGGCGCACTCAATGAATTTCTCGCTGCAGCGCCGCATGCGGAGCCCATTTGCGGCCAGATAGCGGCCATGGTTTCGGTGAGTGATTATGCTGACCGGCCGCCGCGAGCGCTGGCTGACGACGAGACAATCCCGTTAGGGCAGCATAGCGTGCGCTGGCTTGATACGCCGCATTTGCCGCACGCGTGGGAATGCGGGTTTCTCATGGAGACAGCGTCGGCAACCTTACTCTGTGGCGACTTGTTTACCCAGGGCGGCTCACATAACCCGCCGCTTACCGAGGGCGATATCCTCGAGCCGAGCGAGGCATTCCGTCACGAGATGGACTACTTCTCACATACGAGGAACGCCCGCGCAATGCTGGAGCGCCTTGCTGCATTGCAGCCGACCACGCTGGCCTGCATGCACGGCAGCGCCTGGCGCGGCGATGGGGCAGCCTTGTTGCGCGCGCTCGCAGACAGTGTCGAACGCGCCTAGCCTTCGCGCTGAAGGGTACGGGACGAGTCGGCCACCAGCAATCGGCCAATTGCCGCCGCTGGGCCGAGCGGTCGAAATTGGAAAATGTTGCGGTTACTCGTCCTATACTGCTTCGATGGTGTCGATGTAATCGCGCTCCACAGCGGTCGCCTGGAAGGTTGCCAGCCGGGGGGAGATCAGGAGGACGTCATGACCCAATCCGCCATAAAGATCGGAGTCGTCGCCGAGCAGACCGGCGCACTCTCGTTCATGGGCATCGCCGATGCCAACGTGGCAAAAATGGTGATCGACGACATCAATGCGAGCGGGGGTCTGCTCGGGCGGCAACTCGCGCTCTGTCTTGAGGACGGCGCGACTACGGATAGCGTGGCAACGGCGAAGGCCACCAGGCTGATCGAGCGCGATCGGGTCGACGTGCTGCTCGGCGGAATCTACAGCTCCACGCGACAGGCGATCAAGGGCCCCGTCAAGAAGAACGGCAAGCTATACATCTACCCCGAGCAGTACGAAGGTCAGGAGGCGGACCCGCTAGTCTTCTGCACCGGCCCGGTACCGGCACAGCAGCTCGAACCGCTCATTCCCTGGCTCATGCAGACGACGGGGGCGAAGACGTTCTATCTGCCTTCGGCCGACTACATCTGGCCACATGTGATGAACAGGAAGGTGCGTGAGCTCGTTACCGCAAACGGCGGCCAGATCGTCGGGGAGGAATACTATCCGCTCGATCACACAGACTATCGCGAGACAGTGAGAAAGATCGTGGCCAGCGGTGCCGACGTAGTTTTCCATACCATCGTCCCGCCAGGGCTCACGCCGTTCTTCGAGGAGCTCTACCGCTCCGGCTTCCAGAAGCGAGGCGGTAAGCTCGTCTGCACCTACTTCGACGAGAACTTTCTCAATCTGGTGCCGGCCGGGCAAGTCGAAGGTCTCTACGGCTGCCTCGACTATTACCAGGCACTCGACGATCCATTCAGCTGCGATCTGCTCGCGCGCTACAACGAACTCTTTCCCGGCAGCGCGCAGTTCACCGCCGGCAGTGCCTGCACCGGTCTCTATCGCGGCATGAAGCTCTGGGAGGCGGCGGTGCGCGAGGCGGACACCATCGATCAGGATAAAGTGATCGCGGCGCTCGACCACGCGAAGATCGCGCAAGGACCCGGCGGCCCGGCGGAGATGGTGCCTGGGCAGCATCACGTCCGCATGAACATGTACATCGCCCAAGCGGCGGGCGGCCGGTTCGAGGTCGTCAAGAAGCTGGGCGCCATCGAACCGAAAGAACAGAACATGGCGGGTCTTTGATTCATTGCGTCGCGGCAGGGTCCCTTTAGCTTCGACGCTCGCATTCTCGGCCCGTTATGGGAAGTCGACGACACGCCTCCGCGATTTCAGCCGCGTCGGCGCGCTATCCGGAGGGTGCGCGGAGACTGCGATTCTTCGGAATGGGCATGCAATTGCCGACCTCACCTTCTATTTCACCCACCAATACATAAGCCCCCTACCCAGCGAGCGCGAATGTCCACGGTCGACACGACCCATCCTTCTTCGCCCGGTCTCCGTTGTTATGCGTCACCGTTGTCCGGCTAGCCGGGTTTGGCGCGCAGGCATGGCAATAGTTTGATCTCACGCCGGCTCGGCAGACTACGCTGGTTCGCCTACCCGGCACGCCAGGAACGGTCCGGGACCTGTGTCCAGCGCTGGCGCTCCGAAATGATAATGTGCCAAGCGCGGGTTTGGCCCCATTGTCAGGGCCATCCGGTCGGCCTCTACAATCAGCCCTGCCGGCGCGCCTTTCAGTAAGCCATGGAGCACGGCATGGATCATCCACTTGCAATTCAAGGGAGCCAAAAAGATGAAGTTCTTTTTGCGGTTCTTTACGATCGTCCATGGGCTGATGGCTGCTCTCTTCACCTGCGCCGCGCTAATGTTGATTGCGATTGCGGCGCGTGTCGGATCGACTGCATTTGCGAGTCAATGGGATCAGGGAAGCGCTCAATCCATTATCGAAGCTTTGGGGCTCCTGGCAGGCGCCGTTGTCGCTTTGCAGATCGCCGAGACCATCGTAGAGGAAGAGGTCATACGGGAGGCTGACGTGAGTGCGCCGACGCGGGTTCGGCGTTTCATGTCGCGCTTCCTGGTGGTGGTTGTCGTCGCGCTCGCCATCGAAGGGCTCGTGGCAACGTTCAAAGCGCTTCATCAGGATCCATCGCAGCTTCGCTATGCGGCCGGGCTGATTGCGTCGACAGCCTTGCTTCTTGCCTCCTGGGGGATTTTTGTCCACCTGAACCGGTCCGCGGAAGAGTTAGAGCCTGAGGCCATGGCGGACGTGAAACGAGAAGACAGCAAAGTATGATAGCCGGTGCAGGATATGACGCCCGGATGCCGGCCGTGACACGAACCGCCTGATCCGGGCGGAAAACCTTCGCGACGGTGAGGCTCGTTGGTCGGGCGACCGCTATCGGGGCCGGTGGACCGAATCAAAAGTATCAATTCTCGGTGTTGCAGCGTGCGCGTCGGGCCAGCCTTGGCGGACACACGATTTCGTTCGACACAGGGCGAGGCGGCGGTAATCGGCCTCGGCCATTTCCGGCCATTTCCGGCCATTCGACATCATGGCTCGGATCGTTGAAAATGAGCTGATCTCTCTAAGCATGGTGAACGATAGCAATGGGCGAAAGTAACCTTTCCGGAATCTACCGGCGCTATATTGCCTGCCTGAACAAGCAGGACTGGTCACAGCTCGGGGACTTTGTTGGCGGCGATGTGCGATACAACGGCGAACGGATCGGTTTGTCAGGCTATCGCGAGATGCTTGAGAGAGATTTTCGTGAAATCCCGGACCTACGCTTCGAGATTCGACTTCTCATTTGCGAACCGCCGCATATTGCCAGCCGACTGCATTTCGACTGCACGCCGATCGGTACGTTTCTTGGCCTTCCCGTGCAAGGGAAACGAGTCAAGTTCGCAGAGAACGTCTTCTATGAATTTGGCGGCGACAAGATTCAGCAAGTCTGGTCGGTTATCGATAAATCCGCGATTGAGAGCCAGTTGTAGCGGCACATGGCACATGGCACATGGCACATGGCGCCGGCAGCCTGCCGCACGGCCGCCGACAACCCACGCAAGAACGCGGGATGAAGGTCATCACCGAAACATGCAGCACGCAGGTCGCGTCTGCCAATACCTCCCTCTGTTCATCGACCTTTCCCGGCCGCACCGGCCGCCCAGCCTCTTTGCATCGCCTCCACCAGCTGCTTCCACAAGAACGCGGCAGCAGGCGACAGGCGCCGACCAACCCGGCGTACCACCTGATTGCTGAACTCGCGTGCGATCGGATGATCGATTTCTAGCGCAACGAGTTTGCCCGCGTCGATATATTGCCGCGCGGCATCGGTCGACATGAACGCGACGCCGAGACCCGCCGCCGCGATCGCCTGCGCCGCGGCGAACATATCGCACCGGTAAGCTGGCGTCAGACTGAGCCGCTCCGCGCGAATAATCGAATCGACGTACTGTTGCACGCCGAAACGCGGCGGCATGAAAATCAGGCGGGCGTCGGCCAGCTGCTCGAAACGGACACGCTGAAGTTCCGCCAACGGATGACGGGGGCTCACGAACGCGCAGAACGGCGCGGCGCGAAACGTGCGCGAGCGTATCGCCGGGTCCCGCGCGCCGCCTGCGCATAGGCCGAGATCGACCTCATCGTTGCGCACCATCGCGATGATTTCGGACGTCGCGCCTGTATGCAGATCGACGACGATATCCGGAAACTGCGCGCTGAAACGCTCGAGCACGATGGCCAGCAAATTGCCGACGAACCCCTCGCCGCACCCGATACCGATCCGTCCGCGCCGCAGCCCCCGGTAGTCCTCCAGTTGCATAAGCATCTCGGCGTCGCGGCGCCGGTTCTCGCGAAAGTGCTCGACAAGGCTCAGGCCGATCTCCGTGAGCGCCACGCGCCGGCCCTGCCGCTCGAGCAGCGCCACACCGTGTGCGCGCTCCAGCTGCGTCACCTGCCGGCTGATTACCGACGCATTGATGCCGAGCGCATCCGCCGCCGCCCGCACGCCACCATGCACGGCGATTTCATGCAGATAGCGGAGGCTGCGCGGATTAAGGGCATCTTTCTGAGGGAGATCGGCTTCGGTTGACATATTTTCTTGACCGTTGACATGCAGGTCAACATTATCGACCCAGAAACGTCATTGATCGCACGTTTTTGCAGCGAAATACTGACGCTTCGCTTTCTTCATGTATGTCGATCCCATGACCCAAACCCCGCATTTTTGTACGCTCAACGAAACCAGCGATCTGGACGACGAACTGCGCGACATTCGTCACCGGTTGCACCAGCACCCCGAGCTGGCCTATCACGAGTTTCAGACAGCGGACCTGATTGCCGAGGCGCTGCAACGTTGGGGCTACGAAGTAACACGTGGCCTGGGCGGAACCGGCATGGTCGCATCGCTTAAGTCGGGAACGGGCTCGCGGGCCGTTGCCGTACGCGCCGACATGGATGCGCTACCCATCACCGAGGCCACCGGCCTGCCCTATTCCAGCGTTCACCCCGGCAAGATGCACGCCTGTGGCCACGACGGTCACACGGCGATGGTCCTTGGCGCGGCGCGGCATCTGGCGCGCACGCGCCGCTTCGACGGAACGGTCCATCTCGTCTTCCAGCCGGCCGAGGAAATCGGCACGGATAGCGGCGCGCAACGCATGATTGCCGACGGTCTGTTCGAGCGCTTCCCTTGCGAGGCGATCTTCGGCCTGCACAACCATCCGGGCGCGCCGACGGGCACGTTCATGTTCCGCAGCGGCCCCTTCATGGCCGCATGCGATACCGTCGACATCACGATTCACGGCCGCGGCGGTCACGCTGCGCGCCCCCATCTCACCACGGATCCGCTCGTGATCGGCGCAGGACTCGTGACGGCGCTGCAGACCATCGTGTCGCGCAACGTCGATCCGATGCAGTCCGCCGTGGTCACGATCGGCGCGTTCAATGCGGGACACGCGCCTAACGTGATCCCCGAAACGGCGCGCCTTCAACTGAGCGTGCGCTCGTTCGATCCCGGCGTGCGCAAGCTGCTCGAAACACGCATCCGCGCGCTCGCCAACGCGCACGCGCAGGCGCACGGCGCCAGCGTCGATATCGACTATGTGCCCGGCTATCCGGTGCTCGTCAACAGCGCTCAAGAAACTGAATTCGCGTTGCAGGTCGCACGCGAACTAGTGGGCGACGAACGCGTGGTCGATGGCTTCGGTCCGATCGCCGGCAGCGAGGACTTCGCCTTTTACCTGCTGGAGAAGCCGGGCTGCTTCCTGCGCGTCGGCAACGGCATGGACACGCCCATGCTGCACAACGCGAAGTACGACTTCAACGACGACAATCTGACCGTCGGCGCCGCGTTCTGGACGCGGCTGGTCGAGCGGTTTCTGGCGTCGAACATCTGAGCGCGCGTCAGAAAGCGCAGACGGAACCATCATAAATACGCCTACGGTGAGGACCTAAACCATGTCAACCCAGCCTCTTGCATCGCCCGGCACGATTGCGATTTCGCAGACCCGCATTGTCGTGGCGGCCGTCATCGGCAATCTGCTCGAATTCTTCGATTTCACGGTCTATAGCTTTTTCGCGCTGACCATCGCCAAGCTTTTCTTTCCGTCGCAAGATCCCGTCGTGTCGACGCTGCTGGCGTTGTCCGCGTTCGCGATCGGCTTCGTGGCGCGGCCCGTCGGCGGCTTCGTGCTCGGCCATTACGCGGACAAGCACGGACGCCGGGCCGCGCTCACGCTGACCATCTTCCTGATGGCCGTCGGCTCCGCGGCGATCGGGCTCGCGCCGACCTACCAGACGATCGGCATCGCCGCGCCCGCGTTAATCGTGATAGCACGCCTCGTGCAAGGTTTTGCGCAAGGCGGCGAGTTCGGCGCGGCCACTGCGACGCTGCTGGAAACGGGCTCCGCCAGGGGGCGCGGCTTTCGCGCCAGCTGGCAACTGGCGAGCCAGGGCGCGGCCGCGCTGCTCGGCTCGGGCATGGCTGCGTTGCTCACCTATCAATTGACCGCGGCCGAACTTCTCGATTGGGGATGGCGTGTTCCGTTTCTGGCCGGCACGTTGATCATGCCCGTGGGCGTGTATCTGCGCCGGCATATCGTGGACGATGAGCCCATCAGAACGGAGCAGTCGCGCTTCGAACCGGCCCTCGTGCGCAAATGGTTCTTGACCGTCTTCGCGATCATGGGCATGACGGTCGCGACCTACGTCCTGATGTACTACATCCCAACCTACTCGATTCAGTATCTGAAAATGCCGGCCAAGCTGTCGATGCTGGTCTCGATTGGCGCCGCATGCGTGTCCCTGACCATGTGCCCGGTCTGGGGCGCGCTGTCGGACCGCATGGGCCGCAGAAAACCGTTGACCGTATTCGGACGCGTGGCGCTCATCGCGCTGCTGTATCCCGCATTCTGGCTGATGAACCAGTTTCCGACGTTGCCTGTCGTCATCAGCCTGATCGTTCTCTTGATGTTCTTCTACACGATGGGTTCGGCGCCGGCCTATGCGCTCATGCCTGAGAACTTCCCGAAACATGTGCGCGCAGGGTATCTGGCAAGCGCGTATGCCGTAGCGGTGTCGGTGTTCGGCGGCACGGCACAACTCGTGGTTGCGTGGCTCATCAAGGTAACGGGCAATACGATGGCGCCGGCATGGTACATGATCGCATGCGTCGTCATTTCTCTTGGTGCCGTGATGATGCTCGAAGAGACCGGGGGACGCGATCTGGCCTGATGGTGTCGGGAGGGGTTCGGCCAGTACGGCTATCCGACGGCGGACCCCAGATCGGCTTTCGAGTGTTTTGCTTCAAGCGTCATCGTCTCGTTGGCGATCTTCAGAAAGCTATCGACGATCGGATTGGTATATTGAAGCTGGGGACACACCGTGAATCCACGGAACACAATATCCGGTGAAAACGGCCGGAACTTGATCTTCATGGTATTGGCATCCAGAGTCGCAAGCGGATTCACGATGCCGATTCCCAAACCGCGCGACACCATCGCGCAAATCGTCGCGCCGTATGGTGTTTCGATTGTCGGCACCTGATTGACTTCCGCCTGACGCAACACGCGATCCAGCGACGAGCGCGTGTCGTCCGCATACGACGGCAGGATCAGCTTTTCACCGCGCAGGTCCCGTGCGTGGATACGCTTTCGCGCCGCCAGCGGGTGCCCGGCCGGCAGCGCGCATACACCGGGCAGCCGGTATAACTCGGCGCTCGTCACACCGAACGCATCGGGCGTCGTCGTGGCGAATCCGATATCGCAATAGGCCGACGAAGCCCAGCGCTGGATCGTGCCTTCGCTGCGCATTTCCAGCGATATCGCGATGCGCGGATAGACGGCCAGAAAACGCTCGATCACCATCGGCACGAAAGACAACGCCAGCACCGGCGCCGCGACGAGCCGCAACCGGCCACTGCCGAACTGGCGGATCTCACGCGCGGAATGCGCGAGTTTTTCGAGGCCCACGAAACTCCGGTCCACTTCGCGATAGAACGCGCTGCCCGCGTCCGTGGCCTGAATACGCCCGCCGTTGCGCGTGAACAGCGTCAGGCCCGTCGAGGCCTCCAGTTCCGCAATCAACCGGCTGATGCTCGGCTGCGACGTGCCGAGTTCCTCGGCGGCGGCGGTCATCGAGCCGCGCAACATGACCAGCCTGAACGCTTCGATTTGCCGTTGGTTCATCTGCCCGCCTCGCCTGTTTTCGTTGATTCAGTCCTCAGCTTGCCATATCAAAAATGAATGGCAGCCGTTTTTGATCGTATTTGACCGGATGGATGGCCCAAACCTAGACTGGCTGGAATCCTCTCACCGGCGATACACGATGCGTTCCGAGGCCCTGCTGTTTCATGACGATTTTCGCGTGACCCCCTACTGGTGGGACGCCGCGCCGCCCGAGACCGTGCGCGACGCGTTGCCGTCCCGGGTCGACGTGGTGATCATCGGCAGCGGGTATTGCGGCTTGTCGGCGGCCGCCGAAGCTGCGCGGCTCGGCACGAGCGTCGCCGTGCTCGACGCCGCCGAAATCGGCGCGGGGGGCAGCACGCGCAGCGGCGGGATGGTGTCGAGCGGACAGAAGCTGGCGCTGACCAATGCGATTCGTGGAGTCTCCGCGGAGCGGCTGGGACGGCTGATGAGCGAGTCCATGGCGAGCTTCGATTATCTGAAGCGCCTTGTCGCCGATGAGCAGCTCGACGCCGATTTGCAGATCACCGGTCGCTTCTTCGGCGCGTTCACGCCACGTCATTTCGATGTTTTGCGGCGCCAGGGCGAACTGTTGCGCGACAAAACGGGCGTGACAGTGCACGTGGTGCCGCGCGCGGATCAGCATGCGTTGATCGGCTCGGACTACTACTACGGTGGGATTCTCGTCGATGAATACGGCGGCCTGCATACCGCCAAATATCATCGCGCGCTACGCGATCTCGCCCGGCGTTGCGGCGCGACTTTGCATTCGCATGCAGGCGTGGAACGGATCGAACGCAACGGCGCCTGTTTCAGGGTTCATGCAACGCGGGGCAAAATCGACGCGAAACATGTGCTGGTCGCGACCAACGGTTATACGGGAGCGCTGCTGCCGTTCTTCGCGCGGCGCGTGCTGCCGGTTGCGAGCTATCAGATTGCGACGGAACCGCTGCCGCCTGGACTAATGGCCGTGCTGAATCCAGGACGCCGGATGATCAGCGATTCGAAACGCAATCTCTTCTACACGAGGCCGTCGCCCGACGGCACGCGGATGCTGTTCGGCTCGCGCCCGGCGATTCGCGAGGTGAGCGAGCGCGTGGCGGCGAGGATGCTGCACGCGAAGATGATCGAGTTGTGGCCCGCCTTGCGCGACGTGCGCATCACGCACGCGTGGAAGGGTTATGTCGCGATGACGGGCGACAGGCTTGCACATATCGGCGAACGGGAAGGCATTCATTACGCGCTGGGTTGCAACGGCAACGGCGTGGCGCTGATGAGCTATCTGGGCGCGCGGGTCGTAAAACACATGCTTGGATTCGATGCGAAGTCCGGCGCATTCGGCGAAGGCGCGTTCCCGATCAGTCCGGCCGGCATGGCGAGCCGCCTGAGCGTGCCGGTCGGCACGGCGCTCTATACGTTCGACGATCTCTGGAGCGGCCGGGTGCGTGCCACCCTCTCCTGAACTGGACGTCGACACTGAAACCGAAGCCGATGCGCTTCAGGCTTGAGGAGCAGCAGATGATTTCTCTGCGTAACGTTTCGAAGTGGTACGGCGAGCAGCGCGTACTGACCGATTGCTCCGCCCACATCGGCCGGGGCGAAGTGGTCGTGATTTGCGGGCCGTCCGGTTCCGGCAAATCGACGTTGATCAAGTCCGTCAATGGACTGGAGCCGGTGCAGCAAGGCGAGATCGTCGTCGACGGCACGCCGGTCTCGGCACGCGAGGCTAACCTGCAAAAGCTGCGCGCGCGGGTCGGCATGGTGTTTCAGCATTTCGAGCTATTTCCGCACTTGAATATTCGCCAGAACCTCATGCTCGCGCAGGTCAACGTATTGCGCCGCAGCCGCGACGAAGCCGCCGACAAGGCGCGCATGCTGCTGCAGCGCGTCGGTTTGCGCACGCATGAGGACAGGTTTCCGTCCCAGTTGTCGGGCGGCCAGCAGCAACGGGTGGCGATCGCGCGCGCGTTGTCGATGGATCCCGTCGCCATGCTGTTCGACGAACCGACCTCCGCACTCGACCCCGAGATGGTCAATGAGGTTCTGGACGTGATGACCGAACTCGCGCAGGACGGCATGACGATGCTCTGTGTCACCCATGAGATGGGCTTTGCGCGTCGCGTCGCGGACCGGGTCGTGTTCATGGATCAGGGCGCCATCGTCGAGGACGACACGAAGGACGCTTTTTTCGATCGTCCCCGCTCGGCTCGTGGCCGCGACTTTCTCTCCAGGATATTGCAGTGATGTCCACGTAATTTTCTTTCCATCGCAGGTCTTTTCGACGGAGCAAACATCATGCGTTTTCGCCATCTTCTCAGCCTCATTGCGGTTGTCGTGCCTCTATCGTTCACGTTGACAGGCAACGCGCGTGCCGACGATGTCGGCACGCTGACGCCCGGCAAGCTGGTCGCCGGTGTCGATGCGAACAACAAGCCGTATTCGTATATCGACAACGGCAAGATGACGGGCTTCGACGTCGAATTGCTGCGGGCTGTGGCGGCGAAGCTTGGCCTGAGCGCCGAATTCCGCGCGCAGGATTTCAGTGGACTGCTGCCGGGCGTTGCGAACCAGCAGCTCGATCTGGCCGCCGGGTCGATTTCGATCACGAAGGACCGGCTGAAGATGGTCGATTTCTCGGAGGGCTATCTCACCGGTCTGCTGAGCGTGGCAACCCTGCCCGACAGCACGATTACGAGCGACCCGTCATCGGTGAAAGGTAAACGGATTGGCGTCGTGCAGGGCACCATCGAGGACACCTACTCGGACAGCTACCTGCCGGGTGCGCAGATCGTGCGCTTTCCGAACCTGAACGCGGGCTTCCTGTCGATGCGTTCGAAATACATCGACGGCTACTTCGTGGACAAGACGCTCGTCGAGGGCTTGCAGAGCAAGTACCCGCAATTGAACATCACGGACAAGCTCGATATCTCCGCCGTCAATCTGCCCGCCGGCTTCCCGGTGCACAAGGGCAACACGAAGCTCGAGGCGGCACTGAACAAGACCATTGACGAACTGGTCGCTGACGGTACGTGGGTCAAGTTGTACATGCAGTTCCACCCGGGTTATCCGAAGCCCGCGAGCCTGCCGCCCTATGCGATGAAGGCCGGTAGCTGATCAGGCCCGGCCGGCGGCTCAACCCGCCGCCGACGCTCAACAAGGAGCGCACCATGAATGCTTTCTTGCAGAACTTTCTCGACTGGCCGTTGCTGATCTCGTCGATGCCGTCGTTGCTATGCACAGGCCTCGTCAACACGCTGGTGCTGTCGGTGTTTTCGACCGTGCTGGGGATCGTCGCCGGCATGGTCCTCGCGTTGATGGCGGTGTCGCACACGCGCTGGTTGATGCTGCCCGCGCAGGTGTTCGTCGACGTGTTTCGCGGCCTGCCGGCAGCGCTCGTGATCTTGCTGGTCGGGCAAGGGCTGGCGCCTGTGGGACTGGCGATCTTTGGGCCCAATCCCTATCCGCTCGCGATCGTCGCACTTGGACTGATCTCGTCCGCGTACATCGCGGAGATTTTCCGCTCCGGCATTCAAAGCGTGGGGCGCGGGCAATTGTCCGCCTGTCAGGCGCTCGGCATGACGTACTGGAGCAGCATGCGCCACGTGATCGTGCCGCAGGGCGTGCGGCGCATCTTGCCGGCGCTTGCGAATCAGTTCATTTCGATCGTGAAGGATTCGAGCCTGGTCTATTTTCTTGGCCTGCTGACTTCGCAGCGCGATCTGTTCACGATCGGTCAGAACACGTCGGTGAATACCGCGAACCTGTCGCCGCTGGTGGCCGCGGGCGTGGTGTATCTGCTCGTAACCGTGCCGCTCACGCACGCGATCAACCACATCGACCGTTGGACAAACCGTCATTCGAATCCGGCGCGCGGCCATTCCAGAACGGGATCGTCACGCCGGCAGCGCAAGGCGCAGGCTTCGGCCAGTTCGACCGTCTCGGTCAGGGCCGGCGTCGCCGATCAACATAACTAGCCTTCACCGGCAGGATACTAGCCACGATGGGACCGAAAGTAGAAACAGTTGCCGACGACACCACCTTGCCCGCGCAAGTCGATGTCGTCGTGATCGGCGGCGGCATTATCGGCGTGAGCACGGCCCTTTATCTGAGCGAGAAGGGATTGCAGGTCGCCCTATGCGAGAAAGGCCATATTGCGGGCGAACAATCGAGTCGCAATTGGGGCTGGGTTCGCGTCACGCATCGCGACATGCGTGAGTTCGCATTGAGCATCGAAAGCCTGAAACTGTGGCGGAAAATGGACGCGACGTTGGGTATCGATACCGGCTTCAATCAATGCGGCATCCTCTACATGACCGACGAAGACACCGTGATGGACGGTCATCACGTGTGGCTCGACAAGGCGCACAACGTAGCGGGTGACACGTTCGACACGCGTGTGGTCGACGGGCGTGCCGTTGCCGAACTGCTGCCCGGCGCAACCAAAGCATTCAAGGGCGGACTCTACACCGCGGGCGATGGCCGCGCCGAACCGCAAAAAGCCGCACCCGCGATCGCCAACGCGTTGCGCAAACGCGGCGTCAAGATTCTGACGCCATGCGCCGCACGAGGCATCGAAACGAGCGCGGGGCGTGTCAGCGCGGTGGTCACGGAGCATGGCACGATCCGCTGCAACAGCGTCGTCGTCGCGGGTGGCGCATGGTCGCGGTTGTTCTGCGGCAACCTGAATGTCGATGTACCGCAACTGCTGGTCAAAGCCTCGGTGCTTCGCACCGAGCCGCTCGACGGCGGTCCGGCCTGTAGCGCGAGCAACAAGAAGTTCGCGTTTCGCAAGCGCGCCGATGGCGGCTATACGGTCGCGTTCGGCTTTCGCACCTATAGCGATCTCACGCCCGATTCATTTCGCCTGTTCTTCAAATATGTCGAAGCGCTGAAGAGCCAGTTGGGCTCGTTGCGCATTGGCATCGGCGCCCGCTTCTTCGATGAATTGCGCCGTCCACGTCATTGGGCGCTCGACCGTCCCACCGCGTTCGAAGCGGTTCGCACGCTCGATCCCGAACCGATCACCCGATACACCGACGCCGGCTTGCGCGAGTTCACCAAGGTCTTCCCGCATCTGGCGCACGCGCGAATCGCGCAGCGCTGGGCGGGGTATATGGACGTGACGCCCGACGCGATTCCAGTGATTTCCGGTGTCGATGCGGTGCCGGGCCTCTTTATCGGCACCGGCTTTTCGGGGCACGGCTTTGGCATCGGCCCGGCGGCCGGCAAGCTGATGGCGGATCTGGTGACGAACGACACGCCGCTCGTCAATCCGCACGCGTTTCGCCTCAACCGTTTCAGCGACGGTACGAAGATCGTTATCGACGCGGGTTTCTAACGCACTGCTTTCACGGAGATATCCATGCAAAAGGTAGCCATGATTTCCGGCGCGAGTCGCGGCATCGGGCTGGCAATCGCGACCGAGTTATCGCGGCGCGGCTATTTGTTGTCGCTGGGCGTGCGTGACCCTTCGGCGCTCATCTGTCGGTTCGATGCGTTGGTGTTTCCATACGAAGCACGCGACACCAACGCGGGCCGCCGCTGGGTCGAGGCGACGATCGAACGCTTCGGCCATATCGACGTGCTCGTCAGCAATGCGGGCATCTGCAAGCACATCAGCCTGGAAGACGGCACCGACGAACTGCTCGAAGAAACGCTCGACATCAACGTGAAAGCGCCGTTCCGGCTGATCCAGGCCGCGCTGCCGCACTTGCGCCGCGCGGGCGGTGCCCGCGTCGTGCAGATTGCGTCGCTATCCGGCAAGCGAGTGAAGAACCTCAACGCGGGCTATCAGATGTCGAAGCACGCCGCGATAGCACTGACTCATGCTGTACGGCGCGCCGGCTGGGACGATGGCTTGCGTGCGACGGCGATATGCCCCGGCTTCGTCAACACGGAAATGGCTACCGGCATCGCGGATCTCGATCCGGAAGCGATGACGCAACCCGAGGATATCGCACGGTTGGTCGCCAATACGATCGAAATGCCGAACTCGGCGAGTGTCGCGGAAATTCTCGTTAATTGCCGGCATGAGGATCTGTTTTAGCGCACCCCGGCCGATGATCGCTTCATGCCCACATCGAGTCAGAGCCGAAATGGACGCGGAAAGAGCGGAACGCGTATTTCCATAGCGATTGGCGGAAAGTACAAGGAATCCTTATCATTGGCGATTTTTCCTCTGCCCAACCTGATTGCGTCATAACCATTCTCGCTATGTTCGGGATCCAACAGAACAACGCATCCATAGCCCATATGATCTAACCGCTTTAATCCATCTCCCGTTGTAAAGAAACTGTCAGGCAGGGAAAATTACAGTCTGCTTGCGACCGTATCCAAGCTGGCTACGAGCCCTGCCGCATAGGGCGCAGATCGCGCGAAAAACAAATCAGGAAACCGAATGGACATGGTGACCCAACACGCTCCTGATCTCGGCGGCAACGCATTCATCGGGTCCCCCAGCCGGTTTCCGGAATACCTCTCTTCGCTGGAGCGCAACGGTTTCCTTTGCGTACCGGACTTTGCGTCGCCTGCCGACGTGCAGGTCATCAATGCCACACTGCACAAGCTCCTGCGCGATGGGACGGGTTTCAGGGAAGGGGCTCGGCGCGACCTCGTTGACCCCAACGATTCCCTGGGCTCCGACAGCTTGACGGAACTTGTGCTGCCGCACAACTATGCGCCCGAGCTGCATCAGACACGCTATTTTGCCGACGCCCTTCGGCTTGCGCGAACCATCCTCGGACCCGAAGCCGAATTCGCCTTCGACCATGCCATTCTCAAGCCCGCGCTGCACGGCGCACAAACGCCGTGGCATCAGGACGAGGCATACCAGTCGGGCCCGGAGCAGGGGCGCCGGCAGATCGCGGTGTGGATGGCAACCTCGGCGGCAACGGTCGAGAACGGGTGCATGCGTTATGTGGCCGGCTCGCATTTGGGTGAAGTCCTGGCACATCGCCCCTATCAAGGAGACGAGCGCGTCCATGGGCTCGAATGCATCGACGCATTCAATCCGGACGACATCGTCTACTGCCCTGTCGAGGCTGGCGGCATCGTGATTCATAGCGGACGCACGCTGCACGGCGCCGGGCCGAACCAGACGAGTCATGCACGTCTAGCCTACATCGTCGTGTTCGCCGCGCCCGGCACGGTGGCGCATGTACCACGGGAATTCAGTTGGCTGCAGCGTCCCGCCGAGGCGGCTTCGCAACGCCGCCGACAGTGGTTGATGCGAGGGGGCGTGCTGATCGAGTTCGCTCGCAAGGTCCGGCGCTCGCGCCAGCGCGCAACGAACGGATTCGCGCAGCACTTGCGGCAGGCGCTCATGCGTCGCATTCGTGAGAGACTCGGCGCGCGCGACTCGTCGAAAGTCAGGTAGTGCTCAGCGCGTCTTCGAGGAGCGTCGCTCTCCACATAAAGGCAAGCGATGGGACACATTGTTGCCGCTGAATCCAGCCCGTCTCCATGTCAGCAATGGCCGACGACGGAGCGTTCGTCTTCGCCAATCGGAAGGCCGTTAGAGGGGCTGCCGATACGGCCAGATCCGGGTCAAAGTCCGTTTGGGGCCGGTGGTCGACACGGCTCTGGTCACCAGATACGCTTCCAGGGCTTCCGTGCCACCCTCGGACCCGCACCGAATCCCTTTCCGGCGCCTTGACGAAGAACGCGCATCCGGTTCAGGCATCGCGCGGCGCATCGCCGCCGTCATGAGGCGATTCTGACCTCCCTACTCCGTGGGCGAGATCGTCTTCTCGGAGAACGCATGTTTAAACTTCGCTGCATCGATACCGCTAAGCGAGAACAGTGCGAGCGCCGCGACGAACGCCGGAACCGCGAGCAGCATGAACACCGCGCCGAATTTTAGACCCATGCTCATCATCACACCACCCGTCATCGCCCCGGCCACGGCGCCCATGCGGCCGACCCCGAGCATCCACGCGACACCCGTGGCGCGGCTTTGCGTCGGATAGAAAGCAGCCGCGAGCGCCGACATGGACGTGACCGCGCTCGTCACCGCAGTGCCGGTCAGGAAGATCAGGACGGCGAGCCAGAAACGGTCTGAAACACCGCTTCCGATGGTCAGCACCAGCGCCGCCGACAGCACGTAGGCACACGCATTGACCCGCCGCGGATTCGCGCGATCCATCACCCAGCCGAGGCACAGGTTGCCGAGAATGCCACCGAGCGGAAACAACGACGTGGTGAGCGCCGCGCTCTGCGCGGTGAAGCCCGCATCCTTGAAGAGCGTCGGCAGCCAGTTGGTGAGGAGGTAGTAGATCATCAGGCCCGTGAAGTACGCAAGCCATAGCATCGCGGTTCCGAAGCGGTACGGTGTCGACACGATCAACGACACCGACGACTTCTTCTGCGTCGCAGCGCGCGTATCGGCGGCGACGAAGCGGAGCGAGGCGCTATCGTCCAGGCGCGGGTCGTCGGAAATGCGGCGCAGCACGCGTGCGATCCGCTCCGCCGGGAGCTTGCGAATCACCATGAATTGCGCGGACTCGGGCAGCATCGCGACGAGCAGCGCCGCAAGTACGAGCGGCCCGATGCCGCCGATCACCAGCACGCTCTGCCAGCCGAAATGCGGAATCAGCCACGCCGCGCTCAGGCCGCCAATCGAGAGCCCCACGGAAAAACCGCAGAACATCGCATTGACGGCGATGGCGCGGATCCGGGCGGGCGCGTATTCCGACATCAGCGTGACCGCGTTCGGCATGGCCGCGCCCAGCCCGAGTCCGGTAAGAAAGCGCCACCCCGTAAGCGATTCGATGGAACCGGCTTGCGCAGAGACGACACTCCACACGCCGAAGAAAAACACCGACAACACGAGCACGGCCTTGCGTCCGATACGGTCCGCCGCCGGCCCGGCCGCGAGCGCGCCGATGCCCAGACCGACGAGCGCCGCGCTCATCACCGGGCCGAGCGCGGCGCGCGTGATGCCCCATTCGCCGATCAGCGAAGGCGCGATGAAGCCTACCGCCGCGGTGTCGAAACCATCGGCTGCCACGACCAGAAAGCAGAGGACCAGAATGATCCATTGATAAGGGGAGAAGCGTTGACTATCGATAAAGCTTTGGATTTCGAGGCTGTGCGTTTTCATTGCGGTTCGTCTCCGTTGATCTTTTTTAATGCGTACACGAGGCAAGCGGCGTTCTGTGAGCCGTCATGCCGCGCCCGATGCGTGCCAGCCGCCGTCCACGCTTAGCACCGCGCCGGTGATATAGCTCGCCGCATCGGAGGCGAGAAAGACAATGGCCTGCGCCACTTCGTCGGGATGCGCGAGGCGTCCCATGGGCGTACGGCGCTCGATGGACGGCAAGTCGATCTGCCCGTTTTTCGCGAGCTTCTGTGCGAGTTCGGTCGCGACATAGCCCGGCGCGACCGCATTCACGCGGATGCCCTCGCGGGCCCATTCGCATGCCATCGAACGGGTCATGGCCGCGATGCCTGCCTTGGCCGCGCCGTAGGCATTGCGCTGCGGTATGCCCGAAAGCCCGGCGATTGAGCAGAGATTCACAATCGCGCCGCGGCCTTGCGCGAGCATCGTCTTCGCCGCTTCGCGGCTGGCGAGAAACGTGCCGCGCAGATGAATGCCGATGAGCGTGTCGAAGGCCGCCACACTCTGTTGGACCGTCGGTTTCGCCTGTTCGCCGATGCCCGCGTTGTTCACGAGCACGTCGAGCCGTCCGCACGCGCTCATGATGTCGCCAATCATTGCGACGACATCGGACTCCGACGACACGTCCGCTCCGATAGCGAAATGCCCGGCGCCGTCGAGTTCCTCGATACGATGCCGCGCCGCATCGCGATGCAAGTCCGCGACCGCCACGCGATATCCCTGCGCGGCGAGCGCGCGCGCCGTCGCCCAGCCGATCCCGCTCGCGCCGCCCGTGACGAGCGCGACGCGTTGCCGTTCTTCGTTCATCGTCTCCTCCCTGGAACGTGCGATCTAGCGCGCCATGGCCGACAGGCTCTTGAACTCGACGCGCCTGATGATGCGACTCTCCTGCGCCACGATCAGATGCGCCGACGCCTGCAGATACGCCGGCCATTCGGGATCGTCGTCGCGCGCGGTACGGCGCCGGTCGTAATCCGCGATGCTTTCGTAGCCCCACAGATGCACGACCTGATTCAACGCGCCGATATCGCTCATATAAAAGCCGACGGGCGCGCCCAGATACTTGAGTTGAATCGGCATCGCAAGACGATCGAACACGTCGATGAACTCGACCATGCCACGCGGCTTGATGGTGTAGATGCGATGGTCGATGAATGACTTGTGGCTCATGCGGCGCTCCTCAGTTGGCTCACTGTGTTGTGCGTATCGGCACGACCGGCAAGATGCAATCCGGTGAGGTAGCCGAAGGTCATGATCGGACCGAGCGTGATTCCCGCGCCGGGATAGTTGCCGCCCATGACGCTCGCGCGGTCGTTGCCGACGGCGTATAGACCCGCTATCGGTTCGGCGCCCTTCAGCACTTGCCCATGCGCGTTGGTGGCGATGCCGTCGAAGGTGCCGAGATCGCCCATCACGAGCTTGAGCGCGTAATACGGCCCTTCGCCGATCGGGGCGACGCATGGATTCGGGGCATGCGTGGCATCGCCCAGATAACGATTGAAGGACGTCGTGCCGCGGCCGAAAGCGCGGTCCTGCCCGACTAACGCGTCGCGGTTGTATTCGCGCACGGTGGCTTCGAGGGCTGCACCATCGATGCCTGCGCGTTGCGCCAGTTCGGCGAGCGTGCGGCCCTTCACGAGATAGCCATTCTTCAGATGCGGCTTCAACGAAAGCGGCGCGGGCTTTGCGAAACCAAGTCCGTATCGGCGGATCGTCGTGTGATCGCAGATGAGCCACATCGCGGTCTCGCGCTCGTCGCGGCATGCTTCGATCATGGCCGCGCCGACGTCGTGATACGAATTTGATTCGTTGGTGAAGCGCACGCCGCCGCGCGTCACGCCGATCACGCCCGGCTTGTAGCGATCGAGCAGATGCGGAAAAACGCCGTAGCTGCCGTCTTTCATCGGCACGCGCGAGACGGGCATCCACGCGGCAGGCTGCGGATAACGAAGATCGACGCGCCCGCCCACTCGCTCGGCCATGCGTGCGCCGTCGCCGGTGTTACCCGTGGGGACGGGCGAGACGTGCTCGCCGCCGCGTTGCAGATGCGGATAGGCCGCTGCGATGCGCGCGAGATCGTGTGAAAAACCGCCGCAGGCGAGCACGACGCCGCGACGCGCCGAAATGCGCATCTCGCTTCCGTTCGCGACGACGATCGCGCCGCTCACTTGCCCTTTGTCGGTGATGAGTTCTTTTGCGCCGGTGCCGGTGTGAATCGGAATGCCGAGATCGAGCGCGGACTTCGCGAGGCGTGCGGCCAGCGCGTTGCCGCTGGTGACCTGCACGCCGCGCCTGTAAAACACGAGCTCCCTGAGATGGCTCGCCAGACGCTTCGCGACATACCACGCCGAAGCGAGCGACTTCGTCGCGTTGAAGAAGTGCTTGAGATCCGCGCTGGACGAATTGAACATCATGCCGATGAACGTGATCGACTTGAGCGGTGGACGCAAGCGTGCGATATCCGGGCCGAGCGCACGCGCATCGAACGGCTTCGCGACAATGGAGCGGCCGACGTCCACGCCGCCCGGCGCATCGGGATGGTAGTCGGGATAGAGCGTCGGCAAAAACTCGACCGAAGTTTCGCGCTCGAAGAAGTCGATCATGCGGGGGCCGTTGTCGAGAAACGCATCGACAGCGGTCTGATCGAACATCGATCCGGTTTCATGACGCAGATAATCGATCGCCGCGGCGCGCGTATCCTCGATGCCGGCGTGCTTCGCGTGCGGATTGCCGGGAATCCACAGCACGCCGCCGGAGAACGCCGTCGTGCCGCCGAAGTACGCTTCCTTCTCGACGACGATTACGTCGAGCCCCTGTTTCCTGGCGGTGATGGCGGTGGAAAGACCGCCGGCGCCCGCGCCGATCACGAGCACATCGCAAGCGAGATCGGACGACCGTGTTACGGTAGTCATCATCGTGTCCTTTGAGATTGAATCGGGCGCGATCGCGCCCGCGAATGAACGCGTTACGCGGCGTGTTTCGCTGCGTAGCCGGGGCGCGGCACGAGGTCCATCAACATGCATTCGAAGCCGCCGTCCACGGCGATCTCCGCACCGTTGACATAGGCCGCGCGCGGGCTGGCGAGAAAGGCCGCGACCTCGGCAATGTCGGTCGGCTCGCCGATGCGCCGGCTCGCCGTCATCGCGCTGCGGCGCGCTTCGACATCGCCTTGTTCGTAAAAGGCTTGGGACAGCGGCGTGCGGATCATGCCGGGACACAGTGTGTTGCTGCGTACGCCGCGCGGCCCCCATTCGGCGGCGATCTGCCGCGAGAGCATTGCGATGCCGGCCTTGCTCGCGCTATAGGCGCCGCTCCAGGTCTGCGGGTGATGCGCCGCAATCGACGCGATATGCACGATGCTGCCCTTGCGACGCACGAGCATGCCGCGTCCGAACGCTTGCGCGCATAGCATATAGCCGGTGAGATTGACGGCGAGCATCGCGTTCCATGCGTCCAACCCGATATCCTCGATCCCGCCCGCGCGCAGGAGACCGGCGTTGTTGACGAGCACGTCCGCAGCACCCATCTTGCGTTCCACCTGTTCGCATGCGCGCTTGACGCTCGCCGCATCGCTGATATCGCATTCGGCGGCGAGCGCCTCCGTGCCGCCTGCCTGCAGCGCGCGCGCCGCTTCATGACAACCCGCTGCATCGCGATCCAGCAGCGCGATGCGCGCGCCGGCATCGGCCAGGGTGGTGGCTATTGCACGACCGATACCGCCCGCCGCACCTGTCACCACGCAGAGGCTCGAATCGAGGCCGAGCCAGTGCGGCGCGATGCCATCGCGCGTGGCGCCGTTAATCGTCTCCTTAGTCATCCTTCTCTCCTTTTGAGCTTGAGAACAAGGCGTTTTCCGCGCTGCCGCGTGCCACCTCTTCCGTGAGAAAAGTATATTCACGGCCTTGCACAAAAAATTGGACAAAGGCAGCAGACGACAGGACAATTTGTGCAAAGGAGACAAGACGTGCTAAGGAAAATCCCTAACTACAATCTCTACGGCGAGTCGGCGCGGCCACCGTGGTACGACGCTTTCAACTTCGAATGGATCGCGGAGCGCAGTGCGCCGAACGACTGGCATATCGATGCGCATCGTCACGACGCGCTCTTGCAGTTTCTTTACATACGCGGCGGCGGCAGCTCTGGCGACGTGCTCATCGAGAACACGCGTATTCCGATTGAACCGCCTTGCGTCATCATGTTGCCTGCGCAAACGGTGCACGGCTTCAGTTTCGCACCGGACGTGGACGGTCTCGTGTTGACGGCTGCGCAGCGTTCGCTGGAAACGCTCGCCGCGATGGTCGCGCCTCCGCTCGTACCCTTATTGCAGCGCGCGGGCGTAGCGCGCGTGAATGTTCAGACGCATGACAGCGTTCTCATGCCGCTGGTCGAACTGCTGGAGAAAGAGTACCGCGCGGCGGATCGCGGACATATGGCGGCAGGGTTGCCCTTGTTGATTGCACTTTTCGTGCATGTCGAGCGCCTGTGCGAAGGAGCGTTGGTCACCCGCTCGACGGCCGCCGCGAACGTGTCCGCCACGGAACGGCGCGCCAGACAGATCAGGCGCTTCAGAGAACTTGTCGTCGCGCATTTCCGCGAGCATCGTCCCGTGGATTTCTATGCGCAGGAGCTCGGTATGACCGTGACTCAACTCGGCCGGGTGTGTCGCGAAGAGATTTCGAGCTCTCCTCTTACCGTCATCAACGAGCACCTCGTGCGTGAGGCACAACGGGATCTCGTCTATTCGCATATGTCGGTCAAGCAAATCGCGCATGATCTCGGGTTTACCGACGTCGCCTACTTCAGCCGCTACTTCCGGAAGCAGACTGGCGTGACGCCAACCCAATTCCAGAAAGAAGCCATCAAGGCACTTGCGATCGATCGACGGCCCGCGCAGTAATGGGCTCCCAGCGGATACAGCAGTGAGTGAGCGGCAACGGACGGCCGGAACGGCGCGCCATTAACGGCCGCTTGCGGGGGCGGATTCAACCGGGGTCGCGCCGGCGAATGCAGTCAGCGCGTGCAACACGAGCACTGCATCGGACGGCCAGCTCGTGGTGTCGTTCGCTTCGCACTTGATGCAGATCAACAGTCATCCCGTACCGCGCAGCACATTGGTTGATGTGTGTGGCGCGCGTCCATCCAACGTCCCTCACTTTCACATACGGCCCGTACGCGTCGCAATACGCGCCATTCGCTCTCCTCATCCCGCTGGAGTCGCAGCCATGAACCCCAACCCTCGAAAGGTCGTCATCATCGGCGCCGGTATTGCTGGCCTGTGCGCCGCGGTTTACGCGCGCAAGTGCGGATACGCCGTGACCGTGCTCGAGCAGCACGAACGCCCCGGCGGACTCGCCACCAGCTGGCAGCGTGGCGCCTATACGTTCGAAGCTTGTCTGCACTGGCTGCTCGGGTCGAATTTGCACGACCCCATGCACGCGCTATGGCGCGAAGTGTTCGACATCGACCGCCTGCATTTCGTCTACCCGGAAGAATGGATACGGGTGGAAAGCGAAGACGGAAATAGTCTGTCCATCTACTCGAATCTCGAGCGGCTCGAAGCGGAGCTGCTGCGGCACGCACCGCAGGACGAAGCACCGATCCACCAGTTCATGCATGCCGTGCGCAGCCTGAGCCACTGCCCGCTGCCGTCGTTGAGCAGCGCCTGGCAGGACCGCCTCACGACTGGGCTGCAATTGCTTCGCCACATGCCTCTTCTGCAAAACCTCTCGCACATTACTGCCGAAGACTATGGCAAGCGTTTCAACGACTCGTTGCTGCGAGGCTTCTTCGGCGAAGGAGAAAACGCGCAGCTCGCGGTCGTTGCACTAGTGTTCGCGCTCGCATGGGTCAGCAACCGCAACGCCGGCTATCCGATTGGCGGCTCGGACGCGGTAATCGGTCCGATCGCGCAGAACCTGCAGCAGCTCGGTGGTGTATTGCGCACGGGCTCGAGCGTCAAGCAGATTCTCGTGGAAGACGACACTGCAGTGAGTGTGCAACTGGACGACGGCGAGCGCATCGACGCCGACTGGGTCGTCTCCGCCGCCGACGGGCACACGACCGTCTACAACATGCTCGACGGACGGTATGTCGGCCCGCGCATGGCGCACGTCTATCGCACGTACAAGCCCTTCCCTTCGTTCCTGCAGGTGAGCCTCGGCGTGGCGCGGGATCTTTCGCAGCAGTGCGGATATGTGATGCGACTGCTCGACACGCCGTTCACATTAGACCCGCAGACAGTGCTGCATCAGATCGCCTTCCGGCTCTTCCACTACGATCCGACGTTCGCGCCTGCAGGCAAGACCGCAGTGACGTGCACGCTGCCCACGCGAAACGTGGGCTATTGGTCGCGGTTGAGTGAGCACGACCCGCAGGGATATGAAGCGGAGAAGCAGCGCGTGGCGAACGCCGTGATCGCGATATTCGACAAGTCGACGCCCGGTGTGCGCGAAGCGATAGAAGTGGTCGACGTGTCGACTCCCGCCACCGTGGTCCGCTGCACGCGCAATTGGCAAGGCAGCATGGAAGGTTGGCTGCTCACGCCGCAGACGGGTGTACGACCCTTGCCGCCAACGCTGCCCGGCCTGCGGCGGTTCCTCATGATCGGCCAGTGGGTCATGCCCGGCGGCGGCCTGCCGTCTGGCCTGATTACCGCACGGCGCGCGGTGCGCCGTATGTGCCGAAAGGACGGCATAGCCTTCGTGCCTGATGAGCACGAGAAGTCGCCGAACGCAGCCGGCGGTTTTCCTGCCTGACGCAACCCGTGCGCTGGCAGCGCCGTCGTGCCGCGACGACGTCGAGCTGCGGGGTCCTATCCAGACGTCGACTTACGGTCTTCCGTCTTTCTCTCCGGCGTCAGATCGCTAATCGCCAAGCAACCCAAGCCGCACGAGGCTTTCAGCACTGGCGACGATTGCCTCGTCGCTTGATCGCGGCCTCCAGCCGAGCAACTGGATAGCCTTCGCGCTCGAAGCGTTCATGTCGATGTCCAGCAGCGGAGCAAATGCCTTCATAGCTGGGTGCTTGCGCACCTCCGAGTCCGGCCAGACATGAGACGACACCTTGTCCGCCGCCGCCCCAAGTCGCTCTCGCAGCACCTTCGCAACATCGACCATCCACATACTTTCGCCTGCGGTAGCGAGGAAGCGCTCACCGCTTGCCGCAGGCTCCGTCATGGCGAGCAGATGCAGATCGGCCACGTCTCGCACATCGACGAAACCCGAATTGATGTTCAGACATCCGGGCTGGCCGTCCAACAGATGCTTGATCAAGCGGATGGAGTGCGAGAAGTCGGCGCCGAGCACAGGCCCAAGCACGGCTACCGGATTGACGGCCGAAAGCTCGAGACCGCCACCCTCGCGCTGGATGAAGTCCCAGGCCGCGCGTTCCGACAGCGTCTTCGACCTTTGATACGGTGCGACGTCGCCAGTCAGATCGCTCCAATCAGTCTCGTCAAAAGGGCGTCGGTAATCGCGTCGATGGCCCACGCCGATCGCACCGAAAGCAGAGGTCAGGACAACACGCCTCACGCCGGCATCGCGCGCGGCGCGTAACACGCGTAAATTGCCTTCCACCGCCGGCTTGATCCAGTCATCTTCGCTAACCTGATCGCCCGATGGTGTCGGTGATGCGCCGTGAAGCACGTAGACGCACCCTGCCACCGCCTCCCTCCATCCCGAGTCATCTGTCAGATCGGCAGAGACGAACGAAAGTGGGGCGTCTGCCGCGATCCCGCCGACTTCGAGCTGGTTGCGCACTTCTCGCTCCCGCGTCAGCGAGCGAACGGTGGTTCGCACCCGGTATCCGCGGTCCAGCAAAGCCAGGATGCAATGCTGCGCGATAAAGCCTGTACCGCCGGTGACAAGTACGAGTTCATCGCTCATGAATTCACTCCTTTCAGTCGTCGTTAAGAGACGTTAGATTAGAAGCAATCACCCGTATGCAGAATGCTTGTAAGTGCGACCTACTTGCGCGATAGTGCGGAAATGAGCGCTGATCCCCTTTCCGATATCCTGAAGCTGACCAATGCCGAATCACTCGTAACGGGCGGATTCACGGCCGGAGGTCCATGGGCAATCCGTTTTCCGGCACCCACCACGATCAAATTTTTCGCCGTCGTGCGAGGCCATTGCTGGGCCAGCATCGATGGGGAACAGGCGCCTGTCAGATTTGGCGAGGGGGATGTGGGATTGATGGCAGCGCCCCGATCTTTCGTTTTGGCAAGCGAACCGGGCGTGGTTCCGGTCGACGCGATGACTCTGTTTTCCCCGGCTGGAAAATCGACTGCTCAACTCGGTGACGGGAATGAATTCGCGCACATCGGCGGACACGTGCTGCTTGATGTCAAAAGTGGCCTGTTGCTGGCCAATGTCCTGCCTGCATGGATTCGGATCGATGCGGCCAAGACACATGCGGCAACATTTCGATGGCTTCTCGACCAGCTCGTTGGCGAACGCGCGGATGATCAGCCGGGCGCACGTCTGGCGTCCGCCCACCTGGCGCAGCTGCTTTTCATTCAGATTCTGCGAGCGCACATGGAGACCGCTGCCGTCATGCCGCCGGGATGGTTTCGCGCAATGAGCGACCGGCGGCTAGCGCCAGCCATGGCGCTGATGCACGATGAACCCGCGCGTAGCTGGCACCTGGAGGAGCTAGCCGACGCCTGCGCCATGTCGCGCACCACCTTTGCACTGCGGTTCAGAACTGCGGCGGGCGTGGCGCCACTAACTTACCTCGCCGAGTGGCGCATGCGCCTGGCGGAGCGGGCCTTGCGAGAGGACAAAAGTCCGGTCTCGCTCATCGCGCAATCCATCGGGTATGCGTCAGAAAGTGCGTTCAGCAACGCTTTCAAAAGGATGACGGGACATTCGCCAAGGGATTACCGAAACTCTGCATCACTTTCCGGCACGTCCTCCGCCGCTGAATAGCGCTATACACCGGCCGGACGACTGCATGGCCGCGATTTGCGCTCATCGACCCGTTCCGGCTTTCGATCACCGCTTCCCAAGGTCCGCACATCGCGAGGCATTAGCCGATCGCCTGTGTGAGCTGACATGCATGGCTCACTGCTCTCCCCCACGTCGCGCAGAGCCAGCAAGATTTGCAGCGCGAACATTACGGCCGGCAATTCACCAACACACTCACGGACGTTTCAAACTCATTACGGGTATAGCGTCCGCGTAATGTAGACCATAAAAAAGTTTTACTTTCCGATTTGCGGGCGCGCCGCCATTGTGTCAGCCAGACAGCCAGTCTATAGCCACTATTCATGTGCTGCCCAGGTGCATCCATGGGAACGTGGCTATCTCGCCAGACTTCTATTTCTTAAGATTCCTTAAGAAATCGCTCGTTGATCGTCGTCGGCCATGGGTTGAATGAATTTCAACACCCAGGCCAGTTGATGGATCGACGGTCAGGCCGATAAACAGAAAGGAGACGATTCGATGGAAAAGCGCATGATGACCTTGATGTTGCTCGCTGCGACCGCATTGGCCGGTTGCGGAGGTGGCGATAACGTCAGTGCACCAACACCGCCAAAGCTACTGACGAACATCGCCGTGCCCAATGCTTCGAGCCCACCATTCAGTTTCGACATCGGCTACGTCGAGGCCGGCAAGTACTTTCTTACCGACCGTAATAACAAGGCAGTCGATGTCGTGGACACCAGATCGAACACGTTGATCGCCCAGATCCCTGGGCCATTCGTCGGTGCTGGCGCCACAACAAATGAGTCCGGGCCCGACGGAATAGTAGGCATTACCGGCACGAACACCATCTATGTCGGCGATGTCGACTCCGTTAAGGTGATCGATACGGCTGCACAAAAGACGGTCAACACCATCGCCGTCAGCAATTCCGGATCCCGCGTCGATGAGGGCTGCTACGATCCCGACGATCATCTCGTGATGTATACGAGCCCCGGAGATTCGCCGCCGTTCGTCACGTTCATCTCCACGCTGACACAAAAAGCGGTGGTGAAGCTTCCTTTCAACGGTTCGTCTGGGCTCGAAGCATGCACATATGACCCTGCCTCGAAGAGCTTTTTGATCAACAATGACGGGACCTCTGCCAATCCCGATGGCGAACTCGACGTTATCACCAGCAGTTCTGTCGTGGCGGGCAGTCCTTCTATCAGCAAATCGTTTCCACTAGGAAAATGCGGACCGGCGGGAATCGTGCTTGGCCCGAATAACGACGTGCTCGTGGGATGCGATCCGCCGGCCGGCGACCCGCTCATCACGCTGATCCTTGATCGTTCGAGTGGCGCAATTCTAGCGACTCTGCCCTTTGGCGGGGTAGACCAGGTCAACTACGATCCGGCTTCCAACCGCTACTTCCTGCCGGCCCGGCACTACGTCACGAGCGGCACCGCTGCAGCGTCAGGATTCAGCCCGCAGATGGGCGTAATCGATGGCACCTCACGGCAGTTGCTCTTTAAGATTCCGGTGGGCACAGGGGCGCATTCTGTCGCCATCGACAGCACCCTTGGGCAAGTGTATGTACCGTTCCAGCCCGGCGCGGCAGGATTCCCCAACGGCGGCATCTCGGTTTTCTCGACCCACTAGTGTTCCGGCCCGGTCATTGTCTAACGGGCCGGCTTGGATGACGATTGCCACAATCGCGTTTCAACAATGGCTGGACGCGCGCTCCCACCAGCGCTCCACGATCCGATGGGTTACGGGTCTGGAGCGCCTGTGCCTGTGGTGATCGTTTTTCATCGTAGCTGGAACGATCATAATTAGCCGCTCTCCCGCTGACGAAACACAGGATCACGGCGTCCAGCGATAAACGGTAATGCTGGAACCTTTGACGTTGTTCTTCGTGACCACGTATTCGCCCGTCGACCGGCGGTATGCCCTGACGCCGTACATCGAATCGATGGCGCTGCTGGCGTCGACGGTACTGGTGCGGGTGTTGACCAGGGTAGTGTCGAGGTTGCCGGTAGCGAGATTGATGGCGTCGATGTTCGGCAAAGCTTGCCCGCTGCCGAACCAGTAACCGACAAATAGATAGCTGCCGGCCGCGTCGATCGACTTGGCGCCCGCGTGAGCGAGGTTGATCACCGGATTGGGTGTCGTGGTGTTGCCCGCGCTCCAGCCGTGATACACCTCGACCCGCGTACCTATCGACGTCCAGTCCGTACTCCCGACAATCCCCTGTCCGAGAATCATGGTGTCGCTGTCCGCGAGATAGACAATGCGCGTCAACGGCTTGATGCTCTCGGGAATGCGAATGGGAATACCGGGCCCCCATGCTGGCTTGCCGCCGGCGTCGAAGCCGATCAGCGGATAGTGGTAGATGTACCCGGTCTTGTCCAGGCCGGCCCACACGCCTCCTTTGCTGTCGATGCAAAATCCGGCCCTGACCGCCGCGGTCGTGTTGAACGCCGCACCGGGAAGCGTGGCGTCCGGGATTGCGATGTAGCCATTCGCAGCATTGAAGTGAAAGAAGTAGTAGGTATCGGGATTCTGACCGGATGCCACGAGGATGCGGTTTGCGCCGACGGTGGCAAGCTGACCGAAATGCTCGTCCCGTGAGCGATCGTTGATGTTGATGCGCGGGTCGGAGGGATAGTCGAACGGATCGACTGTGTTCGCCACGAAGGTTCCCCCCGCGGTGCCGGTGTAGATGTCGGTGCCTCCATAGAGGTCGACGCCGTCGGTACCCGGGTCCGCAGCGGCGATCCCCTCAAAGTTGAGAGATTGAAGCTTCCACTGCAGCCGGCCAGAACTGGTGTAAGAGTGAATGTCGGTGCCGCCGTCGCGGCCCAGATCCCAGCTCCCGCCCCACGGATTATTGAGCACATAGAGGTTGCCCGCGGTGTCCCTGCCGATGCCCGTGACGCGGGTAAAGCGCTTGTCGCCAACCTGCCCTTTGATTCCCGTCGTGGTATCGAGATAACCACCCTGGATGCCGAATGTACCGGCCAGCGCCGGCGTACCCGAGAGCTTGTAGCGCTTGATGTTCATGTCAGGGCCTTCGTCCCCCACCATGAGCTGCCCCGATGACGCATCGAAATAGAGCGCCGATGGCCGCGCCCCACCCGGCATCTGGATGGTGTTCAACAGCGCGCCAGCCGGACTGAACTCGACGACCGAGCCCTCGCCCTTCTGGGCGACCCAGACGTTGCCCGCGCTATCGACTGCGAGGGCACCCGGGGCCGTGACGTTGATGTCCCGCTTCCAGATACCGTCGGTAGTGAATATCCGGACGCGGTTGCCATAGAAGTCGCTCGCATAGAGGAGCGAGCCCGCCGTGGCCAGTCCAGTGACGACGTCGACCCGGGGCAGGTTGTTAAATGCGCTGACCTGAATCAACATATCCCGCGTTTTAGTGGCGCGGTTGTATCGGCCCACCGCACCACTTCCGTATGTCCCGCCGGGCTGCAGTGCCACGAAGATCGACGTCGCGTTGCCCGTGATCGCGCCACCCTGAAACTCTCCGTGCGCCCCGATCGAGCCGAGGCTCTTGCCGGCCTGGTAGACGGCGACACCACCCTCGTACTCGTCCCACATTGAGGCCGTGTAGATGACACCCTCGGGCGCGACCCACATGGAACGCGCGGTATTACCCACGTGGGCGGCGAGCGTGCCATAGGTGTTCGCCAGCCAGTCCGTGGTGTTTTCCGACCGACACGTCGGCGCAATCAAGGCGATCACTGCGGCGAGAATCGCAACATGAATCCACTTTTTCTCGACCATGACCGATGCTCTCCAGATGTAGTGATCATTCGCGTGAAGGGTCGGCCAGCGAGATTCCAGAGTCACGGTCGGTGGCTTACGTATGAACATATGCAACTCTTTGCGCCTTTGCAAGCCGCACCTCACTACCCGCATCCGGGAGTGTCTCGTCTCGGCATACGGGTCGCGGCCCTGTCGGCAACCTCAGGAAGTTGGCCGTGGGCGCCGCAGCCGTTCACGGAACCGCGTGACGACGCCGGCTGGACGGGGCGAGCGGTACCGAAATCAAGAGGACGGTTGTGTCGTCGCTAAATCGCCGAGCGACGACACCGCCAGCCACGGGTTGATCCTTTCGAGCATGCCTATGAGCCATTCGCGACTCGGCAAGCGCAATACCTCCATTTAAAGTGGCGACTCCTATCCACGCATCGAAGGAGTTCAACATGACCACGATCGATAAAGTCCTCTTCTCAGGCGACAGCCACGCTACGTTCAATCACGACCCCAAAATCCCGCGCAGTGAGCATGGCGTTCTGAACCTCGAACTGACCGCTCCCGGCGGTGAGGAACACCAGTTCATCGGCACAGAGTTGCACCCGCGGGCAGAACAGCTGTTTTCGGGCGCATGGTCGGCCTGCTACATCAGCGCGTTTGAGATCGCGGCCTCGATTAAAAAGGTCACGCTGCCATTGGACTATTCCATCGACATTCGGGTCAGCATTGGCTCGGTCGGTAAAGGGTTTTGTCTCGGCGCGCAATTCACCGTCCGAGCACCGGGTCTGGCGCCAGAAACTGTCGAGTCGATCGCGCATCTCGCCCATCAGATCTGCCCTTACTCGAAAGCTGTTCACGGCAACATCGAGGTCGGCATGACGGTGGTCACGGTGTGATCGAACCACGCACGTGAAGCTCACCGACTGCCTAGCGAAAATTGGACTAACGAAAGGCTTTCGTTCATGTCTATTGCATCGCGCTTGCAATTGACCCTGATTCGCCTTGCAGGCCTCGTATTTTCGTTTTGATATATAAATCGCATGCGATTATATCGCTAGCGACTCAATCAGATTTGATACTTACAGTTACGAAGGAAACCATCATGGAAAAGATCGAGAAAGTCCTTAATTCAGGTAACACGCACGCGACGGTCAACCGCAATCCGGACGCCCAGCGCGGCGAGTTTGGTGTCTATGACCTCAAACTGACCGCCCCCGATGTCGAGAACGTCGAATTCGTCGCCACCGAGCCGCACCCACGAGCCGAGCAGTTGTTTGCTGGCGCCTGGTCGGCCTGCTATACCACCGTGTTCGGGATGGCGGCCCAGCTAAAGAAGGTAACGCTGCCGCCGGATTATTCCGTCGACATCAAGGTCAACATCGGGCAGACCGGTTCCGCGTGGTTCCTCGGCGCCCAGTTCACTGTTCGTGTGCCGGGCCTCGATCGGGAAGTCGTCGAGTCGATTGCGCACCTGGCCCATCAGATCTGCCCGTACTCGAAGTCGGTGCGCGGCAACATTGAGGTCGTCACGGACATCGTCACGGCGTGACCGGATGAGGCGCGCATTCCCCTCTTCACACACCGCTCGACCGTGAGAATGCACTCCAGCGAGGCCGCCGCGCATGGTCGCACTTCGTGCGCATCGGCCGCAGCATCGGACAGGTCGTCGTCTATTTGGAAGGATGGACACAATGTTCAGTCACGTAGTGGTCGGCACCAACGACCTGAAGACAGCAAAACGCTTTTACGATGCGGTGCTGGGCCCACTCGGTTATGGCGAAGGCATCAGCGATGACAACGATCAGCGTCGGCGCTACGTCTATCGCGCCGACACGACGCTTTTCATCATCACCCAGCCACTCAATGGTCAACCTGCCACTTCTGCCAACGGTGGGACGATCGGGTTTGCCTGCCAGTCGGTCGAACAGGTCGACCGGTGGCATGCCGCCGGCGTCGCCAATGGCGGAACTTCGGCTGAAGCGCCGCCCGGAGTGCGTGAGACCGCATACGGCAGCCTCTATCTCGCCTATCTGCGCGATCCAGACGGCAACAAGCTTGGTGCCTTGTATCGCGAACCTGACTGAAGCGAATGATTGGGCACGCAGCAATATTCCATCGCGAGACGTCATGCTTGAGTCCACAAGGACACAGATGCAATACCCTGAGCAAGGGCTTACGCTTTCCGATTCGCTGTGCCTGGGCGGCCTACGCCGCAAATCTGGCGTTCGGCAAGACATGAGCCGATACTCGATGAGCTTGAGGTGACTTACACGCATTACTTCGCACTCTTTACGCTGTGGGAAGCGGACAATCAGACCGTCGGTGGACTGGGCAAGAAAAGCTTCTTCTCGCATCGAACACGCTTACGCCAATGCTGAAGAAGCTCCAGGTGGCGGGTGACCTGCAAAAAGCGCAATCCGGAAGACCAGCGCCAGGTGCGGATCCTCCTGACAAAAGCGGCGTCGGCTGGTGCGACCAGGCCCCGCGGATGAAACTCTCAGGGGTGTGGTGCATGGCACCGCACAAATTCGCCCAAGTGCAAAAGGCTGTCGCGGCGCTGCGCAACGAGCTAGTCAGGCTCGTCAAACCCGGCCAATGAACGACGGGAAGTCGTCTTGTCGCGTTCAAAAAGGAGGTCCGATATGCAAGATCAGGCCGACTGGCTCACCCGTTTCATGGAGCTCGTGACTGTCACGGGGAAAGTGGAAGTTCGCTGTGCGATGCGAGTTCCCTGGGCAATCGAATACGCTCAGGCCGGAGCCCAGGAATTGCCGTACCACGTTGTGCTGACCGGCAGGGCCGTGTTCGAGAACGTGGAATCCGGTGCAACCTACGACTTGCGACCGGGTGATATCGCTCTACTGCCACACGGTTCGGCGCACGTGTTGCACGACGGCAGCGGCGCCGCACCGGCGCCGACGAAGGTTCACACCTCAGGCAGCCTCCTTGTCAACGAAAGTGGCGGCGATGGCGAGGCATTCGATATGTTATGCGGCCGATTTGTCGTCGCGCCGCCTCATGACAGGTTGACCCGCAGCTACCTGCCATTGGAACTCGTGGTGCGGACCGAAGATAGCGGCACCGCTACGCAGAGTCTGCCGCAAGCCGAACGCCTGAGCCGACTGGTCGCGTTGATGCGAGCCGAAGCGATGGACAACGAAACGGGCAGCGGCGCCGTGCTGAACGCGCTGTCGTCCGCTCTGTTTGCGTTGACGCTGCGGACGGCGGGTGAGGCCGGTCAGGCCCGCACCGGGATGCTGGCACTAGCCGCCCACCCGAGGCTCGCACCCGCGGCTGCCGCCATGTTCAGTGATCCAGCTCGCGCATGGACGCTTCCTGAACTGGCCGGACTTTGCAGCATGTCGCGCGCCACATTCACACGGCATTTCCAGGCGAGTCTCGGCCGCTCCGCACTGGATCTCCTGACCGATATCCGAATGAGCGCGGCGGCCAATGCTTTGCGAAAATCGACTTCGTCGACCGAGGCGGTTGCCGATCTTGTCGGGTATCAGTCGGTGTCTGCCTTTCGGCGGGTATTTACTCAGCGGATGGGCGTGACGCCCGGCGACTGGCGGCAACTTCACCGCGCGGCCATAGAATGACGGCACGCGTTCAATGGTGGATCGAAATCGATCCGCTGTACATCCCGGGCGTTTAGCGGGACGTCTTGTCCGTGGCCGAATATCTTCATCTCGAACGGGATCGGTGCCGCGAGCGCCTGTTGCTGTGTCTGTGCAACGGGCGGATCATCTGCTGGCGGTTGTCAGCAATTCATGGAGGTATGTCGGAAGTCTCTCCCTTGCCGGCAGTCGTTCCACGTAGAAGTCTGCCGCTTGCGTTGGTGGTCAGAGCTGAGGCCGGTCCAGCATGACCCACTGCTGCACCGACGCTCGCTCCCATTGATGCGCTGCGTACGTCGACAACTTTGCGGGGACGTCATCGCCATTCATGACGAGGCGATTTAGCATCAAGGCCAGATCGGTGTCGGCGATGCACCAATCGCCGAATAGGTTCGATGCATTTTCTGGGAGAAGCCGATCCGCCGCAAAGTATAGTTTCTGCACTGCGAGCTCCGCCATGGCACTAAGCGGCGCGGCCTGCCTCGCGTAGAACACGACCTCCGTCGAGCGCTCTTGACGAATGGGCATCAGGTCGCTTCTGAGCCACGCCTGGAGTTGGCGTGCCCTAGCCCTGAGATGTCGATCCTGCGGATAAAGGCGCGTCTGCGCGAAAGTATCGTCCAGGTACTCCGTAATCGCCGATGACTCGGAAAGCGCAAAATCGCCATGCGTTAATGTGGGCACGCGCTGAGTCAATGAGCTGGCGGCGTAGCTCTCTTCACGATTGGCGTCAGTCCCGAGGTCCACCGCGAACAGCTCAAAAGGCAATTGTTTCTCCTGGAGAGCCACAAACACGGACATTGCGTACGGGCTTGCGAACTGTGTATCGGCATACAGACGAAGGGGGCCCTCGAGCATGGCGCTATCCTGACAATTGGTTAATTGGCGACTCGGTGAACGCGAGGCGGACGAGGAACTGGTTGATTGTTGACGATCTTGACGCTGATGTCGAACGACCGCTCGTAGCCGGCTACCGTTTGCTGCGATTGGCATAGCCGACCCGAGGCGGTCAGCTGCCGTGCTCGTCAACGGACATCCGGTATCAATCAGTCAGCAGGGAGCTGCCCAGGTGCTCTAACCGACTATTTCAGCGGTTGACCAGACGCTAGCTCGGCTCGCTTTTTCAATGCGTCATTCATCGCCTGCATGCTAGTAACCGTGTCCCTTAGGACACTCTGAGTCAGGGTGCCAGCAAGAATGCCGGTGAACGTTTCAGCCTGGATAAAACGCGTTTTGTTACCCACGGTTTCGAGAATGAAGCGGTGCTCGCCGTCAAAAAGACCGGGAAACCAAACGTACCCTTTCCAACGTAATTCCCGAACAGCCTGCACCGCCAATATCCTGGGATGAAACACCATTGCGTCTGGCCCCGTCCCCTCCACAAACTCGATGACGTTGCCCTCACGAAGCTGCCCTCGTAATCGTGAAATCTGCGGATTCCACAATGGGTAGTCGTCGGTCGCGGTGAGGACCGTCCACACCGTCTGAGGTGAACTGTCAATCAAGGTCTCTGTTTCAATCGAGCCGTTGTGGTGCAGCGCCAGTATTGCCAGGAAGCCCAGAAAAACTGCCCCCGCAAAACCACACATAACGCGCTTTGCTAAATTCAAGATGAATTCCCTTGCGGTCGAAGAAGTCGCATATTAACCGCTCTGGCATGCTCATCCACTGATTCGCGCGCAGGCGTTTACCGAGAGCGGCATGTATGCAGAAAACATAAATCGACGCTGAGTGGCCTTTCGAATTGCAAATGGCGGCCTTTCAATATTCACCGAGGCGAGTTTCCTGCGCGGCCTTGACGCGAAGCGGCAATCATCCTGAATCGTCATTCAGGCGACTTTGTTTGCCATTGCGTTGCTGCTTTATTTTTCCCGCTAGAATCACCGGCTGCCAACCGCTCCGTCACGCTGCTCCCAATACATTCCGCTTTTCCAGCAATCCACTTTTGATTAGAAGGAAGACTCTATGTCTAGCGATTCGAGCAAACTGGATTTGGGCGACTTGGAGGGCTATATGGAAACTCTCGTGCGTGACTGGCACGTGCCGGGAGTCGGTGTGAGTATTGTCAGGAACGACGAGGTCGTGATTACGCAGGGGTACGGCCATCGCGACGTTGTGAACGCGCGGCCATTTACTTCCTCGACACTGTTTCCAATCGCGTCGAATACGAAGCTCTTTACCGCTGTCGCCGCCGGATTGCTGGTTGAACGCGGCCTGCTGAGTTTCGATGAACCGATTCGTAATGCAGTGCCCAGTCTGCGGTTTTATGATCAATCACTCGATGCGGCAGTCACATTGCGCGACATGCTTGGGCACAAAACCGGTGTGCCGCGTTATGACATGATCTGGTACGAATCGGACTACTCGACGAAAGATCTTTTTGATCGCATCCGGTTCATGAAGCCGATTGTTCCGCTGCGTTCGCGGCTCATCTACAACAACATGATGTACGAAGCGGTCGGCCATATCATCGAGTTGATCAGCGGTAAACCATGGCAACAATTCATCCGCGACGAGATTCTGGTGCCCCTCGGTATGCACCGAACCTTGTTCACGTATGGCGACGCAAAAGCCGACGAACAGGGAGACTACGCGTTACCTTTCTCCGAGGGACGCAACAGCAATGAATTCTGGCAACCACCTGCGCCGAAAGATGACGGGTGCAGTCCGGCGGGCAGCATCGTCTCCAGCCTGGAGGACATCGCGCGCTGGTCGATCGTGCTGATGAACGACGGACTGATCGACGGCAAGCAAGCCATACCCGAGAGCGTTCTAAAAGCGACGCTCGCTCCCGGGTTGCCGTGGCCGACCGAAATGAGTGACGTGTTCGGCTTCAAAACCGATCTCAACGGCATCTATGGCATGGGACGCATGACGGCCGCGTTTCGGGGTCATCTGTTGACGAGTCACGGCGGCACGTTGCGTGCGTTTCATTCACAGGTGTCGTATCTGCCGGAAGAGAAGATCGGTGTTTCTGTCTTCGTGATAGGCGACCATTGCGCCCCGCTAAGCAACGCAATCGGCTTCGATATCTATAGCCGCGCGCTTGGCCTCAAAGAGACCGACTGGACGGCGCGGCTGCTCGACTTTCGCAGGAAGGCAAAGGCGACCATGCGCAAGGCACGAGAACGTGCCGTGCCACGTGCGGTTCCGAACACGCAGCCCTCGCACGACTTGGCGGATTACGCCGGCTCGTACGAGCACCCGGCGTATGGAACTTTCGATATCAGCACTGACGGCACGCAACTCCAGTTCGGATTCCGTCAGGTCAAGCTGCCCCTTAACCATTTCCATTACGACCGCTTTGACACGGCTGATGACGAGACAAATGGCGCGTGGTCAGTTTCGTTCCTCACGAGCATGCTCGGCGATATAGATCGCGCTGCGATATGGCTTGATCAGGCGGAAGCAGTGTTCGCCCGTCGGCCAACGCGACCCGATGCGGACGTCCTCGCAAGACTCGTCGGCACGTACGAAACGCCTCTTGGCAGGAAGGTGGGTGTCAAGCTGAGTCGAGACGGCGATATCTCGCTGTTCCATCCGGGTGAACCGGCCGATGTCCTGAAACCATTCAAAGGTCTGCAATTTCGCAGCAGCGACTTCCCGGACATCACGTTTGAATTCGCTCTCGATGAGGATGGTCGTGCGAAAGCGCTTCGCCACTGGAACGCCCATGTCGAGCTGGAGTGGCCGCGCATCGACGACTCGATCCCCGCTGACGCGCTCGAAGACGGTGGGCTGGTCAAGAGTTAGCACGCCGTTCTCGGCAATCGATTGGGGCCAAGGCTAAGGGCGGCGACGTGTCGGCCATGATCAAAAACTGGCCGTCACGTATGGCGCCACGAAGCGCTCGAACCGCGCTTTCGGTTCCTCGACGCCTATCATCGTGGGCCCCGCAGCCAGCACCTGCCAACGTCAATGCAACGACGGAGCCGCCCGCAATGGCTAGCTCCGCGGGCGCGGTACACCCGTGCCACGAGGCCAAGAAGCGCGCCGGTCGCACCGCCGGGCACCACGCCGCGTTCGGGCGAGTGCACGAGGTCGCTGCTTTGCAGCAAGGATGGGCGGGGTGGCTGTTCAAGTGCGACACGGTGATTCCCGAGGACATGAATTTGTCGCGATGTGATCCGCAACTGCAGCAATTCATCGTACTCATGTCGCACACGTGAACGGACCCTAAACATCCGGTGCCCTCGGAAGACGGCCGCCTCTGCAACCGATACTGGAGCCGGCCGTTTTGCATTGCATCGCACCAAGCGACTCCTCCATTCGCGCGATCCGTATATGGGGCGCGCTTCCCTGGCGCTGGCTTGCACGATGCAAAGGAGAGGACTACCTTTGATTTAGAGCCGCTTACAGCGCTCAGCGAAGCGGTCCTGGCAGAAGTGCCGGCGCAGGCAGTACGAAGTACGGCAAGGCGGCACAATCATGTCAGGAGCTTTTTTGTCAGCGGCTCCAGCGAGTGACGCGCAGCGAGGTGGACTATGGCGCTTGCGATTGCCCTGAGCCTGATCATCGTATTGGCGGTAGGGTTTCACTTTGCCAGTCCCTGGTGGATCACACCGATCGCGTCGAACTGGGTGCGCATGGACGACATGCTGACGATCACCCTCGTCATTACCGGCGCGCTCTTCATCGCGATCAACCTGTTCATCGTGATCGCACTGGTGCGCTACCGCCACCGCGGGGGTCATCGCGCTGCTTACGAGCCGCACAACAAGCGGCTGGAATGGTGGCTGATCGGCCTGACCTCCGTCGGCGTGGCGGCGTTGCTGGCACCGGGGCTCTTCGTCTACGCGGACTATGTACGGCCGCCGCGCAACGTGCTGCAGATGGAAGTGCTCGCCCAGCAATGGCAATGGCGCTTCCGGTTTGCCGGCCCCGGTGGCAAGCTGGGCACGACGGACGTGCGCTACATCAGCAACGACAACCCCTTCGGCCTGAACCCCGGCGATCCCAACGGCCGTGACAACTACCTGATCGAGACGCCCGAGGTGCACCTGCCGCTCAACCGACCGATCCAGGTCCTGACGCGGTCGCGCGACGTGCTGCACGACTTCTACGTACCGCCCTTCCGTGCGCGTATGAACATAGTGCCCGGCATGGTGACCACCTTCTGGTTCACGCCGACCAAGGCAGGGCGTTACGACATCCTGTGCGCGCAGCTTTGCGGTATCGGGCACTCCAACATGCGCGGCGTGGTGGTGGTGGAAGACGAAGCATCGTTCTCGCGCTGGCTGGCACAGCAGAGCACGTTCGCGCAGCGGCAGCAGGCCAGGGTGCAGGCCGCAACCGCCGCTGCGGGCGGCAGCACCCAGACGCTTGCTGACCAGGGCAAGGCGCTCGCGGAGGCCAAGGGCTGTTTCGCCTGCCATACCGTGGACGGCAGTCCGCGCGTGGGCCCCACCTGGAAGGGCCTGTACGGCAAGACCGAAACGATGGCCGACGGCAGTACCGCGAAGGTGGACGAAGCCTATCTGCGCGCCTTTATCCGCAACCCGAAGGCCCGCGTCGTGAAGGGCTTCGCACCCATCATGCCGACCTTCGACCTGAGCGAGCAGGAGCTGACCGCGCTGGTGACCTACATCGAATCGCAAGGCGGCCCGGGCGCCATCAGCGCAGCCAAACCCTAGCGGAGCAGACGCAATGCCCTACGCGCACACCAACCACGCCCAGCAAAGCTTCTGGACCCGCTATGTCTGGAGCCAGGACCACAAGGTCATCGCCGTGCAGTATTCGCTGACGGCCATCGCCGTCGGCCTCGTCGGCCTTGTGCTATCGGACCTGATGCGGTTGCAGCTCGGCTTTCCGGGTAAGTTCAGCTTCATCGACGCCAACCACTACTACCAGTTCGTCACCATGCACGGGATGATCATGGTGATCTACCTGCTGACGGCGCTGTTTCTGGGCGGCTTCGGCAACTACCTGATCCCGCTGATGCTGGGCGCGCGCGATATGGTGTTCCCGTTTCTCAACATGTTGAGCTACTGGGTCTACCTGCTGGCCGTGCTGGTGCTGGTGGCGAGCTTTTTCGTGCCCGGCGGGCCGACCGGCGCGGGCTGGACGCTGTATCCGCCCCAGGCCATCCTGGCGGGCACGCCGGGCGTGGAATGGGGCATCGTGTTGATGCTGGTGTCGCTGGCGATCTTCATTGTCGCGGCAACGATGGGCGGCCTGAATTACGTCACCACCACGCTACAGGCGCGCACGCGCGGCATGACGCTCATGCGCATGCCGCTCACGGTGTGGGGCATCTTCATTGCGACCATCCTGGCACTGTTGGCGTTTCCGGCGCTGTTCGTGTCGGCGGTGATGATGCTGCTCGACAGGACACTCGGCACCAGTTTCTTCATACCGGCCGTGGTGTCGATGGGGCAGACGCTCAAGCATGCTGGCGGGAGCCCGCTGCTGTTTCAACACCTGTTCTGGTTCTTCGGGCATCCGGAGGTCTACATCGTCGCGCTGCCGGCCTTTGGCATTGCGTCGGACCTCATCAGCACGCACGCGCGCAAGAGCATCTTCGGCTACAGGATGATGGTGTGGGCCATCATCGTCATCGGGGCGCTGAGTTTCGTGGTCTGGGCGCATCACATGTTCATCGCCGGCATGAATCCGTACTTCGGCTTCTTCTTTGCGACCACCACGCTCATCATCGCCATCCCGACCGCCCTCAAGGTCTACAACTGGGTGTTGACGCTGTGGCGCGGCGATATCCACCTGACCGTGCCGATGCTGTTTGCCATCGGGTTCATCAGCACCTTCGTCCTGGGTGGGCTGACCGGGCTCTATCTCGGCAACGTGAGCGTGGACATTCCGCTGTCGAACACGTATTTCGTGGTGGCTCACTTCCATATGGTGATGGCCGTGTCGCCGATCCTGGTGGTGTTTGGCGGCATCTACCACTGGTATCCGAAGGTGACGGGCCGCATGCTCAACGACACGCTCGGACGCGCGCACTTCTGGGTCACCTTCCTCGGCACCTATGCGATCTACTTCCCGATGCACTATCTCGGCATCCTGGGCATGCCGCGGCGGTATTACGCGTATGAGGGTTACAGCTTCATTCCATCTTCGGCGCAGACGCTCAACACGTTCATCACCGTCGTTGCGCTGATCGTTGCAGTGGCGCAGTTGCTGTTCCTGTACAACCTGGCGTGGAGCCTGGTGCGCGGCAAGCGTGCCGACAGCAACCCTTGGCGGGCCACCACGCTCGAATGGCAGACGCCGCAAACGCCGCCAGTGCATGGCAACTGGGGCGCCGCGCTGCCCGTCGTTTACCGCGGGGCGTACGAATACAGCCCGCCGGGGCAGGAGGAAGACTTCGTCCCGCAAAACCAGCCGCCTGCGACGGCGCGTGAACCGGCCGCCCACCCGACGCTTCAACCCGGAGAGGCACGCGAATGACCACACTGCCCCGCTCCTTCGTTCCTGACGCGCCACCAGTCTCGCCGAATGCAAGCCGCACCGGCCTGATCGTCTTCATGGCGGTGGCAACGACATTGTTTTCATTGCTGCTGTTCGCCTATGCGATGCGTATGCGCGAGCCCGACTGGCAGCCGATCCCGCATCCAGCGCTGCTGTGGTGGAACACCGGTGCGCTGCTGCTGGCAAGCATTGCCATGCAGCGTGCCCGGCAGATTACCTTGCACCGCGCAGCGTGGCTGGTCTCAGGCGGTGTGCTGGCGGCCGTGTTCGTGACCGGACAACTGGCCGCATGGCGCATGCTGTCGGCGGCCGGGCAGACCGTCACCGTCAATCCTTCCAATAGCTTCCTCTACCTGCTCACCGGCCTGCACGGGTTGCATGTGCTGGGCGGGCTGGCGGCCTGGGCCGTGACGATCGCGCTTCTCCAGCGAGCGGACCCCTTCCGGGCCCACCGCGCCATCGCGCTTTGCGCCATCTACTGGCATTTCCTGCTGGCTGTCTGGCTCGTGCTGCTGGCGGCGATGTGGTGGATCACCCCTGAGCTCGTCGTCGCCATCTGCGGACCACTGTATGGAGCCGCGCCATGACCACGCCCACACTCCCCACCGAATCCGCTGCCGCCACGCCCACGGGTGCCGGGCCGGACGGGTGGCGCGGCATCGTCACCGACTGGTCGGCCGACCGGGAAGCCTTCAAGGTGCCGTGGGGCAAGGCGATGATGTGGATCTTCCTGCTATCGGACACTTTCATCTTCAGCAGCTTCCTGATCGGCTACATGACGGTGCGGATGTCGACCACGGTGCCGTGGCCCGACACTTCCAAGGTGTTCGCGCTCACGGTGGGCGGCGTGGATGTGCCTTTGCTGCTGATCGCCATCATGACGTTCATCCTGATCAGCAGCAGCGGCACCATGGCGATGGCTGTCAACTTTGGCTACCGGCGTAACGCAAAGCGCGCCGCCGCACTGTTGCTGGCGACCGCGCTGCTGGGCGCGACCTTCGTGTCGATGCAGGCCTTCGAATGGACCAAGTTGATCGTCCATGAAGGCATCCGCCCCTGGGGCAACCCGATGGGCGCGGCGCAGTTTGGCGCATGCTTCTTCATGATCACCGGGTTCCACGGCTTTCACGTGAGCTGCGGTGTGATCTACCTGCTGCTGACCGCACGCAAGATCGTGCAGCCGGGCTTCACCGAGCACGGCAACTTCCAGATCGTAGAGATTGCCGGCTTGTACTGGCACTTCGTCGACCTGGTGTGGGTGTTCATTTTTGCGCTGTTCTATTTGTGGTGAGGCAGACCATGGACCACACCGATCCCGCCCATCGACCCGACACCGCGCACGGCCAGCAGCATCCGATCGGCATCTACCTGAAGATCTGGGGCCTGCTGTTCGTACTGAGCACGATGTCGTACATGGTGGATTACTTCCACGTGCAGGGCCTGCTGCGCTGGGCACTCATTGTCGTGCTCATGATCGCCAAGGCCGGGCTGATCGTGTCGATTTTCATGCACATGATGTGGGAGCGGTTGGCGCTGGTGTACGCCATCCTGATACCGCCCTTGGGCCTGCTGGTGCTGATGGTGCTGATGGCTGCCGAAGCGCATCACACCTTCGGCATGCGGGAACTCTTCTTCCACTGATGATTGCGCCGACCGTTCCTCAGGCGAGTGCCTGGAACGCACCGCTCTGAATACAAAACGATCCGACAAATGAACTGCACCCCGAAGGTTGGATCAGTGTCCAACTTTGCGGGGACAGTTCACACATGCCGGGCCGCTCCTGTTTCCTGGCTCGCTGAAAATCTCGACGAAAAACACCTTCAAATCAGGCGTGCTTCTCACTGAATTCATTGAGCGGCACAGGCTGCTTGAGCGGATCGAAGTCGGCCCACCGCCCTTGTTGCCAGCGGCCGGTCGCGCGTTCGATCGCCGCGCCTCCCGCATCGCGCAGCACCCGTGCGGCGTCCAACTGGCTGTCCACCGACACGTGCACGGCAACCAGCACGCCGGAATCACGGGTTTCTTCGCTGCCGGCTTCATGCGTGCGCATCATCGCGCCGACCAATGAACCGACATACGCACTCACCCCGGCCGCGATCAGCGACACGATAAGCGGCGCCGAAAACGCCGCGAAGATGCCGACGCCGACCACGGCGCCAACCGCGGCGCCAATCGCGATGCCTATCTCGGCCCCCCTCGGCGCCTCCCTCGCGTTTGCGTCCGCGCTGATATCGCCGCCAGGCCGAAAACGCGCGTGCTGGCCGATCGGATTGACGAAAAACAGTGTGACGTCCTCCTCCACAAAACCGGCATTGAAGAGCCGTTGCACCGCGTCTTCAGCGGCGGGGAATGTCGTAAAGCGTGCTGCGACGATGAGTGACATGTGGCCTCCTTCCATCGTTGACTAGCGGTTGCAGACTATGTGCCGCCCCACCTCGCTCGCGCCGAGCCAGAGGTGCATGCGGTGGCACGCGCCGGGACTATGCCGTGCTGCCGCAATCGGGTTCCATGCCGTCCGCTGTGAACAGTCCGCTCTGTAACACTACTCCTTTGCCGCCGTTCTGGTCGATCGCTTCCGCGCAAACCGAACAGATAGATTGTGGTCGTTGTCGAAAGCAGCCATTAAGACGGATTCCAGCGCGCAATGGGCGCCGAAACGATCTTCCAGCGCCTCGGCGGCAATGCCACACTCAACCGGTTCGCCGTCGACGCGTCGGGGGCCAGCACCAAATCGGTGGGTGCGAGGAACGATGATCATTTGTCGGGGTGACGATAGCCATGCGGCACTATCAGTGTCGCGAACTGGAGGACTAGAATGAATTATCCGAATCAATCGGGAGAGAAATTGTGGAACTTCACATGGATTCCCATCATTTCACACACGGCCATCCTGACTGGCGGGCAGCCGTGCTGGCAGGCGTCATCGCGGGCGTTGTGTTCCTGGCGTTAGGGGTTGTCCTGATGGCCCTGATGACGGGCGCAAGTCTGCTGGAGCCCCCACGTATGGTCGCCGCGATCATGCTGGGACGAGGCGCATTGCAATCGCCGCAAGCATTCTCGATTGGCATCGTGTTCGCGGCCTTTGTGGTGCATTTTGCCCTTGCCATCGTATTCGCGCTTGTCCTCGGTCTAATCATGACGTCATTCAACCTTGACTCGAGCATGGGGATGGCTTCATTGGCGGGCGGCGCTTTCGCTGTAGTCGTTTACCTGATTAATTTCTACGGCATGACACAGTTTTTTCCGTGGTTCGCAGAAGCACGCAACTGGTCCAGCCTGTTCGTTCACATCGTGTTCGGTATCGTGGCGGCGAACATGTACATGAGACTGGAGCGCAATACGTCCCGCGGGGTGAAGGCGGACGTGGGCGGCCCCTCGTAGTCCGGTGCGGCGTTGATCGACCGGTCTCCAAGGCAGAAAGGGCTCGCCGCGCAATAACATGAGCACCTCGTCGAGATAGGAATGGTCGGCCCGACGAGACGAAAGAAAAGCCCAGCCGGAAGATCGGCCAGCGCCCGAACGGAGCGGGACTTTCGATCATGTACGCATACTTCAGACGGTCGTACGGGCCTGGCCCTTTCGACGACGAGGGAGATGTGCCAAGCCGCGAGTGGCGCATCAAGCGCAACTGCTCCCTCACGCCGCGGCAGTCGCTCGCCGCGACCGTCTTCCTCATGGCGCTCGACCTCGCGACCGGCGTGGTGGCGGCATTCGCATTCGGCGCGTGGCTCACGCTGCCCTTCTCGGTGCTTTGCACCGTCGCCATCGGCATCGCCTTTATCGCCTACTCCAGACACGCGACGGACGGCGAGGTGCTGACGTTCGCGCCCCCGTTCGTGATCGTCGAAGTACACGAGCGCGGACGCCGCACGATACATCGGATGAATGCGGCCCGCCTCGCCGTGTCTCTCGGCGACGGCGATGGCGCCGTCTACCTTTGCGACGGCTGGCAGCGTATTCCCGTCGGACGTCAACTGCCCGCCGCCGCCCGCACGGAGTTCGTGCGTCAATTGCGACGCTTTATCGTGGCCGACTGTTGACATGCCGGCCGATGATCGCCCGGCATGTCTGATTGGCCTCACAGCAACACGCCGGGCGCCCCGACGATGCCATGTCGCACGCGATGCACGCGCCAATGATCGGCGCCACGCGAAACGCGCCGCGGACTTGCTCTGCGAGCGGGCAACACAAGGCCGCCCGCCAGCGCGATCGGCTATTCGGCAACCAACGGCAGCAGCAAAGCGTTGAGCACCTGCCCGGCGTTCTTCGCGCCGCCATCGTGACCGGCACGGCTGCGGTCAGCAACCGGGTCAGCACGGCGCCGACCGTGGTGTCGCGACGCTCGGCATCGCGGTCCGCGGCCGACAGGCCTCTTTCGATGACCGCCGACGGTGATAGGAGGTGCTTCAGGAACTGAAAGGTAAAGCACGATGGCGACAGGCGATCGTCGCAAGACGATCCGAAGCGGACGAACACCATCGTGAAGCGGCGATCCCTAACTGCTCCATAAGCGGACTTTCCCGCGAAAGACGAGACCCGATTGTTCTTGTGCGGCCTCGGCGTCCTGAGAGATGAAAGTGCTTGCGCGACGCGCGTTCAGGTGAACTTCGCCCGCTTTGGTTTCGTCTCGATGCGGGCCGACTCCTGGAGCAGTTGCTCTTTGAAAGTGGATGTCAGAGGCGAAAGCGGTCCGATCTTACGTACAGGGCAGGCGATTTCGCGAGGCCAGTCCGCACGGCTCGCCTTTACGGCCTGCAACCTGTACTGCTCTGCAACGGGCCTGTGTTGGGTACTGCATATGCCCAACATGTCCGTGTTCGCGATCAACGAAAAAACGCCTACAGGCGAGCTATAGTTGCTCTGGACCTGAACGATGGGCTCGTCGACGCCGTGTCGCTCGAAATGCGCATCAATCTGCTGCCTTGCCGACACGCTTTGCCCCGGCAGTATCCAGGTGTAGTCACTCAACTGTTCGGGCGTGGCGGGTTTTTCAAGAGCCATCAGGGGATGCCCGCTACGGCATACGATCTCGATCGATTCTCTCAGAAGTCGCACTGCAGCCAGATCCTCGGGCAGTTTCACAGGCATCGGGGCAACCGCCAGATCGATCTCCCCTTGCAGCAGCGCCTGCATGAGTGCGTCCGACAGTTGTACGTTCAGATCAAGCCGCAGGGCTGGACGGCGCTTTAGCAAAGCGAGGAACGTGCGATTGACTAGCGGCTCGGTTGCGGGTGTCGCGCCAATCCTGATCTTGGCGAGCTCTGCGGAGTGCAGTTCCGCCATCTTGCACAGCGTGTCTTCGTACGCTGCGCGCAGATTTACAGCATTGCGCTCGAATTCGATCCGGTAGCGGGTCAACTGCATGCCCTTTGGGGAGCGCTCGAACAGCGGCACGCCCAGTTCCGCTTAAAGCCGGCGCACGGCCTTCGTGAGTGCGGGCTGACTGATACCGACCTTCAGCGCGGCGCGATGCAGCAGTCCCGTCTCGGCAATCGCCAGAAAATATGTCAGATCATCCAGATTCACGATAACCGTTGGTTATTGAGTGCGAAAGGCCGATGCTTGCCCCACCAATTTCGCTGTCAATACCTGTCTCCTACCTCTTATAGCGGAGACGACAGGGACATGAAAATGGCAAGCATGGCGTACGAGGCCACGAACGCTGGTCCTGCCGCGCGGTGACGGCTTCGCCTGGTCGTGGCCGCCGCGACCATCGGGACGGCCCTCGAGTGGTTCGATCTTGTCGTCTACGGCTTTTTTGCCGTAGTAATCGCAAAGGTCTTTTTTCCGTCCACGCATGAACTGACGTCGCTGCTCGTTGCGCTGGGGACGTTCGGCGGATCCTACCTGATGTGGCCGCTCGGCGCGCTCATACTTGGCTCCTATTCGGACCGTCATGGCCGCAAGAAAGGGCTTTCGTTGAGCATCGCGCTGATGGCGCTCGGTACGCTGATGATTGCCGCGACGCCCACCTATGCATCGATCGGGATCGTCGCTCCGATCATCGTCGTGGCGGGGCGCCTGATCCATGGCATTTCTGCCGGCGGCGAATTCGGAGCGTCCACCAGCTTTCTCGTCGAACATTCGCCACGAAGCAGGCGCGGCTTCTATGCAAGCTTCCAGATGGCTGCCCAGGGTGGTACGGCAGTTCTCGCGTCGCTTTTCGGAACACTACTGACCCAGTTTCTCATGCCCGAACAGCTGTCAGGCTGGGGCTGGCGGATTCCGTTCGTCTTTGGCTTGCTGATCATCCCGATCGCGTACTTTATCCGCCGACATGTGGACGAGACACCGGTCTTCACGCATGGGGCGCACGCCGGCAGTCCTGGTCGGTGATGCCTGAAGACACACCTGTTCCTCGTCGGGAATGTGCACGGAGGGAATACGCGATCGCTCGCCTGCGTATCGCAACGGTCCGTCTTATCCGCGCCGATTCGGCGGTTGAAATGACTCGCGCTACTTGCCGGCGTCAACGCCTGGTCGGCCGCGATTGGCAATCTACACTTTCATGGATTCGCCGAAGGGCGGGTCGGACACAAGCCGAGACGGTGATCCTTCAAAACAACGGCACCCCAGAGATACGATTGATACTCCCTATCCAATACCGTCGCTCAGGCCGCGTTTCGTGCCACTGCATGTCGATTTGACCCGCGTTGTTCCTTGCTTGTGGAAGTGAAATCGATAGCGTGAAGCGGAACCGTGCCTGAACTGGCAGTTGAGCGCTTCGCGCCAGCATGAGTCAGCAAGCGATTCAGATGCAAATAGAAGTGTTCGAGTAGTCTCGCATCCGAAGCAGCGGGTTCGAGGTCGAATATATCCTCGAGCACGCGGCGCGATACGTGGAAACGTTGAAGACGGTGGGCAATACGAATCTGAAAGACGACGCCGTCACTATTGTGTGGCACCGCTGCCCAGATGAGCGAATGGCTAGCCATGGAGCCCCCGTGAATTATGTCAGATCAAAAGCTCGTCAATGCATGTTCGCACATCTCCGCGCGAGGCGAATCATTTCAAAATTGTGACGCCTCATGATTCGACATTTTTACCACGATCGACATATTGCAGCGCAGCTGAATAGCAGTAGTCTGAAGGCAGAGCATCTGCAATCGTCCTCCGGCGGTCGCGATATGACAGGAGAACGTGCGATGACAACTTCCCAGGCTTGCAAGCCAGCCGCCCCCGTATTGCATGTCTTCGAGCAAGCCGGAGCCTGGCATTGGGGCATCACCGTGCCGCGTGCAAGAGGGAGCGGATTCAAGCTCATTGCTTTCAGTGACAGCACCTTCCCGACTGAGGACGCCGCCCGCAAGGACGGGGAGCGAGCGCTGGGCAACCTGGTGAATAGCGAAACCGCTAGCGGGTCACCGCCGAGGCCACGAGAGAAGGACTCTTGTAAGTCCCTATGCGAAGGTCATCACCCATCCCTATCGGTCGGGAAGTGACGGCCATGGACCAGCACCATACGAACCTTACAGCACCGCTCCTTACCGCCGACTCGACTCTCTGGTTCTCGGCTTACGGCTTTGGCTGGGGATACTGCGCCTTCGCGCTCCCTGCTGAAACGGTCTGTGAAAAACTCGGTGCTGCGAACGAATCCCCGAAACAATTGATGCTTGCCTTCGAGCTTGGCAAGCGCCGGCTTTTGAAGGTCGTAGAGCACAAAGCGTTGCCGGGCACCGGCGAACGGATAACGCTTTCGACGGACGATCTCTGACAACGGGGTGACGCCCCGCTGCATCACGCGGCATTGCGACTTCACGTGCGCACCGCGCGTCCGCCGATGTCCGCTAAGGCATGCAGAACTGGATTTGACTCTCCACCCAAATACGCGGGCAAAAAGCCCGGAATTGGCCGAACCCGGAAGTACCTGGTCCGAGCTTGAACGCCTGGGCGATAGTCTGGACCGAATCTTCATACCCAATCCGTTTCTGCCCTTCGATGAGCTTCTCCGAATGTCCCGCCCTTGGCGAACCCCGCGGAGCCTGAATTAACCGCTGCATAACATTCAGCTCTATATCACCGTGAGATTTCGTTGTTGGGATACCCGTGAACCCGATACCGTCGCTTCAATACAACGGCAATGCGTCCCGGATGGGATGAAATAAAGTGGCCCGGACCTTTTCTGGCAAGGGTTTCATCAAGGTTATTTCGGATTTATGACGAACTGTCCCGGCAAAACGTCCCGGTGCAATCCGGCGCGGAAATGACATCATGGGGTTCCCTGCCTCTGATCCTCGCGCCCCTCCTTTCTGCCTGAAATCCGTCCCTTGGAGTGAAGTCATGAAAAAAGTCCCTGTCGGCCTCGCCGTATCCGCTGCAATCGCCGCTTCGGCTGCCCATGCACAGAGTTCGGTAACCCTGTACGGCCTAATCGACGCTGGTCTGATGTATACCAACAACGTCAAGACTTCCGCCACTACGCACGGCAGCCTTTTTCAGGCAACCAGCGGCACCATTAACGGCAGCCGGTTCGGTTTGCGCGGCGCCGAAGACCTCGGTGGCGGCCTCAAGGCCATTTTCGTGCTGGAAAACGGGTTCAACGTGCAGAACGGCAAGCTGGGCCAGAACGGCCGGCTGTTTGGTCGCCAGGCATTTGTCGGCCTGAGCAGCAACGACTTCGGTTCGGTGACGCTGGGCCGCCAGTATGACTCGGTGGTCGACTTCGTGGCCCCGCTGTCCGGTACGGCCGGCACGTTCGGCGACACGGGCTTCGCGCACCCGTATGACAACGACAACCTGAACCACACGCTGCGCATCAGCAACGCAGTCAAGTACACGAGCAGCAACTACGCAGGCCTGAAGTTCGGCGGCCTCTACGCGTTCTCCAACAACACGGACTTCACTCAGAACCGTGCTTACAGCGCGGGTGCAAGCTACGAGTATGGCCCGTTCAAGTTGGCCGCCGGCTACCTGCAGATCAATGGCAACGGAGCCGTGCCCCAAGCGAACACCAGCGGCGCGGTTGACCTCGGCGAAGCGCCTGCGCAGACGGGTGGATTCAGGTTCGGGGCGGACGTTCAGCGCGTGATCGGTGCAGGTCTGAACTACACGTTCGGCCCGGCAGTGTTCGGCTTCGTGTATACGAATAGCCACTATCAGGGCACGCAATCGTTCAACCTCAACAACGGTTCGCAGCGCTTCGACAACTATGAACTGAACGCCAAGTACGCGCTGACACCGGCAGTTACGCTGGGCATCACTGACACGTACACCGATGCCCATCTATCAGGCGCGTTCAATGCAACCGGTACGCAGTACGGCACGGATCCGAAGTGGAATCAGGTCAACCTGCAGGCTGTCTATGCGCTTTCCAAGCGCACGGACGTTTACGCCGAAGGCATGTACCAGCACGCAATCGGCCATAACGTTGTCGCCTTCATCAATACGTCGGGTGGTGCGTCGTCGACGGCGAACCAGGTGGTCGGCACGGTCGGGATGCGCACGCGCTTCTAAGGAACTCTGAAGCAGAGTGGGTTTTGCCCTGCCTCACGGCGCAACAGCAGGGTGCGCCGGCGAATCAACCCGCCGGCGCTGATCCATCTGGGGACGATTGATACAGGTTGATCAAACGCAAGTTCGACATCGACTATGCCAACGGCTACGTTCTTCAGCTGGTTGCGAAACCGGGACTAGTTGATCGCATACACCCGCCGAAACGGCGCGCTGAAAAGCGTCTTGCAGTCAACGAAGAACTGCTTGCATGTACAGCCATGACCGTGAAGCAGTCGGCCCGAAACACGGCATGGACGGCGACCATTGGAACAATGCACGCCTACGTGCAGTGGTTCAACAGCGTATGGGAATCGAATGTTCGCGAAGCCATATCCGGGAGATCTCCATACATGCTGGCGTAGCCGACCTGATTAACCGGAGACGGGACTAAGCATTCGGGTTCAACTCCTTTTCGGAGGCAGCGTAGCTATGCCGGACGAGCGGTGGCCGGTAAATTCGTGGGCCAAAGCAACTTTAGAACTGCCGTAGCGCCTGTGCCCCATTCTCCCGTGATGCAGCGGTACCTCCTCTGCGCCAGATAAGACTTTGCGCGACGGCCTACGCTCGTCAATTTCCCGTCCGCCCGCTATCGACCGAGGCCGTGTGAAAACGCGAAAGTACTCGGCTTTCGGGTGTCGCTTTACCACTTCCCAAGTGGCAACCAAGCCAATACAGCGCGATCTGAAGGGTCTCGTTTTTTCAGGAGACCACATTCGGCGCGCGTTTTCACACGGCCTCGACCCACAAGGGACAGCCGAGCTGCTCCGAAGCGGCCATTCCGATGCACGTACACCCAGTTCTATCGTCTAGATTAGCTCGGCGACGCGTACGATGAGAAGCGCAGCCGGTACGAGGATTACTTGTGCACACACGGTCCCGAGAACACGTGCACCGGCAAGGGTAGTGATAGCCCGCCTAAAGCTGTTCTCGGAGATTCGGCCTTCGATCACGTCGTCCGTCATGACAGAAACCTGCGGGTCGATTACCACCGCCAGAACCACAGTCGCAAATCCATTAATGACCGACGATAGATTGGCGCACGTCACGCGCAAATCTGGCTTCAAGTATCCCGCGTAGAGTGACGCGAAAACGCCAACCGTCCAGATGGCCATCGCGAAGACGTTGAGAGCTATCACCCTTCCAGAGACACCCGCACCGCTCGTCAGCTGCGAGATGTTTTGGCGTGACGGGATACGTGCACCGTCACGCATATAGTTGATGCCGCCACGACTGAAAATGTGGAGCAAGAGGCGCGGCAATGAACGATTGGCTTGAAAGTGCTCGACTGCGCGACTGAAATAGCGCTGGAACGTTGGGATCAGCAACGCGCCGACTATGCTCGCCGCAGTGGCTGTAACGAGAAAGAGCCGAAAGTCACTGAGCAACCCGCCCTCCAGATGCTGAGCGATATCAAGCTCGACGCGTTTGGCGATGAACGGCCCTTGAAACGAGTTCGCCGTTCGGGAGACAAGGGCGATGATCCCGAACAGAGAGAACGACACGGCGATACGCCGCGTGCGAACGCCTGCGATCCGTACCGCATAGGCCAGCGTCGCGATGACGTGGATTACGAATGTAAGTCCGCAGATGATGAAAAGCTGGGTGTCCATGCTATCGCGACGAGGTTGGGCAAGAATTGGAGTCTACCGGAGCCCGTCCCCGTTCCGATTGTTACCAACCTGACGGCCGATGCCGAACGTCCGATCCTGGCCGTCCTCTGCCTGCCAACGACCGTCGGCAGGCGAGCCGCTCCGACCGCTGGACAGAGCCCACTCCGACGATAGCTTCCTTGGGACCAACGGTCGACCGCACCTTCGGCGGCGGCAATGTCCGCGAACAGTTGCGGATTGTCTCCAGAACCTGCGCAGCAGCCTTAACGTGCAGTACGCTGCCGGACACACCAAGAGATATCGCCTCATCCTATCGACGATTGGCGGATACATTGAAAAGGGGCATACGATGCAGACTGAACTGCGGGGTCCGATCAAAGGGATGAAGACGACGTGGCGATGAATTGCTCAGGCTGCCTCAGCGTGCTGCTGCCGGCGCAACTGGCGTTGACCACAGGCAGATGTTTTTAATTAACTATGAACTCCGAGCTTTCGGGTTTTACCGTCTTTGTTTTCGCTGGCGGTGGCAGCCTTGGCGCGATCGAGGTTCGCATGCTGCCCGAACGCGGTGAGCATCCGGGCTGCGTGGTGGGCGCCTCGGCAGGCGCGATCGACGCAGCATATTTTGCCCGGCAACCGGACGGCGGTGGCGTAGCAATGCTCGAAGCGCTTTGATGCAAGATCCGGCGGCAGGACATCATGCCTGTTTCCATGCTCGGACTGCTCGCGATGATCCTGCGCGGTCGTGCGCACCTCGTCGAGGCGAACGCGTTGCGTCAGATGCTGGAGAAGCATCTGTCGTATCAGCGCATCGAGCAGGCGAACTCGCCGCTTCACATCGCCGCGACCGATATGGCTACCGGCGGCGAAATTGTTCATTCTACTGGTCCGGTGGTGAACGCCGTCCTGGCGAGCGCAGCAATCCCCGGGGTGTTCCCGCCGGTGCGAATTGAAGGCGTGGATCTCATCGATGGCGGCGTCGCCACCAATACGCCGATCTCGGTGGCGGTGGCGGTGGCGGGGCGCTTAGTGCAACGCGCATCATTGTGCTGCCGGCCGGCTTCGCGTGTGCGTTGCATGCGCCGCCGCGTAGTGTGATCGCGCAGGCTATGCATGCGTTGAAGCTCGTCATCGCACGCCAGCTCGTGCGCGACAAGTGATCACTCGGCGTCATACGCCAAACGAAGTAAATCACCCGGATAGCGACGGTTCATACCCAAGCGCCGCCTATACTGAACAGAGTTCGCGCCTTGTATGGGCCTGATTCTAGCGGGAGAACGGGGTGAACAATACCGAAGCCTGCAACACCGAACCGCCACCATCTGGCACGCGGATTAATGAGCGCTTTGATGTCGTAATTATAGGCGCGGGTCTCGCTGGGTGTACCGCCGCGCGGTTGTTTGGGTTGCAGGACCTACGCGTCGCGCTGGTCGAACATCATGCCGACGTGGACGCTTTCAAGCAGTTATGTACACATTTTATCCAGGCTTCGGCCACGGCAACGCTGCGGCATCTGGGTCTTGCCCCGCTCATTGAGGACGCTGGCGGCCTGCGCAACGGCGTTGATATCTGGACACGCTATGGCTGGACCGGAGACCTCGCCCCGCTCGACGAGAACGGCGAGCCTGTCTTCGGGTACAACATTCAGCGCCGAACCCTCGATCCGATCCTGCGCCGACTGACGACGAACACTCCAGGCGTCACATCCCTGTTAGGGTGCGGCGTGCGTGCGCTGGTGAAACAGGACGGAGTTGTCAGTGGTGTCGATCTCGGCGGGGACCGCACGGGAGTGGTCTCAGCCCCACTGATCGTCGCTGCGGATGGTCGAAGTTCGCCGCTGGCGACGCTCGCCGGTATCAAGCCCGCGTCGTCGGAGAACTGTCGTTTCGGCGCGATTCGCGCTTATCGCGGCGTGGCACTGCGGCGGGGAAATTGCTCGCAAATGTGGTTGCGCGGCCCTGAGGTCGGCTACGTATTTCCCAACGACCACGGCATTACCGTGATTGCCTACATGGCGACCAAGGACAAGCTCGACGGCTTTCGCGCCAATCCGGGTGAAGCACTCGAGCGAAGCATGGCTGGGTTTCCAGATGCCCCCGATCTGACCTCCGCCGAGCCGCTCGGTAACGCGCTGCTTGTCAAGGATTATCCGAACTTATGGCGGCGGCCAGCTGTCGGCAACATCGCTTTCGTGGGCGATGCGCTGATGAGTATCGACCCTCTGTGGGGCGTTGGTTGCGGGTTCGCGTTCCAGACGGCGGAGTGGCTGGTTGATGCGCTTACCCCAGCTCTACGACAGGAGCGGGCGATTGCGCCGGCCCTGCACAGCTACGCGAAGCGTGTTTCTCGGGAACTCAATGGACATCGCTCTCTCATAGTCGATTTTGCACGCCGACGCGGACTCAACGCGATCGAACGGCTGAACTTCTCGGCGGCAGCGAAAGACGCGGCAGCGGCGAGACATCTGCACGCCTTTGGCGCCCGTCTGATCGGGCCGGCAAAGTTCTTGTCGCCCGGCGCTCTGCTGAGGGCCGCTTGGGTCGATCTACGTCGGCCCGCCGCGCGGTCCGCGCAACCTGACGCGCCGGTCTGAACGACGCGTCCGCCGTCTCTCCCCTGAAAAGCCATGAAAGAGACATCCGTCCGCGTCGATGGAATCCGCTCCCCCCTGTTGGAGGCGGGACCGCCTGACGCCGTCGACGCAGTCGTTTTCGTGCATGGCAATCCGGGATCAACTGCTGACTGGACGCGATTGGTGTCCGAGGTGGGTGAATTCGGCCGCGCCCTCGCCATGGACATGCCAGGTTTCGGCGCTGCCGACAAACCTGAACAGTTTGACTACAGCGTGCGGGGCTACGCACGACATCTCGGTCGTCTGCTGGTTGAATGCAATGTCCTTCGTGCCCATCTCGTCATGCACGACTTTGGCGGCCCTTGGGGCCTCGCTTGGGCCGCTGCCAACCCTCGCGCTATCGCCAGCGTTACACTCATCAACACAGGTATCTTGCTTGACTACCGGTGGCACTATCTCGCGCGTATCTGGCAGACGCCGTGGCTGGGCGAATTGTTCATGGCCACGACAACGCGTGCCGGGATGCGGCTCCTGCTTCGGCACGGGAACCCGCGAGGCTTGCCGGTGGAATACGTCGACCGGGCGTTTGGCAACTTCGACGCTCGCACCCGACGCGCAGTGCTGCGGCTCTATCGCAACACTCGCGAGACGAACGGCGCCATGCAGGACATCGCCAACGCGTTGCGTCCGCTGGATCTGCCTGCACAGGTTGTATGGGGCGCCCACGATCCCTATATTTCCGTGGACTTCGCCGAGCAACAGCGCAAGTTCTTTCCCCGTGCCGAGGTGTTGATCCTGCGCGACAGTGGGCACTGGCCTTTCATCGACGACCCTGACGCCGTCGCGCGCATGATCGTACCGTTCCTGCGCAAGCAGCTGGGCGCGAGTTGAAACCCCAGAACCGCTCGCCCTTCGAGGGAGAACGAAAAGCCCTTACAGCCACCTGAGCAGCAACGCGCATCGTCGGCATCGGAAAACAGACACCGAGTGCGTCGAGATCGAGCAGCAGCTTCGCCTGCCACACGTTCGTCTTAGCAATACGGACGAGCGGTACGTCGGATCATTGGAGCCAGCCTCGTTCGCTCCTATGCGCAAGCGTACGGCTGGAGACCACCAATGTCTGCCGCGCAGGCGGATGCCGCTGGCCGACCCGGAGCCGCCAATTGCTCCTCCGCGACCTGTGTCGCCGCTTTCGAACCTAGAACGGTCGGTCCCGTCCTGACGTTGATATATCGAAACCCCTCGACCAGATTCCACACACTTCGCTGCGTTACGTGGGACCATCTGCGCTCTTCAAGCGTGTGCAGCTCACCAGCCCAGCAATCGTTTTATGCCTCCCAGGAATGACTGTTATCGACGGCGCCTGCCTTCTTTGAAGGGGCGCTGACCTTCATCATTTGCTCACCGTCAACCAACAGGAGCAAGACGATGAGCAACTTCCAAACCTACACGATCGATAACGCACCGGCCGCCTCGAAGGCCAGCCTCGAAAACACGAAACGCACCTTTGGCTTCGTCCCCAATCTTCAGGCGCATATGGCGGAATCGCCCGCGCTGCTGGCTGGCTACTCGGCGCTATGGGACCTGTTCTCAAAAAGCACGCTGACACCGCACGAACAGCAGGTGGTCTACCTGAACTCGAACTTCGAGAACAACTGCCACTACTGCATGGCCGGTCACAGCACGCTGGCAAAGATGATCGAGATGGACGCGGGCGTGATCGCCGCATTGCGTGCCGGCACGCCTCTGCCCGATGCAAAGCTCGAAGCGCTGCATCGCTTCGCGACGCTCGTGGTACGTGAGCGGGGCTTCGTCCCGGACGCAGATGTCGACGCGTTCCTCGCCGCCGGCTACACCCGTCAGAACGTCCTCGAAGTGATTCTGGGTGTGGCGACCAAGGTGATGAGCAACTACACGAACCACATCGTCCACACCGAACTCGACGGCTTCATGGCCGGTAACGAGTGGACCAAACCGGTCGCTACCGCTGCAGCGGCCTAGGCCGTCTTTGGGAGCCCTCGCGACTCCCGACCATCTTATACCGAACCTCCCGAGAAACCGCCATGTCCACGTTCGACCGCTACAAAGACGCTTATCCCAATGCCCGCCTGACCCGTACACCCGACGGCGTGCTCGAAGTCCGTTTCCATACCGAAGGCGCGAAGCTCGTCTTCAACGGCCACACGCATGAGCAGTTCACCGATATGTTTCATCAGATCGGCGAAGATCCGGATAACCGCGTGGTCATCCTGACCGGAAGCGGCGACGCATTCATGGACGCGATCTCGCCGGAAGGTTTCGATTTCTTCACGCCGCGTGGCTACGACAAGATCTTCCGCGAAGGCCGCAAGATCCTGATGAACATCCTCGACATCGAAGTGCCGATGATTGCAGCGCTCAACGGCCCGGTCCTGCTGCATTCGGAATATGTCCTGCTGTGCGACATCGTGGTGGCGACGCCCGAGACCGTGTTCCAGGACATGCCGCATGCCGCATTCGGTATTGCTCCCAACGATGGCGTGCATCTGCTGTGGCCGGAAATGATTGGCAGCATTCGCGGCCGGTACTTCGTGCTCACGCAGCAAAAGCTCGACGCTGCAGAGGCGAAGTCTCTGGGCGTCGTCAATGAAATTGTCCCCGCGGATCAACTGCTCGATCGCGCGCATGCCATCGCCGCGACGATCGCAAAGCAACCGCCGCTCACCACCAAATACACCCGCATCGGCCTGACTCAACGCCTGCGTCGCGTCATCGACGAGGGCATCGGCTACGGCCTCGCGCTCGAAGGCATCACCGCGGCCGAAGTGGCGCGCATCGCAGCAGCACAGAACGCCGCCTGAATTTATTGATTCCTCTATTACTCTCGACGGAGAACACTCATGTCACTGCAAGACAAACTCGACGCATTCCGGGCCGACTTCAAGGCGGGCAAGCCGCCCTTTAACGCTCCTGCGGAGATTCATCCGGTGATGGAACGCGCCACGGCAGAACTGATCGCCAGCGGACAAGCTGGCCGCGCGATCAAGGCCGGCGACCGCGCCCCGCATTTCAACCTCAAGGATCAGGATGGCAACGACGTATCTTCCGCAGCGTTGCTGGTGAAGGGGCCGCTGGTAGTGACGTTCTATCGCGGTGTCTGGTGCCCGTATTGCAACATCGAATTGCAGGCGATGAACGAGGTGTTGCCGCAGATTCAGGCCTACGGCGCGAATGTCGTGGCGATCTCGCCGCAGACGCCGGTCAACAGCCGCAAGTCCGTGCGCACCAGCGAACTGGGCTTCCCGGTGCTGAGCGACGTGAAGGGTCAAACGGGCGCCGACTTCGGATTGCGTTTCGCCTTGCCCGACTATCTGATCGAGTTGTACAAAAACCTGAAAAACGATCTACCAGCATTCAATAACGACCCCAGCTGGACCTTGCCGATGCCAGCGCGGTACGTCATCGGACAGGATGGGATCGTGCTGTATTCGGAGGTCAACCCGGATTACACGCGTCGTCCGGACCCGTCGGACATGTTCCCGGTTCTGGAAAAAGCGACGGCCAATGCCTGAGCCTTACCGCTCAACGCCACGCGGTTGCCACTCCGCGCCGCAGAACCCGGCGCGGCATTTCGATTCCTTCCGGCTCCTAAAAGACATTTGATGACACAGCGTACATTTCTCATAACCGGCGCGACCAAGGGCATTGGCCTCGCGTTGACGGAACGGCTGATTGCCGATGGCCACCACGTGGTGGGTCTCGCCCGCGAAGCAAGCGATTTTGCGGGTGAACCGGTCCGCGTCGATCTGGCCGACCGTGCTGCAACCGGTGCGGTGCTTGATGAGCTCGTGCGACGTCATGCGTTCGATGGCGTGGTGAACAACGTCGCGCTAGTCAGGCCGCAGCATCTGGGTGAAGTCGCGCTAAACGATCTCGACGACGTTCTCGCGCTGAATCTTCACCCTGCCGTGCAAACGGTGCAGGCGCTGCTTCCCGGTATGCGCACACGCGGCTGGGGCCGGATCGTGAACATTTCCAGCTTGACGATTCTCGGCATGCCGCAACGCACGGCCTATGCAGCGGCGAAGGCCGCGCTAGTGAGTTTTGCGCGTTCGTGCGCACTGGAACTGGCAGGGACAGGTATTACGGTCAATGCCGTCGCCCCGGGTCCGACCGAGACCGTGCTGTTTCGCGCGAACAATCCGCCCGGCAGCGAGGGCGAGAAGCGCTATCTGTCCGCAGTACCGATGGGCCGCTTCGGTCAGCCCCATGAAATTGCCGCGACGATCGGGTTTCTGCTATCCGACGCGGCCGCTTTCATGACCGGTCAGACGCTTTACGTCGACGGCGGAGCGTCAATCGGCAAGCTGGCTTTCTGAGGGCGCGCCGCCGGTGCCGCTACCACCGGCACCGAGTATCTCTTCGACGAAGGCGATGAACGCTCGCGCCTTCGCACTCACCAGGCGTCCGGCCGGGAAAACTGCCCATAAGTCGATCGAGGGCAGTTCCCAGTCGGGCAGTACCGCTTGAACCGACCCGTCGGCAAGTTCCGGCGAGAACATCCATTCCGACGCAATCGCGAGACCCAATCCACCGAGCACCGTCGTACGCATGCCTTCGGCGGCGCTGACGCTGACGCGCCCGGACACGACGACTGCCACTTCCTTGCCGTGCTGGCTGAACGCCCACGATTCACCGCCGCCTCGCAACGAATACACGATCACCTGATGCTGGCTGAGGTCCGCAGGCGTCTTCGGCACGCCCGCTTCGGCGAGATACGCAGGCGTTCCGACCACCAGCCGACGGCTTTGCGCAATGCGGCGTGCGGTCATCGTCGAATCGTCGAGCGATCCCATGCGCAGCGCCACGTCCACGCCTTTTTCGAGCAGGTCGATGGTGCGATCGTCCAGCACGATATCGATCTGCAGGTTAGGGTGCCGGTCCAGAAACGTCTTGAGCGCCGGCAGGATATGCAATCGCGCGAAGGTCACAGCGGCGCTGATGCGCAACACACCGGATAGTCCGGTCGACGCGTCGCGTGCGACATGCTCGGCGAGGTCCACCTCTTCGATTGCGCGCCGTGCGTGCTCATAGAAGCGCTGACCCGCATCGGTCGGCGTCAGGCCGCGTGTCGAGCGCAACAGGAGCCGCACGCCGAGTCGCTCCTCGAGTTGCGCGATCGACTTCGAAACGGCCGGTTGCCCGAGCTTGAGCCGCTTTGCGGCTGCCGAGAACGACCCCGCCTCCACGACGCTGACGTATGTTTCCATTGCTGCCATCCGGTCCATGCCGCTGCTTCTCCTTGAAGGACCGTGAAGTCCGTGTCGTGGCTACGATGTATTCAGCCGGAAGTCTAGCGCGTCAGAACACCTACGATGAATTTGATCGCGTCGAGCGGCCTTTGCAATTTGCATCGCAAACCCGATTGACGAACACAATCTGCAAACACAAAACGGCCCCGCCGCGGGCGATCCTGCGGCCGGGCCAGTCCGCGATGCGTGCAGTCCGGTTCAGATAACCGGCGCCGCGCTGTGAAAGGAATAATCGGTGTAACCGCGTGGGTTGCCACCATAGAACGTCGAGCGATCGTAATGGTTCAGCGGTGCCTGGACGCGCAGTCGCTCGTGCAAATCCGGATTGGAGATCAACAGGCGCCCGAACGCGACGAGATCGGCATCGCCTGCTTCGATCAGGCGATGCGCGCTATCCGCAGTAAAGCCGCCCGCAGCGATGACTGTGCCTTTGAACACGCGCCGCAGGTCTTTCGCCGAGACTGCGGACGCCGCTGCGTCGACGTCATCGTTACCGCGCACACGCGGCTGGACGATATGCAGATACGCCAGCCCATAGTGCGACATACTGCCTTGCAGACCCCCAGCTTCCGGCGCCGTCTAGCTACTTACCTGGAGGCGTATCCACCCTCGGGATCCTTGACGGCACCGACACGAAATACCGAAACAGTAGTCTCCAGCTGTCCCGCCTGCTCTTTGAGCGATAGCGCCGCCGCTGATGCCTGCTCGACCAGCGCCGCGTTCTGCTGGGTTACCTGATCCATTTGCGCGACCGCTTGATTGACCTGTTCGATACCCTTGGACTGTTCTTCGGACGCGGCGGCAATTTCGCCGATCAGGTCGCTGACTCTTCGCACAGAAGTCAGGATTTCTGCCATCGTCCGGGTTGCGCGATCCGCCTGCTGCGCACCGGTTTCGACGCGGCTCAGCGAATCCGTAATGAGCGCCTTGATTTCCCTTGACGCCGTGGCGCTGCGTTGGGCCAATGAGCGCACTTCGCTTGCGACCACCGCGAACCCGCGACCCTGCTCGCCTGCGCGTGCCGCTTCCACGGCCGCATTCAGAGACAGGATATTGGTCTGGAACGCAATCCCTTCGATTACGCCTGTAATTTCAGCAATCTTGCCGGAAGAGTCGGACAGACCCCGCATCGTCTGGACGACATCCTGCGTCGCCTGATTGCCCTGCTCGGTTAGCATTGCCGTACTGCTCACCACCTGGTTAACCTGTTTCGCGTTGTCGGCGTTCTGGCGAACCGTCGAAGTCAGTTCTTCCATGGACGAGGCGGTCTCCTCAAGCGACGCGGCCTGTTCTTCGGTCCGTTGCGACAGGTCCATATTACCGGCCGAAATTTCATGGGCGGCGGTGTCGATCGACCGCGATCCCTGTCGCACGATACTGATTGTCTGAACCAGCTTGCTTTGCATCGCCTGCAGGCCTGTCATCAGCTGCCCCATTTCATCCCCCGAGTGGACCTCGACCAGCGTGGTCAGGTCACCGTCGGCAATTGCCCCGAAGTGGGACAGTGCCTGGGCTAGCGGCGTGCCGATCGCCCGCTGCAGCGACCACCATGCGAGCGCCGCCGCACCAAGCGCCACCAGACTACCGGCGATGGCTATACCAACGAACAAGTGAAAGCGTGCTTGCGCGGCATCAAACGTCGCTCGTGCAGCCGCGACTTGAATCTGTTCGAGTGAATCCATGCCGTCGGACACATCGATAAACAACGACGGCGGTACATGCAGCCAGACTTCGAGGATCTTCGCCGCATCATGAGTGGCAATGGCGCTGAACATCGGTTCCAGGCCGTTTGCCACGAATGCGTCGAACTTCGCGTTCGTGTCGGCGGCACGGTGTGCTTCATCGGAGCTGGAAAAGGGCAGCATGCGATATGTACCCCACGCCCTCTTCGAGGCGGTGAGCAGATCACGGGCGGTCTGAGTTTCCTTGGGCACATCTGGACTGGCCGGGTCAAGCGCGATGCGATACAGCCATAGACGGGTTCGCGAGAGTGCTACGTTTGCCTGACCGAGAGCCTCTGAAGATGCCAGCCGGCTAGAATACAGCTCCTTCACATCGTTGTTGCCAATTGCCACGCCAACGACACCGATGATGCCACCGGCGACTAGCAGCATTCCAAGAAAACCCATCGCCAGCGCTAGGCGGGCACGAATGCTTAAATTTCTGATCATGGCGATAGAAGGTGTGAATTTGGGGCCGATGCATGCGACGTGTGCATGTCAAGCTAATAGGGTACGGCGTGTGCGAGGTCACTCCCTAGCTAACGGCCAAAAGCCGTTCAAATTAATGCAGAACTAGCAACAGATCTTTCCCGGGATCGTTGGTTATGGTTTGGGCTGCATGGTGATATATGTCGCCGCGGCACTGCAAAAACGAGGGCCGCCAAATGGCTCCAACGGCGAGCAACCATCTGGCCAACGTCTAAGAAGCTGTTGCGAAATTAGTTAAACATTGGCTTGAGACGTGTCCAGCAAATTAAGGCACAAGCCAGAGACAGGAAGGCTTCATGGATATGGGCATAACGTTCGTAGCGAATTTTCAGGCGTCGAAA